>Ga0068862_100003802_pt1 | contig 12860 bp, 14 predicted proteins | sample KBSSwiS52_FD_66598 | JGI IMG/M metagenome (GOLD analysis project Ga0068862, IMG submission 66598) | Switchgrass rhizosphere microbial communities from Kellogg Biological Station, Michigan, USA - KBS Switchgrass S5-2 | ecosystem: Host-associated > Plants > Roots > Rhizosphere > Soil ... | reverse complement strand
GCTGCGCGCCCCGCAGCTGAGCGGCGGGTGAACCTGCCGAAGCGCCGCCCACTGCGCCTCACCCTCCGCAGCAAGGCCCGGGGAGAGCTGCGCTAGTGCGCCTGCCATCTCGGCTACGCTTGCAAGCTCGCGCGATAGAATGCGGGACCCGTCGCGCACGATCAGGGCGAAACGGGTGGCCCAAACCATCGAGCCGGCGAGCCTCACCGCCTCGCCATCTACGCTTTGCGGGCTCTCGGCGAAAGCGATGGGGCGCAGGTAGAGCTTCATCTTCGAACTCTCCCGAGGCAGCCCGCCTCAAGGTTCGGTGGCAAGCAGGTAAAGCTGCCGGACGGAATCGATCGGCTGCAGTTCGCCATCGCGCTCGATGTGCCAGAAGGTCCAACCGTTGCACGAGGGCGCGCCCTGTATCGCCGCGCCGACGCCATGGATCGATCCGGTTTCCGGCCCGCTCTCCAGCGACCCGTCGGCGCGCACGGTAGCGCTGTAGCGCCGCTTACGGTCCGTCAGCACCGTGCCCGCGGCCAGCCAGCCGGTCTCGATCAGCGTGCCGAACGCCACCTTGGGCGCGGTGCGCTTGCTCTGCATCGTCTTGAGCGCGCTCTCGTCGAGTGGCAGCGCCATTTCGATCCGCTCCAGAGCGGCTTCGCGATAAGCGCTCTCACGCTCGCAGCCGATCCATTCACGTCCCAGCCGCTTGGCCACGGCGCCCGTGGTGCCCGTGCCGAAAAAGGGGTCGAGCACGACGTCGCCCTTGTTGGTCGTCGCCAACATCACGCGATAGAGCAGCGCCTCGGGTTTCTGGGTGGGGTGGACCTTGTGCCCGTCTTTCTTAAGCCGTTCCTGCCCGGCGCAAATCGGCAGGTTCCAGTCCGAGCGCATCTGCAATTCGTCGTTCAGCGTCTTCATGGCGCGATAGTTGAAGGTGTACTTCGCCTTCTCGCCCATCGATGCCCAGATCAACGTCTCATGCGCGTTGGTGAAGCGCGTGCCCTTGAAATTGGGCATCGGGTTCGCCTTGCGCCAGACGATATCGTTGAGGATCCAAAACCCGGCATCCTGAAGGATCGCGCCCACGCGGAAGATGTTGTGGTACGATCCGATCACCCACAGCGATCCGTCCGGCTTCAGCACACGTCGCGCCTCGGCCAACCACTCGCGGGTGAAACGGTCGTAGCTGGCGAAGCTGTCGAACTTGTCCCATGCGTCGGTCACGGCATCGACATGGCTGCCGTCGGGCCGCGCGAGGTCGCCCCCGAGCTGAAGATTGTACGGCGGATCGGCAAAGACCATGTCGACACAGGCGTCGGGCAACGACCGCATCGCCTCGATGCAGTCGCCCTCCAGAATGCGTCCCAACGGCAGCAATTCGCGCGGTACCGGCGCGGGCGCCCTTGCGCGAATGCGCTCCTTGAGAAGAACCTGACCCATGACCGCTCCCGATGCCCAGAGCGCGCAAAATGAATCCTCACGGAGTCCTCGTCAAGCCACGACTCGCCGATTTCTGGCGAGTCGCGTAGGCCGTCAGGGAAGAACGAAGAGAGTCCGCCACAAGATGTTGTGCCGCGACGCCCTCAGGACTCCCAACATCTAGCCCCGCGCGAAGGGCATTTTATGTAGGGCTATGCCGAAAGCTCCAGCGGCATTTCCAGTTGGGCCACCGGCGCGAAGCTGCGGCGGTGATGCGCCGTAGCGCCATGGACGCGCAGCGCGGCGAGATGTTCAGGCGTGCCATAGCCCGCGTTGCGCTCCCAGCCGTAGTGCGGATGTGCCGCCGAAAGCGCCCGCATCATGCGGTCGCGGTGCTCCTTGGCGATGATGGATGCGGCGGAGATACACGGTTCTATCGCATCGCCGCCGACGATCGGACGCGCGTTCCAGCACCACTCCGGCCGCCGCCCGGCGGGGGTGAGGTTGCCGTCCACCAGCACCTCGCGCGGCATGCCCTCAAGTTGCTCGCACAAGGCCTGCACGGCCAGCGTCATCGCCAGCATCGTCGCGCCGAAGATGTTGAGGCGATCGATGTCTTCCACGTCGACGACCCCGACCGCCCAGCGACAGCGGCGCTTGATCGTGGCTTCCAACCGCGCGCGCTTGTCGCGCGTGAGCTTCTTGGAATCGTCGAGCCCGACCGGACGCGGCTTGCACAACACCACTGCCGCTGCGACGACCGGGCCTGCCAGTGGCCCGCGCCCCGCCTCGTCGACGCCGATAACGAAATCGCCAAGGGAGCGGAGCGGGAAGTCCATGGCAGCCGATCTACAGCCCCGCGCCCGTTCGTCGCAAGCGCCCTCGGGGATAGTTATCGACAAGCCGGCCGCGCGCGCCTATCCGCGCCCGCCATGTCCGATCCCGCTTCCGTCGCCACTGTAATCCCGCTCGACAATGTCGATCCCGTGCTGGTCGAGCAGTTGCTCGACCGCGCGTTCGAGCCCGAGCGCCATACCCGCACTGCCTATAAGGTGCGCGAGGGGATGGACTGGCTGCCGGCGCTCAGCTTCGCCGCGATGGACGCGCGCGAGATGCTGGTCGGCACGATTCAGTGCTGGCCGGTCGCGCTGACGACGCCCGAGGGTCGCCCGCACCCGCTGATCATGGTCGGTCCGGTCGCGGTACTGCCGGAGCAGCAGGGCTTCGGCTATGGGCAGGCGCTGGTGACAGCGAGTCTCTCCGGCATCGACGCGCGCGCACCGCTGGCCCAAGTGATGATCGGCGACCCGGAGTACTACGGGCGGTTCTGGGGCTTTTCCAACGAGCACACTGGGGGCTGGAGCCTGCCGGGACCGTTCGAGCAGCACCGGCTGCTGGCACGCTGCGACAATCCGGCCGTACTGCCTGATGTCGGTGTGCTGGGGCCTTGGCGCGGCTAGACTTGTCTGGCATCCGGACGCGATGCCCTACGAACCCCCACCCGAACTTGCCGGTCTCTCGCTCGCGCAGGTCGCCGAACTGGTCGAAGCGCGCAAGCTGCCTCCGCTCGACAAGTGGTCACCCGAGGCAATCGGCGATAGCGAGATGCGGATCGCCAGCGACGGGCGCTGGTACCATCAGGGGGGCGAAATCACGCGGCCCGCGATGGTCCGGGCCTTCGCTTCGCTGCTGGCTCGCGATCCGGACGGCCGCCACTGGCTCATCACTCCCGTGCAGAAGCTCGCGATCGAGGTAGAGGATGCAGCGTTCATCGCCACGGACGTGCGGGCCGATGGAGACTCGCTGGCGTTCCGGCTGAATACCGATGATCTGGTGATCGCCGGTCCCGATCATCGCCTGCGCGCTTCAGGCGACATCGACGCGCCCGCCGTTTATCTCTCCGTACGCCACGGCACCGAAGCCCGGCTCAATCGCAGCACCTGGGCGCAGCTGGCCGAGATCGCCCTTAGCGCGAGCGAAACGCGGCCCGATGGCATCAGCGTCAGCAGTCAGGGCGTGGTCTTCCCGCTCGTTCCGGCATGAGCGCGCTGTTCGAGCGGGTTTCCCGTCTGTTCGAGGCGGGGCAGACGGTCGAGGCGCCCCGTCTCTGGCAGGACCAGCGCATCGGCAAGGTCGACGAGTTCAAGCCGGCGGCCGTGCTGATCGCGATGACCGAGCGCGAGCGCCCCGGCTTCCTGTTCCTTCATCGCCCCTCTAACATGCGCGCCCATGCCGGTCAGGTCGCGTTTCCTGGCGGACGGATCGATCCTGGCGAGACGCCCAAGCAGGCCGCCTTGCGCGAAGCCTGGGAAGAACTCGGCATCGAGCCGGAGGTGGTGCGTATCGTCGGCACGACGGATGTTTACCGCACGGGATCGTATTACGAGATCACGCCGGTTCTGGGCGTAGTGCCGGCCGACCTGCCGATCCGGCCCAATCCTGCCGAGGTGTCGCAATGGTTCGAAGCGCCGGTGGATTACGTCCTCGATCCTGCCAATTACAAGCAAGGCACGCTTGAGCATGAGGGCCGGGTCTACCCCGTCATCGATATCGACTGGCAGGGCCATCGCATCTGGGGGGTGACCGCCGCGATCGTCCATAATTTGGCGCACCGGCTCAACTGGCATGGCTGAGACGTTGCCCCAGGCGCCGTGGACCCGCCGAGCCGACCTTGGGGCGCTTGTCGCCGCGCTCGGCGCCGGGAACACCCGCTACGTGGGCGGCGCGGTGCGCGACACGCTGCTCGGCCTGCCGGTCAAGGATATCGACGTGGCGACGCCGCTGATCCCTGCGGAAGTCATTACGCGACTGGACGGCGCCGGCATCCGCAGCGTGCCCACGGGCATCGAGCACGGCACCGTCACCGCCGTGCTGCCGGCCGGTCCGATCGAGATTACCACCCTGCGGCACGATGTCAGCACCGACGGCCGCCGCGCAACTGTCGCCTTCGCGACGGACTGGCGGGAAGACGCCGCCCGGCGGGATTTCACGATCAACGCACTCTACGCGGATCCCGCTACGAGCGAGATCCAGGACTGGTTCGGCGGACTTGCCGATCTTTCCGACCGGCGCGTGCGCTTCATCGGCGACGCGCGTGAGCGTATCCGCGAGGACCACTTGCGCATCCTGCGCTACTTCCGCTTTCAGGCGCGGTTCGGATCCCTGCCCGCGGACCACGAAGCCGAAGAGGCCTGCGCCGCGCTCGCATCGACCCTGAAGGGCCTCTCGCGCGAGCGCATCGGCATGGAGACGATGAACCTCCTCGGCCTGCCGGACCCGGCGCCGACTCTCGCCCGCATGGCCGAGTTGGGCGTGCTGCAGCAGATCCTCCCCGAAGCCGCGCCCGAAGCGCTCGTCCCTCTAGTGGCGCAGGAACGGGCGCAGGGTATACCGCCGGATGCGCTGCGCCGCCTGGCCGCGCTGCTGCCGCCCGAACCGGCTCTGGCGGAGCAGGTCGCGGCGCGCTTCCGGCTCTCCTCCGCCCAGAAGAAACGCCTGGCCGTCGCTGCCGCCCGGCAGGGCGATCCGGGGGACGCGCGCGCCCTCGCCTATCGCCTGGGCCGAAGCGAAGCGCTTGACCGCCTGCTCATCGCCGGCGCGCCGATAGCGCCGCTCTCCGGATGGGACATTCCGCGCTTCCCGCTCAAGGGCGGCGAGGTCGTCGCGCGGGGAATCGCGGCCGGACCCGAGGTTGCGCGCACTCTGCGGGCTCTCGAGGACCGCTGGATCGCGGAGGGCTTCCCGGATCGCGATCGGGTGCTGGAGATGCTGGACGAATCCCTGGGCTGATCCCTACATCCATCTGGTCAGCCGGCAGCAAGCCGTGCTGTGTCAGGAACTTCGCGTGGACCTCCCCGGACTGATCGCCTTCCTTCTGCAGCAACCGCTGCTCGCGCTCGCCATCGCCTCGATCTTCGTGGCGACGTTGGGAGGGATGCTGCGCCGGCCCTTGCCGGTGTTCGGCGGCTTCGTCCGCGGGGTGGGCAATCTCGGCCTGATCGCGGCGCTTCTCCTGACCATTGCGCAAGTGACGCGCTTCACCAGCAGTCATGACCTCGCACTGCCTCAGCTTGGAATGCCGGACCAATCGGTGGAAGGTGGCGAAACTCGCGTGCGGATGGACCGCGACGGCCATTTCTGGATCACCGCCAGCGTGAACGGCACCAAGCGGCGCTTCCTCGTCGATACGGGCGCGACGCTGACCGCGATCTCGCCCGATACCGCGGAGGCCGGGCGGGTCGCACAGAAGCCGATCCCGCAGGCGGTGCTGATGCACACCGCCAACGGCACCGTGCGCGCCGAGCTGGTCACCATCGACGAGCTGCGCTTTGGTAGCGTGGTGGCGCGTGACCTCGACGCCGTGGTGGCGCCGGGACTGGGCGATGCCAACGTCATCGGCATGAACCTGCTCTCGCGCCTCGCGAGCTGGCGAGTGGAAGACCGCACGCTGATCCTCGTGCCGCATCATCCGCAATCCGACGCGGCGTGATGGCAAAGTCGGCGTGCCATCGCGCTCGCCTCGCGCTAAGGCGCACGACATGGCTCGCAAATATTCCAAGCACGGTCCGCGCGAAGATCTCTACCCCGCCGAGGAGGAAGAGGCCGCGCCCCCGCCAGTCCCCTGCTGGCTCTGCGCCCGTCCCACCGGTAAGACGGTGGTCTGGCACCACCCGGTTCCCAAGAGCCGTGGAGGGCGCGACGTGGTGCCGATGCACCCGATCTGCCAGCAGACTCTGATCGCCAACTTCACCAATTCCGAGTTGCAGCGTCACGGCATGGACGTGGAAGGACTGCTGCTGAACCCCAACGTGCGCAAGTTCGTGGATTGGGTCGCAAAGAAGGACCCGGACTTTACCGCGACGATCACGAAGAAGGGGCGCTGAGGGCAAAAGCGAATGCGCTCGTCCGACGAAGCGGAAATGCCTCTTGCGTCCGGTTGCGGATATCGGACCCGAATGCAAAAGCGGTTGCATGACCGCATTTGCTTTCATTGGCGCCGCATTTGCGGAGATCGCTGGATGCTTCGCCTTCTGGGCGTGGCTTAGATTGGGCAAATCGGTCTGGTTGATCGTCCCTGGCATCTTCTCGCTTTGCCTGTTTGCCTACCTGCTGACACTGCCGGATTCCGACCAGGCGGGACGTTCCTACGCGGTATACGGGGGCGTCTACATCTCTTCGGCTTTGCTTTGGCTGTGGGTCGTTGAGGGCTCCAAGCCTGATCGTTGGGACGTCGTCGGCGCAACCATATGCCTTATTGGAGCCGCGATAATCTATCTGGGGCCAAGAGCCACGACCGGCGGCTGACCACCCGGAACTCCCCTCCGCCGCCTGACGTCTTCGCAAAGGCGATCAGAACTTATTGTCCCGCGGAAACCCTTGGGGTGGCAGCCGGCCCGCTGCGCCGCGGGCGACTTTCCACAGCATGAGGTCCTTCTCGGTGCGGGTACGGCCGGTGTCGCCGCCCATCGCCCACGAGAGGCCGCTCTCCAGCCGCAGTGTAATGGCGTCTGACAAGCCGCCGTCTCGGTAGCGCTGCAGGGTGACGCCCTGCCCCTTGGCCATGACCGGCAGTTCCTCGAGGCTGAACACCACCAGCTTGCGGTTATCACCCACCACGGCGACGTGATCGTGCTCGGCGGGGATCTCGCGCACGATCGCCAGCTTGACGCCGGGCTTGGTGCCCATGACGCCCTTGCCCCGCTTCGTATCGGCGAGCAATTCGTCGGTCTCGGCCGCAAAGCCGCGCCCGGCGCTAGAGGCGAGCAGGAGCTGGCCCTTGGGCTTGTGCACCACGACGGCGACGATGTGCGCTTCGGCATCGATATCGACCATCGTGCGGACCGGCTCGCCGAAGCCGCGCGCGCCGGGCAGCTTGTCGGCACCCAGCGTGTAGAACCGGCCGTTGTCCACCGCCACCAACAGCTTGTCGGTGGTCTGCGCGTGGAGCGCGAAGGCGGGGCCGTCGCCTTCCTTGAACTTGAAATCGCCATCAAGGGGAACATGCCCCCGCGCTGCCCTGATCCAGCCGCGTTGAGAGACGATCACCGTCACCGGCTCCTTCTCGATCATCGCGTCCATGCTGAAGGCGACGGTGGGCGCGGCCTGAGCGATGGTGGTGCGACGGCGGCCGAGCGCGGTATCCTCGGCATAGTCCTTGCGCAAAGTGTTGAGGTCGCGCTTGATCCGGGTGCGCTGGCGGGCGGGGCTTTCGAGCAGCTTTTGAAGGTCGTCCTGCTCCTTCAGCAGGTCATCGCGCTCCTGGCGCAGCTCCATTTCCTCCAGCTTGCGCAAGCTGCGCAGTCGCATGTTGAGGATCGCCTCGGCCTGCCGGTCGGTCAGACCGAATTCCGCCATCATCACCGGCTTGGGCTCGTCCTCTGTGCGGATGATCGCGATGATCCGGTCGAGGTTGAGATAGGCGACGATATAGCCTTCGACCAGTTCCAGCCGGGCCGCGATCCTCTCCAGCCGGTGGCGGGTACGGCGCAGCAGAATGTCGATCTGGCTGTAGACCCATTCCTGCAGCAGCAGCTTCAGGCCCAGCACCCCCGGCGTGCGATGCGCGTCGAGCACGTTGAGGTTGAGCGTGAAGCGACTTTCGAGGTCGGTCAGCCGATAAAGGCTTTCCTTCAGCAGCTCGGGATCGACGTTGCGGCTCTTGGGCACGAAGACGATGCGGATCGCCTCGTCGCTCTCGTCGCGCACGTCCTCCAGGATCGGCAGCTTGCGATCGGCAATGAGCGCCGCCACCTGCTCGATCAGCTTGCCCTTGGGCAGCATATAGGGGATCTCGCTGATCACGAGCTGCCACTGGCCGCTGCCCAGCCGTTCGATGCCGGTCTCCTCCCAGCCATCCGAGACATCAGGCCCGACCCGCCCGGTCGAGAACCGTCCGCGCACGCGGAAGGCGCCCTTGCCCGTTTCGTAAGCGTGGCTGATCGCCTCGGCACTATCGACGACCAGGCCGCCGGTGGCGAAGTCCGGCCCCTTGAACAGCTGCATCAGCTCGGCATGTTCGGCGTGGGGATTGTCGATCAGGAGCAGTGTCGCGTCGATGATCTCGGCGACGTTGTGGCTGGGGATCGAAGTCGCCATGCCCACGGCGATGCCGGTGGCGCCGTTGGCGAGCAGGTTCGGAAACAGCCCGGGGAAAATCTCCGGCTCTTCTTCCTCGCCATTGTAGGTTGGCTGGAAATCGACCGTGCCCTCATCCAGCCCGGCCATCAACTGGATCGCGGTCTTCGTCAGCCGCGCCTCGGTGTAGCGGTAGGCGGCGGCGTTATCGCCGTCGATGTTGCCGAAGTTGCCTTGCCCCTGCACCAGCGGATAGCGCAGCGAGAAGTCCTGCGCCAAGCGCACCATCGCATCGTATACCGAAGCGTCGCCATGCGGGTGGTATTTGCCGATCACATCGCCGACGACGCGTGCGCTTTTCTTGTAGGCCTGCGTCGGGTCCAGCTTGAGCTGTCGCATCGCCCACAGCAGGCGGCGGTGCACCGGTTTTAGCCCATCGCGCAGGTCAGGCAGCGAGCGCGCGGTGATCGTCGACAGCGCGTAGACCAGATACCGCTCGGACAGCGCCGCATCGAACGGCGCGTCGACGATGGCGTCGAAGGGGTCGGAATGGTCATCGGTAGGCTTCGCCATGCCAGCCTGCCCTAGCAACGCCGCGAAGCGAGCGGAACCGGCGGAACGGATGTTTTCCGCCGTTCATTTCCCTCCTGAACGCCAGCACAGGAGCACACCATGGCCAAGAAAGTCCTCATCCTTGCCACCGACGGCTTCGAGCAATCCGAGCTCGCCGAACCGAAGGCCGCCTTGGAGCAGGCGGGGATCGAGACGGTCGTCGCCAGCCCGCATGATGGCGAGATCAAGGGCTGGAACCACACCGACTGGGGAGACAGCGTCAAGGTGGACGCGACCCTGGACCAAGTCGAAGCCTCCAGTTTCGACGCCGTGCTGCTGCCGGGCGGCCAGATGAACCCGGACAAGCTGCGGCAGGAAGACAAGGCGGTGGACCTGGTGCGCTCGTTCGCGGCGAGCGGTAAGCCGGTCGCGGCGATCTGCCACGGGCCCTGGCTGCTGGTGGAAGCCGACGTGGTCGACGGTCGCAAGGTGACGAGCTGGCCATCGATCCGAACCGACTTGCGCAACGCGGGCGCCGAGGTGGTGGACGAGCAGGTGGTGGTCGATGGCAACCTCATCACCAGCCGCAAGCCCGACGATATTCCCGCCTTCAGCCAGGCCTTGATCGACGCTCTCGCCACTTGATCTTCTGGCACCGTGCGGGTCCGGCTCCTCCGCCCCACCGGGCGCGGGATCGCTCGGACCCGGACGACGCTGCTACGGCATGGCCTTATCTGCGATGCGGAACGTGGCGTGAATTCCGGATCGCCTTAGCCGAACTGCATATCCCGCGAGAGGCTGGGGATTTTTACCGTCAATCCTTCCATGTCGTCGGTAAGGACGATCTGGCAGGAGAGGCGGCTGGTGCGGCTCACACCCGCTGCAAGATCCAGCATGTCTTCCTCGTCGCACGAGGCTGCCGGAAGTCGATCGAACCACTCGGACGCGACGAGAACGTGGCAGGTGGAGCAGGCCATCTGCCCCTCGCAAGTCCCCTCCAGCGGCATACCCGACGCTTGCGCCACTTCGAGCAGGCGATCGCCCGCGCCTGCCTGTGCCGTGACGATGTCGCCCTGGGCGGTAACGAAGCGGACGTTCAACGTGTTCAAACTCCCTGCGCCGCCGCTGCGGCGTCGATGCGTGCGCAGGCACCCTCTATGTCTTTTTGTCGAGTATATCTTCCAAATCCCAGACGAACAGAGGATTTCGCCTGATCGGACCCGAGCCCCAACGCGGTAAGCACATGGCTCGGACGACCCGAGCCACTGGCGCAGGCCGATCCGGCCGAGAATGCGATGTCGCGCAGGTCCGACATCAGGCGTGCGACGTCAAGCCCGTTCAGCCGCAGATTGAGGTTTCCATGCCAGCGCTGCCGCTCGGAACCGTTCAGCGTCCAGCGCGCAAGCCGCGCACGAGCGGCTTGCCAAAGCGTTTCGACATGCACGGCATCCGCCTCCATTCGGCTGGCCGCGATCTCCGCCGCCTTTCCGAAACCCGCGCACAAGGCGGGGCTGAGCGTGCCCGATCGCAGGCCTTGCTCCTGCCCACCGCCATGGATCAACGGCGCCAACGCTATCCCGTCGCGCACCCACAGGGCGCCTATCCCCTTGGGACCGTACAGCTTGTGCGCCGACAGCGCGATCATGTCCGCGCCCGCGGGAGCCTCGAGCTTGCCCGCACCTTGCACCGCGTCGCAGAGGAACAACGCTCCCACCGATCGGGCAGCACTGGCCAGCGCTTCCACCGGCTGAATGGTGCCGATCTCGTTGTTGACCTGCATGACCGCCACCAGTTGCGTGGCGGGGGGAATGGGCTCCGCGGGGTCGACTACCCCGTCGCTTCCGACCGGCAGTACCCATGGACCACGCTGGACCTGGCGCGCTGTATCCAGAACGGCGGCATGTTCGACGGCCGATACCGCCAGCCGCTTCGCTCCGGAGCCGATGATGGCAAGGTTGATCGCTTCGGTGGCACTGCCCGTAAAGATCACGCGTCCGCCGGGCGGCAGCAGAGACGCCACTTGCTCGCGCGCAACTTCGACCGCTGCAGCCGCAGCGCGGCCGGGGCGGTGGGAGCTGTGCGGATTGGCGAAGCCGGGACCATCAGGCCCATCCAGCCAGCGGAGCATCTCCTCGCGCGCCTCGGGCGCAAGCGGCGTAGTGGCCTGGTAGTCGAGGTAGATCACGCCGCCCGGCGTCCCTGCGCCAGGGCTGTCCACGCCATCAAGAAGCGATCGATGTCGGCTTCGGTGGTCTCGCGGCCCACGCTCACCCGGATCACCTCGCCCGCTCCGGCCACGCCCATGGAGGAAAGCACATGGCTCGCCTTCAGGCTGCCCGAAGAGCAGGCACTTCCCGCCGAGACCGCGATGCCCTGCGCGTCGAACCGGATAAGCTGCACGGCGGACGAAACGCCCGGCATCCGATAAGCGCCGATGGTGGCGAGCCTCGGGGTGCCCGCCGCCACGATCTCGCCGCCGGCCGCGAGGATCCCCGACTCAAGCTTGTCCCGCAGCGCTGCTGCGCGATCGAGCCAGTCGCGCCCAGCTTCCAGCGCTGCGATCATCGCCATTGCACCGGGGAGATTTTCGGTTCCCGCCCGATATCCGCGCTCCTGCCCGCCGCTCGGCGTCAGCATCGCCCAGTCCTTCACCAGCAGCGCGCCGATGCCGATCGGTCCGCCGAACTTGTGTGCCGATATCGCGATCAGGTCGGCCGGAGGCAGCGGCAACTTGCCCGCGCTTTGCGCGCAGTCCGCCAGCAGGCGTCCGCCGGCGGCGCCGACCGTGCGAGCGATGGCATCGAGCGGCTGGATCGCACCCGTCTCGTTGTTGACATGCTGCACGCCCACTAACCCCGGCCGGGCGGCCTGAGTGGGATCGACAAGACCGCCGCCGTCCACAGGCAGAAGCTCCGCCGCGCCGGACAGGCGCAGAACCGCGTCGTGCTCGACCGCGGAAACTGCGGCGAGCGGCATCGCGCTGCGCCCGATCGCGATCGCCAGGGCCTCGCTGGCACCGGAGGTGAGCACTACCTCGCCGTCCCAATCCAGCACCGCTTTCAGTTGTCCGCGAGCTTCTTCCAACGCCGCTCGGGCAGCCCGCCCTGCCGCGTGCGGGCTCGACGGATTGGCCCAGATCCGGGCCCCTTCCAGCCATGCGGCGCGGGCCTGGGGTAGCATCGGAGCCGTTGCGGCGTGGTCGAGATAGAGAGGATCGGCGGCCATTCGCGATTACGTTGTTTTCGGGAGCGCTGGCTCTATATAGCGTCCACCCATCATTTGGCACCCCGCGCAGCCGGCGTCTTCCCAGATGCCCCGCGCGGCCAGCAAGTCAGGTTTACTAAACAGCGATGCCCGCAGTCATTTTTCCTGGTCCCGAAGGCCGACTCGAAGGCCGGTTCCAGCCCGCCACGCGCTCCCGCGCGCCGGTGGCGATGATTCTCCACCCCCATCCGCAGGCGGGTGGCACGATGAACGATCGGATCACCCAGCACCTGTACAAGACGTTCGTGAACCGCGGTTTCGCGACGCTGCGATTCAACTTCCGGGGCGTCGGCCGCAGCCAGGGCAGCTTCGACAACGGAATAGGCGAATTGTCCGACGCCGCCGCCGCGCTCGACTGGGTGCAGTCGATCCACCCCGAGGCTTCGACGACCTGGATCGCCGGCTACAGCTTCGGCGCGCTGATCGGCATGCAACTCCTGATGAGGCGTCCGGAGATCCGCGGCTTCATCTCTGTTTCGCCGCCCGCGAACATGTACGATTTCAGCTTCCTGGCACCCTGCCCCGCCTCCGGGATCATCGTACAGGGCACCGCTGACACG
>Ga0068862_100003797_pt1 | contig 12871 bp, 15 predicted proteins | sample KBSSwiS52_FD_66598 | JGI IMG/M metagenome (GOLD analysis project Ga0068862, IMG submission 66598) | Switchgrass rhizosphere microbial communities from Kellogg Biological Station, Michigan, USA - KBS Switchgrass S5-2 | ecosystem: Host-associated > Plants > Roots > Rhizosphere > Soil ... | reverse complement strand
TGCCTGCCCACCCAGGCCCAGCCGCACGTGGCCGAGATGATGTGGTCGCGCACGGACCTGAAGCCCAAGGACGTGCACATGGCCCAGCTCTACGACGGCTTCTCGTTCCACACGATCAACTGGCTGGAGAACTTCGGCTTCTGCGGCCGCTACGAGGCCAAGGACTTCATCGAGGGCGGCAAGCGCATCGCCCTGGAGGGCGAGCTGCCGGTCAACACCAGCGGCGGCGCGCTCTCGGCCGGCCGGCTGCACGCCTACGGCGCCGTCCACGAAGCCTGCACACAGCTCTGGGGCCGCGGCGGCGAGCGCCAGGTGAAGGGCGATCCGCGCGTGGTCGCCACCTCCACGGCCGGCGGGCCGCTGGCCGGCGCGATGCTTCTGGTGAAGGAGGACTGATCCGATGGGAGTTCCAGGCGCCGGCGAGGTCATGCCCCGGGCGACGTTCGCCACCATGGCGGAAAGCACCGCCGAGGACTGGCGAAAGGTGCTGGCCGGCGGGGTGGCCTTCCGCGACGCCTATGTGGACCGCGTCCTGGTCCAGATGCGCGAACTGGGCTCCGACGCCGGCGGCTTCGCCGTCGACCGGCTGGAGCACTGCCTGCAGACCGCCACCCGCGCCCACCGCGACGGCCGCGACGAAGAGTACGTGGTTTGCGCCCTGCTGCACGACATCGGCGACCTGATGTGCCCCTCGAACCACGCCGATATGGCCGCGGTCATGCTCAAGCCCTACGTGTCCGAGGCCAACCACTGGATGGTCGCCAACCACACGGTTTTCCAGGGGTACTACTACTTCCACCACCTGGGCCTGGACCGCGACATGCGCGAGCAATACCGCGGCCATCCCGCCTTCGAGCACACGGCCCAGTTCTGTCACCTCTACGACCAGAACAGCTTCGAGGTCGGGTTCGACACCATGCCGCTGGAGGCTTTCGAGCCGATGCTGCGCCGGGTGCTGGCCAAGCCCAGGCGCGCCCTCTACATGCGCGACGAGGCCGAGTGAGCATGCGCACGCTGGGGGAGATGGTCGAGGAGGCCCGCCGCACCGGGGTCGGTCCGCAGGACACCATCACCGGGGCGCTCGCCCGCGCGGTGGCCGCGGTCCCGGACCGGGTGTTCCTGGACTTCGGCGGCGATCTCCACACGTTCGCGCAGGTCGACCGCGCCGCCACCGAGATCGCCCACGGCCTGAAGCGGCTGGGCGTCGAGCCGGGCCAGACCGTGGCCACCATCCTCGACAACAACATCGACGCCGTCACCGTCTGGCTCGGCATCAACAAGGCGGGCGCCGTCAGCGCCCCGGTGAACACGGCCTATCGCGGCCAGTTCCTGCGCGCCCAGGTGCACGACTGCTCCGCCGCGGTGCTGATCGCCGAAAGCGAGTACTGCGAGCGCGCCGCAGCCATCGCCGAAGAGCTTCCCAACATCCGCCACATGTTCGCCCGCGGCGGCGTCGCGCCCACCCTGCCGAACATCGCCTCGGGTTCGCTGGACGACCTGCGCGTGAGGGACGGCGGGCCGATCGAGGACACGGCCACCCCCGACCAACTCGCCATGCTGGTCTACACCTCGGGCACCACGGGCGCCTCCAAGGGCTGCATGGTCTCGCACAACCACGCCTGCACCATGGGCTGGCGCGCGATGCTGGGCGGCGGCAACAGCGCCGAGGACGTGTTGTGGACGCCCCTGCCGCTGTTCCACCTGAACGCCATCGGCGTCTCGGTGCTGGGCGCGCTGATCGCCCAGTGCCGCGCGGCCATCACCCCGCGCTTCTCGGTCTCGGCCTTCTGGCCGGACATCGAGCGTTCGGGCGCCACCTCCGTCGCCCTGTTGGGCTCGATGGCCTCGCTGATCGCCGACGCGCCGGACAACGACTCGTCCAGGCGGTGCTACGGCAAGCTGCGGCGCGTCCAGGCCTCGCCCTTCTCGCCGCCGGTGGTCAAGCTGTGGCGCGAGCGGTTCGGGGTGAACGTCTCGGGCGCCACCGGCTACGGCATGACCGAGGCCGCCACGATCGCGGGCCTCAGCGAGGGCGAACCCCCCGGTCCGCCCGGCAGCTCCGGCAAGCCCGGCCGCGACTTCGAGGTGAAGATCTTCGACGACAACGACAACGAGGTCGCGCCCAACACCCCGGGCGAGATCGTTTGCCGCCCGCGCCGGCCGAACATCATGTTCCAGGGCTACTGGGGCCGGCCGGCCGACACCGTGAAGGTCTGGCGGAACCTCTGGTTCCACACCGGCGACATCGGCCGCATCGACGAGAACGGCTACTTCTTCTTCGTCGACCGCAAGAAGGACTACATCCGCCGGCGCGGCGAGAACATCTCCACCCACGAGATGGAGGCGGTGTTCCGCGAGCATCCGGCGATCCAGGACGTGGCCGTCCACGCGGTCCTGTCGCCCATGGGCGAGGACGAGGTGAAGGTCACCGCCGAGGTCAAGCCCGACGTGCCCGTCACCGAGCAGGAGCTCTGCCTTTGGTCCATCGAACGGGTGCCGTACTTCGCCGTCCCGCAATACGTCGAGTTCCGCGAGAGCCTGCCGCGCAGCGCCACCGGCAAGGTGCTCAAGGAACAGCTCCGCGCCGAGGGCAAGACCGCCGCGACCTGGGACCGCGAGGCGGCCGGCGTCACCTTCAAGCGCCGCTGATGGCGCGTCACAATTGCGGCGTCGTCTCGACGCCCGGCGACCTGCTACAAAGCGCGATCGTCGATCTCGAAGGCGGCGCAACGAAAGGGCATTAGCAATGGATCTGGGCGTCAAGGGACGGACTTACATTCTGGTGGGCGGCACCAAGGGCATGGGGCTGGAGACCGCCCGCATCATGGCGGCCGAAGGCGCGAAGCTGGCGCTGATCGCCCGCACCCAGAAGACCCTGGACGCGGTCGCCGCCGAGCTGCGCCAGGCCCACGACGCCGAGGTCGAAGTCTACGCCGCCGACGCCATGGTCGCCGGCGCCGTGGAGGCCGCCATCGGTTCGGCGGTCCAGCGCTTCGGCGCGCCCCGCGGCCTCTTGGTCACCAGCGGCCTCACCGACCGCAACGGCGATCTCTTCAGCGCCAGCGACGCCGACTGGCAGGCCAACTTCGAGGACGTGATGATGGGCACGGTGCGCGCCTGCCGCGCCGCCGTCCCGTCCATGCTGGAAGCCGGCGGCGGTTCGGTGGTCACCACCGCGGCCTATTCCGCCCGCGCGGCCAAGAGCTTCCTGTTCCCCTACGCGGCGCTGAAGACGGCCATCGTCAACTTCACCAAGAACCTCTCCAAGACCTACGGGGCGCAGGGCCTGCGCGCCAACTGCGTCTGCCCCGGCGCCTTCGAGACCGAGCGCGTCGCCGCCCGCATCGAGGCGACCATGGCCGAACAGGGCATCAGCCGCGAGGCCGCCTCCGCCGACGTCATGGAGAAGCAATTCAAGATGCCGGTGGCCCTGCGCCGTCCCGGCCAGGCCCACGAGGCCGGCGACCTGATGGCCTTCCTGCTCTCCGAGCGCGCCGCCTATATGACCGGCGCCACCATCAACATCGACGGCGGCACGGACTTCTGAGCACCCTTCCCCCCTCCAGGGGGAAGGGAACTATCTAGGCGGCCGAGATCCCGCCGTTCACGCTCACCACCTGGCCGGTGATGTGCGAGGCCAAGGGGCTCGCCAGAAACACCGCCATCGGCGCCACGTTCTCGGCGTAGGCGACCCCCAGGCGCGCGCGGGTCTCGGCCTTCTCGAACAGCTTCTTGGAGAAGGGGGAGGCCATCACCTTGTCGTAGGTCTTGGTGCCCCGGGTGATCGACGGCGTCACCGCGTTCACGCGGATATTGTGGCGCGCCAGCTCCAGGCCTGCGGTGCGGCAGAACATGACATTGGCCGCCAGGGCGCCGCCGTTCACCGACTCCCCGGGCGTCGCCACCTTGGCCGCGTCGGAGGCGAAGGAGACGATCGCCCCGCCGCCCTTGGCCAGCATCTGCGGCACGGCGCGGTGACAGCACTCCAGCAGCGACAGGAACAGGCCGTCGATCACGGCGCGCCAGTCCTCGCGGGTGGTCTCCATGAACGGCTTCAGGCCCGACCCGCCGTCGGTCATGCAGGTGTGGACGAAGATGTCGAGGCCGCCCCGGTCCTTGGCGGTGGCGAACATCCGGTCGAGGTCCTCCTGGCGGTGATAGTCTGCCAGCACCAGCTCGAAGCGGCCATGCGGCACGCGCTCCTTGAGCTCGACCATCGCCTCCTGCCCGGAGTTTTCCGACCGACCGTTGACCAGCACCAGCTCGCAGCCGGCCCGCGCCAGCTGCTCGGCGGTGCGCAGGCCGATCCCGGCGGTGGAGCCCGTCACCAGGGCGATCTTCCCCTTCAGGAGGTTGGCGTCGAACATCGTGTTGGCGTCGAGCATGGCCGGCGTTTCCTCCTGGAGCCCTTGATCCGGCGAGACGATAAGAGTTAACTGAACTACGTCAATAGAGCCGCGGGGAGCGGGATGGTCGACGAGCGCGCGGACGACCTGGGGCTGGGCGAGCTCGCCCCGATCCAGTCCTCGTCGGTGGCCGTGGCCGCGGCCAAGGTGCTGCGCAACGAGATCCTGCGCCGCTCCGACGACGACATGTTCCTGGGCAGCGAGGACGACCTGATCCGGCGGCTCGGCATCAGCCGCCCGACCTTCCGCCAGGCGGCGCGCCTGCTCGAATATGAAGAGCTGCTCACAATCCGCCGGGGGATGGGCGGCGGCTTCTTCGGCCGCCGGCCCAGCGCCGAGGTGGTGGCGCGCATGGCGGGCATCTACCTCTTGTCTCAGGGCGCCAGCTTCGCCGACATCCTGCGCGCCCAGTTCCCGCTGCAGACCGAGGCGCTGCGCCAGATCGCCGCCAATCCCGACCCGGCCGAGCGGGGCAGGCCGGGCGCCTACCTCGCCGCCGCCGGCCACCTGCAGCGCATCACCGACATTCCCGACGCCATCCGGGCGATCAACGGCTTCTGGCGCGTGGTGGGCCAGGTCGCCGGCAACCCGGCCCTCGCCCTCTTCATGCAGACCTCCCAGGCCTACGGCGCCAAGTCGGCCGGCCTGTCGCTCAACGCCGCGCGGCTGGCCGCCTACGTCGAGGGCTTGCGCGAGATGACCCGCTGCGTGGAGGCCGGCGACGCCCCGGCCGCCATCGCCGTCGCCGACGCGCAGAACCGGCGGATGATCGCCTGGACGGTCGGCGACGCGGCCGAGGCCGCGCGGCGCAAGCTGAAGGCACGCCGATGATCGAGGTTCTCTATGGGCCGACCCCCAACTGCTGGAAGGTCACCATCATGCTGGAGGAGTGCGGCCTGCCGTACGAGGTCCGCCCGATCTTCCTCAGCCAGGGCGACCACTACGCGCCCGAGTTCCTGGCGGTCAGCCCCAACAACAAGATCCCGGCGATCGTCGACCACGCGCCGCTTGGCGGCGGGCCGCCCCTGCCGATCTTCGAGAGCGGGGCGATCCTCATCTACCTCGCCGAAAAGAGCGGCCGCTTCATGCCGGCCGACGTCGCCGGCCGCTACGCGGTCACCCAATGGGTCTTCTGGCAGATGGCCAGCCTCGGCCCGATGCTGGGCCAGCATGGCCACTTCGCCCTCTACGCCGACGAGAAGCACGCCTACGCCATCGACCGCTTCCGCGGGGAGGCCAAGCGCCTCTACGGCGTGCTGGACCGCCAGCTCGAGAAGACCGGCGCCTATGTGGCCGGCGCGGACTACACCATCGCCGACATGGCGGTGTTCCCCTGGATCATGACCCACAAGGCCCAGTCGATCCCGATCGCCGACTATCCGCGCGTGAAGGCGTGGTTCACCGAATTGCGGGCCCGCGAGGCGTTGCAACGGGGCTTGGCGGTCGGCAAGGAGATCTACAAGAACGCGCCGCCGCAGAGCGCCGAGATGCGCCGCAGGATCTTCGGCATCGGCGCCGGACAGGACTGAAGGAGGACCGACAGATGGCCCAGGCCGACACCGTCAAGGTCGAGTGCTTTTTCGACTGCTCCAGCCCGTGGACCTACCTGGGCTTCCACAATCTGCAGCCGATGGCCGAACGCCTGGGCGTGCCGATCATCTGGAAGCCGATCATCGTGGGCGGGGTGTTCAACAAGGTGAACATGCCGGTCTACGAGAACCGGGCGAACCCGCCGGTCCCGCGCAAGTCCGAGTACACCATGAAGGACATGCAGGACTGGGCCCGCTACTCCGGCCTCGTCATCAACCACCCGCCCGCCTGCGGCCATCCGGTCAATGCGGTGAAGTGCATGCGCGCCTGCATCGTGCTGCAGCCCAAGGGCAAGATGGTGGAGTTCGCCACCGCCGCCTTCGAGGCCCTGTGGGTCGACGGCCAGGACCTGGCCAAGGACGAGGTGCTGACCCGGATCTGCCAGCGGGTCGGCGTTGACGCCGAATGGCTGCTGGCCGAGATCGCCAGGCCTGAGACCAAACAGGCGCTGTGGAACAACACCGAGGAGCTGATGGACCGCAACGGCTTCGGCTCGCCCACCATCTTCGTCGACGACACCGACATGTACTTCGGCAACGACCGCCTGGCCCTGGTCGAGTTCGCGATTCTGCGCCGCCAGGCCGAGCGCGCCAAGGCGTCCGCCTGAGCCCTAGACCACCACCGTCGGGATCCACGCCGCCAGCCGGTCCCACAGCCGCGTCCGCGTCGAGGCGAAGTTGTGGCAGTGCGCCGAGCGCGGCAGCAGGAAGAGCGTGATGTCCGGCGAGGCGGGGTAGTACCGCGGTTCGTCATAGGGCCTGGGGGCGGTGTCGCGCTCGCCCAGCCCCAGGAAGACCGGCACGTCGACGGCCTTCGCCGCCTCCGTCGCCACGTCCGACGAATTGGTGCGCGCCACCAGCGTGCCAGGGGTCTCCACCTCAGCGTCGGTGTCGGCGGCGATCACCGCCTCCGGCACGTCCTCCCAGTAGAACACTCGCCGCAGGTTCGCCCGGTCGGGCTTGTAGTAGTCGCCGTAGTCGATGGCCTCGGGCGTCCTACCGGCGCCGACGAAATCCGTGCGGTCGATCTTCAGCATCGACTTGCCGAGGATGGCGATCTGCGCATGGCTCCTGTGCGCCGCCTGCTGCACCACCGTCAGCATGCCGCCCATGGAATGGCCGACGCCGACGCTCAAGGGCCCCACGATCGGCGGGACCTTCGGGTCCAGCAAGCCCCGCTCCAGCCGCCGCAGCGCCTCGGCCGTCACCGCATGGTTGGCCGCCGCGACCCGCTCCGCGGTGATGTCCGACGCGCGCTGCGGCCTCGTGCTGTCGCCCATTCCCCAGTGGTCCACCGACAGGACCACATGCCCAGCATCGGCCAGGTGCTCGGCCATGCTGTAGCCGGGATGACCCGGTATCACCATGTGGTAGTACCGCTTGTCGTAGGTGCCGCCGGGCAGGCAGACGACCAGCCGCGTGGCCGCGCTCACCCGGGCCTTCGGTGGCGTGAACAGCCAGGCCGCGACGCTCTGCGGCGTCTCGGAGTCCACTGCGGTGGTGACGTCGAACCGCAGGCGCCGCGGCTCCCTCACGCGAGGATCTCCGACAGCTCGGCGACGGTCCCCACCGATTCCAACCCCAGCAGCGCCTCGCCCAGCCGCGCGACTTTGCGCGGCGCCAGCACGCCCTCGGCGTAGAGCGAGAGCTTGGCCCGCAGGTCGGCGTCGGTCATCCGGGTTTCCGCCGTCCACGGGTCGCCCTGGCCGTACGACCCCTTGGCGAGGAACGTGCGCCCGCGCGCCGTCACCTCCACCTCGTTGGGGATCGCCCGCATCCGCCCGTCCAGCTTGAGCTGTCGCTGGATCTCGGGCGCGGACTCCGGATTGACGCTCACCCGCACCCTGGCCGCGAAGCCGTTGATCCGCGGGTCCCTGACCCGGTCCATGGTCTGCGATTTCGGGCCCAGGTCCAGGCCGTGGGCGATCGACGCCAGAGCCAGGGGAATCGAGAACTGCATGTCGATCGGGTTCTCCGGGATCTTCTGGCCGCCGAACCAGGCGCCGGCCGCGGTCTCGAAGGTGCGCACCTCCACCGCCTCCATCTCATCGGCGGCCAGCCCGTGCTCGGCCATCAGCCGCTGCAGCAGGAGGACCGCCGGCTGGGCGAACCGCCCCACCGCGTGAGGCTTCAGCGAGGTCTCGGTGATCCACCACTGGCTCCCCAGGTCGGTGGTCTGGCGCTCGAGGTCGGAGGCGAAGGCGCCGGCCATCTCCCAATAGGCGAAGTCGCCGTCGAAGATCGCCGGGTCGCCGGTGAAGCCGCGCCGGGCGAGCTGGGCCGCCGTCACGCCCTCAAAGGCCAGGTAGCCGTTCGGCGAGTACTTCATCATGTTGCGGTTGGTCTTCGGCTGCTGCCAGCGCAGGGCGAACCCCAGCGGCGAGGCGAACCCCGCCACGCCGAAGGCGCTCGCCGTCTGGGCCGGGTCGAGCCCCAGCGCCGAGGCGGACGCCGCCGCCGCCCCGAACACGTACCAGCCCAGCCCGCTCTGGGCCGAGCGCAGCAACTTGCCGGTCGCGTCGGTCTTGGAGCGCACCAGGGACATGCCGACCCGCGCGCTTACTTCGAACCCCGCCGCCACCGCCGTGATCAGCGCCTTGCCGCTCAAGCCCTCGGCCTCGGCCAGCGCCAGGGCCGGCAGCACCGCGCAGGCCGCCGGGTGGCCGGCGTTCATAAAGGTGTCGTCGGCGTCCAGCACATTGGCGAGGTAGGTGTTTCCAAACGCCGCCGCCGCCGCCGAGGCCCTGGCTCCCGAGCCCAGGATGGTCGCCCCCCCAACGCCCATCTCGGCGGCGGTCTGCGCGAAGATGCGCCCCGCCTCCAGGGTGTAGCCGCCGATCGCGGAGGCGACGGTGTCGAGGATCACCCGCTTGGCGTCGGTCGCGGCCGCCGCCGGCAGGTCTTCGTAGCGCAGGTCCGCGGCGAAGCGGGCGAGCTTCGCGGTCCCGCCGCCGTCGATCAGCGCCTTGTCCATCTGCCTCACCTCCATCGACGCGGATGATAGGAAGGCGTTCGACGCCTGCGCAAGTTATTTGAACGCTTGCGTACAACTAACGAAGTTGCGAGACTCCGGCATGTCGACGCCGCAGGACACCCCGCCGAAGGCCAGTCGCGCCAATGGCCGGCTCACCCGCGAGCGCCTGCTGGCCGCGGCCATCGAGCTGATGGCGGAGGGCGGGGAGGCGGGCGTGACCCTTGCCGGCGCGGCGGAGCGGGCGGGCGTCACCCGCGGCACCGCCTACCACCACTTCGAAAGCCGCGACGCCCTGGTGGGCGAGATGCTCGCCAGCTTGGAAAAGCAGCTCCTGCGGCTCTCCGACGGCTCGCGGCTGTTCAACAACCCCTACGGCCTGATCCCCAAGCTGGCGGCGGAGGACGAGTCCTTCCTGCGCTCGCGGCTCTACCGGATCCTCGAGCAGGGACCGCTGGCCGATCCGCGCACGGTGACCCTGCTGCAGCGATTCCGCAGCCTCGAAGGACGCCGGCGCCTGCGCCCAGGCGCCGATCCCGACGCCGTCGCCTTCATCGCCGCGGCCATGGACCTGGCTGGGCTGATGATGATCTCCCAGGGCGAGACGGTGGCCCAGCGACGACGCCTGGCCGACCGCTTCGGCCAGGTGGTCTTCCAGCTCTTCACCCAGGGCGTCATCGACCGCGACCTCGACCCTGGCTTCCCCACGCCGAAAGGCGCGGAGGAGGGATAGCGGTGGGGCCTCAGAGTCTTCATTCCGCTTCCGGCGGGCGCAGGAATTGTATTGACAATGTCGTGGCAAGTTCCAATTTGGGCGGAGGAGGTTCGCCATGTCCACCCCTGCTTCTCGCCACTCCGTTGCGCCGCGTCGGGCGCGCAAGGACGATGTCATTCAGATTCGAGCATCTGCCGAAACCAAGGCGATCCTGACCCGCGCCGCGGCACTCCGTGGCCAGAAGCTCTCGGAGTTCATGCTCGACAGCGCGCGGCGGCAGGCGGAGGACGCGCTGTTGGATCAGCGCGCCTTCTTCCTCGATGCCCAGGCCTACGACGTCTTCATGGCGCTTCTCGATGCGCCGGCTCAAGCGGATCTGCGGCTGACCGAACTGATGCGCCGCAAGGCGCCCTGGGAATCCTGAAACCTTGCCGACGCCGAGGCTTCTCGCGCCCGCGCTGCTTGCGCCGCGGCACGACATTGAGCGTTTCAGCAACGGTCGTCATGCGTCGCTGGATGACTGGCTGCATCAGCGCGCCCGCGCCAGCGAAGGGCTTTCGGCCCGGACCTATGTGAGTTGCACCGCGGATCCCGCCGACCGGGTCGTCGGCTATTATGCGATCTCTACGGCGGTGGCGCGCCGCGTGGCGATGCCGAGCGCGAAACTGCGCAAGGGGATGCCGGAAGACATCCCGCTGCTGCTGATCGGCCGGCTCGCCGTCGACGCAGCCTTTCAGGGCCGAGGACTCGGCGCGGCGCTGTTGGCGGACGCGTTGCGGCGCTGCGCGGCGGCGGCCTCCATCGCCGGGGTCCGCGGGGTCATCGCCCACGCGATCGACGAAGAGGCTGTCCGATTCTATCAGCGTCACGGCTTCCAGGTGGCGCCGCCCTTGGGCGAGCACGCGGTGCTGCTGCCGATCGAAGCGCTTCGCCTCGCTATTGGCGGTTCAGCGCCGTGACGAGTCGCGCGCCGCGTTCTTTATCGTTCCCCTACTTCGGCTGCGGCACGATCCGCAGGTAGGGCTTGGGCGCCTTCCAGCCGGCGGGGTAGATCGTCTTGGCCTCGTCGTCGGTGACGGAGCCGGCGATGATCACGTCCTCGCCCTGCTTCCAATTGACCGGCGTCGCCACCCGGTGGCCGGCGGTGAGCTGAAGCGAGTCGATGACCCGCAGCACCTCGTCGAAGTTTCGCCCGGTGGTCATCGGGTACATCAGCATCAGCTTGATCTTCTTGTCCGGCCCGATGACGAACACGGTGCGCACCGTCTGGTTGTTCATCGCCGTGCGCCCGTCCGACGTGCCGGCGGTGTCGGCCGGCAGCATATCGTAGAGCTTGGCCACCTTCAGGTCGGTGTCGCCGATCATCGGATAGTTGGGCGCGGTCCCCTGCGTCTCGGCGATGTCGGCCGCCCACTTGGAATGGTTCTCCACCGGGTCGACGGACAGGCCGATGATCTTCACGTTGCGCTTGTCGAACTCCGGCTTGATCTTCGCCATGTAGCCCAGCTCGGTGGTGCACACCGGCGTGAAGTCCTTCGGGTGCGAGAACAGCACCGCCCACTTGTCGCCGATCCAGTCGTGGAAACGGATCGGGCCTTCCGTGGTCTGGGCCTCGAAGTCAGGCGCCGTGTCTCCGATGCGAAAGGCCATCGCTGTCTCCTGGTCGTTTGGCGCGCGCAGGCTATCAATCCTGTCCGGCGGCGGGGTTTTAGGCGGCGCGGATTATCGGTCCAGGCCTAACGTTCGGCAAGGTGGACCCGGTAGGGCCAAGGCTGAATTGGGGGCCCTGCAGCGCCGCGGTCAGTAGGCCCGCAGCTCCATCAGGTCGACGTTCGCCTCCCGGGGCATGCGCAGCACGTGCAGCACCATGGACGCGGTGGTCTCCGGACTCATGGGGACGTTGTCCTTGACCCCGGCGTCGACGATCGCCTGGCCGAATTCCACGGCCCGATCCGGCTGCCAGTGCGTGCCCAGGCTGCTCTCGCTCACCTGGCCTACCCGCAGCGCCATCACGCGGATGCCGTGCGGCCGCAATTCCTGGCGCAAACCCTGGGTCAGCGACTCCAGCCCCGCCTTGGTGGCCGCATAGAGCGCCAGCAGCGGAAAAGGGATGCGCACCGATTCCGACGACACGTTGATGATGTCGCCGCCGCCCGCCGCGATCATCAGCGGAACCGCCGCGCGCACGGTGTAGATCGGCCCCAGCAGGTTCGTCCCCACCTGCGAGTGGATCTCCTGGTCGGTGGCGTCGGCGATGGTGTGCGGCAGGCACGAGCCGGCGTTGTTGATCAGCCCGTCCAGCTTGCCGTGCCGGTCCTTGATCGCCGCGAAGGCGCGCTTCACGTCGTCCAGGTTCGCCACGTCGCAGGGCAGCGCCAGGGCCTCGGGGATTTCGGCGGCGACGGATTCCAGCGCCGCCGACGGCCGCGCCAGGATCGCCACGTGCGCACCCTCGGCGTTCAGCGCGCGGGCATATCGCAGTCCCATGCCTTTCGACCCGCCGGTGATCGCATAGACCCGGCCCTGCAGGGATTGCAGCTCAGCCATGAAACTCTCCGGCGGTCATGAAGCGGCGATGGCGTGCGGCGACAGCGCCGGGGAGGCTTGCGGTAGGATGGCGGGCTTGAACAACGCGGCGATCCGCGCGACCGCCGCTCCCGCCGGTGTCGCGAAGTCGGCCTATTCGCCTTCGATCGACAGGATCCGTTCGGGGCAGGCGCGCACGCCGCGCCGCGCCTGGGCTTCGAGCTCCGGCGGCACGTCCTTTTCGGTGAAGGCGATGTAGCCCACGTCATCCAGTTCGAACACTTGAGGCGCCACGGCCGCGCAGCGGGCGTGCCCGGCGCAGGCTTCTTTTCTGGCTTTGATCTTCAACTCTGGTCTCCTCGTACCGATCCATCGGCCGCCAAAGGGGCCGGCGGACACCATATAGCCGCCGCCGCGGCGGCCGTCGTCGCCCGATTTTACCGCGATAATCCAGGCGGCGTCAGCCCTTTGCGGGCGGCGTCCACACGATCGGCAGGCGCGGGGCGGCGATCAGGCCGGGCGAGGCCTCCAGGGTCGCGCCTTCCTTCAGCCGGAACGGCGGCACGCGGCGCAGGAATTCGCCCAGCGCCAGCCGCAGCTCCCGGCGCGCCAGGTGCGATCCCAGGCAGCGGTGCGGTCCGCCGGCCAGGGTGAAGTGACGGTT
>Ga0068862_100003796_pt1 | contig 12872 bp, 12 predicted proteins | sample KBSSwiS52_FD_66598 | JGI IMG/M metagenome (GOLD analysis project Ga0068862, IMG submission 66598) | Switchgrass rhizosphere microbial communities from Kellogg Biological Station, Michigan, USA - KBS Switchgrass S5-2 | ecosystem: Host-associated > Plants > Roots > Rhizosphere > Soil ... | reverse complement strand
GCAGTTACGTAAGGCTTCAGCGGTGTATAATGTATCAGGTGCGGCAGAAAGAAAATTCCCGCCCATTGCAATAAATATTTTTGCCTTACCGGCATGCATCGCTTTAATACTTTTCACCACATCATAACCATGCGATTGGGGCGGGATAAAATTAAAATTACTTTGGAGTTTTTGCAGGAATTTTTCAGAAGGTTTTTCATAAATACCCATGGTGCGATCGCCCTGGACATTGCTGTGGCCCCTTACGGGGCAAGTGCCCGCACCGGGTTTGCCGATGCTTCCCTTCAGCAATAACAGGTTAACGATTTCTTTGATAGTATCTACAGCATTCTTATGTTGGGTGAGCCCCATTGCCCAACAGGCAATGATCTTCTTTTTATCTTTTAAAACAACTGCTGTTTCTTTAATTTGAGCCAGGTCAACACCCGATGCAAGAACTAATTGTTGCAGGTCCTGTTGATGGAGATGCCGCGTGAATTCTTCAAATCCTTCAGTTTTATTGTCAATAAACTCTTTATCAATTACCCCGGCAGATTTTTCTTCTTCAGCTAATAATAAAATTTCTATCGCCTGCAACAGGGCCATATCCCCATTTAATTTTACCTGTAAAAAAATATCAGTCAACGCACTACCGATACCTAATATTCCTTTTAATTTTTGTGGATTATTAAAACCCATCAATCCTGTTTCAGGCAATGGGTTTATGGAAATGATTATGGCCCCATTTGCTTTTGCTTTTTGCAGCGCCGTGAGCATACGGGGATGATTGGTGCCGGGGTTCTGGCCCAGGATCATGATCACTTCGGCTTCATAAAGATCTTCCAGTTTCACAGAACCTTTGCCGATACCCAGTGATTCACGCAATGCTACCCCACTACTTTCATGGCACATATTGCTGCAATCGGGAAGGTTATTGGTCCCGTATTCTCTCACAAAAAGCTGGTATAAAAACGCCGCTTCGTTACTTGTTCTGCCGCTCGTATAAAATATCGCTTCATCGGGAGAGGATAGAGCATTTAATGACCTGGCTATTTTTTTAAATGCGTCTTCCCATGTTATAGCCTGATAATTTGTTGCGTCTTTTGGTAAATACATGGGTTCTGCAAGGCGCCCCCTTTTTCCTATCTCATAGTCTGTTAATGCTGCCAGGTCATCTAACGTATTTGCTGCAAAAAAATCAGCGCCTATTCGTTTCGTGGTCGCTTCAGTGGCTACTGCTTTTGCCCCATTCTCACAATATTCTGCAATCCTGCTCCGATCATCATCCGGGTCGGGCCATGCACAGCTGGGACAGACAAATCCGTCTTTCTTGTTCAGCTTGTTGAGCGCTTTTATTCCTCTGAAAAATCCAGATTCTCCAAATACATGCCTGAAACCTGATATTACTGCCGGTAAACCTGCAGCCACTTTCTTCAAGGGGCCCAGTTTTAATCCTGTGAATTTCCCTGGATTTTCTGCAGCAGGTATCGTTTTTTTTTCGTCGCTCAGTGTTAACAGGTTTTATTCGGGTTGTTGTAATTGTCACTTTGATCTTCCCTTGTTTCATCAATGCACACAAAATCTTTTTCTAATAAAAGATACAATATATCATTTTCAGACACCTTCATATTCGAATTAAATCCTACAATATTATTCTGCGGCCAGTCTTTTATCAATTCATGAGGAACGAACATAGTTATTTTGTTGGTATCAAGTGTTGCAGACAATTCATTTCCGCTATCTACGCTCAGCAGTGTATATACCAATTTATTTCCGGCAAACAAAGTTTGTTCTTCTAAATAACCTGATTCAGCAAGTTTACCGACTTCTGGTCTCGTGAGCCTTATTCTTAATGAATTTCCTTTAATGCGCAATTTCATAATGCGTGTTTTTAAACCTCACCCCCTCCCGATAGCTATCGGGACCCTCTCGACGGGAGAAGGAGGCCAAGCGACCTGCATAAAGTGATCTTTCGTATTAAAAAATCATCAGTCTAACATTTATCATCAATCTAATATCATCGATGTTATTAATTTGTAAATACCCATTACAATATAATTCTTTGCTCACCCGAATAAATATTAAAGCGGTTGCTACGTAAAAAACCGGTCAAGGTGATACCGGCTTCTTTCGCCAGTGCCACAGCAAGACTTGATGGTGCTCCCACTGCAGCAATTATTTTTAAACCAGCCATCATAGCTTTTTGCACCAATTCAAAACTGGCGCGGCCACTCAGGAACAATATGCAATTGCTCAATGGTAGCTCCCCTCCTACCAATGCTGCCCCGATTAATTTGTCCAGTGCATTGTGTCTCCCTACGTCTTCCCGTAACATGATAAAATTACCTTCCGAACTAAATAAAACGCTTGCATGCAGGCCGCCGGTATTTTCAAAGACCACCTGTTGTTTTTTCAAATCATCCTGTAAATGATACAGCACTGAAGCATTGATTGACAAATCATGTTCCTCATGCTTGTAATATGAGATGGTCCTGATGGCTTCGATGCTTGCTTTGCCACAGATGCCGCAACTGGATGTACTATAAAAATTCCTTGACACGTTTGCAAGATCGGGCTGTATGTTTTCATGCAACGTAACCAATGTACGGTTCTCATCAAACGATAATTGTTTTATTTCCTGTATAGCTTCTTTGTCTTTTATGATCCCCTCAGTAAATAAAAAACCGGCTGCCAGTTCTTCATCATTGCCAGGTGTTCGCATGGTAACTGCAATGTTCTTTTGCAGGCGGCCCGCGGCTGTATTATATGCCAGTTGAATTTCCAGTGGCTCTTCAACAGCAACCTGGTCATTGGCTTCAGTTATTTCAGCTCCGCTAATCTTTTGTATATTGATATACTCAACCTGGCCATTTTTCATAGTTTAAAATTACTAAGAAATATTAGAGAGATGGGAGTTTTATGAGGCTGTGCGTTTAATAAAAGGTTCGTTGGGATTCCTCTTCTTTTCCCAAATATTCATAATGAAGGTAATTGAATTGCTGAAGTATAAAACAGAATTAAAACCGTTTGAGTTTGTAAGTCCGTAGTCGCAGACTACGGACGGCAATGGAATGTCCGTTTTTCGGATGACTTTAACAAACGATCATTAAACTGTATTGGTTCCACCACAATCTTATCAATGTATTTAATGAATACAGTAATCAATAACTCAAAATTTATGATGAAAAAAATATTTACTTTCTCTGCTGTTGCACTTCTTGCTGCGTTCTCGTTTACTGGCTGTACAAAAGAGCGGTTTGTCAATGTTGATGAAGGGTACTGGCTTTCCAGGGAAAGAGGAGAGGTGGTATATAGCGATAGCTATTGCAATTATTATATAGTGGAAACTGTAAACGGCTACAGTATTCTTCGATCATACGGTGGCTACAAACCTTATCAGGAAAGTATCATATATGGCGATTTCAGCTATACTGGCACAGGAGATATTTACAATCGTTCAAGCGGGCTTATTTTTACAGCGACTGTAACCGATTACTGGCTTAGTTATTATGCTGCCAACGATGCCTTAGATTATTATTGCCACTGATAAAATAAACATTCAGCGGGTGTTGCTTTCAACAATAAGTTGAAGCGACACTTTTTATATTATATGCAATTAATTTCCAATCGGGGGTTTCACTGGATATCACCGCATCTATAATATTCTTCCCGAGAAATAGGCAATTTTGCCTATGTGGGTCTTTCACAAACTCCTTCAACTGCTCTAAATAGTTGGTGTAGTCAAATCAGCCAGCGATATATTAATTTCTTCCTGCGAAACTTCAAAATCAACCAATTTGCCATTCAAATATTGTTCATACGCACTCAGGTCAAAATAGCCATGGCCACATAAATTAAACAATATTGTTTTAGAAACGCCTTCTGCATCGGCCTGTTTTACCTGTCGTATCACTTCAGCAACAGCATGTGCAGCTTCAGGTGCAGGAATAATGCCTTCTGTTCCTGCAAATAAAATACCGGCATCAAAACATTCATTTTGGTTAATGGCATCGGCTTCAATAATACCATCTTTCAATAGTTGACTAACAATCGCTCCCGCACCATGATAACGCAAACCTCCTGCATGAATTGGCGAAGGAATAAAATTATGTCCCAGGGTGTACATTGGGATTAATGGTGTCATTCCAACAGTATCGCCAAAATCATAACGGAAAACTCCACGTGTTAATTTGGGACAAGATGTAGGCTCGACTGCTATAGCTCTTACATTTTTCCCCCCTGTAAGTTTGTTCTCTAAAAAAGGAAATGCAATGCCTGCAAAGTTCGATCCGCCGCCAAAAGGCGCTATAACAATATCAGGATAATCGGCCGCTTTTTCCATTTGCCTCAATGCTTCCAAACCAATAATAGTTTGATGCATCAATACATGGTTCAGCACACTTCCTAAAGAATATTTGGTATCATCACGTGTAGCTGCCACTTCAACAGCTTCAGAAATTGCAATGCCCAAACTTCCAGGAGAATCGACGTCCTTTGCTAAAATACTTCTTCCGGCATTGGTAAGATTACTGGGCGAACTATGTACGGTTGCTCCCCATGTATTCATCATTATTTTGCGATAGGGTTTTCCTTCATAACTTACTTTTACCATAAACACTTCACATTCTATCCCAAAAAGTTTACACGCAAAACTCAGGGCACTGCCCCATTGACCTGCACCTGTTTCGGTTGCAATTTTTTTTACGCCTTCTTTGGCATTGTAATAAGCCTGAGGAACAGCTGTATTTGGTTTATGAGAACCAGCCGGGCTAACCCCTTCGTATTTATAATAAATTTTAGATTTTGTGCCCAATGCTTTTTCCAATTCCAACGCCCTGAACATAGGCGTTGGCCGCCAAATTGAATACAGGTTTCTTACTTCATCGGGTATCTCTACCCATTTCTCGGCACTAACTTCCTGTTTAATTAATTCCATCGGAAAAAGCGGGGCCAATGCTTCCGGCCCAATGGGTTGTTGTGTTGCAGGATGCAATGGTGGCAAGGGTTTATTAGGCATGTCTGCCACAATATTGTACCAATGAGTTGGTATCTCCGATTCCTGTAAAGTAATTTTTCTTTGCTGCGACATATAATAAAATTTTTGGCATATCAAGATAACGAAAAACAGGAAAAAGAAGAGATGGTGTAAATCAATTGTATTGAATTATCGCGCCATCGCTATGATCCTCTCCATTTATATTGTCATGCGAGGAATTTTCAGGGCAATTTTCTCATATAAATAATATTTAGCTAAACTATGTTTGTAATCAACGGGGCTCCTGCATAAAGCCCATCTTCCTCTATATGGATTTTCTGCTTATAATTTAACTTCTGAAAGAGATATCGTAGTAATCAACGGCATTTTCATATGGCTTTTTATTGACCTGGACAAATATGGCACATTCTATCTAAGCACGTTTTTGAGAATTATAATAACATTTTAAGAAAATATTTTGAATATTATTCGAAATTTATTTAATTTTATAGAATGATAGTCGAAAATGAAATTACCTTAGACAAGATTGATCTAAGCATCCTGAGGCTCATGCAAGACAATGCACGTATAACGAATGCCGACCTGGCCCGGGAATTGAATATGGCCCCTTCCGGCGTACTGGAGCGGGTAAAAAAGCTGGAACAGAAAAATGTGATCCTTCAATATACAACCCGGCTGAACCCGGCACCTTTAAAGCAGAAACTGCTGGCATTTGTTTTTATGAAGGCAGCTGACGGTCTTGGGTGTAGTACCACGGGAAAGGAGCTGGCTAAAATTCCGGAAGTACAGGAAGTGCATAATATTGCGGGTGAAGATTGTTACCTGGTCAAAATACGGACCGCAGATTCTGCCTCTCTTATGGAGCTTATGCGGAATCAATTTAGTAAGATCCCGAATATACTGTCCACCCGAACCACGATCGTTTTGGAAACAGTGAAAGAACAACAACAAATAATCATTCCTGAAAAGTAATTGTATGAAGTCTTTGAATAAAAAAGCCGCCTCTCCCGTCATGGTGATACTTGCTTTTGCCATTGTTTATATCGTATGGGGTTCTACTTATTTTTTTATACAAAAGGCAATTGTTAGTTTCCCTCCTTTGCTGCTGGGAGCACTGCGTTTTTTAACTGCGGGAATTTTAATGTTGGGATGGACTAAACTGAGGGGTGAGCAGCTATTTATAAAAAAAGATATAAAACATGCTGCTGTAAGTGGTCTTCTCATGCTGTTTGTGGGAACCGGCGCGGTGATATGGGTTGAACAATATTTGCCCAGCGCAATGGTGGCTATCATGGTATCTTCCGGGCCCCTCTGGTTTATATTACTTGATAAACCCAGGTGGGCGGAAAATTTGAGGAGCAAGGCTACCATCGGCGGCCTTCTATTTGGATTTGCCGGAGTAATATTATTATTCAGTGAAAAAATCATTGGTGCATTTTCTACTACCAGTAGCCACCAGGGGTTGGGAGGATTGGGTATATTGATCATCGGTTCCATGGCATGGGCAGGTGGCTCACTTTATTCAAAGTATAAATCAGCCGGAGGTTCGGTTTCTGTAAACAGTGCGTGGCAGATGCTCGCTGCGGGGGTAGCATTTACTTTAGGGAGCTTTTTGCGTGGTGAAACACATCAGTTAGACTGGTATGCTATCTCCATTGATGCATGGTTGTCTCTGGGGTATTTAATTTTTTTAGGTTCAATTGCAGGTTTCAGCGCATACGTGTGGTTGCTGCAGGTTAGACCGGCTACGCAGGTAAGCACGCATGGGTATGTGAACCCGGTTGTAGCTGTTTTATTAGGACTGTTTTTTGCCAATGAACATATTTCAATGTTGCAAATCCTTGGGCTGCTAATCATATTAGGAAGCGTATTAACTATTAACCTGGTTAAATACAGGAAAGGTCGCATTGCTGCCCGGAAAGAAAATCTTTTAACGAAGCCATCCGTATTACAAAAGCCGGTGGCAGGATATAAGCAAGTCACTCTTTAGATTAAAAATTTTGAAGTGTGTAAAACGAACCGGAAGCAAATCATATAACAGGCAAGGCTACACGCTGTTGCTAAAAATATATCTCCTGCTTAATTCTTTTAGTAGTTCCTATAAAAGGATAGTCTCAGATTAAGGCTTGTTATTCTTCAAAGAATGGCTTGGTTTATTTATTTTTAGAATCATTGAATTTGTTAGAGCCCTTTCCAGGCATAAATTCAATATTTAAGCCCCCTCGCTTCTTTGCTACTATAGATGTGGTGATATTTTCTATTAAAAAGTTTAGTTTTATAGTGAATAACAAAACAAGCCAATACTGATCCCGAATTTTTCTCTAAAAATTAAATCTCAAAATTTGAAAAACTTACTCCTTGCATTTTTATTTTATTATCCTGCTGCTTCATTTGGCCAGGAAATTAATAACCTTAAGCTAAAAGATTTTCATCCTGTATCCATTTACAAAATACCCATTACAAAAATTGAGAAAGCAAAATATCCTGTCATAGATTTTCATTCGCATGATTATCCTAAATCTGATGCCGCGGTTGATGAATGGGTGAAAACGATGAATGAAACAGGTATTTCAAAATCAATTATCCTTTCTCATACAACAGGTGCCAGATTCGATTCGGTGGTAGCAAAGTATGCACGGTACAAAGACAGGTTCGAAATATGGTGCGGCTTTGATTATACCGGAAATGATAAGCCCGGCTGGCAACAACATGCACTGGCAGAACTTGAAAGGTGTCATAAAATGGGCGCAAAGGGAGTGGGTGAACTGGGCGATAAAGGCCTGGGCGAATTTTATTCGACGCCGGTACCATCGGGTTTACATATTGACGATCCGCAAATGAAACCATTGCTTGAAAAATGTGCAGACCTGCACATGCCGGTAAGTATACATGTTGCAGAAGATTCGTGGATGTATGAGAATATAGATTCAACAAATGATGGTTTAATGAATGCGGCACTGTGGAGAGTGGATCTTACAAAAAAAGGAATTTTTAATCATGATCAGTTGGTTGCTACACTTGAGAACGCTGTAAAGAATAATCCTAAAACAACTTTTATTGCGTGCCATCTTGCCAACTGCTGTTCAAACCTTAGTATGCTCGGAGGTTTATTTGATAAGTACCCTAACCTGTTTGCAGATATTGCAGCACGCTATGGAGAAATTGCTCCCATTCCAAGGTATGTACATGCATTTATGGAAAAGTATGCAGGAAGGCTTGTTTATGGCACCGACATGGGCACAACAAAAGATATGTATCACGTTACTTTTCGAATTCTTGAAACGGCCGATGAACATTTTTACGAAAAGGATATGTTCGATTATCACTGGCCTTTGTATGGGCTTGCCTTAACTGATGCAACACTGAAAAAAATATACAGTGATAACAGCAAAAAAATTTTAAGACATTAAAGAATAACGCTATCTCTTTGCCCTCTCATCCAATAACCTTTGGTGAGGAGCGTGTAAATTTCATTAACAACAATTCAAATAATGAACGAAACAATCTTAGGCATTCATCACATCACAGCGATAGCCGGGAATGCCCGTCGTAATTATGACTTTTATACCAAAGTATTAGGATTGCGGTTCGTGAAAAAGACTGTAAATTTTGATGACCCTCATACTTATCATTTTTATTTTGGTGATGAAATAGGATCACCGGGAACTATTCTTACTTTTTTCCCCTGGGAAGGCATTTCTACCGGAAGAAGAGGAACAGGAATGGCTACTGAAATAGGGTATTCCGTTCCGGAAGAGAGCCTTGATTTCTGGATAAAGCGCTTTGAAGAATTTAATGTAACGTATAATAAAATTGCAGAAAAATTCGACGAGAAATATTTAACCTTCCTGGATCCCGATGGATTAAAATTAGAACTAACCGTTCCATCTGTGGAGGACAGGCGAAAGCCCTGGATCACAGAACCGGTAAATGAGACTGTTGCAACCCGTGGCTTTCACAATATAACTTTAACGCTCACTTCAATAGAAAGGACAGCGAATATTCTTACGGGCGTTTTTGGATATAAGTTGAAGGAACAAGAGATAAACAGGTATAGATTCGTAACAGATGCCATTGAAACTGCAGCGGTAATTGACCTGGTAGAAGTTCCGGGTGAACATAGGGGAAATGTTGCCGGCGGAAGCATTCATCATGTTGCTTTCAGGGTAGCAAACGATGAAGTTCAGAAAATATTTCGGGATAAGTTGTTGTCATTGGGGTTAAATCCTACTAATGTAATAGACCGTAATTATTTTCATTCGGTATATTTTCGCGAACCCGGCGGAGTATTATTTGAAATTGCAACTGAGAATCCCGGCTTTACCGTTGATGAACCGGTCAGCGAACTCGGGACGAATTTAAAATTGCCACAGCAATATGAACCACGAAGAAATGAAATTGAAAAAGTATTGCCGCGGTTAGGATAAAACTACAATTCAGAAGTAAACCATATTTGTTATTCATGACGTAGGTCTTATGACTCAGGTAAGGCCTCGAAACATTTGTTTTCAGTGAGCTCACAGAAAAATTTCTCTCCTCCAGGGTGTTTATCTTGCATCACTTAAAAAATTTCCCAATAAATATTATCTTCATAGCTTAGCCACATTATTTAATACCAAAAAGATTTTTTATGAAAATGATCCTCAAAAGTTTTTTATGCTTCCTCATTTTTGTAAGTATACAACTAATCACTCAAGCACAGGGCGATGACAGCAGGATCCGCGTCATTATGATTGGCGCTCACCCTGATGACTGTGACCAGGATGGAGGTGGTACAGCCATTCTTTTTGCAAAAATGGGCTATGCAGTAAAATTTGTTTCTGTAACAAATGGTGATGCCGGTCACCAGCTTCTGAAAGGAACGGAACTGGCTAAACGAAGGTTTGCCGAAGCGCAGGAAGCCGGGAAACGATTTGGTGTAACCTATGATGTTTTAGATAATCATGACGGGCAATTAATGCCTTCGCTGGAAGTACGGTTCCAGGTCATTAAGAAGATCCGGGAATGGAATGCCGATGTGGTAATCGCACCACGACCAAACGACTATCACCCTGATCATCGTTATACCGGCGTACTCGTTCAGGATGCGGCTTATATGGTTGCCGTCCCGGATATTGTTTCCGGAACTCCTGCCTTAAAAAAGAACCCGGTATTTTTATATTTCCAGGACGGTTTTCAACGGCCAAACCCCTTCCGTCCTGATGTCGCTATAGATATATCCAATGTATTTGCGCAAAAAATTCATGCGCTTGATGCGCATGAGTCGCAGATGTATGAATGGTTGCCGTGGATAGGACATTATTCTGACCAGGTTCCTCAGAATAAAAGTGATCATGAAAAATGGCTTGCTCAAACAAGGGATGTAACCATTACTCCTGCTGTCAGAAGCTCACTTGAAAAATGGTATGGAAAAGATAAGGCCGAACAGGTGCAACATGCAGAGGCATTCGAGATTTGCGAGTATGGAGCGCAACCAAATGATGAAGGGGTAAAGAAATTATTCCCAATGCTCGGAAAGTAAATCGTGAAAAATTATTTTATTTCCAAATGATAAGTAAAAAAGACTTCTGTCGCTAATCCGAATACGAAACACTTTTAGCAAAACCGTAAAGCCTTTCACAAAAGGACCTCTATGTTTAATGCATTCGTGTTTCTTTCCTGGCATCAATAAGGCAGTCTTCAGGATTAATGCCGCTTAAAAATTACGATAAAGGCTTATTCAAATGAAAATTCCGGAACAGGTATCTAAGTAAATTCGTTCATATGCCGTTAAACCTCCACTACCAGATCATTTATCTTTTTATTATGGCTTTGCCTATTGCCTGCATAGCATGGACAGTTACCCGTGAGGAAGTTTTCCGCGAACCGAGAGATCTTTGTGAGAAAAAGTCAAAAGAATGCAGGAACGTGTTTCTACGAAAATTCTTTTATGTATTTACCTGTGAATACTGTTTTAGCCATTATATAACGTTGTTCTTCCTGGTTATCACCAGGTACCACCTGCTTTATAATAACTGGCGAGGATACATTGTTGCATTTTTTGCCCTTGTGTGGATTGCAAACATTTACATGAGTTTATTTGGCCTTGTACGGATAGGTATGAAAAAGGAAGGGATCGAAGCAAAAATAAAAGAGGTGGAATGGAAGGAATGTGAGGAAGACAAAGGAAATAAATAGTATCTATTCAAGCAGTTAGATATTTTACAACTACATCTCGTTCTTATTCAAATAATATTTTCTAAAGTACAAACAGGTAAGTGTTGGATCTTATCTTCATAGTTGGCGCAAGGGGACTTGATATACTTTACAATTTCTTGTTGAGGCCATCCTTATCAGTATCACAGGAGGCATTATTGGTGTGGTTTAGGAATTACATCCTCAGGTCTGGTTAGTTATTTTTTATCCTGGCCCACGCTGGTATCAGAATCTTCCATCGTTTTATCGTTTATGGTTTGTGCGCTTACAGGTGTATTCTTTGGCTATTATCCTGCAAGAAATGCTTCACGCCTTGATCCTATTGAAGCATTGAGGCATGAATAAGTTCATAGTTCTTAGTTTGAAGTTTGAAGTTTGCACATTGACTGTTTCTTATCGTCTATTGCTTATTGCTACTTCACAAACTTTGAACTCCGAACTTATTTTAAGACCTCACCACTCCCAAGGAGTCTCCAAAGGAGTCCTTTGGGACCTTTGGACAACCCCTCCCGATATATCGGGAGGGAACTATCTTATTAAATACATCAACTGTAACTTTGAACTTTGAACTTTGAACTTTGAACCTTAAACCTTAAACTTTTAACTTTGAACCGTATATTAGCTGCATGAAGCACATCTTTTTCCACCTCATTATTTTTATGTTCAGTACTCAGGGTCTTAATGCTCAAAACAATTCAATTGCAGGCGAATATTCACTAACCGGGGTAATGGAAACTGCTTCAGGTATCCAACTAAATACAGATTCAACTTTCGGGTTCTATTTTTCTTATGGGGCTTTAGACAGGTATGGCTCCGGTAAACGGACGGCACACGGAGATAATATAATTTTAGACAGCCGGCCTTATCCGGGTAAAGATTTTAAGATTGTTGACAGCGCTTCCATAAAAAATAATTTTACCACCATTAAAATTGAAGATCCCAATACAAACCTGTATCGCCTTGTTTATTGCCTGGTTAAAAGACCTGGCGGTGACACCCTCTTCAATGCTGATGAGAAAGGAATTATACTTGTGCAATATCCTATCGATACCATTCATTTATTATGCGAACTCTGCACTGAAAGAATGACATCTTTTGCAATTAACCATCAAAAGGAAAACAGCTATACTTTTCATTTCGAACCATGGATTACAGAAGTATTTTTTAAATCATTTGCATTGCGTTTTGCAGGAGATCATCTGCAGGGCAAGCACCCATTGCTCGACGATAAAGAATATGATTTTACCAGGGTAAAGTAAGAGTTCGGTATTTATTTTAAAGGCACAAAATTATGAGTGCCTTTCCGTTTAATTGATGCGATCAAATTAATGCGGCAACTATTTCCTCCCATTCCTCCTCTAATGAAAGAGGAGGTCTTTTTTTGCCGGCACGGCTATACCAGTAATCTGCATTTCCGGTATCTCCTTCCTTGCGATGAAGATATGCATGTATCCATGATGCATCTTTATCATCAACATCCTGAATAAGTTTATGTGCCTTATCCCAATCCCCTTTTGCATCATACCACAAGGCGTTTAAATATACAGATGCATCCGTAGGGGGCTTATTTTCCACCAGGCTTTCTTTAAATACTGATAGATTCATGGGATAAAATTTATTGAACTACTAAGAGGATTAATAACCTGACTGTTAAATACTGTTTTCATTAAAGAATTTTGTTTATTAATAATTTGAATAATAT
>Ga0068862_100003793_pt1 | contig 12878 bp, 9 predicted proteins | sample KBSSwiS52_FD_66598 | JGI IMG/M metagenome (GOLD analysis project Ga0068862, IMG submission 66598) | Switchgrass rhizosphere microbial communities from Kellogg Biological Station, Michigan, USA - KBS Switchgrass S5-2 | ecosystem: Host-associated > Plants > Roots > Rhizosphere > Soil ... | reverse complement strand
CTGGGGCCGGACGGGCGGGCGGTCCTGCCGGCCTACGATCCCGGGAGCGCGCACGTGCTGAGCGCCGAGGTCGATTTCCCCTCGAACGTGGTGGCGCGCAGGGATGCGGTCTTCGGCGGCAGGTACGGCTCGGAGGTCTCCACCGATCTGACCGCGGTCCCGGTGCGGGTGCGCCGGGGGAAGCCGACGGAAGCCTCGTTGCGGGGCCGGCTTTTCGCCGGGGGAACGCCGCTGGTCGTGGCGGCCGTGGAGGAGGATCCGGCGCAGGTGCTCGTGGTGCGGGACCTGGGTGCCGCCGCGGGGCTCAAGGAGCTGGGCGACGTCCGGCAGAGGCGCACGGTCCAGGGGCAGGGGATGGGCCAGCGGCTGAGCATCGAGCCCGACTACCTGCGCTACGAGATCGGGCTGCGCCGGGACGACGAGGTCCTCTTCGTCTGGCCGGTCCCGCGGAGGTTCTCCGGCTCGGGCCTGCCGGCGGAGCTGTTCGACTGGTCCCGCGCCTTTACGCTCCGGGATGGCGGCATGCACTGGCTCCTGACCCGTCTCCTGATGCCGGGCGGGATGGCCGGCAAGCAGCGGCTGGCCGATGCGGTCGCGGTGGCGGGCCTCCAGGCCGTTTCGACCAGCCGGCCGCGGGCCGTGGTGCTGGTCCTGGGCGCGGCTCCCGAGGATGCGAGCCGCTACGATCCGGCCACGGTCCGCCAGTACCTGGCCTCGGTCCGGGTGCCGCTGTTCGTCTGGTCGGTGGAGAAGCCTGCGGAGAAGGATACTGCGGTCTCGCCCGCCCTGGCGGCCTGGGGCAAGGTCGAGGACGTGTCGACCCTCACCCGGTTCCGCGGCGCGGTGGCCCGCCTGCGGGACGAGCTGGAGTCGCAGCGGATCGTCTGGGTGGAGGGGACGCACCTGCCGCAATCGATCGCGCTGGGGCCAGGAGCGGCGGGGATCGAGCTGCCCTGAACCTCACCCCCTGTCCCCCTCTCCCATCTCCCTTCCACCCCCCGCCGGGAGAGGGGGAACGTGTCTTCAGCGGATTTGCCTGACGGGAGGCACAGCGACCTCAGCTACGTCCCCCCTCTCCCGGGGTGGGCCGGGTGGGAGATGGGAGAGGGGGACAGGGGGTGAGGTCAAAGCTGGCATAATAAGCGCCCTATGTACGACGATCTGCTCGAAACGGCCCTCTCCGCCGCGCAGGCCGGGGCCGCGGTGATCAAGCGCTACTTCCGCTCCGAGGGGCTCGCGGTCGACCGCAAGGGGACGAATGACTTCGTCACCCAGGCGGACCATGAGAGCGAGGCCGCGGTGCTGGCCGCGATCCGCCGGCGCTTCCCGGACCATCGCATCCTGGCCGAGGAGGGAAGCGGGGCCGGCGAGGGCGGCGGCGATCACGAGTGGCTGATCGATCCGCTGGACGGGACCACCAACTTCCTCCAGGGGCTGCCCGTCTACTGCTGCTCCGTGGCCTGCCGCAGGGGAGACGAGGTTCTCGCCGGGGTCATCCACGACCCCGAGGGGGGCAACGTCTTCACGGCCACGCGCGGCGGCGGCGCGTTCTGGAACGGCCGGCCCATGAAGGTCTCCGGGCACGAGGGGCTCGGCGGCGCGTTCCTCGCCACCGGCTATCCCTTCCGGGCGCTGCCCACCCTGGACCTCTACCTCGCCATCTTCCGCGAGGTCTTCCAGCAGGCCAAGGCCATCCGGCGCTGCGGCTCGGCCGCGCTCGACCTGGCCTACACGGCCGCCGGGGTCTACGACGGCTTCTTCGAGTTCCGGCTCTCCCCCTGGGACCTGGGCGCGGGCGTGCTGATGATCCAGGAGGCCGGCGGCGTGGTCACCGACCTCGACGGCGGCAGGCGCTTCTTCCGCGGCGGCAACGTGGTGGCGGGTCCGCCCCCGGTCCATGCCGCGCTGCAGGGCGCGGTGGCCCACCATGCCAGCGAGGCGGAGATCGACCGGTTGAATCCGATCCACCCTCCCTCCTCCATCCTGGCGCCGGTCGGCTGACCTTTTCATGAAGTGGTTCCGGCTCCCTCCGCGGCCCGAAGGCGCCCCCGAGGCGTGGAGCCTGGAGGTCCAGATCCATCCCGGCAACATCCGGCGCCGGGTGCGCTACCTGTTCCTCTCGCGCAACCAGGTCACTCTGTGGTCGATCCCGGTGCTCGCCTTCATGGCCTTCCTCGCCCTGGGCCTCTGGTCGGCGCCCGCGGTGATCGGCGGCATCCTCCACCGGCACGAGTACTCCTCCCTGGTGGCGGAACGCGCGCAGCAGGGGGAGCGGCTGCAGGAACTGGTGAGCCGCCTGGAGCAGGTCGAGGAGCGGGCGGACGGCCTCAACCTGAGGATGAGCAAGATCCTGCTCGCCTACGGCCTGCCGCCGGGCACGGCGGGCGGCCGCCGGCGCCCGCTTCCGGACCCGATACCGGAGCCGCCCGACTCGATCTACGCCGGGACGATCCAGCAGGGCAGCCGTCTCCGGGCGCGGATCGGCGAGCGCCTGGGCACCGTCGACACCCACTTGCGCGAGGTGCGCGCGTACGAGCAGGCCAACCACGAGCAGGTGCGGAGCACGCCGTCGGTCTGCCCCCTGCGCGACGGCGACTTCGTCCTGACGAGCACGTTCGGCCGGCGGCGCAGCGCCTTCACCAAGGAGTTCGAGCTGCACACCGGGCTCGACCTGGCGGCGCCGCAGGGGATGGAGATCCGCTCTACGGCCGACGGCGTGGTCGCCTTCGCCGGGGAGTATCCGGTGTCGCGGAGCGTGGGCTGGTGGCGGCTCGGCAAGCTCGTGATCGTGAGGAACGGCGACCGTTTCGTGACCCTCTTCGGGCATTGCGACGAGCTGCGGGTCCGGGCCGGGCAGCAGGTCCGCCAGGGGGACGTGCTGGGCACGGTAGGCAACACGGGATGGAGCACGAGCCCGCACGTCCATTACGAGGTCCGGCGCCGGACGGACGACGGCCGCTGGGTGCCGGCCGATCCGCTCATCTACATCCTGGATCATCGCTGGCCCAACGAAGAGCGCCTGCTGGCCCGGGCGCGGAGCGCGCCCGAGCTGCAGGGGTACGAGCCGTTGCCGGCCCTTATCGAAGGCAGGAAAGCAGAAGGCAGGAAAGCAGGAAGGTAGGTCAAGCAGTTCCCATGAGCCGAACCACCATGGAAGAAGCCGCTCCCACCCTGATCATTCCCCGCGGCACCCGCATCGTGGTGGACCCCGATGGTCTGCTCTCGATCCACGCGCCGGGGAACGTCGTGGTCCAGAACTCGGGCAAGTACGGCACGCTGGAATCGCTGGGTGGCTCGATCCGGATCGACCGCGGAGTCGAGGTGGAGGCGGCGACCGTGCGCTGCGCCCAGACCTGCTACGTGCAGGGTCACCTGACCGCCTGGCGGGTGAACGCGCGCTCGCTCCACCTGGAGGACGGCGCGCGGGCGCACGTCGTGTTCCAGGAGACGCAGCGCCTGGAGATCGGCCGCGACGCCCGCCTGGTGGGCAACTTCTCCTCGGAGAAGGAGTTGGTAGGGCTCTTCTCCCGTTTCGCGAACCAGGTGCGCTCGCTGCCCTTCTTCGAGAAGCGGAGCGCGCCGGCCAGCCTGCCGAAGAATCTGGACGACACCATCGTCCTGGAAGCCCGGCCGGCGCCGGCACCTCCGCCGCCGCCCCCCCCGGAGGCCGCTTTCGCGGAGCTGCCCGAGCCGCTGATCTTCGCCATGGTCCTCCTGGAGCGGGAGGCCGAGACCCACCTCCATCCCGCCGCCTCGCAGCGCGCCCTGGACGGTCTGATCAAGCTCCTCCAGCAGCAGGACCTGGAGACGCTGCGAGCGACCCACCGCACACTCTTCAGCCGCATCGCCGAGCCGCGGCAGGATGTCCAGAGAGCGCAGGAGCTGGTGGTCGAGTTCTTCACGAGCCAGGTTGCCTGAATCCGGGGAATCGCGGCTCGATCCTGGCACGAACGCTTCGGGCCCGAGAAAAACGGCTCCGGCCCAAGGTCGGGCCTCTCGCGCAATGCGCGAGCGCTTCGGGCACGAGAAAAACGGCTCGCGCACAAGGTCGGGCGGCTCGCGCACGAGAAAAACCGCTCGCGTGCGAGAAAAACGGCTCGCGCACGAGAAAAAGGGCTTGGGCGCAAGAAGAGCGGTTCGGGGACGAGAAGAACCGCTCGCACGCCACCCGAGCCGTTCGTGCGGAGCCGGGAGACGCTGCGAGCGACCTGGCGCACGCCTTTTTCTCCTGGGACCGCCGGCGTCTCGCCGGCCTCGTCTTGAGGCGGAGCTCGTGCCGCCGCAAAGAATCTGCGGCTGTCCAGATCGCTGGACGGTCGATCCTGTTCCCGCGCCAAGACGACGATGATCTACACGCACGTCCTGAACCGCGGCGGTTTCAGGGTCCAGAGCCCTCTCGATCAGCTCTGACGTGTAGGCGTTTCGCGCTATCCGGCCACCAAGGATGATTAGGCGACATCCGGAAGCTCTGTCCTGACAGAGAGATGGCCTCTGGAGCTAGGAGCCCATATGGCAAAAGGCAAAACCGATAACACGCCAGAGATCCTGCGCGCGGAATGCCTATGGCAGGCAGCGAGCTGCCGTTCGCATTGCAAGTGCAGGTCGGGCAAGGGCTTCATACTTTCAGCTCGGAACGGGATGCCGGCAGAGGAGAGATGGGTCGGCCTCCCCGCTCGGCCTGTTCTGCGTCCCGGTTGACAGCTCACCGGGTGGGGCGTAGACTTTCAAGTATCTATGTTTTGCGAATGTTGCGAAGGGAAATGCGTTGTCGCTGAACTGCCTAGGGCAGTGAACCCGCGGTCCGGGCATGCAGGTGACGAACGCCGAATCTAAGGTTGGCCCGACTAACCTGTGGCCTTGAGCGGGTGAATACCGGAGGATCTATGAGGCATATAGATTTGGAGAAGGAAACCGCCATAGTGTTTGCCTCCGTTATCATCCTGGTTGTTTCGCACGCCGCTTTCGCCGCAAAGCCGAGCAAGCCCCTTCGCTCCGCCTATTTTCCTGTAGGGGCAATCTGCTCGGATGGGAGCAACCGCGCAATCTTGTTTTTTTCTCAACGTCCTACGGTAGAGATTGTCGTTGGCGATGGGGTCCGCGGGACATCTCCTCAATCGACCGATAAGAGCCAGTGCCAAGCCTTTGGTCCAACTTGGAAGGCTTACTCAGGCAATATCCTGATAGAGGCTGCTGAGATCATTTCCAGCGACGACGATATTATCGACACTCCAGGGTCAGATGTCTATGGGATAATAGAGAGTTACTATTTAAATCATCCTGAGTATCCTCGCGACGAAGATTTCTGGTACCGAATAGAGCCAAATCCGATAGAGGTTACAGTGGGTACCGTAAGGTACCCTTTCGCTGTCGCTGGACGCACGGTCTCCGCTGAGGAACTTCTTCTGCTTGGTGAGCTTACCGAGGATACTCACAGGTCGCTACTTCAGAAAGAGAGCGCTATAAGACACTACGATCAGATGAAATTTATGGTCGAGAGATCTAAGACGGACGCGCTCATGAAAGAAACGGTAGAGGACTTGGTAAAAAAGGGACTACTGCCAACTCCCGATATTGTGAACCATCCAAAGCCCAGGTTGACAGAGCACGAGGAGGTTCTTGGGCGAGTTCTCTCGGAGCGTCGATTCGGCGCATGGGCATATAGAGCGAGAGGCTTCTTGGGAGACCAGCAAAAGGCAAGCCCTCTCGTTAAGCAGCTCAACCAGAAGGGTGATCATAGAGACATTATTTCGGCTCTCAGAATGACTTTGGCTGATGAAGGAAAGCATGTTGAGGAAGCGGCACTATTTCACTCCGAGGTCGCTTTTATGAAGGAGGCACTCGATGAATTCTGGGTTGCCATAAATGCTGAAACAGACGAACTTTCAGCTATAGCATTGGCTGAAGCCCAGGAATCGGCACTACCCTCTGACCAAAAGGTACTTGCTAAAGAACCCCTAATTACCTATGATGATAGTTGGCAGTTTGGCTGGTTTGCTGTTGACAAAGACTTTGGCGTCTTTGGATGGAAGTATCGCACATGGCAATGTAAAATACGCGCCCTGCGCCATGAGAGATTCGTGAGAGTAAGTGGTCTTATGAATGACCCACATTTAGACGAAGTTGGCGCTGCGGCGACCAATTGCCTAGGCCAAGCTTCTGTGATGGCAGTAGCGGCGGCTCTGATCACTGGTGGCAGCGCGGCTTGGCCAGCCTTTGTGGCCGTTTTTGGAGAGTGCATGGGCGATAAAGCTGTTTCCCTATCTCTAGAGGACTCGTCTCATTGGACGGACTGGCAAAACTGCACTTAACCGGCGCGTCACCTGAGGGACCGTGAGGCTTGGCGGCCAACCCTGACCCCTGCACCGGACGGCTGACTTCGTCACCCCCATCAGTGAGGGGCAATCCCGTTGGGCGTCATTTGACACGAAGAGCTAGCCCGGATTTCTCACCGAGGACATGGAAAGGGGCTACCTCCCGTGGTATAAGTGTCGTGCCAACAAGCACTTCTACCACAAAAGGAGGATAGCCCCGTGACGACAGACTGTACCTCTGCTCAGCTTGAGTTTCAAGGGTTGACTCGGCGGACGGTGGTGGCGTCGTTCGACGGCGGTACCCTGAGCTCGGACGGCGGGGTCTTGCTGTTGTCCGAGGTGGACCGGCGCTTGGGGCTGTTGGAGGGGTTTGCGGCCTGTTTCGAGGATCATCGCAATCCAGCCCTGGTAGAGCACAGCGTCGTGGAGTTGGTGCGTCAGCGTGTGTTTGGGCTGGCTCTTGGCTACGAGGATCTCAATGACCACGACGAGCTGCGCAGCGATCCGCTGCTGGCTTCGGTGGCCGGCAAGGCCGATCCGACCGGTAGCGACCGTCGCCAAGAGCAGGACCGCGGCAAACCGCTGGCCGGCAAGAGTACGTTGAACCGTTTGGAATGGGGGACTGTGAAGCAGGATCGCTATCGCAAGATCACCCTCGATCCCGAGGCGGCGGACCGCTTCTTCGTCGATGTATTTCTGGGCTCCTATCGGAAGGCTCCGGCAGAGATCGTGTTGGATCTGGACGCCACCGACGATCCTCTGCATGGCGAGCAGGAAGGTCGTTTCTTCCATGGCTACTACGGTGGGTACTGTTATCTTCCGCTGTACATTTTCTGCGGCTCCCACCTGCTGTGCGCCCGTCTGCGGCAGGCCAATGTCGATGCATCTTGCGGTGCGGTCGGTGAACTCGAGCGCATCGTGTCACGGGTTCGCGATAGGTGGCCTGAGGTGCGCATCATCGTACGTGGAGATTCGGGGTTTGCGCGTGAAGAGCTGATGAGTTGGTGCGAGAGCCACGGCGTGGCCTTTGTCTTCGGGCTGGCGCGCAATGCTCGGCTGCAGCGCGCTCTCGAGGGAGAGTTGAAGCAGGCTCGTGCGCAGTTCGAAGACTCCGGCAAGGCGGCGCGTGTGTTCAAGGATTTTGTCTACCGCACCCAGAAAAGTTGGTCTCGACAGCGGCGCGTGGTTGGCAAAGCCGAACACTTGGCCAAGGACGCCAACCCGCGCTTCCTTGTGACCTCTCTGAGCAGCGAACAGTGGAGTGCTCAGGTGCTTTACGAGAAGCTGTATTGTGCCCGTGGCGAGATGGAGAATCGCATCAAAGAGCAGCAGTTGTGTCTGTTTGCCGACCGCACCTCGACTCATCACTTGAGCAGCAATCAGGCGCGTCTATGGTTTTCCTCGGTCGCCTACGTTCTGCTCAATGAGCTGCGCCGCTTGGGTCTATCGGGCACCGAGCTGGCTCAGGCGCGCTGTGACACGATTCGCACCAAGCTGCTCAAGATTGGTGCTCAGGTCAAAGTGACAGTGCGGCGTGTGTGGGTGCATCTGTCCAGCTCGTACCCCAATGCGGGCCTGTTTGCGCGGATCATCAATCAGTTGCGGGCGAGCCATCCCGCGCTGGCCTGATCTGTCGTCAGAAAATCCGCTCTTGTCCACCCCCTCCAGGCCGAGGTGTCTCTGGTCGGTCGAAGCAGCGTGCATCGTGCGAGCAATTCCGCGCGACGTACGCTTACCTTGCGCCTGCTTGGGCAGCCATGAGGGTGTTCGGTGGCGCACTACCCGTGGCAGTGCGCCACCCGAGCCGTTCTTGGACCCGGAAACTACCGCGGTGAGACCCGTGGTGAGAAATCCGGGCTAGGTAACTATGGAAGGTACTAGACCCAAGGCGTTTGTCTTTGTTCTGATGCCGTTTGACGAGAGCTTCCGCGATGTCTATGAGGTCGGAATTAAGGCGGCCTGTAAAGATGCGGGGGCATACTGTGAAAGAGTTGACGAACAGATATTTGTAGAGAGCATCTTGGAGCGGGTGTACAACCAAATAGCCAAGGCAGACGTGATCGTTGCGGAAATGACAGGCCGTAACCCAAACGTCTTCTATGAGGTAGGCTATGCGCACGCTCTGGGCAAGCAAGTTATCCTGCTCACGCAGAATTCCGAAGATATACCATTCGATTTGAAACATTACCCTCACATAATCTATGGAGGAAAGATTGCAGCTTTGAAATCGCAGTTAGAGGCAAGAGTGCATTGGTGTATTGAAAATCCGATGCAATTCCTTACCAAGGTCGACTGGCACCTCGAAATTCTAGTCAATGGTGTGTCGCTGCAAGGTGCTCCGCGAATAAATATGACGCATGTAAGTGAGCTTGGTAGTGAATTTTTTACAGATATTATAGAGATTGGGGTTCATAATCCGACCAACAGAATGATTAGTAGAGAAACATTCGATTTGGCTCTCGTCGTTCCTCCTGGAGTAGAAATTATTGGAGGAGGCGCACGCTCTGCTGTCTTGCAAGCTGATGGCAGTTACGTTTGCAATTTGCAGCGACTTCCGTCTGTTTTTCCAGATGGGTGGGAAAGTTTTTGCTTGCGCCTGGAGTACTGGATGCAAAAAGGACCAATTAATCTCATCCTCCGCCTTTATAAGGAGGTGGGAAGAGAGGACTATCCATTCGTGCTGGTGCCGGCTAGTATGAAGGATGAGTCAAGCGGAGATGTGGCAGGGCCCAACCCTGCGGCTCAAGCGGACTCCTGAGCCGCATCAACGGCTGTGGGTTTGCGGCCTATTGTGGTTCCGAGCAACGGTGGTGGAGGGCAGATAGGCGCTGCTTGGCCGCGAAACGTTGGCCGTCAGAGGGACTATTTGCGAAAGCCAGTGAGCATAGCGCGCTTCATCAAGGCGATTCGAGCTTTACCTTCCGATGAGCCACGTGTTGACCCGAAAAAGTGGTATACAACCCAAAAAAGGCACTGGCTCGATTGGCTCCGCGGATACCACGGTCCTGGGGCATATGGCCGCAGGCCAGAAACACGCCGAGATGCGGAGTACGTCTACAACCATATCGTTGAAGTGAAGATGTTGCTGTGGCTTATACATGCCGCAGGCGTCGAACGAAGGCTAGTCTCGAGGGCCCGTAAAAGTGTGGCGAAGGGAACGACTCTGGCGCAGCAATCTGCGGCGGTACGGAAGCATGTCCCATGGGTGACGGTAGAGCGTGCGCTCTGGCCGGAGCGGGGATTAGGTTCCAGCCGATTCTGGGAACCCAGCAGCTCCAAGAGGCCCAAAGAACTCTTGGGTGACGGCTTCTGCGGGTTGGCAGGGACGTTCTGAGGCTTTTCGGACTGAAAATCGGGCCGCAATGCGCGAGGATGTGACGCCCGCCCCGGCAGCAGGGGGCTGTCCAGGCGCTCCTCTCCTGCAAACAACTCGGAAGTTGAATCGGTGGGATGATCGGTTGTGCCTTCTGCTTGTGCAGAAGCCCTGCTTACGGCCTACCGGACGGGAACGAGCCCGGCCTGGACGAAGGGCAGTCCGGGAGGGAAGCTCCCCTCCGGAAACCGGGCTGACCGGTCGCCGGCCTTCAGATGCTCCGCGGCTTCGCGGAACGCCGCCACGAAGATCGCGTACATCCTGTAGATCTCCTCGCGCATGCGCTTGCTGGCGGCATGAACGAGAGGAGCGGGAGACCGCTTGGTCCTGGCGGGTTGGGTCAAGGGGTTCTGTGATCGAATCGCAGCCGCGCCCGCGGGCTCTCTACCCGATTGCTTCCGGTGTGCCGCTGCCGTTGCAATGATGGCCTCGACCAGGCCGGCGATGCGCTGGCGGTACTGTTCGGGGAGCAGGCCCTTCCAGCAGGGGAGGGGATCGAGCTCCAGGATCTCCCGGGTGGCGAAGCGATCGAAGGGCACGTCCTCGCCGCGCTGGCGCGCGTTGTACTCCTGGGTGCGGTCAAACCACGTCCCTTCCAACGGCCGTCCAGTGAGCAGAGCGTCCACGCAGTGGACACCGGGCCAGTCCTGAGGGCGCTCGACCAGGTTTTCCTTCGCGCCATGAGACAAGAGGTACGACAGGCGCTCGACCTGGGCGGCCTCTTCCTCGCTCACCAGGATGGCCTGGTAGCGGCGGGAGAAGATCTTCTCCTTCCAGCCGGTCAGCTTCCCGACCTCGCGCGCGAGCTTTGAGCAGACGTAAGCCATGAAGTGGGAGAGCTGCCGGCTGTCGTCCACCCGGGCCAGAATATGAAAGTGATTGGACAGGCAGCAGAAGGCCGAGATCTCGACGCCGTAGCGCGTCTTGGCCCTGGCGAGGATGCCGACGAGGATCTCGTTGAAGCGGCGTGTGGGTCGAAACAGGAAGCGGCTGTGGATGGTGCGGCAGGTGATCTCGAAGAGGGCGCCGCCTCCAGGTGTGTAACGGAGCTTTCTGGCCATGGCGTAGGCGCCTGGGGCAAGAGAGCTGCCAGCTTGCGGGATGCTGATGGTTGTGAGGCAAGTCCCTGAATCGAAGGGAGATCCTCGTCTTACCAGGGCCAGCGTCAAGCTGGACGATGTCCAGGGATCTGGCGTCCCATTTCGCAAGCTACAGAGGCGGCATGGTTTGGCCGTGTCCAGGAATCTGGCGCCCCGCGCAACGCCTTGCGGCTTTTCCTCCTTGGCCTTGTTGTAGAATTCGGTGGCACCTATTGGGCACCTATTGGGGGGGCGCCGAGGGGCATGGCATCTATGGTCCAAGGAAATGCAAGGCGCGGGAGCAGCCGAGGCGGCATCCTACTTCACGAGAGGTGTTCGGCGGCTAACCCCGAGCATCAAGCGGATGGCTGATGCCACCGCTTATGCTCCGCGACGTTCGGCGGTGGAGATTACTGATGATCGATAATCGCAGGATCAATATCAAGGCGCTGGCATTGGGGACCTTGGCCGATATCGGCGGTACACTGATTGTTGGAATCGGCGGTATTGCCTTGGTGGCCCAAGGCGTCCCACAGAATCAGTTGGCTACGCGTGTGGGGAGTGCGATGTTCCTCGGGTTTCTCCTGATCGTTGGCCTTGGATTCACGCTACTCGGAGGCTTTGTTGCGGGTCGAGTGTCGAAGAACTCTGAGGTGATGCATGGTGGGCTGGTCGGTTTGATCGGTCTCTTGATCGGCCTTTTCTTCTGGGAATCATCGCCTCCGTTGTGGTACACCATTACCTCTTTGCTTGGCGTTGTTCCGTTCGGGATGGTCGGTGGTCGACTCTCGGTTGTCAATCGGCACAGAATTGACAATAGCTCCCTCGCCGAAGCCGAAATAGGCAGATACCATCGCCGAACCAACCGCTTTCGAGAAGAGGGATCGACATGGGGGCGTTCTAGTTCGGCGACTGGAGAAAGAATATCGATGCGCATCTTGAAAGTCTCAGACCTAAAATCATGGATCAAGGAAAACGATGCCTGGGTCGTAGTTTTCTTAGGCTCTACAGCTTGGTATATCTATAGCTGGAATCAACGGGGTAGAGAACCAATTGAACTCATCATTGTTCTGCTTGTGCTCGTCATTCCTGGGCTTCTATACCTCAGATATGATACCTATAAGCTGATAGTAAGAGACGCCAGTGCATTGGTCTGCTGCTTAGGAGATAGCCCTGCGCTGGCCGAGGTAGTCGAGCGTGATGCAGAGGTCTACAAAGGACACTTTCCGGCCGTGGAAGTGCTTAAGGCTACGAAGCTGGTCGACCTACTCACCTCTTTATCGGCAGGCGATTTTCGTATCCTCCATGTCCTAAGTGAGTTTGCGGCCGACGGTATGTTGGTAGAGGCGCAGGGGACTCGCACAGATGTTGCTCCCCTTTTTGAGCTCTGCCGAAGAAAGAGGTTTCTGTTTGTCTATTTCGGCGGGAACATACCGAACGAGAACAGAGATGCGGTATTTCAACGCGCTCGCGCCGCACGCATCGGACACGATTTCCCACTTGTCGTGACCACAGATAGAGGCACAGAGTTTTATTCTTTCCTCGACCGACTTCTTCGTGAGTTTGGCATGGGGACTATGCTCGGGAATGCATGGCTCAAGCTTCGACCCCAAGATGCCGGTCCAGGAGCGCTGCAACCTACAGTTGACCCTGGCCCTAAGGCACTCCTGCTTATGACGTGAAATGGAGCCCAGCACTGAACTCAATGAGGAATGAGGGCGACGAAGGCGCCGAACCAGGGCATGCAGGGGACGGCTACCGCCGCCCCTGATGCCCCATGCCGTTCGGGCGGCGCACTTGCATGCAGCCGCTTGCTGTGCCCCACCAACCAAGAGTGCTACTGCCAGAAGGTTCGCTAATCTCATCATGCTCACGGCGCACGCGCCGGGTTGCGGGCCAGCCGCGCCGCGCGTGCCCTGTCCCACCCGCGGCTGCTCCATGTGCGCGCGTTGCGGCGCGGCCCCGCAGGGTAGCAGCCCGTACCCTTCGCGGCCACGCCGCGCGCGCAGGGTAGCGCCTCATACCCTGAGCGTGCGCGTTGCGCGCTTCCGGATGCGCGGCGCGCTCGCAGGGGACGAGCCGCTACCCACCGGGGACGGGCTCCTACCCTGCGCG
>Ga0068862_100003789_pt1 | contig 12887 bp, 9 predicted proteins | sample KBSSwiS52_FD_66598 | JGI IMG/M metagenome (GOLD analysis project Ga0068862, IMG submission 66598) | Switchgrass rhizosphere microbial communities from Kellogg Biological Station, Michigan, USA - KBS Switchgrass S5-2 | ecosystem: Host-associated > Plants > Roots > Rhizosphere > Soil ... | reverse complement strand
CGTCGAAAGCCGACTCGCTCGTGGAGCGCAACGGACGCGGGGTTGGGAAGGCTGACGCCCGCCACGATCTGGTGAACATCTTCGGCGCCAATCGATTCGAACAGCGCTTCGTAAAGCCGCGTCCCGATGCCGCGCCCGACGGCGTCCACCCGGCAGTACACACTCGATTCGACCGTCGTTTCGTAGGCCGCCTTCGGCCGCCACCGGCTGGTGCTCGCGTACCCCAGGACTGTGTCGGCGGCGGCCTCATCAACCGCGACGAGCAGTCGATGCCGGCCGGCCGGCGAGTGATCGTCAAACCACGCCCGGCGGTCGCTGAGCTTGAAGGGCGCGAGGTCGAACGTGATCGTCGTATTGACGATGTAGTGGTTGTAGATGTCGGTCAGGGCGGGAAGATCGTGGAGCACCGCGGGCCGGATCGCAATGTCAGACATCGGCTCAGCATAACAATTGTCCGACGGCCGTCTCATCGTGGGGCTGGTTGTGGAAACGTAGCCGGATCGGCGCCGTTCGGATAGCATGCATTCGACTCCATGCCCAATACGGGCGACTCGTTGACGGCGCTGCTCGCACAGGCGGACGCGGGCGACTCCCGCGCCCGTGACGCCCTGTTCACCACGTTGTACGACGAACTCCATCGGCTCGCCGAGGCCCAGTTGCGGCGCAGTGCTGGACCGATCACGCTCGGCACGACCACCCTGTTGCATGAGGCCTATCTGCAGCTGTCGAAGCGCGAACAGCTGTCGTTTCCCGATCGCAACCGCTTCTTCGGGTACGCGGCGCGCGCGATGCGAGGTCTGATCCTGAATTACGTTCGGGATCGGCGGGCGCAGAAGCGGGGTGGCGAGCTGACATTCACGTCCTTGGACGACACGGATGTGGCGGCCGCGATGCCCTCGGTGGATCTCGAGCCACTCGATCGCGCGCTCGAGGAACTGGCCACTCTCGAGCCGGCGCTCGCAGAGCTCGTCGACCTGCGATTCTTCTGCGGTTTGTCGTTCGCCGAGATCGCAACGATCCGCGGCGTCTCGGAACGAACCGCGCAACGCGACTGGGCCAAGGCCCGCGCGATGCTCTACACCTTCCTGGGCGGACAGGACGTCATCGGGTAGCGAGCTCCGACAGAAGCGCTTCCGCCCGGTGCGTGGTCCGCGCGGCCGGCCCGACGGTCGCCCGCAGCTGCGCGAGCGCGTCAGCCGCGAGCTCGCGCGCGGCCTGCACGTCGCCCAGACCGCGTTTCGCCACGGCTTCTTCGAGCACCGCGTTGCCAAGGTGCCACGACGGCGCCTGGGCGCCTTGATGCTTCCGGGCCGCGGCCGCCGCTTGCGTCGCGGGTACGAGCGCGTCGGCATGACGACCGGCCTTGTTCAGGAGCCTGGCCAACACGACGCGCCCCTGCAACAAGGTGAACGTGGCGGCGGTTGTGGCGTTGGCCGAGAGCGTCGCGACGCCCACCGTCGCCAACTGCACGGCATCATCCAGATGTCCCTGTGCGTCGGCCAACTGCGCCTCTGCGATCTGGAGATTCCCTGTCGCATATGCGTTGGGACTCTTGATCGACCGCGCTTCCTGCATCAGGACATTCGCACGTGTCAGATCGCCGGCCTCGGCGCTCGACCGGATGGCCATCGCCAGATTGCGCAGCAGCCGCTCGGCCGAACCCGCCTGGCGTGCCTTCAGGATGGACTCGTCGAGGATCGGTTTGGCGAGGTCGTGCCGTCCCACCGCGGTCAGCGCCGTGGCATACACGCCGAGATGCGTGAGCGACGCGCCGTGTTCGGTGTCAGCGGCTCGGGAAATCTCGATGGCGCGAGCGCTCAGTTCGACAGCCTCGAGCATCTGCCCGGCGTTTTGCAGCGCGACACTCCAGTTGTTCAGCTGAACTGCCGCACGCAGACTCCGGCTTTGACCCTCGTGTTCGAGGATGCCGACGAGACGACGGTGGACGGCTACGGCGTCACGGTCGCGCCCGCCGGCGCCGTACGCGAGCGCGAGTATCGTCAGCGGATCGTAGATGGCGTCCGGCGTGGCGCCACGGCTCTCCTCGACTGCGACCGCGCGTTCTGCGGCTCGAATCGCGCGTTCGAAGTCGCCGGTCCTCCGCCAGGCGATCGACTCGATCACGCGGCACATCCCTTCGTACTCGGATGCCTCCGGCGACGAGGCCAGCTCGCCAATCGCCTGCTCGATCAAGCGGACGGCCGTCTTGGGGTCGTTCTGCTCGAGGGAGGAGAGGCCGAAGTAACAGGTGGCGTGCGCGCGCAATCCGCTCTGGGACGGGAAGCTCCGCGACAGGTCGAACGCCTGCTGCGCGACGCGGCGCAAATCGGTGAACTGCTGATTCTCCTGATACCGGTCCGCCAGCGTCACCAGCAGATGGACCTTGAGTTCCGGCTCCTGTGCGTAACGGGCGTTCACCAACGATTCACCGCGTGCCAGCAAGTCGGCGTTCGAGATCGGCTTACCGCCGCTGGGCCTCGCTTCCGTCAGCAGGAACGCGCTCAAGTCGTTGGCGGCTTCCGACCGGCGCAGACTGGCCACCGCGCGATCGCGTTCTGCCTGCGATGCTCGTGCCTGGCGGACCGCGATCGCCGTGCCTGCCACCAGCGAGAGGACGACGGCGGCAGCCGCCGTGACCTCGATGCGGCGCCGCGCGATCAACTTCACGACACGGTAACGCAGCGAGTCGCCGTGGGCGACCACCGGCTCGTGCGCGAGATACCTGCGAATGTCTGCCGCGAGCGCTTGTACGGTCGTGTACCGCTCCTCAGGCCGCTTCCTGAGCGCCTGAATCGCAATCGCATCGAGATCGCCGCGGCACGCCCGCCGCAGCCGCTCTTTCGTGGCGCCACGCTGCTCGAAGAGCTCGCGTGTCGCGACGTTGGATTCATCGAGACGCGCGACGACGTCACTGGGTCGCAGTGGTTCCCGATTCCCGAGCGCGAGCAACATCGCAGCGTCTGACGCGCCTTGCTCTGCTGTCGGATGACGGCCGACGAGCAGCTGATACAGCAGCACTCCCAATGCGTACACGTCCGTCGCCATCGTCACGCCGCGTCCCGTCACTTGTTCCGGCGCCGCATATTCGGGCGTCAGCGCGCGACCCGCCAGCGTGGTGGACGTGCGGGATTCCTCGCCCGCGTTATCAGAAAGCAGCGTCGCGATGCCGAAGTCGAGCAGTTTCACCTGGCCGTCGGTGTTGACCAGGATGTTGGACGGCTTGAGATCGCGGTGCACGACGAAGTGCGTGTGCGCGTGGGCGACCGCGTCGGCGATCTGGAGGAACAATTGCAGCCGCGTCGGGATATCGAGCCGCTCCCGATCGGCATACCGATCGAGACGTAACCCGTCGACCAACTCCAGGACGAGATACGGTTGGCCCGACGCTGTGACACCGGCGTCCAGCAGACGCGCGATGCTCGGATGCGACAGGCTCGCCAGGATGGTGCCTTCGCGTCGAAAACGGGCCTGCCCTTCGCGATCGAGCAAGGCCAGATTCAACAGCTTGATCGCGACCGAGCCCTCGAAGCGTCCATCGGTGCGGCGGGCCAGCCACACGCTTCCCATGCCGCCAGCGCCGAGCGGACGTTCGAGCGTGTAGCCGCCGACCGTCTCTCCGGCGAGTGACGGGGCCCGGTCGCCAGCCAACGCGACCGGCAGATCGAGAAACTGCGCGTTCAGCGCCCGCTCGTGTTGAGCGAGCACGTGCCCGAGCGCATCGGCCAGCGCTGGTGACTCGATCGAGACCGTCGCGAGAAAACGGCGACGTGCCTCGCCCTCGAGCTCCAGCGCCGTGTCGATCATCGGGCTCAGCGCCGGCCACAGGCTCTTGTCCCAGGCCATGGGTCCACAGAATAGATCACCAAATCGTCTGCGGTGCCGCCAAGTCGCCTTCGGACCGCCGCTCGTGATCTTCCTGAATGAGGGGGCTCGTGCCGGGCCCGGTTGCTGGCGCGCCGGCCGGGAGATGACGTATGGCGCGGAAGACACCGGCGATTCTGGTTCTGACGCTTTCGATGGTCTGTCTCGGCGTCCGCGCGGCGGCAGGTGCGATCATCCCTGTCACCACCACCGAGCAGAAGATCGACGGTCTTGGAGAATGTTCGCTGCAGGAAGCGATTTTCTCGGCGAATTTCGATAACAACGTCGCGATCGCCCGGTACAACGGTTCGACCCCGATCGAGGTCGTCACGCAATGCGTGCCGGGCAGCGGCGACGACATCATCGTGCTGCCCCTCGGGGCGCTCATGCTGTTCAACAGAATCGTCGACGACGCATACAACCCGACCGGTCCAACCGCGACGCCCCTCATCACCTCGAACATCACGATTCTGGCTTATGGGGCTACGTTCCAGCGATCCAGCGGCAACTTTCGCCTCTTCGCGGTCGGGAACACTGGTCACCTGACGATCAGGAGAGCTTTTATCCGAGGATTCAAGGCGCAAGGCGGCAGCGGCGGACTGGGGGGTGGCGGTGGATTAGGGGCCGGCGGCGCTATTTTCGTGATGGGCGGCACCCTCGTGATCGAGGGAAGCACTTTCGAGGGCAATAGCGCTTACGGCGGATTGGGCGGGGTGGGCCTGGGCGGCGGCGGTGGCGGAATAGGCGGATCGGGGGGCTCCCCGTTGTCCTCGTTCTGCTCGGTCAATAGCACCGCCGGCGGCGGAGGGGGCGGCGCCCGGGGCGACGGAGGCCGATGCGGCAGCCCTGACCCTCTCGAAGGTGGCGGAGGGGGCGGCACCATATCGCACGCCCGCAACACTAGAGGGGGGTTCGACTGCGGCGGGAATGGTGGCTACGCTGGCAACGGTCAGAATGCGCCCTGTCCCGGCGGCGGCGGTGGCGGCGCGGGTGACACGCTTTTCCTCCTGCCGGGCGAAGACGGCTTTGACGGCGGCAAGGGCCACTACGGCGGTGGCGGCGGCGGTGGGACATTGAAGGGGGATGGCGGCCGCGGCGGCTTCGGTGGAGGCGGCGGCGCTTCAGGCTACGCTCCGTTTTTCGGCGAAAGCGGAGGTGATGGCGGGTTTGGCGGCGGTGGCGGCGCCGGCAACGATGGCGCCATCACGGATGGCGACGGGGGCAATGGCGGCTTCTTCGCTGGCGACGGTGGTTCGAGAGGCGGTGGCGGCGGCGCAGGCCTGGGCGGCGCCATCTTCAACGAGGGCGGTACTGTCGACGTCAGGAACAGCACGTTCAGCGGCAACACCACCTCTGGAGGACTTTCTGAGAGGAACCAGGATGGCATCAGCGGCGGCGGAGCGATTTTCTCGGTGAACGGTCACCTGACCGTCCTGAACAGCACGATCAGCGGCGGTCTCGCGCGAGTCGGTGGCGGCATTCTGGTCGTTCAGCATGAGGAGACCAAGCCGACGTCTTTTGTCCTCGAAAACACGCTCATTGCGAACAACGCTGCGGGGGAATGCGCGATTACCGGGTTCAACATGAGTGTCGCCTTCGCCGGCAATTTGATCATGAGCAACGGCGACGGGAGTGAATTCGACGGCAGAACCTTCGTCGGCTGCGGAGGCGTCGTTTCGAGCAGCGATCCGCAACTGGGTCCGCTCGCGTACAACGAGGGATCCACACCGACGATGGCTATCGGATCGACCAGCCCGGCGTGGAACGCGGCGGATCCCGGATCCTCACTGCCGGTCGATCAGCGCAGGCAGCATCGGCCGGCGATGGGCGGCTTCGACATCGGCGCCTTCGAGTTGTGTCTGGAAGGCATTGGGAAACTGCAGGCGCCGTGCCCGATCATCGTCGGCATTGAGGATCCCGGCGGAGGCAATAACGCGGCCCAGTTGACTGTGGAGGTCAGCCCGCCAGGAGCTGGTACGACCACCCCTGCACCGGGCACGCAGGCGCTGCCGTTGAATTCGGTTGTGCCGCTCGCGGCCACTCCGAATACAGGCTTCCGGTTCACCGGCTGGAGCCCGAACGTCACCAATCCAGCCGACGCGTCGACAACGATCGTCATGAATGCGTCGCAGACGGTGACAGCGAACTTTGCGCCCTGCGAGTGCCCTGTGGACGTCACCAGTTCCCTCGGCATCACATATGGCGGCGTCACGCTGAACCCGATGACCAGGCGCTACGTACAGACGGTGACGCTGAAAAACAATTCCGCAGTCACGGTCGTGGGACCGATTTCCCTCGTACTCGACAAGTTGAGCCCCAACGTGACGGTGTACAACAGCAGCGGCACTACGGCGCTCGTGCTGCCCGCCGGCAGTCCCTACATGAACGCCAACACCAACCTCGCGCCGGGGCAGAGCGTTGCGCTGCAGCTGCAATTCATAAATACGGGCAATATCGTCTTCAGCTACGACGCGCGCGTGCTGGCGGGTCCGGGCTCGAGGTAGGAGACACCATGGCGATCAAGCGAATCTTGACATCCGCAGCAATCACGGTCGCGCTCGTACTGGTTGCCGCCGCGGCGAGCGCCAGTTCCTTCCGCGTCACGCTCGACACATCGTCGTTGTCCGGGGCCCAAACGCTCGCTTTCGCGCTCACGAACTTCAACGCCGCATCCAACGGTGTCGCGCTGGAGGATGTCAGTTTCGACGGCGGCAGTGCAATCGCTGGCTCGGAAGATTGCACGTTCGGCGGCACGTTCAGCGGGCTCGGGTGCAGTGGCGACCTCGCCAGCGGCGTCACGCTGGAGGATCTCGACCCGACGGCGGCATTCTTCACGCAGCAGTTCAATCCAGGGCTGTCGTTGTCGTTTGTGCTGACCGCCACGAATAGTTTCGGCGGTGGTGTTCCCGACCAGTTCGCCATGGCGCTGTGCGACGGCGGCCTGACGACGTGCTACTCCGACGACGCATCCGGCGCGCTGCTGCTGCTCGATTTCAGCGGAGGCAATCTGTCTGTGTCGAGCTTCGTTACCTTCGGGGCCAGCCTCCAGGACCTGGACGCGCCGGTCGTGACACCGGTGGTCGATACGACGGCGGTTCCTGAGCCCGCGACAGTGCTGCTGGTCGGCTGCGGCGTCGCGACGGCTCTCGTCAGGCGACGTATGGCCAGACGCCGGCGATCATGAAGCCGACGCCGAGAGGCACGCGCAGCCGATGACCGTGCGGCGCGACCTGCTCCGTCACGGCGAGAGCGGCCAGCGCCACCATCCACCAGCCGTTCATGATGCCAACGGCGAACGAGGTCGCCATCAACGCCCAGCAGCAGCCGACGCAAAACAGACCGTGGTTGACGCCCAGGCGAAACCCGTTCGCCGGGCCATCGTGCCAGCGGCTCAGGAAGTAACCGAGCGGTGTGCGGCAGTGCGTCAAGCACGCGTGCTTGACCGGCGCGAACTGATAGAGACCGGCGAACAGGAAGACCGCGGCTCCCAGTCCGGAAGTCACCGACGCGGTGGCATGACGCAGCATGCCGGCACGCTGCAGGAGGAGTTGAAGGGAAGCGGCGCCAAGCGCGTACGCGAGCCACGCCGTCAGGTAGCCCGCCACGAATTGGGCCGTCGCGCTGACGGTCCGTTCCGATGCTCGGCCGTTGAGCCGGTGGAACGACCGCACCCACGGCCAGACGGTTGGCGCCATCATGACCGTCATCATGCCGAACCACATGGCGGTCAGCGGCCAGAATCCGGCCGCGGCCGTCGCACCGGCATGCCCGTGCATCACATGGCGGTCGACAGGGGAGGCGCGCTGACCGTCCACTCGAACTGCGAAAACAGCCCGTGCGAGCCCGTCGTCCGGAACGAGACGACGCCGTCGTCGTACTCCGTTTCGCCGAGCGCGATCTCCTGTGTCGGCGCGTGGATCTGGTTGAAGCAGTTGTCGAACAGCACCGGCTTCGACTTGTCCCGTCCGCGGATCCGCTGGACGACGGTCTTCAGGCGGCCGGCGATCGTCGCGCGTTTGGTGGCGCCTTCGTCGACGAAGGCGATGGGGCGGAACTCGGTTGGCTGGCGCGTGCCCACGAACGCCGCCAGCTTCTCCCACGGGCCGCCGGCCCGTCCGGTGAGGATTGTTTCGAGCGCACGCCGCTGTTCGGGCGACGCTGAGTCGTCGATGATGATGGTCTGCAGCCAGCCGCCGTCGATCATGCGCTGCGGTGTGTCGAACGCGATGACGGCTCGCGTGCCCGCCAGCGTCGTGCGATCGAACAGACCGTCGTCCACCCGAATGGCCCAGTAGCCCTTACACCGCTCGTGGGTGCAGTTCTGGCTGAAGTGCATGTGACCGGGGCAGACGAGGGTACACGAACAGTTTTCGAACAGCAGACCACGAGCCCACCACGGCGAGATGGTTGTCGAGTCGGCCATGACTCCTGCCTCGAAGACGCGATCAGCGCTCGAGCGCCGTGGTCGGCGATTTCGCCAGCGCCGCGTAGACCAGTTTGGCCGAGTCGGCGCGGAAATTGAGACCGCCCGGACGGTTCCCGCCCTGGTTCTGAATCATGCCGACGAAGGCCAGGTCGTTGACCGGATCGATCCAGAACCAGGTACCGGCGGCGCCGCCCCAGTAAAACGTGCCGTTGCCGAACGGAAGGCCTGCGCTCGCGGGCTCCACGTACACCGCGAAATCGAGACCGAAGCGAACCGCCTCCGCTCCTGGCTGCGGCCGCGTGCCGTCGACCGCCACCTGCAGTCCGCCGATGTGGTTCTGCGTCATCAGCTTGACGGTTTCGGGCTTGAGAATCCGCTTACCGCCAATCTCGCCCTTGTTGAGGAACATCTGGCAGAAACGCGCGTAGTCGTGCGTCGAGCCGACGAGCCCGCCGCCGCCCGACTCGAGGCGCGCCGGATCCTCGAAGCCGCCGCGATCGGTCCGCGCCACGTTCATCACCAGCTTGTTCTGCTGCGTGTCCCAGTGATAGACCTCGGTGAAACGCGGCTTGCGATCCGGCGTGACGTAGAACGCGGTGTCGGTCATGCCAATCGCGCCGGTGACGTGCTGCTTGAGGTAGTCGCCGAACTTCTGGCCCGAGAGCTTCTGCACGAGATAGCCCTGGATGTCGACGGCGACGGAATACGACCATTTCGTTCCGGGCTCGTACAGCAGCGGGATGGCCGCGATCTTCTTCATCATCTCGTCGAGATCCGCGGACGCCAGCACGCGCTGATCGCGGAACGCCTTGTTGACCGGGTCGTCGCCACCGAGGCCGTAGCCGAAGCCCGCCGTATGGCTCATCAACTGGCGCATCGTCGCCGGCTTCTTCGGCGCCGCGAGCACCGCCGCGCCGTCGGCGCCGATCACCACCTTGCCGTCAGGGCCCCACGTGAGCTCTTTCAGGCCCGCGAGCTCCGGGGCGTACTTCGTGATCGGATCGTCGAGCTGCCACTTGCCCTGCTCGTAAAGCTGCATCATCGCGACGCCGGTGATCGGCTTCGACATCGAGTAGATGCGGAAGAGCGAATCGAGCGCCATCGGTTTGGCCGGTGTCTGCTGCCCGATACTCCGGAAGTCCGCGACCTGGCCATGTCGGATCAGAATGTAGGTCATGCCGGCGGTGTCGCCGTCAGCGACCGATTGCTTCATGCGTGCGTCGAGCGCGTCGAGGCCCGCCTTTGTGAATCCGAGCGCCGCCGGATCGGCGACCGCGCTGCGAGGCCAGGCTGCGTCGGTCGATGGCGCGCCGGACGCGCGAGTCGACGACTGCCCGTGCAGGTGCGCGGTGACGGCGGCCAGGCAGAGTGCGGCCAGCCAGAGGTGAGTGCGAGTGTGAATCGTCTTCACGGCATTCCTCCCAGGTCGTTGACGGCGGGGAGGGGTCGGTTACGGTATCCGACCCGCGTCCGAGACGAAGGATAGGCGGACAGCCGCGTAATTGCAAAGACGAGGACGTGGAGCAGCCCGCTCGTCAGCGTTCAGAAACCGCCGGCGCCTGCGCGAGTGACAGCCGGAACGCGGCCATCTCTTCGCCGTTGCGAACGAGCAGACGATCGCCGATCAGCACGGGGTGATTCCACGTCTTGGCGTTGAGTGCCGGAATCCGCGCGAGCTCGGTGAACTGGTCGGACGTCGCTTTGACCAGCGCCAGCTCGCCGTCCTCCGATGTGATGAGCAGCAGGTCCTGATCGGCCAGCAGCACCATCTGGCCGTTGCCGTAGCGGCCGCCCTTCCACTTGCGCTTGCCGTCCTGCAGGTCGATGCACGCGAGGATATTGCCGTCGAAGCCGAAGGCGTGCCCTTTGTGCATGACGAAGTCGTTGTAGAACGGCTTCAGCCCGTTCGACGTCCAGCGCTCGGCGACAGTCCATCCGCCGGAGCCGTGCGTCACGTCCAGACGGCGCGTCGCCACGCCGCCCATCGCGCTCATCGCGTTGATCAGGACGCCGCCGTCCTCCGTGATCGCGGGCTGTACGATGGCGCCGCCTTCCCACGAGTGCTCCCACAGCACCGTGCCGTCAGCCGGCGCGACGCTGACCACACCTGGTGCGCTGAGGATCAGGATCTGCGGCACGCCGTCGATGGTTGCCAGCTGCGGCGAGCTGTAGCTGCCGCCGTGCTTCGGACCGGTCCAGCGCGGCTTGCCGGTCGCGAAGTCGTACGCGGCGAGCGTGCCGGACACCGCGACGACGACGATGTCGTCCACCACGAGCGGCGAACTGGTGATGCCCCATTCCGGGATTTTCCGGCTGGTGTCGGTCGCCGCGTTCCGCGACCAGATCACTTTGCCGGTGCCGGCGTCGAGGGCATTCAGAATCGCGGTGGCGCCCAGCGTGTAGACGCGCCCGTGGCTGAGGGTTGGCGTCGCGCGCGGTCCGGCGCCGCCGTTCGATTCGTAGAAGCGGACCGGATCGCGGTGTCGCCACACCGGCTCGCCGGTGCTCACACGGTAACAGGACACGATTTCGTCCTCGCCGCGCTGCTCCTGGGTATAGAGGAGATCACCGTGGACCGCGAACGATGACCAGCCGGGCCCGATCGGCCGCCGCCAGATCGCGACCGGTGGAGACTTCGTCCAATCCGTCTCGATGCGCACGCCGTGAACGACGCCATCACGCAAAGGCCCGCGAAAACCCGGCCACTCGGCCGGTGTGTCCACCACCGCCGGCGCGGCGGGTGCGATCTTCTTGGCTTCTGGACTCGCGGGAGCCGCCGCCGGCGTCACGCTGACCTTCTCTGCTGGTTTCTCCTCGGACGTCTCGGCCGCCGGCGCCGGCGCGGTAGACGTTGCTGCAGCCGCCGGCGCGGGCAGTGGTTTGGGCTCGTCGCCGCCACGCGCGAGCAGCAGTTGCTCGGGAGTCGGCGTCCACCGCCAATGGAACTCCCCACCAGCGCCGCCTCTGATACCCGCCGTTCGTATCAGCGCGAACGGCGCGCACGCGATGAGGATCGCTACCACCAGCGCCGCGCGCCGAACTCCGTCATGCAGATGACGTGTGGCCAGCGCCCACGCGACGAGCGCCAACGCGAGGTAGGGCGTCGGCAGGATGTATATCAACATCCCCTGCCCGGCACCGGCGATCGATTCGTGGACGATCGTCCGGGTCGCCAGCACCGTGACGACCATCAGGATGATCGCGCCGACACGTTCCAACCATGGCGCGCGGCTGAACAGCAGCCACCACACCAGGATCGCCAGCGCGCCGACGACGCCGCCGAGCATGCCGATGAGCGGGCCGCCATCAGGCGCGACCAGCGGGACGCCGAACATGACGAGCAACTGGACGATGGCGATGGTTACTGCCGGCCACAGTCGAAGCGGCCTTTCAGAAGTCATGATGTGTGCCCCTAAGGATGGATTTCGAGCGGCTGCTCGAAACGCTCTCGCTTGGCGATGGACGACGGCGCGCCCCTGACGCGGATGCGCCACAGCCAATACGCCATGACGGCGACCGGCGTCAGGACCGGAATCGGAAGCAGCGCGGGGATGTGGATGATTTCAGGCACTCTCCCCGGAGGACCCCAGAAGAACGACGCGGCGGCCACCCACATCGCGAAACACATCCGCCACAGGTGCCTGCTGATGCGTCGCGACCCTTGAATGCCGCGCGCACGAATCATGCGCAGGTCGCCCGCGGCGGCCAGCAATCCCACCGCGCCGAACACGAACATCGGACCCATCTCGGGCCGGCCGCTGCGCGAAAGCTCGAAACCGGTCTTGAACGCGAGCAGCGCGACCATCAGCGCGAACAGCATCGCCGCCGTATCGATCCAATGAGGCTCCTCGCGGTGCCGCCGGACCGTCAGCAGCGCGGTGGTCACGAAATAGAACGTCAGCAAACCAGCGATGACGGAGACCGACGACGAGTTGACGAACGCCACCAGCGCCCCTGTGAGCGACAACGTCACCATCGCGAAGACGAACAGCATCCCGCTCCGCCGGTGCAGAGCGGCGCCCTTCGCAGAAAACAATGCGACATAACCACACACGAGCCCGAGGATGCCCCCGAGGATGTGGACCGGCAGGATCAGCGGGACGATGCCTTGGCTCTGCACAGCCCTATTCCGACCGCAGCGCCTGCAGCACATCCACCCGCGCCGCGCGCGCCGCTGGCATCAATGACGCAACGATCGCGGCGGTAATGAGTACGGCCGTCGCGCCGATCAGGGGCAGCACGCCAGGCACCTGGACGCTCGGGAAAAATCGTGCCGCGGCGCGAGCGAGCACGAATCCACCGCCTGCGCCGACCGCGATCCCGATTGCCGCGATGCGCACACCCTCCCTCAGGACGCCGGCCAGCAGCTGCCGCGGCGCAGACCCGATCGCCAGCCGTACGCCGAACTCCCGCGTGCGCGCGCTCACCGAGAACGCCAGCACACCCGCCACGCCCACGACCGCAATCAACAGCGCGATGCCGGCAAACCCGGAGAACACGAACGCGTTCAGCCGTTCCGGCGACAGCACCTCCGCGCGCACGTCCTCGAGCGTGGCGGCGCGCTCCACCGGCTGCTCCGCGGAGATGTCGCGAATGACGC
>Ga0068862_100003788_pt1 | contig 12889 bp, 19 predicted proteins | sample KBSSwiS52_FD_66598 | JGI IMG/M metagenome (GOLD analysis project Ga0068862, IMG submission 66598) | Switchgrass rhizosphere microbial communities from Kellogg Biological Station, Michigan, USA - KBS Switchgrass S5-2 | ecosystem: Host-associated > Plants > Roots > Rhizosphere > Soil ... | reverse complement strand
CTTCAATCCTCTCCCCCACGACGAGGAGACGGCGGAGGTCGCCTGATGCCAGCATCATTGACGACCGTCACGAAAGAGATCGAGTTCGACGCTGGTCATCGAGTCCCGAACCACGCGTCGAAATGTCGAAACCCGCACGGTCACCGCTACAAAGTCATCGCTCACGTCAGTGGTGACCTTGTAGCGGAGGAGGGAGACTCGCAGGAGGGGATGGTCCTCGACTTCGGGTTTATCAAAGAGCTCCTCACTGAACACGTTCACGACGTCTTCGACCACGGGTTCATCGTACACGGCGAGGACGAGGTGATGTGCCGAGCTCTGGAGGTCAACGGTACTCCACTGGATGATGGCACCTACGACACACAGAACCCGGAAGACTTCAAGGTCATCATCGTTCCGTACATCCCGACGGCTGAGAACCTTGCACGAGCCATCTACAAGTCACTGTACTGGCGCGTTCGTAAGCTGTGTGGTGACCGTGCATGGCTGTCCCGCATCGAGGTCTACGAGACGCCGACCTCTCGAGCGATGTACGGGAACCAGCCACGATGAAGACGGCACTCGCTGCTGGAGTAGGTGTCCTTGTTGGCATCGGAGCCACCGTCGCTGTCGTCGCCTGGTACTTCAAGGACTCCTTCAAGTTCTGATGGTGCGAATCCACCTTCCGGCAGAGCCTCGGTGTAGGGTCTGCGGACAGGTGGTTTCCTTTTCTAGAACCTGCTCTTCCTGTGAGGAAGAGGTTCATGAGTGGTGTAGCAAACCAGTACGGGAGAGGCACGAGATAGGTGTAGTTTGCCTAACGTGTTCGGAGAGAGGAGAGAGGGATGAAACCGATCAAGATCAATGAGATCTTTGGACCAACGGTCCAGGGAGAGGGTGCCGCTGGGGGGAGGCACTGCTTGTTCGTACGTGTCGCAGAGTGCAACCTCCGGTGCACCTGGTGTGACACTGCGTACACGTGGGCCTTCAGTCAGCCTCTGGCTGACAAGTTGGAAGTACCGGTTGTTTTCCCGAAGGATGAGAACCTCATCCTTATGAGCCCGGAACTCGTACTCGAACGTCTCACGACGTTGTGGTCCATTCGGACGAAGCCAACAATGGTCGTCTTCTCCGGTGGAGAACCGATGATGCAAGCGAGTGCACTGACTCCCGTGATGGAAGTTCTGAACCATTACGGGAACGAGTGCCACGTGGAGACGGCTGCGACGATCATTCCACCGGAAGAGTTCGACGCATACGTTACGCAGTACAACGTCTCTCCAAAGCTGGCCCATTCCGGGAACAGGCTCGAACTCCGTCGCAAGCCGGAAGTCCTCAAGTGGTTCGGCAGCACGGACAAAGCGTGGTTCAAGTTCGTCATGCGGTCGCCGGAGGACTTCGCGGAGATCGACGAGCTCGTGCAGATCGCGGGTGTCAACCCTCACCACGTGATGGTCATGCCTGAGGGTGTGACGGCGGAAAAGAACATGGACATCGCGAAGACACTCGTCGACGGTGCGGTAGAGAGAGGTTACGGCCTCAGCTACCGGACCCACATTCTGCTGTGGAAGGACGTGAGGGGTAAGTGACAGGTCACGGAGAGCTCGCTCAACCGTATTGGGGAATCCAGAGGCTGACGTCCTTCCCGAAACGGATCATCTGGGAGATCCAATCTGGGAACCGATACGTGGATCTCACCGCTGGTGGTGGTGGAATGGTCTTCGAACGGTCGAAGTTCCAAGCAGTCCACGGAAACGATCGCAACGCGTACGCCGCTGCTGGGTTTCAGACGGCCAACATCATCCAAGACCGGAACTGTAGTCTCCGACAGTTCCAGGAGTGGGCCGCGGCAATCTACCCGACCAACATCCGTAGGGTGACCGACGGGTACCTCTCCAGTCTACCGACAACCGAGCGGGACCGTTTCTATCCAGAACAGCTCACCGACGAGATTCGGGAGTACGTCGACTCACTGTGCCAACACGATCCGATGGCGGCGTACTTCACCACTCGGGTGCTAATGGATGAGCTGACCGTGAGGTGTCGAGCTTGGGATAAGGACTCTCCTATCTCTGGTAGCAACATCGACCTGTACAACCGTGTAACCCGAATCGCCCGGACATGGTTCGAGACGCTCGAGAGCCGGTGTCCCATTACGGGGACGAATGAGTCCGCGGAGAACTGTGCGTCCTTCATCCGTCCGGGAGACGTCGTCTACACCGATCCGGCGTGGCCGTGGGATCCTTCACAAGATGTTGGAGGTATCGATCAAGACAACCCGTATGACTTCCTCACCTGTGCGGCGGGTTCAATCCTCAAGCAGAAGCACATCCGACCTGACGGCATCCCGTTCTGGCTCGCGAAGAACGGTCCGGAACCGATCTGGGATGACGTCGCCAAGTGGGTTCGAGCAGCGTTTGAGGGAGGTGCCAAGTCCTTCATCCTCAGCACACAAGGGACGAACTGGCCCGCACCTGACCTCACGATGCACGAGGTCGCTGAACGTGCCGGAGCGAACCTCTCTCACTACGAGTACGCTGTCGCAGCGACTCGTCGTTCGGGTACAAAGTTCACAGAGTGGTTTGGAATTCTGGAGGGTAAGTGACGGTACCGGAGTACGCGGAGGATCGGTTTCCCGGTCCGAACCGGAAGCTGGACATTCCGATTGACGACATCGATGTTCCACTCGTAGGGAACCTACCCGACGTGGAGAAGCTTGTTGCAAGCTTCCAAGACATCTTGTCGACTCTCGGATACGACATCACGGATCAGCACTTCCAACGGACCCCTCAGCGAGTTGCACAGGTGCTGATGGAGTTTGCACCCAAACGGGACCCAGAGACCGCACTACGACTCCTAGATGCTCAGTTCGACGACGAACACGACTCGCTTGTGATGGAGGGTCCGTTCACGGTCACGTCAATGTGCGCACACCATGTACTTCCGGTGACGGGTTCTGCATGGGTCGGCTACATCCCCGACGGAAGGGTTTGTGGTCTCTCCAAGATGGTTCGCGTCGCACAGTACTGGGGGAAGCAGCTCACGGTGCAGGAGCGCTTCACACAGCAGATCGCGGAGACGATGGTGCAGGGACTTCGACCTCTAGGTGTGATGGTCGTGGTCAAGCAGACTCACGGCTGCATGACCGTCCGTGGAGTACGTGAACCCGGAGCGATCACGACTACGTCTGCAGTCCGCGGGATCTTCAAGACGAACGACGGCGGATGTAAGGAAGAGTTCCTGCGTCTGATGAACCACCCGAAGTAACGGCGAAACGGCGGTAGAGTCACCCGGCTCTACCGTCGTATACGTCGAGATCCGAACCGTCGCTACATTAAGTACACGCTGAGAAATGAGGGGAAAGCGTGCGTTACGCACACATCACACCGATTCCTCTACTGGAGCGGATCCTTGACCCGATGGTCGGAGCGAACTTCCACTTGGTCGTCTCCGACCTGATTCTTGAGTCGCCGAAGTATCTGCGGTTCTACCGTGGGCGACTCCGACAAGGTGACTTCGTCATCCTCGACTCTCCGGCATTCGAGACGGGGCAGCAGACAGACCTGCAGGATACGGTTCACGCGGTGCAACTCCTCCGGCCGAGTGAGGTTGTCCTCCCGGACGATATCAACTCGGCGGAGAACACTGTTGACGTGGCAGAGGATGCCATTGCTGCACTTGTGGACATCGGATATACCGGTCGAGTCATGATGGTGCCTCACGGTAGCTCTCTGTCCGAGTTCGCAAAGTGCTTCGATGACCTCCTCGACCTGTACCTCCACAAACGCATCACCATCGGTCTCCAGGAAGAGATCCCGGAGTTGTTCGGGATGTCTCGACAGGAGATGATTCACTACCTTAACCAGAGGTATGGTAGTCCCCTAACGTACCATCTTCTCGGCGTTGACGAGAAGCTGGAAGATCAGCACGTTGTAGATGCTCGCTCCTGTGACACGGCGAAGTTCGTCGTTTGGGGTTTGAACGGTTGGAAGATCGACCCGGGCCAGGAGAGCCTCCCGGAGTACCCCGGACGAAAGTCAGTCGGTGGTCGGACAGGGTACTTCCAGTTCGATACGGCGGAACGAGAACTCATCGAGTGTGCTCAGTACAACGTACGGGTCTGGAGGGAGAATGTGTAGCATCGTTGGTGCCCTGTGTCGAGAGAATACGTCGCAGAACCAGACCAACCTCAACGTACTCATCGAGATGTCACTGCAGAGGGGACGTGACGCCTTCGGGGTCGTTCGTGTGTACCCAAACGGTGCGTACATGCGGTTGGACGACTTCGGTAGTGCTCGATCGGTTACTGCTCCTGGTCCGTGGTCGGCTCTCGCGAACCTCCGTGGAGAACCTGCACCCGAGTGGGTTCGGAACAAGACGGAAGCTGACGTTCAGCCGTTCCACTCGCCATCGGGTCGGTGGATCTTCACCCACAACGGGACCATCGCGAATGACAAGGCTCTCGGGCAGCAGCTCTGGGATGAGCAACACATCGAAGCTCCTCCAACGATGATCGACTCCTACGTTATCGGGATGGCTCTCGACGAGTTCGGGTTCGAGGAGACGGTGACGAAGAAGCTCATCGGGTCCTTCGCCATTCTGGCCATCGACACGCAACGTCCGGACGTGATGTACTGGGCTGCGAACTACAAGCCACTCTGGTGCCTCGGTACCTCCGATGGTAGTCAGATCCTCTTTGGCTCTCAGCGGTCGTACTTCACCGGGTGCTACAACCCGCTGACTGAACCCGGCCCGGTAGAGCTCGGTCCGTACGAGTACGGTACAGTCTCCGGTTCCTCAATCTACCGAGAGACGCTGTACCCACTTCCGTCGTGGCCGACACCTCGACGGACACTTGTCGTTTGCAGTGGCGGTCTGGACTCGTCCGTCGCTGCGTGGCACCAGTTCAAGCAAGGGGACGATGTCACGCTGCTGCACTTCGCTATGGATGCAAAGGCACAGGGACCGGAGCTTCGCTCTGTCTACCAGCTGGCTGTCGCTATGTACGGAGGCGATATCAGTACCAAGCGTCAACATGATCACGTAATGGTCGTACCAATGGACTTCTTCAAAGTCAACGCTCCCTCTGTGCTCACGGACGACACGAAGGAGGTGAACAAGAATGGCGCTGCTGGTGCCGAGCTCGCGACGGAGTGGGTTCCCGCCCGTAACACTGTCTTCGCAGCGTTGGCAATGGCAATTGCCGAGTCTCAAGGGTTCGACACTGTGGTGTTCGGAGTCAACTTGGAGGAGGGGGGAGCCTTCCCCGACAACGAGCCTGAGTGGGCCAACAAGGTCCGAGGACTGATCCCGTACGCGATGAAGGCGTACAAGCCGCTGGAGTTCCTGACGCCGGTCGGCAATCTGATGAAGAAGGAGATCGTCGCGATGGGTCTCGCCGACGGTGCGCCGATGGAGTTGTCGTGGTCCTGCTACGAAGGAGGTGACCGACACTGTGGGAAGTGCGGACCGTGCTTCAACCGGAAGACCGCGTTCCAGATGAACGGAAAGGAAGACCCCGTGTTCGTGGCGGAGGTCGAAGTACGACACGTAGTCGTTAACTGAGGAGAGAACGACATGCACAAGTGGCCAATCGCAGCGGGAGCCGTCATTGTGGCAACACTCGCTGCTTGTACATCGGGAGGAGGTGGTACAAAGGCTCAAGCACCTTCAAGTGCTCCGACTGTCACTACGACGGTCGTACCTGATTCACCGCCTCCAACTCATCCGGTGACACATCCAGCAACTCCGTCGACGAAGAAGGCGACTCACCCGGCATCGAAGAAAGCGACACCGGACACTCGGTCGACGGTCGTTATCCAAGGGATCTGGCACGTCGGGACGGACATCTCTCCAGGTGTCTACCGTACGGACGAGGACGTCGCCGGACATGGATGTTACTGGCAGAAGTCGAGCGACTCGGAGGGTCAGAACATCATCTCTAACGACTTGCCAAGCGGAGGTCGACCGCAGGTCACGCTCAAGTCGGGACAATGGTTCACGACACAGGACTGCGGAACGTGGAAGAAGATCGGGTAGGGGAGCAGCGTACACGGCTCGACTACGGTCGGGCCGTGTTGCATGTTCCGCAAAATCGGGGAACGGAGACCCTTGATTTTCCCACGGGATTCACATATACTTGATATGAGGGAGTAAGTTGCGGAAGGAGGAAGGAACATGCCAACGTCACTGAGTGCTCTTCGAGCGAAGGAGTACAGTGTCCCGAAGGGGACAAAGCGTATCACGCTAGCTTGTGGTCACGTGGCACTGTACCTTCCTCCGCTGCCGAAGGTGAACGAGGACGCGTACTGCCGTGAGTGTGACACGTGGACCGTCCGCGTCAAGAGCGGTTGGGGCCCATCTCTTCTGAGGTGGGCCCTATTCCTAGTAGGGAGATGAGAGACGTGCAAACTCTGGTACACGAGGACCACTCTTGCGGAGTAGACATCGAACCGCAACTGTGTCGAGTTGGGAGTCACCAGGAGGAGATGCTCTATCTCTTCACGCTGTTCATCAACGGTGAAGTGTCCTCTCTCGTCTTCCAGTGCGAGAAGACAGGAACTCGGTTCACTACGAGTGCCGACCGACGGACCTGGTTCCGGAACGAGAAACCGAAGGGAGGTTGGGGTCCTATTACCCTCACTGACGGACGGATCGTAACCGATTCTGGCAAGGTACAGCGGAAGGATCAGACCCAGAACATTCCGGACCAGGATCCATGGCCCGCTCTCGCCGCTGACCAGTACAGGAAGCCGACCCGATTTCAAGGGACGGATGCAGAAGCGATGGGATTCTAGCGTGGACTGGATCTCCAAGATCGGACCTCTTGAGGGTGCGTACACCGAACGTCTCCTTACGGAGGTCGACTACGTCGTTCGGACGGCCGCTAGGTGGAATGGCAACCGGTTGTGGGAGACTCAGTTTACGGTCGTCTCCACGGACGTTAACGCTATCGCCACCGCTGGCTTTGGAAACGCCACCGAGAAGAGTGCTCAGGGCTTTGCCGGGATGACGTACATTTGGGGATCACGTACAGGGATCTGGCTCAAACCTGGACCACCCCGGGAGGAAAGCATCGATACCGCGCTACATGAGTGGGCTCACGGTGTCACTTCAAGCTATGCCGGTCACGATGTCAGTTGGAGGCGTGTGTACGGACTGTCCCTGCACTTGTGGCAGGTGATGTACCCGAAGTACCCACTGAAGACCAGTCCGTGCTTACGGGTGAAGAGTACCATTGGGTCGTACACAGAGGTCTGGCATAACGGTGGAGAATCGTACGATGAGTACCAAGAACGCTGCCGGAAGGAACGTCGGCGTATCTGTTCGAGTGCTCAGAAGATGTGCCTCCAGTTAGGGTTTCCCGGAGCTGCATAACAACTGATCCCACCGTATTCTCCCGGCTCTACGTGAGGATACGTCAGTTTCGGAACGGTGAGATACAAATACGTAGCGGTCAATCAACCGAAAGGAGAACGTTCGTGGACGCAGGAGCGGACGGAGACTTTACTGTGAGAGTGACATCTTGCAACCACTGTCCCCATCCGGACAGTCCGGAGGAAGTGTTCCACCCGGGAGGACAGGTTCAACATTCAGCAACGGGTCGGTTCCGTGAGCCAACGATGCTCGACATCGAGGCTGCGGAGCGTAACGGATGGGTTGGCATCGAAGCAGCACGTGCTGGTTACTTCGTTCCGAGCGATGGACTCCGCTCGTTCGGAGTGACCGGAGAGGAATTCCTCTACGGACGACGACAGGACAAGACGGTAGGAGTGAACTACATGACACAGTGGGCAGCACGTGACCGAGAGATGCAGATCGCTGCTGGCGGCGATCCCGTAGACGCGAACTTCGTCGACCTCGACCCTCGAGCGATTCGGCGAGTAGCCGAGGTGATGGGAGAGGGCTCACGAAAGTACGGTGACAACCTCAACCCGAACGGGACGTGGCAGCAAATCGAGGTTCTCGCACACATCAACCACGCTCTCAACCATCTGTTCAACTACCTCGCCGGTGACATGTCGGAGGACCATCTCGGTCACGCAGCGTGTCGTGTACTCGGTGCACTTGGGAAGGCTCTCCGGGATGCACCGACTAGCGAGTAAGGAGGTCGCCTACGTCGTCGCTCAACTCATACTGCGACGTCAGGAGATGGGTATCCCGCAGAAGAAGGTCGCCGAGCGGATGCAGACGACGACGAACCACGTACAGGATCTCGAACACGGTCGCAACGTGCCGTCGGTAGCAACCCTCGAACGGTGGGCTCACGCTCTCGGTGCGAAGTTGACACTCGACATCGAAGAACTGAAGGAGTGACGAGTGACCGAACCCGTAACGCCGGTTGGATGCGTCGACTGTCCGAACGGAGGACAATGCATCACGGGCTCAGGTAACCCGCAGGCAGACTTGCTCATCGTCGGAGAAGCTCCCGGAAGGGATGAGGTTCGCACAGGTCAGCCGTTCACCGGACCTAGTGGACAACTCCTCAACGCGACGCTGAAGGGTCACGGTGTCGATCGTAAGGATGTGTACATCACCAACGTGGTGGCATGCCGACCAACAGACCCGACCGGAAAGGATGCACCACCTACGCCGGGGATGATTCGAGCGTGTACGGCGAGACTCCAGGCAGAAATCGAAGCAGTCAACCCGAAAGTGATCCTCGCCGTTGGAGGTACGAGTGCGCAGACGTTGCTGAAGACGGACTCGAAGATCACGTCTATCGCAGGGGTGTGCGACCGAGCACCAGAGTTCGGGAACCGGCACGTGATCGCAACCTACCATCCCGCTTTCGTGCTTCATGGTAACGCGGGAGCGTACGACACCATCTACACGTCGGTACAACGAGCCGCCGGGATGTCGAAGGGTACGATCCCACTGCCCAAACCGTACAAGGTGAACTACAAGTTCCTCCGGAACCAGGACGACGCACTTCCGGTGTTGAAGATGCTACTCGTCCGAGCACGTGACCGGAAGATCAACCTCTCCATCGACACGGAAACGCACGGTCCGTCGGAGCAGACCCGACCGATGGATGACACTTGGGACATGTTCCAGATCAGTGACGGATCGATGACGTGGTCGTTTCAGGTCCCCCCCTCTAACTGCCTCGGGTCGGAGTTGGACGTTGAGGCGTCTAAGCCGAACCACCCAGTGTACAAGACCGTCGTACATCCAGGTATCGGTCAGCTCTGTCTCGGACACCTCACTCGGCTACTCGAACATCCGAACATCACGTGGGACGCTCACAACATCGCCTTCGACTGGATGCTCTTCCGGTTCAAGCTTGGCGTATACCCGAAGCTGGAACGTACACACGACACGATGGCACTTGCGCTCGGTCTAACCGAGCGAGGCGAGGAAGTCGGTCTGAAGTACCTGTCACGTCAGTGGTTGAACGCTCCCTTCTACGAGAAGGAACTCGAGGAGCCGTGTGAACTGCACAAGCTCAAGTTCTCGTGGAAGACCGGACCTCTTTGTGAGTGTCACTGGGAAGCGGAAGCGAAGTACGGTGCGTGTGACGCATGGAACACGTGGCAGATCGACAAGATCCTTCCACCGTTCGTTCGTGCAGAGGGCACGATGCCTTTGGTGAAGGGTCTACTCCATGAGGCGCAGGAACTGTTCGCAACCATCTCACCTGTGCCCGTCGATGAGGAATACGCGACCAACCTCGAGGCGGAATGGCTTCCGGTACTGGACGAAGCCGTTCGGAAGATTCAGGACTACGCAGCAGAGAGGGGGTTTCCACGGGACCTGAAGGTTGTCGGAGCACAGATGAAGGGCATTCCGTGTCCGATTTGTGTGCAAACGTACCTTGAGAACATCCCGACGGAGGTGGACGGTCTCACTCCACAAGAACGTTGGAGGGAGTTCATCGGAGAACGGGATCGGAAGGAGTGGCGGAAGGCACTCATCGACTTCAACTACCCGGATGGTGACGAGGACCAAGCGTTTGGTGACCCATCCTGCAAGCGTTGTATGAAGCGACGGTTCGTGCTCGTACCAGACCTCCGGATGAACGTCAACTCGGCACAGCAGAAGAGGCACTTCCTCATCGACATGCTCGGGATGAAGGGACCTAGAGGTTCGGTGTCCATCGACAAGAACTTCTGGGAGTACAACCCGGGCCACGAGGTCACGGCCATGTTCGAGGAGTACAATGCAAAGAACCATCTACTACGTTCGTACATTCGAGGTATCACCGACGACGTATGGTCGGACCACAAACTGCACCCGGACTTCCTTCTCTTTGGAACGGTCACCGGGCGGTTGGCTATCCACAATCCACCGATGCAGACCCTTCCGAAGTGGGGTGTTGCTGACCCGAAGCTCGCGAAGATGGTTCGCAAGCTCATCGTCGCTCGAGCTCCGTACGAGGAGGACGAATGGGTCATCGTCGAGGGTGACTTCTCGAACCTGGAACTCTTTGTCGCGTATCACTACAGTGAGGACGCGAACCTTCTCGCGGCGTTGACGGAACACAACTTTCACACGTTCACTGCAAGTGGAATCTTCGGTAAGCCGTACGAGTGGTTCCTCGACGAAGCGAACGCTCTCGAAGCCGGACAACTCCGGTTCACGTCGAAGTTCGTTACCTTCGGTGTCGCTTACGGTCGTCAGGCGTACTCACTCGCACAGGGAGAGCTGAAGGAGATCACTGGAGGATCGGAGCGGGTTGCTCAATCCTACATCGACCAGTTCTGGAACACCTACCCGGACTACCATCGAGTGTACAAGGACTGGCAGCGAATGGCAACGACGGAGGGAGAGATCACAACTCCGATGGGTCGGAAGAGGCGCTGGAGGATCATGCTTCCCGGCATGGAGCAAGCCATCAAGAACCAGGCGGTTAACTTCCCGATCCAGTCGCTCGCGTCGGACACGTGTCTGTCAGCACTGATCCGACTGAACAAGGCATTGCCTGCGAAGGGGTATGGTGAGGCGATGTTCACCGTACACGACTCCATCGTGGCTCGCCTTCGGAAGAAGTACGTACACGAGGGCATCGAACTCATGCGAAGGGAGATGACGTCTCCGCCGTACGAGACGAGAGCACCGTACAAGGTGGACTTCGAGATTGGACCGTCTCTCGGAGAGGTTCAAGGGTACGTTCCCGACTGGGACTACACCCGAGGGTTTCCAACGAAGGAGAAGAAGTACTGATGAAGACGGTTCGGGTTGTCCTCACTCTCGAAGTGAACGAGAAGGACTGGAAGATGCCCGAGGAGACGGATCGAGTCTTCCGACAGAGCGTCCGCGAGTTCGCTCGCGAAGCCGTTGCACACTCGATCGACGATCGGGTCTACCATATCAACGCCGTCCGGATTGTGGAGGAGTGAAGTGACCGTCTACGTCGACAACGCTCGCATCCCGGCAACGGTTGGAAGCACGAAGGCCCTCTGGTGTCACCTGACGGCGGATACGGAGGAGGAACTCCACAAGTTCGCCGAACATATCGGGTTGAGGAGAGAGTGGTTCCAGTCGAGGTGTAGGACGAAGTGTTCCCGTGAGGGAGAGAAATGCCCTCACTGGCACTACGACGTCGTCTACTCACGAAGGATCTCCGCTCTTGCTTCAGGTGCGAAGTCTGTCACACTCCGCGAACTGGGTGACATCATCCGACAGAGAAGGGAACAGTCTCGTGGGACTAGAACCACCTGACTCCGAGCGACTACAGGGTCTACTCGAACAGGTAACGAGAATCGCGGATAAGGTGTCGGGACCGCCGCCGGAACGCATCCCACTCGAACCGTACTGGATCCAGACATACCGCGGACGAGAGTACGGATACGTCGACAAGGAGGAACGAATCCGTTTCGTACTGGAAGATAGACGAGAGAAAATTGGACCAGGGTGGAGGAAACTCTTCATCGAACCGAAGGGCGGAGAGTCATGAGGATGAATGAAGTCGCTCTGAGCGACTATCAGGAGGAAATGGGACGTTGGTTCGACCACAACTTCCCACAGGAAACGCCGGAGATCGCAATGCTCTCCTTCGTCGAAGAGGTCGGTGAGGCGTGTCGAGCTCTCGCCAAACGAGCCCAGGGTATCCGAGGTACTCGAGAGGCTTGGAACGAGGAACTGGAGAACGAACTCGGAGACGCCTTCATCTCAATCGTACGAGTGTGTCATGCGGAGGGACTCGACCTCGAATCCATCGTTGCGGTACGGTGGTCGACGATCAAAGAACGTGACTACCAGAAGGACAAGATTCAGCACGGAATCCGCGCAAAGGGGTAGAGAACCTCTTGTAATTCACACGGGACTCTCATATACTTAAACCAACAGGCGAAACGAGGAGGTTACATGGACACTCAGGGCACCATTCTCCGTGTTCGGGTGAAGATCCCGGCATCGATGGAGAACGAGCACTACGGAGTCGTCGTCGGGTGGGTACCACTATCGGATGACGCATCGAAACTGTCGCCGGTCGTCATCGAAGACGACGGTGACGGTTCGGAGAGGAAGAAGGCAGTCATCATGCAGACAACGTCTTCGGACACCACCAACTGGTGGGCTTACCTGCTCTAGGAAGGAGAGGAGATGAACGGACGGTATGCTAGCTCTCGGACGGTAGGACCCGCCGTAGTACAGAGGGTACAGCCGGGTCAGGAAGTCTCCTCACATACTTCTCTCGACGCCCTTCAGACGAAGCGACCCGCACAGGTCAACGGTGCGTCTCCCCATCAACCGACGGACTACGAACTGCGTACTCGCTGGATCGAGAGGCGAGACGAGAGAGCGAGGAAGGATCGAGACCGTCGGTGGGCCCTTCTAGGCTTCGGACTCACCTTCGGACTCACACTATCCGTCCTTACCGTCTGGGTACTCCTCTCAGGTCTATCGTGGCTGGAGTCTCACTGGCCGGTCGCACTGATTCTGTTCTCGATCTTGTACCTTCTGCTAG
>Ga0068862_100003780_pt1 | contig 12913 bp, 13 predicted proteins | sample KBSSwiS52_FD_66598 | JGI IMG/M metagenome (GOLD analysis project Ga0068862, IMG submission 66598) | Switchgrass rhizosphere microbial communities from Kellogg Biological Station, Michigan, USA - KBS Switchgrass S5-2 | ecosystem: Host-associated > Plants > Roots > Rhizosphere > Soil ... | reverse complement strand
CCGACGCGATCCCCCGACCACCCGCCACTTCGTCGGTCATCGTGCACTCGACCGCCACACGGTCACGGCCGCACAACACGCTCGCCCTGGCGAGGAAGGGCCCGTGGTACCCCGGTTTCACCATGATCACGTTCCATGCCTCCACTTGCCAGTCGACGGTGCCGGTGACGCGCTGCATCTCGTCGATCGCGGCGGCCTCGAGTGCGATGTTGATGGGGCCGAGGTGCAGGGCCGAGTGCGGTGACGACAGCGCAGGCGTGACCCGCTCGATGTGGACCGCGTCGCCCGGACGGGCTCGATGCCCAACACGTCGAGCAGCGCCGGGAGGTCGGGCGCGTCGGCGACAAGGTTGACCGGGTTGTCGACGGCGGAGAAGCCGGGCGGCACGCCGCCGAGGCTCACACCGCTGCCGGTCGAAAGGGCGATGATCCGGCCGTGATCGTCGGCGTCGACGATGCGGCTGCGGCTGAACCCCATCTGGCGGCCAACGCTGACGACCTCACGCAACGTCTCGAGCCGGCGTACGTCGTACGCCGGATCGAGCACGGCGTAGCTCATCGTCACCGGCGCCGGCACGCACTCGTCGTCGCGCCACCACGGCTCGGGCGACAGGATGCAGAGCGGGGCTGCCATGATCCCTCCCGTCGAGTTGCGCATGTCGTGGCGCAGGGGCATCGCCTCGCTCTGAACTCCGGCGTCGAGGAACGGCGTCGTCTTGCCGAGGTACGTGTAGCTCCGCAGGGCCAACCAACTGCGCTCGAAATGCGCCCAGTGCTCCTCCGGCGAGAGCGTTCTGATGTCGCCGAAGGACGTGTTCCCCACGGCCGGAGCGTATCTGACACTTTCGTCAAGTTGCAAACGGTCAGACGGCGAGCAGCGGCTTGAGGGACGTTGCGATTCTGCGAATGTGATCGGCGACCATCTTCTCGGGCATGCCACCGATCGAGGACCACACGAAGATCTCCTCGACCGGCGCACCGGCGGCGTACCCCCGGACCGCACTGGCGAACTCGGCAGGCGTGGCATGCACGAAGCCGCCGAACCCTCCCCCGAGTCCACCGGCGCGGACACGGTCCGGATCGACCGGCCGCGGCACGGGCTGGTCGGTGCCCTCCACCATGTACCGCCGGTACGAGTCGAGCTGGTGACGCAGGTGCTCCTTCACGATCGGCCAGTCGGCCTCCGGGTCGTCGCTGACCCATCCGGAGATCGAGCCCTTCATGCGGGCGATGCCCGGATCGTGGCCGTTGGCGACCAGGGCGTTACGGTACGTCTCCCAGAGAGCGCCGTTGGCGGTGAGCAGACCGGCGCCGAGCCGCCCGGCGCGCGCCGCCCCCTTCGGCCCCTGGTAACCGAGGTAGATCGGGATCTGGCCGTTGACTGGCGACGGCACGTGGCGCGGATCGGCGAAGATCGAACGGAGCTCCTCGACCCGCGCGTCGTTGACGGTGTAGCGGCGGGCGATGTCGCGAGCGAACAGGTCGAACTCGGGCACGCGGTAGCCGGCCCCGAGACCCAGCTCGAGCCGTCCGCCGGAGATCAGGTCGATGACCGTGGCTTCTTCGGCGATGTGCACCGCGCTGCGGAGCGGGGCGAGCAACACGGCAGTGCCCAGCCCGATTGTCCGCGTGGCGCCGGCGACCGCCGCCAGCATCGTCAGTGGTTGCGTCAGATAGCCGTCGTCGAACAAGTGGTGCTCGCTGGTCCAGACCGAGTCGATCCCGAGGTGCTCGGCCTCCTGGCACATCTCGATCGTGAACCCGTACAGGCGCGACCAGTCCTGCCGCCACTGTGACGGGTTGCGCATGTCGAAGTAGATCCCGACCTTCATCACTGTCTCCTCGGCGACGGGTTGCTCATCTGGGCACCGCGGTCAGGATCGATTCCTGGGGCGAACGTCACACCGAGCGTGCCGTCGCGCTGGAGGCCAACGCCCCCACAGCGCCTTCGTGACCGGCGCCACCCTGATGATCGACCGCGGTTTCAACGACCTCCGCTGACGCGAACGCCGCCGCACATCAGGGCCGGAGGTCGAGCGACGCGGCGTACACGGCGTCCGACCGATCGCGCCGACCCACGATCGACGCTTCCGACGGCACCCAGCCACCGGGTGGCACGGGGTCGATGCGCGACCACTCGAACACGCACACCCGGGTCGCGATCCGCCACGACCCTTCCCGGCGCTCGAAGTCGTCGACGTACCGGAGCCCGGCGACGAAGTCGCGTTCGGGCTTCGTCCGGCTCGTCGGCAACCGGTGATTGGCCACGAGGTAGCTCTCCGCACGCGCTCGGTCGGGCGTGGCGTCGTCGATCTCGATCAGCACGTTGCCGATGAAGTGCATCGTGCGCCCGTCTCGCGGGAGCCCCTGCTGCACGTAGGAGAGGAAGCCGTCGATGTCACCGCGGTAATCGCCGTGGTCGGCGGTGGCGTCCGCGTGGTAGCAACTGCGCACCAGCTCGTAGTCACACCGGTCGATGCCGCGGCAGTAGCGGTACACGACGTCGCGGATCGACTGCTGGTCGATCATCCGCTGGACGGGGCGCTCGCCGACCACGACGCGGCCCGGAATCGAGGCCTCCGAGCGCGGCAACGTCGAGGGCAGGTTCACCACACCCTCGCGCCGCTGGAACCACCACCGGCCGTCGCGCTTCACCAGTTGGTCGACGTGGTGGCCGAGCATCGTGACCCTCGCGAGGCCGTCGTCGGCCATCGCCGCGACGCTCCACATCACCGTCGACGAGGCGGTGTCGCCGTCGAGCGCGACCCGTGGGCTGCTGACGATGTGGTAGGTCGAGCCGACGCGGTCGGCGAGCGCGGCGGTCATCAGATCGCGGATCGCCTCGCGGCCCTTCGCCCGCCCCATCGGCCCGAGCAGCACCTCGCCGTCCTCGGCGAACAGCTGTGCGTAGGCGTCGAAGTCGCCGGCGTCGAGGTGCTCGCCGTAATCGACGAACAGCTGGTGGATCGCAGCCAGGTCCTCGAGCCGCGTCAGCCGCTCCTCGATCGCCACATCGTTCATGCCGGCACCTCGTAGAACTGCTTGGCCCATTTGCGCAGGGCGCCGTACGGACGGGCGTCCTGCTGGGCGAAGGCCGGCGTCTCGATGTACACCTGATAGCGCCAGATCTCGAGGTCGTCCCAGAGCGTCGTGAGGAACTGCTGCTTCACCCGCTCGACGATGTGGGCGGGCGGCACGTCGCCGCTGTCGCCGGGCTCACGCGGCCACCAGATGGAATAGAACATGTCGCTCGTCGTGTCGTCGATGGGCGTCGTGTAGAACACGAGCCGGTAGTGGTAGTTCGAGCCGACGAACACGGTGTGCGAACCGCCCACGCCGCACGCAGTCGAGTAGTTCTTGAGCGCCATCCGCTGGCCACCGTCGGCCGTCGGCACCGGGAACCCGCCGATGCTGCGGTAGAAGGGCCCGTCGACCTCGAACTCGAGCAGGCGCGGTGTGACGGTGGCGCCGTGCACGTGCTCGAAGTGCACGGTGTCGGGAGCGTTCTCCAGGGTGATCTGCGGGTGCACCGGCTCCGATTCGTACTTGACCGACAGCGTCGGATACGGCGGGTAGTACATCTCCTCGGAGCCGGGCACCTCGGGGAGCATCGTGAAGAGATCGGGCATCTCCCACCGCGGCGGACCGCCGACCGGGTCGTGCCACACCCACACGCAGCCGTGCTGCTCGACGAGCGGCCACACCTTCAAGCTGTGCGACACGTTCGGCCGGTCCTCGTAGGGGATGAAGCGGTTGACGCCGTCGGGCCCGTAACCCCAGCCGTGGTAGGGGCACACCACGCAGTCGTCCTTGACCTTGCCGCCATGGCCGAGGTGGGCGCCGAGGTGCGGGCAGTGGGCGTCGAGGATGTGCAGCTCGCCGCTCGCCTCGCGGTACGCCACCTGATCGCCACCGAAGTACTTGAGCGGCTTGGCCGTGCCTGATGCGAAGTCGGCGCTCCAACCGACCATGAACCATCCGGTCGGTCTCCACGTGAACGGCACCTGCATGCGAGTCCTCCCCACATCGTCGTCGATCCGATTCTGACGATACTGTCAAATCGAGCGCGGCGGCGAACGCGGCGGAAGAGAGGAACAGATGGGCAGGCTCGACGGAAAGGTCGCGATCGTCACCGGGGCGGGGCGCGGCATCGGTCGCGCGATCGCGCTCGAATTCGCTCGCGAGGGCGCTGCGGTCGCGGTCGCGTCGCGCAGCACCGGCACGGTCGACGCCGTGACGGGCGAGGTGGTCGCCAACGGCGGCACCGCGATCGGCATCACGGTCGACGTCGGGGAGCGGGCGCAGGTCGACGCGATGATCGCCGAGACGGTCGCCCGGCTGGGGCAGCTCGACATCCTCGTGAACAACGCCCAGGGCTTCGGTACGAAGGAGCAGCCCGAGGGCTCGACGGGATACCACGCGCTCGAGACGTTTCCCGAGGACGTGTGGGACCACACCATCCAGACCGGACTCAAGGCGACCCTCTACGCGATGCAGGCGGCGTTCCCGCACCTGCGCGAGCGCGGCGGCAAGATCATCAACTTCGGGTCGGGCAACGGCGTCACCGGGATGAAGGGCTCGGCCGCCTACAACGCCGGCAAAGAAGCGATCCGCGCGCTCACGCGCACGGCTGCCAACGAGTGGGGCAAGTACGGCATCTGCGTGAACGTGATCGTGCCGACGATGCTGACCGACTCGGCCGAGGCCTTCTTCGAGGCGCGCCCGGGTGTCCGGGAGAAGCTCGAGGCCGGGATCCCGCTGCGGCGGTTCGGTGACCCCGACCGCGACATCGGTCCGGTCGCCGTCTTCCTGGCCTCCTCCGACTCCGACTACATGACCGCTCAGACGTTCCACGTCGACGGCGGCCAGATCCTCCGGCCGTGAACGGCCTCGCCGGCATCGTCACCGCGGCGGGCAACGGCATCGGCCGGGCGAGCGCGCTCGCGTTCGCCGCGTCGGGCACCGCAGTGCTCGTCACCGACGTCGACGATTCGGCCGGCAGCGCCACGGTCGAACTCGTCCGCGCCGAGGGTGGCGAGGCGTCGTTCCTCCACGTCGACGTGAGCGACGAGGAGCAGGTGGCATCGATGGTGGCCACCTGCATCGAGCGCTACGGACGCCTCGACTGGGCACACAACAATGCCGCGATGGGTGCCGCGCCGGCTCCGATCACCGAGCAGCGCCGTTCCAGCTGGGAGCGGGTGCTGGGCGTCACGCTGATCGGCACGATGCTCTGCCTGAAGCACGAGTTGCTGCACATGCAGCGTGGTGGCGGCGGAGCGATCGTCAACACGGCATCGACCGCAGGTCTCGGCGCACTGGTCGACCAGTCGCCGTACGTGTCGGCGAAGTGGGGCGTCGTCGGCCTCACCAAGACCGCCGCTCTCGAGAACGCCTCGTTCGGGATCCGCGTGAACGCGATCTGCCCCGGCATGACGAGCACGGGCGCGGTGCAGCACTGGGCCACCACCGACCCGGTAGGTCACGACGCGATGCTCGCCCGGATCCCGCTCGGCTCCCCCGCCGACCCTGCCGACCAGGCCGCGGCAGCCGTGTGGCTGTGCTCCGACGCCGCCCGTCACGTCACGGGCGTCGCGCTCGCGATCGACGGCGGACTCACCGCCGGGTGATGTCGAGCCGCTCGGCTTCAGGGGCGCCGGCGCCGCCCACCCGACTCGTCGAACGCCGTCGCCAACGCCGAGAAGTGGTCGCGGATGACGTCGCCGAGGTCGGTCCCGTCGGGCTGTTCGAGCCAGTGCGCGTGGGCGCGCCCGAGCACGGTCGTCGCCACGTCGGCGAGAATGGTGGCCGCATCGTCGACAGGGCGCCTCCGCCGCGCCGCGAGTGCGGCAGCGAGCTGTGCGACGTTGTCACGGTGGTGGATGCGTTCACGCACGAAGAGCGCCGGCGACGTCGACAGGACGCGGTTGAACGTGCGCACGCGATCGCGGACCGACGCCATCATCGGCGCCAGCTCGATCATCGACGCGATCAGCGCGTCCAAGTCGGTTCGCTCGGGCGGCTGGCGCTCGACGGCCTCGCACAGGATCGACGTGTAGTCGTACTCGCCGGCGAACAGCAACGACTCCTTGGTGGCGAAGTACCGGAACAACGTGCTCGACGAGACCCTTGCGGCGGCGGCGATCTCCTCGGACGTGACCGCGTCGAAACCGTGCCGTGCGAAGAGCTCGAGGCTGGTCTCGATGAGCATGCGCCGCGTGCCGGCCATTCGCTCGGCACGACGGGTCGCGGGCGGCCGGCGCCGGGCCGACTGTGTGCCCTCGATGTCTTGATTCTGGGAGTCGACTGTCATAACTTTGCCACGAGAGGGAGAGGAGGGTTCGAGATGGAGACAGCGCCACCGTGGATGCGGCCCCGGGGATGGTTCCAGGTCGGTTGGTCGGGCGAGGTCGGATCGGGCGAGGTGTTCACGGTGCGCTGCTTCGGGACCGATGTCGTGCTGTACCGCGACGCCGACGGCCCAGCGTTGCACGCCCTCGACCGTCGGTGCCAGCACCTCGGCGCCCACCTGGGCGTCGGCGGCACCGTGTCCGGCGACTGCATCGTGTGCCCGTTCCACGGATGGACGTGGGGGCCGGACGGCCGCAACCGTGAGATCCCGTACGCCGAGCAGCCGAACCGCTCACGGCGCATCCCCACCTGGCAGGTGTGCGAGCGCAACGGCATCATCTACATCTGGCACGACCCCGAGGGCGGTCCGCCGCAGTGGGAGATGCCCGACCTGTTCGAGAGCCTCCACGACGGCGACCCCACCGGCCCGTTCCACGACGCGTATCCGGCCGGCGTGGTCCGGTACGAGGGGCTGACGGTGCAGCCGCGCATCACCGCCGAGAACATCGTCGATCCACCCCACTTCATGTACGTGCACGGCACCAAGCGGATGCCGACGGTGGTCGACCACGAGATCACCGACCACACCTTCCGCACGAGGCTCCACGCCCCCTCCCGCGGCAAGGGCGACGGATCGGTCGCAGCCAAGCCCGACATGGTGACGCTCATGTCGGTCGGTGTCGGCGTCCAGTACACGCGGTTCGCGGGGCGCGACAACACGCACGGCATCTACTCGTGCACACCGGCCGACGACCGCCATTCGACGTTGTTCCAGACGATCTGGATCGAGCAGCTGGACGGCGAACAGCCCGACGCGACGGCCGCCAGGTTGCGGGCCGTGGCCTCGGTGTACCCCGAGGATCACCGGATCTGGGCGAACCAGGAGTTCCTCGACGTCCCAGGCCTGACGGCCGGCGAGGCACCGCTGTTCCGGGAGTTGCGGCGGTTCTGCCGGCAGTTCGAGCCGCGGGCGGCCCAGCCCGCCGAGACGCCCGCGTGACGTCGGCCGCGACGGCCTGGCCGAAGCACCCCGGGTACCGGATCGACCTCGTGCCGATCACCGGCAGGGTCACCGTCACCCACGCCGGCGTGCTCCTGGCCGAGAGCGAGCGCTGCCTGAGGGTCGAGGAGTCGAACCACGTCGACCGCATCTACGTGCCGGAGGGCGACGTTCGATGGGAGCTGTTCGAGCCCAGCGCGACCGTCACCACCTGCCCGTTCAAGGGCGAGGCGACCTACTGGTCGCTGGTCGGTTTCGACCCGCCCAAGCGGGACGTCGTGTGGACGTACCGGCAGCCGTACGACCAGGTCACCGGCCTCGCCGGTCACGTGTGCTTCTACGAGCACCGCGTCACCGTCGAGCTCGACGAACCGTGGCCGGGTCAGGTCGCCGGCCCGCGCTACCGGCTCCCTGTCTGGGGCGACCAGGCGGATTTCGTGCGGCTGGTCGATGCCGAACGTCAGGGGGAGGGCCGCTACGTCGCGCCGCCGCTGCGTGTGCTCCATCCCGACATGCCCGACCTGCGTGGCCACTTCCGCAACGTGGTCGAAGGCGGGCAGCTGCTCGGCACGGCGATCGCGGCCGCGTGGACGGAGCTTCCGGATCAGCGCGTGACGATGGCGACGCTGAACTTCATCCGCGCCGCGACCTTCGACGCACCGCTCGACATCGACATCGACGTGCTACGCCGCGGCAGCACGTTCTCCACGTCGCACGTCCGGTTCCACCAGGGCGGTGTGCTCTGCACGGCTGGGATGCTGCTCCACGACACCGGCGCCGACGACGTGATGCGCCACACGGCAACGATGCCCGATGTCGACGGCCCGGACGTCGCCGTGCCGCTCGACTTCGGCGTCACCGGTCGAGACCTCCGTGTGGTCGACGCCGCGTACGACGACTCCACCGACCGCCTCGGACCACCCGAGATCTTCACGTGGTGCCGCTATCGCGACGCCCCGTCGGAGCAACGACTCCACGCCGCCCTCGCCGTCCAGTCGACGACGCACTGGACGATCGCCGCGGCGATGCGGCCCCACCCCGGCATCGGCGAGTCGGCCGCGCACGTCACCCTGGCCACCGGTCCGGTGACCGCCACGGTCTGGTTGCTCGACGAGATCGACGTCACCGAGTGGCTGCTCTACGCCAATCCGGCCCCGTGGTCGGGGCGCGGGCTCTGCCAGGGTGAGGGCAGGGTGTTCACCGTCGATGGCCGGCTGGTCGCGACCTACGGCGTGCAGGCGATGGTCCGCGCGATGCACCGCCCGCCCGACGAGCTCGGCGGGCCGAACCGGGCGATGTGACCCGGCGGCGACCTCGGACAACGACTGGAGGGGACCATGGACCGCGTCAACCACATCAAGATCATCACGCCCGAACCTGACGCGATCGACCGGTTCCTCACCGAGGTGCTCGAGGTCCCGGCCGGATGGCTGATGCCGGGCACCGGCCCGAGCGAGGCGGACCCTGTGCGCACGGTCGCGAAAGCTGACGGGACGCTGGCGTGGGACGACGTGATGACATTCCGCAACGGCAGCCAGTCCGACGGCTACATCACCGGGTCAGAGCGCAGCGTGCAGTTCCAGGTGTACCCGGGCGAGCGACCGCACATCTGGGGCATCGCAGTCGGCACCCGCAAGCTCGAGCAGGCCTACGAACGGTGCCTCGAACGCGGTATCCCATGCACCGATGTGCAACTCGTCCCGTGGAGTGACGGGGGCGGCATCCGGGCGTTCTTCGCCGAGGTCGGCGGCATCGTGTTCGAAGTGCTCCGCGTCGAACCACCCGACGAGTCGTGAGCACCGGCTCACCCGACGAACGAGAGCGAGCACCCGCGTCATGGCACTGAAATTCGGCTTCTTCCTGCCAGGTCTGATCCCGAGCGACCACCACCAGCGCTTCGCCGGCACGTACGAGATCTGCCAGCACGCCGAGTCCGTCGGGTTCGACTTCGTTGCGATGGGTCACCACCGCTTCACCCCCGACAACGAGGCGCAGTCGTCGTCGTTGCTCGTGCTGGCGGCGATCGCGGCCCGCACGAGCACGCTCAAGCTGTCGTCATCGGTGTTCCTGATGCCGCTGTACCCGGCACTCGACGTCGCCGAGGAGATCGCCACGCTCGACCAGATCTCCGACGGGCGCACCATGCTCAGCTTCGGGATCGGCTACCGGCCGTACGAGTACGAGTTCGCCGGGTTGAACTACAAGGCCCGCGCCAGCCGCCTCGAGGAGGGCCTGCACGTGCTGCGGCAGGCGTGGACACGCCCGACCGTCGACTTCACGGGCAAGCACTACCGGATCGAGGGCGCGCCGGTGGTGCCGAAGCCGGTCCAGCAACCACACCCGCCGATCCTCCTCGGCGGAGGGTCCGATGCAGGGATCGACCGGGCCGCGCGCCTCGCCGACGGGTGGATGGTCGACACGTTGAAGCCGATGCCAGCCGTGGCGCGCAAGGTCGGGCTGTACCGTCAGCGGGCGGCGGAGCTGGGACGCCCCGCATCCTTGTGCCTCGTCCGGAACGTGGGGATCGGCGTCTCGGAGGCGGCGATCGAACGCGACTGGTTGCCTGACGCGGCCGCGTCGATGCTCGGCGTCTGGCAGGCGGGTGGGCGCTTCACCGACGGCGATCGCCTGGCGGCGAAGATGCTCGCCGGTGAGCCGCTGTCGGTGCACGAGTTGGCTGCCGACCGCGACGTCGCCGGGACCCCCGAGCAGTGCATCGAGCAGATCCGACGCTGGCAAGCGGTCACCGGCTGCGACCGGTTTCTCGCGATGTTCGGCGAACGCCCGCGACCAGAGGTGCTCCGCGACGCGCTCACCTTGTTCGGGCGCGAGGTGATCCCGGCCTTCGCCGACGCCGGCTGACCTGCCGGGCGGCTGGCCGCGCTAGCTTGACGAATATGTCAAGTCAGGCCGAACGACTCCGAATCCTTCTCGACCCGGCCCACACGACCGTCATCACGATGGAGCTCCAGAAGGGCATCGTCGGCGACGAGGCGATCCTCCCCGCCTTGCCGGTCGCCGTGCGCGACGCCGGGATCCTGCCGGTGGCGGGCACCGTATGCCGCCGGGCCCGCGAGGTGGGCGCGCGTGTCGTGCACCAGACGTTCCGCGGGCGTGCCGACGGCGCCGGGCAGGCGATCAACTGCAAGATCTTCGCGATCGGCGCCAAGCGGCGCGCCGAGCTCGGTTACGAGCCCACCGACGCCGGGCGACCTGGCGCCGAGCTGGTCGACGAGCTCGACGTGCAACCGAGCGACATCGAGGTGCCCCGCATGCACGGCATGACGCCGTTCACCGGCACCGAGCTCGACGCCGTGGTCCGCAACCTCGGAACACGCACGGTCGTGTTCATGGGCGTGTCGTTGAATCTGGGCATCGTCGGCGGCGCGCTCAGTGCGCTCGACCACGGCTACCAGGTCGTGGTCGTGCGCGATGCTGTCGTGGGCCTTCCCCGCGAGTACGGCGAGGCGGTTCTCGCCAACACGATCTCGATGATCGCGACCGTGGCGACCAGCGACGAGCTGCTGGCGGCGTGGGCGAGCTGACGCACGCGAGCGCTGTCGAACACCGATCACTCCGCTGGTAATCTGACGCTTGTGTCAAGTTCTCTCCTTCGCGGTGGTGGCCCGCGGCCGGTCCATCACGACGACGACGCCAAGGTGCTCGCGTGGGTGGCGGAGCTGCTCGGAGGCACGGTCACGAGCTGGACGCGCCAGCCGCGGTGGCGTCCGATGTGGTTCGTCGACGTCGACGTCGCCGGCGTCACCCGACAGGTCGTCGTCCGTGGTGTGCGAGCCGACGCGGAGCAGCAGTTCACCCTCGAGCACGAGATGACGTTCCAGTGCGTCCTCGAGGAGCAGGGCATCCCCGTGCCCCACGTGTACGGCGGGTGTGACGACCCACCGGCATACGCGATGGACGCGGTGGGCGGACGCGCCGACTTCCAGGGCGTCTCCGGCGCAGCGCGTGACACGATCGTCGACGAGTACCTCCAGGCGCTCGTGCGGATCCACCAGCTCCCCATCGAGCCGTTCGTCGCCGCCGGCATCGTACGCGGCACGTCACCGGCGGATGCGGCGCACGTTGGCATCCGGCAGTTCCTGCGCACCTACCGGGCGAGCAAGGTCCGGCCGGATCCGCTGATGGAGTTCGTGCTCGGGTGGTTGCAGCGGCACCCGCTCCCGCCGTCCGCCCGGGAGGCACCGGTGGTGTGGGACTCGGGCCAGTTCCATCACGACGGCGCGCACTTCCGGCACGTGATGGACGTCGAGCTCGGGCACATCGGCGACCCGCTCATGGACCTCGCCGCGTGGCGGATGCGCGACACCGTCATCCCGTACGGCGACTTCCCGGCGCTGTACGCCCGGTACGAGGAGCTGAGCGGCAGCCCCGTCGACATCGCCGGGATCCAGTGGCACCACCTGTTCTTCACCCTCACCAACCAGCTGTCGTTCCACCGCCCGCTCGCCCGGCCGGCGCCAGACACCGACTACATGACGTACGCGCAGTGGGTCAGCGAGACGAACCTGCACGCGATCGAGACCCTGGGTGAGTACCTCGGCATCGAGCTCGGCGAGGTCGAGCTGCCCGACACCACACCGACGCCGGTGTCGCCTGCGTTCGCCCATCTCTCGCAGTCGCTGCGCTCGATCCAGCTCGACGATGCCTACGCCGCCTACCGCGTGCGGATCGCGTTCCGCCTCGCCCGCCACCTCGAGCGGTTCGACCAGATCGGCGCCGAGGTGCTCGAGCTCGACCGGGCCGACATCGCAGCCGTCATCAAGCGTCGGGCACCGGACAACTGGGACGAGTGCGACGCGGACTTGGAGCGGTTCGTGCTCGCCGACGACGGCACGAACGATGCCGAGCTGGTGCGCCTGTTCCATCGCAGGTGGCGCCGCTACAAAGCGCTGATGGGTCCGGTCGGCTCCACGATGGCGGCGCACCAGCGCCTACAGCCGCTCGGCCGCTCGGCCCTCTGACCGCCGGCGACGCGTCCGACCGGGGCCCACGGGCGGCTCAATCGGGGAACATCTGGTCGTCGCACCAGTAGCCATGTGGTCCGCAGCGCGTGTGGTCTCGAGCTCCCAGATCGTGCCGGGGATGGCTTGCACCAGCTCGAGCCGGTGCGGCCCCGGCGTGGAAGAGGAAGGTCAACTCGATCATGCGCGGGCCGTCGGGGAACAGCACCGGCATGGCGGGTCGGTGTTGAGGATCAATCCTCCGGGCTCGTAGTCGGGGTTTTTGAGATCTGCAATCGTCGAACCGTGCGTGGTGGTGAACACCCGCCAGTTCAACGGGTCGAAGACCACCGGCCGGTCGCGTTCATGGCTGCACCACGACGCGGAACGTGCCGGCCGACCGGTCGGTCGCGACCTCGAAGGCACGCGGCGCCTCGTCGATGCCGAAGCGGTGCGTGATCAGCGCGTCCGCCGCCTCGGGCCGGGCGGCGAGCAGCGCCGCGACCTCGTCGAACTCCCGGTGCTCGTCGTGCCCGCAGTAGCCAATGGTCGCCATCGTGGTGACCTCCTTCAACAGGCCCGCCGTGTACGGCCATGGCATG
>Ga0068862_100003779_pt1 | contig 12914 bp, 12 predicted proteins | sample KBSSwiS52_FD_66598 | JGI IMG/M metagenome (GOLD analysis project Ga0068862, IMG submission 66598) | Switchgrass rhizosphere microbial communities from Kellogg Biological Station, Michigan, USA - KBS Switchgrass S5-2 | ecosystem: Host-associated > Plants > Roots > Rhizosphere > Soil ... | reverse complement strand
TTTGATATTTTTTAGTAAAAGAGGGGGAAAGCGTGTGATAGTGCCTGAAAATAAGGAAGCGGCTAAAGTATTAACTCAAGTTCGATTTACAAAATTTAATATTGAATTAATCAAAAATATAATTGACTTTCAACTGCTAAAATGGATAATCGATACCAATAGTGGCATTAAAATTTTCATACCTCCACATACGGTTCTCAAGAGAATTGCCAAAAAGATTTTTAAGAGTAATATCCGGAAATTGCCATCCATAATTTTCTATAATATCGGGGCGCTTAAAACGGAAACCTATATCGAAGCGGATCAGGAAATAATTAAAGTCAAACCGAAAACCCACTCCCGAAGACACACCCAGTTGCCTGTACAAATTTTGGAATTTAAACTGTGTTGTATCAACGCTGCCGTCAGGCCTTGTATTTTTGAAATTCCAGATATTGCCAACATCCGCAAAGAGCGCCATTTTAAAAAGTATAGCGTTGGAAAACAGGGGTGCCACATTGAAACGATATTCTATATTTCCCTCCAGTTGTATATCTCCCGTCCGGTCATTGAATAAGCTGTCGGAATACGGTGCCAGGGGTTGGCCACCAACTCCGATACCTCTTATCGGCCAGCCCCTCATACTATTGGGCCCGCCTCCAAAATACTGTTTAAAGAAAGGAAGGGTGGTATCACCATTTGAAAGAGGGATTCCTACCCCCGCAAATGCCCTGAAAGCTATTGCTGATTTTGGATGATTAATGGTATGTGTAAACTCAACATCTGATTTAAGAAATTCTTTTAAATACTGGTTGAAAAAATTTCCATTTTCAGCATTTTTACCCCTCATTTTTAATAGTCCCCAGACTAATCCTGATTCTTCAAGATTTGCCTTTAAAGTTGTCACAACTTTTGGATTTTTAGTATTTAGATGAACTGAATTAAAACTCAGGCTTTGTCCCATGACCAAAGCAGTATTAAATGAATACCTTAAAAAGGGAAATCGTTTGAGTGTTGCGTCGAAGGCGGCAGACCTGTTGAAAATCCTGTGGTAGTCGAAGTTAAAGGGTTTATAGCTCCAGAGGTGATTTTCCCTGTTTGTCCAGTTGTACCCGAAACTAATATTGAACACCTGCTGGTTAAAAAAATCAATCCTGTTTATTGATGAAACATTGGTATTAATGAAAGATTGCTTTGTAAGAAGTTTTTTCCTGTTAAGATTTTTAAATGGGGTTATAAATTTTGGGAAAAGAATATTGTTAGTATAACTTATCTCCCTGGAATTAATGGACCCACCACTGCTATTATTGCCATGGGCGGTATTAAATTCCACGCCCACTCTTACCGCATTGGTCATACGGGCAGCCTGTTTCCATAGATTGCGGTTCGTTACAGAAAGATTCCCGGCTACGCCCAAAAGGTTTCCTGTATTTGCAGTGGAAATACTGGTTGTACTGTTAGCCGAATAGCTGAGCTCAATATTACCTTCAAAAGCATATTTTTTGATCGGAATGAGTTTGATAACAATATCCAGAAGGTTGGTATCACGTTTTTCTATTATATCAACAGTGGGGCTTTCCCATGCACCAAGCTTATAAAAACTATTAATAGTTTTGAAATAATTATCCTGGCTAAATACCTCTCCTTTTTTTATAAAAAGATGGTTGACTGGTAACCGAAATTTAAAAAGTTGCCGGTGATATCTTGTGATGTAATTTCTTGAAATATGTTCCTTCAATGCACTGTCAGTATACAAATCTCCCGGTGAATAATCGGGCAAAATATAAATGTTATTGATATAAAATTTTTTAAGCTTTGTACTGTCCGGAGCCCTGTTGAGCTGATATCCAAGCCTGATGGTTGGCTTGTCTCTTTTTTCATTGGCTTCGGCCAGCAGGCGCAATTGCTCAAAAGGATCTTCTGCAATTGAAGTAAGGGCTTCTATAGAAGTATCGCCGGTTACTCTTATTTCATCTGCGGTAAATTTATAATAGCCATGGTTCCGAAAAAGATCAACAAGTCTTCCGGATTCCTGTTGTATAGCACTTTTTGTAACAGGAGAATTTTTTTGCAAAGGTGATTCTTTTCTTGTTGATAAAGCCAGTTCTTCCAGTTCGGGCTTTTCAAAAAGGTAAGCCATTGTATCGACAAGTGTTCGTTTTCCGGCAATAACTGAATAATTGGTAATGATTCTTTTCTGGGCCTTTCTATGCATTACGGTATCAAATGTATAAGTGACCTCAGGATGATAATAACCAATGTTTACCAGAGCTGTCTTCATGTTTCCAGCTGATTGGATAATTGCCCCGGTATCAAAAACCGGCGGTTTTGTAATATAATGGAAAACAAAAGCAACATCTTTTATTCTTACTCTTGCACTATCATCCAGTTGGGTATTGAGTTTTGAATTAACCGTAACTTTTTCATCATTACTTAAATCCGGGGCCGTAAGCGTTATATTGTTTTTAAAAACAAAAGGAATATTTTTTTGATATTTACGTACTGTGGTAAACCCTGAATATTTTTTTGACGTTCCACAACCAGTTAAAAATATAAAGACGATATAAAAAATAAAATAGCCAGGAAATTTTTTACCACAAATTATTCCATTCATATAAACACCATGTTGAGCAAAAGGATTGTCAAATATATTCAAAGTTTAAGCCATAAAAAATTAAGGGATGAACATGGACAGTTTATTACAGAGACTCCAAAAGTTGTTGCTGAATTTCTATCGGCTGGAAAGTCCAGATGTCAAATATTATGTGCTGATAAAATATGGATTTCAGAAAATGATAATCTTTTAAAAAATGTTTTGCCTGGTAATATTTATGAAATTGATGAAACCCTTCTTCAAAGGATATCCCTTTTAAAGACACCGAATAAGGTATTAGCCGTTTTTGATAAATTACCTGTATCCAAACCCGCACTGTCCGGTAAATTTTCATTGATGCTTGATGATATCCGGGATCCGGGTAATATGGGAACTATTATCCGTAATGCAGACTGGTTTGGAATCGAAAATATTATTTGCAGTGAAAATTCAGCCGATTGCTATAATCCGAAAGTGGTTCAGGCATCGATGGGTAGCCTTGCAAGGGTAAATATTATGTACACTCCTCTGCATGCCTTTATCTGTGCAAATAAGAATGTAAGCGTATATGCGGCAGCGTTATCAGGCACTTCGTTATCAGCATTAAAAAATATAGAAGAGGGAATTATTTTAATTGGCAATGAATCCAGGGGAATCGGCGAAGATTTATTGAACGAAGCTAGGTTACATATAACTATTCCCCGGTATGGGAATGCCGAATCACTAAATGCTGCTGTAGCAAGCGGAATTATTTTGTCGCATATAAAGAGTCCCATGGCCCCAGAAGGGGGAACAAAGAGCCTCTAAGCCCAGGATGAGCAGCTTTTATCTAAACTCTATCGCTTTAACCGGTTGTATTTTTCTCACCAGCAAAGAAGGAATAATCAACATCAGAAAACAAACCGTAAACGTTACGCCATCAACGGCTATAACCTGCCACCATACTACATCTGCATGGGCTACTTTCATATAATAGGCTTCTTCATCCAGTTGAATAAAACCCGTAGCTTCCTGCAGGTAACAGATCCCTAAACCCAATAAAGTTCCTCCAATAATTCCCGTAAAAGCAATGATGGAAGTATTATAAAGGAATATTTTTTGTATGGTACTGTTTTGCCCTCCCAGTGCTTTTAATATGCCTGTCATTTTGGTTCTTTCCAATACGAGGATAATAAGACAAGTGATTAAATTCACGACTGCAACCACCATCATTATGCCAAGTAAAATACTTTTAATTCTCCCCTGGAGATTTAGCCAGTCAAAAATATTTGGATAAATTTCCTGGATGGTTTTGCTGTACCACCTGCCCGGCAAAGCCTCTGAGTCAAACAGGAAATTATTTACTGAATCTGTTTGCCGGTAATCTTTTAAAAAAATCTCATAGCCTCCGATTTCTCCGGGTGCCCAGTCATTAAGTCTTTGGATTAATTTAAGATCGCCGATGCAAAAATTCTGGTCATATTCTTCGATGCCGGTTTTGAATATTCCGGCAATTTTAAGTTTCCGGGCCCGCTGACTCCCGTCACTTTGAATAAAAAGAATAATAACGCTGTCATTTACATGGGCATTAAGCTGGTTGGCTGCGTATTGGGATATATCAATTTCCTTACTATATCCGCTATCCGTAAATGAAATCCATTTTCCATCCACAAGAAATGAATTGATACGGCTGAAATTAAAGCTGCTGTCAATACCTTTCATTAGCACGCTCTCAATGTCATCCTTGTACCGTATGATAGCCGATTTTGTTGCGTAGCGCTCTACGGTTTTTATCTGCGGCAATGTGTACAAAAAATTTTCAAGGCTGTCATTTTTTTCGATAGGCGATTCTTCCGCAATGTTGGCCTGTGTTATCACATTCTGTTGAATGCGGATGTGTCCCCAAAAGCTGAAAACCTTGTTACTGATTACATTTTGAAAACCATTAACAAAACTTAATGCAACTATCATCACCGCAACACTTATCATGGTAGCGGTAATCGCCAGGCCGATAATGAATCGTGAAAAAGTTTTTTGTTTGTTGAAGGCAATGCGTTTTGCTATAAAGGAAGAAACATTCAAACGGCGTAAATTTGGTATCTTGTAAAACTAATTTTTTTTAAAACATTTCAATGAAATCTAAAAAGATTGCTGTTGGTATTCTCTTCCATATTGTATTTTTAGTTTCTCCAAAATATATAATTGCACAGTCACCCGATAGTATTTATATAAATACCATTAAAACGGTAAGACTTTACAACCATGGGAACCAGCTTGGTTTCCCGGTAATAAATTTAAACAGCAGCGACCAGGTAGAGCTCCATTTTGATGACATGGATGCTGATGTAAAATATTATTATTATACGTACCAGCTCTGTAATAATGACTGGACCCCTGTTAACCTCAGCCAGTTTGATTATATAAAAGGATTCACGCAGTTACGAATTTCCAATTATCGTTTTTCGTCAGTTGCACTTACAAGGTATACACATTACCAGGCTGTAATCCCCGACAGGAGCAGCCTTCCCACCCGTTCAGGAAATTATCTTGTTAAAGTTTATTTAAATGGAGACACGTCACAACTGGCGTTTACAAAGCGGCTGATGGTAGTTGAAAATAAGGCATCCATCATTGCGAAAGTTACATCACCATTTGCCCCTGATTATTTCAGGACGCATCAAAAAATTCAATTCACCGTGGATATAAAGGGGCTGGATGCCTACAATGCCGGTCAGCAACTGAAAGTAGTAATACTTCAAAATTACCGCTGGGACAATTCTTTAAAAAATGTTCCGCCCACCTTTATTCGTGGAACTACTTTAGAGTATAATTCTGAAAGCATTGGTATTTTTCCAGGTGGAAAAGAATGGAGGTGGCTTGAATTAACTGACTTCCATTTGCAAAGTGACAGAGTGCTTACGGCGGCTTACAATAAAAAATCCACGGAAGTATTTCTGAGGCCTGATGGTCCACGCGAGGGGCAACGCTATGTATATTACAGGGATTACAACGGCATGTATACAGTAGCAGCCATTCGCGGAGTAAATCCTTTCTGGGAAGGTGATTACGCAACCGTGCATTTTTCTTTTGCACCACCTAACGGTGTCGCCTACGCGGATAAAAATATTTATCTCTTTGGTCAACTAACCAATTATAACTATGCTGACAGCCTTAAAATGAGTTTTAATCCTGAGAAGGGTGTTTATGAAACCCATTTGCTTATGAAACAGGGCTACTATGACTATACTTATGTAGCAGTCGATAAGAACAATCCTGCTAATCGCCGCGAAATGGATGGCAATAATTATGAAACTGAAAATTTATATACAATCCTGGTGTATTATAAATCATTCATTGCCCGTGTTGATGAACTGATTGGGGTAGCAACTTTTGATTCAAGGTCTGACAAGCCCGGATTGAGCTTTTAGTATAATTCCAGGCATGGGCATAGGCAATAGGCAACAGACAATAGATAATTGGCCGATAACAATTCAACGACTTGAACAATTCATCAATTAAAACCATTTCTTCTCCTTTTCTTATATTTGCACCCGGCAAGTCTTATACGGCCAGCTCCTACAGAACTCCCCCAGGATCGGAAGATAGCAAGGGTATGTGGTTGAGCGGTGCGATGTAAGTAACTTGCCGGTTTTTTTTGTACGAATTAAGTGAGGGGCTACGAATTACGCGAATCGACTTCTAAAGTATTCGAAACCTCTAAACTTTCCCGACTTCTCTAAACTTCCTGATAAACAAATATCTTTGCGGGATTGCATCATTTTTAAAAGATAATTAGTTATGAAATTTTTCATTGATACCGCAAATTTGGACCAGATTAAAGAAGCCAATGATCTTGGCATACTGGATGGGGTGACTACCAATCCTACTTTAATGGCAAAAGAAGGCATTAAAGGCATTGAAGCAGTGACCAATCATTATAAGACAATCTGTGAAATGGTTGATGGAGATATAAGCGCAGAGGTGGTGTCTGTAGACTTCAAGACAATAGTTGAGGAAGGAAAAAAGCTTGCAGCTATACATAAAAACATTGTAGTAAAAGTGCCCATGATACCTGACGGAGTAAAAGCAATTAAATGGTTTACCGATAATGGAATTCGTACAAATTGCACCTTGATTTTTAGCGCAGGCCAGGCAATGCTTGCTGCAAAAGCCGGGGCGGCCTATGTTTCGCCATTTATAGGCCGGATTGATGACAGCGGCTGGGACGGGCTGGAGCTTATACAGCAGATTTCTCACATTTTCCAGGTACAGGGTTATAAATCAGAAATACTTGCTGCATCAATACGAAGCTCACTTCACATAATCAAATGTGCTGAAGCCGGCGCTGACGTATGTACCTGTCCGCTTGAATCTATTATTGGTTTAACAAAACACCCTTTAACGGATATCGGGCTTGCTAAATTTATGGCAGACGCGAAGAAATTTGAATAACAGTCCCGCCGATGGAAGATCAGCATTAAATTTCCGGTTGCTGTAAATTAATTTCTTTTCTTTCGCGATGATTTTGGTTTACGCTTTTCATTCACAAGCTCATCTAAAGTTTTTAATTTTTCGTCGTTGGGCTTCTTCTTAACGAACATCGTAAACTCTTTATGCATTGAAGGATTTGATCTTAAAACAGCTTTTATCGATACTTTTTCTTTATTAAAATCCGGATCAATCCAAAGGCTGTTCCCTGAAAACCTGCCGTCTGAAGCAGAAAAAATTATATAACTGGAATCGAGCGGAATAAATTTACCCGTAGCTAACTTCCCGTCTATATTAATATAGTTATAAGTTCCCTTTTTAAGACTATCGGTATATAGGTTCACATATATGCTTTCCACTTTTTGGGCCTTTGCCGATGCAGAAAATATGAATAAAAAAAATAATAAGGATAACTTCAAGGAAAATGTTTGCAAAAAGATTGAAAAATTCATGCCACGGTTGCATTTGTTCAATTCATTCATGCATTTTATGCATTTCTGCTATAGCAATTTAACAATTAAACAGTTCAGCTTTGTAAATTAGGCGCATTCCAAATTGTCTCCACGGCCCCCCAACCGGCCTGGTTATGCGACAACTTTCACTGTACCTGTAAATTCTATTGATAAAATATATTTGTCGGTTAAAAAATTTCATTACATCTTTGTGTTGATAAATGAAAATTACAAGTATATACAATGGTTGGTGGCAGGCAATCTCCTGATTGTGCCGCATCACTGTATTTGTATATCAATAAAATAAATATAAATAAATAGACGCCCGGCACTTAGCCGGGTTTTTTTATGTTATGAAGAAAATAGAACTATCAACCACGTACAAAAAATTATTGGCAGATGTATTTACTCCTGTGGGAATATACCTGCGCCTGCGGGACCGTTTCCGTGATACAATTTTGCTGGAAAGCGCTGACTTCCACGCAGGCGAAAACAGTTTTTCGATTATTGGAATTAATGCAATCGCTGGCATTGAAATAAGTAATTTCAGGGAAATTGAGTTTAAACTTCCGGCAGATAGCATTCAAAAAATTCAAATTACCAATGCCACCAATATCACTACTGAGCTTTGGAAATTTATGCAGCATTTCAATGTTTCAGGGTATACCGGGATGCCTGTGAGTAAGGCCCAGGGCCTATTTGGATATACTTCCTACGACGCTATCCAGTTTTTTGAAACCATTAAATTTAAAACCCCGGAAGCTTCCCCTCAGGTAGGCGGGAGAAGTTTGGAGGGACTTGAAATTCCCCTGGTGCGCTATCGCTTATACCAGTATGTTATAGTTATCAATCATTTCAAAGATGAATTATTTATTTGCGAAAATCATTTTAAAGGAGTTGAAAGTGAGGTTGATATAGTGGAGAGTCTTATTAAGAGCAAAGATGTTCCGGTGTATCCTTTTTCTTCTTTGGAAAATGAAGCATCTTCATTAACAGATGAAGATTATATTGATATGGTAAAAAAAGGAATAGCAGGTTGTGCCAGGGGAGATGTGTTCCAGGTTGTGCTCAGCCGGAAATTTTACCAGAGGTTTTCAGGCGATGAATTTAATGTTTACAGGGCCTTGCGTAATATAAACCCCAGTCCTTATCTTTTTTATTTTGATTATGGAGACTACCGGCTTTTTGGAAGCAGCCCCGAAAGCCAGCTAATTGTTCAGAATAAGACAGCAATAGTACATCCGATTGCCGGAACTTTTAAAAGAACCGGCAACGATGCAACCGATGAAGAGCTTGCAGAAAGGCTGGCCAAAGATGAAAAAGAGAATGCGGAGCATGTGATGCTTGTCGATCTTGCCCGTAATGATCTAAGTCGCTTATGCACCAATGTTACTGTCACACGTTTTTGTGAAGTGCAATATTTTTCACACGTAATTCATTTGGTAAGCGAGGTAAAGGGCAAAGTAGAAGAGAACACCAATCCTTTTGATCTGCTTGCAGTTACATTCCCCGCTGGTACTTTAAGCGGTGCCCCAAAATATAAAGCCATGCAGCTCATTAATGAGTTTGAAAAAGATGCCCGGGGATATTATGGTGGGTGCATTGGTTTCGTAGGGTTTAATGGAAGTATCAATCATGCTATCATGATCAGAACTTTTTTAAGTAAAGGCAACAATCTTATTTACCGGGCAGGTGCCGGCATTGTGGCTGCGTCTAACCCACCCAGTGAGTTGCAGGAAGTTACCAACAAGCTCAATGCGCTCACTTTGGCAATTCAATCAGCAGAAAAAATCTGAGCAATGAAAATTTTAATTTTTGATAATTACGATTCTTTTACATATAATCTTGTGCATGTTGTTGAAAAAATAATTCATGCAAAAGTGGATGTATATCGTAATGATAAGATTTCCCTCGAAAAAGTAAATGATTATGATAAGATAATTTTATCTCCCGGCCCCGGGCTTCCTGTTGAATCCGGGTTGTTGCTTCCCCTCATAAAAGAATATGCATCCTCTAAATCCATACTGGGAGTATGTCTTGGACACCAGGCGATCGGGGAAACGTTCGGGGCGGGTCTCATTAATTTAACCACAGTTTATCATGGCGTTGCTACTACAATCAACATCTATCCGGGCAGGACGCAATCGGCAAACGATATTTTTAATTTATTGCCTGGTGAGGTGGAAGCAGGTCGATATCATTCGTGGATAGTAAGTAAGGAAGATTTTCCTGAAGAACTTGAAATTACCGCAGAGGATTCAAACGGGTATATCATGGGACTGCGTCACAAAACTTTTGATGTGCAGGGCGTTCAGTTTCACCCGGAAAGCGTGCTGACACCTTTGGGGGAAAAGATGATGAGAAACTGGTTAAATGCCTGAACCGGGATAATAGGATTTTTGGGATTTTTAGGATAAATTTTTGTTTATGACAGATTTTAAATATGGAGAAATAACTGAAAAAATAATTGGGGCAGCTTTTAGGGTGCACGGAACATTGGGAAATGGTTTCCAGGAAATAATTTACCAAAGGGCTATGGCACTTGAATTTAATTCGCTTTATATCGTATTTGCCAGAGAGTTTGAAATGCCAATCTACTACATGGACCAGTATATAGGAACCAGAAGGGTGGATTTTTTAGTCGATAATAAAATTAGTGTGGAATTGAAAGCTCTTATAAAACTGGAAGATGTACATATTGCACAGGCAATAAATTATTTGGAGGCTTATAATCTGGAAATTGGTTTATTGTTAAATTTTGGAAGTAAGCGTTTAGAATTTCACAGGTTTACAAATAAAAAATTCAATCCACAGATTATACAACATCCCAAAACTCCCATTCATCCCAAAACTCCCGGTTCAGACCTATGAAAAAAACACTTCAATATTTATTTGAGCACAAAACGCTTTCAAAGGAAAAAGCCAAAGAGGTACTTGTGAATATTTCCAAAGGGATGTTTTCAGATCCTGAAATTGCATCTTTCACAACAGTATTTCTTATGCGGAGCATTACCATTCCTGAATTGCTTGGGTTCCGGGATGCATTAATGGAATTATGTGTCCCGGTAAACCTAAAGCCTTTTCGTGTATTGGATATTGTTGGTACAGGCGGTGACGGAAAAAACACTTTTAATATTTCTACGTTGAGTTGTTTCATTGTGGCAGGAACCGGGCAGAAAGTTGCCAAGCATGGAAATTATGGTGCATCTTCTATAAGCGGTTCCAGCAATGTTATGGAGAAGCATGGCTACAGGTTTTCAGCAGATAATAATAAATTACTGGAAGAAATTGATAAAACAAATATTTGTTTTATGCATGCTCCATTATTTCATCCCGCGCTGAAGGTTGTAGGCCCGATAAGAAAAAACCTGGGTATCCGCACTTTTTTTAACATGCTGGGACCAATGGTAAATCCCGCATCGCCCGAAATACAGGTGATTGGCGTCTTTAATCTTGAAATGGCCCGTATTTATTCATACCTGCTTCAGCAAGCTGAAGCTAAATTTACAATCATTCATAGTCTCGATGGTTACGATGAGATTTCATTAACAGGTGATACAAAAGTCATTACGAATGAAGGTGAAAAAATTCTTACTGCTGAATATTTGGGCAAAAGAATGGTAAGCCCCCAGGATATCTTCGGCGGCAATTCTGCAGACGAAGCTGCCAAAATCTTTTTGAAGATTTTGAAAGGTGAGGGTACATGGGCGCAAAATGCAGTAGTGATGGCAAATGCCGCCATTGCATTATTTTCAACTGGAAATTTTCCCGCCTATGAACATTGTTATAATTTGGCAGTAGAAAGTCTTGAAAGCGGAAATGCTTATAACTGTTTTCAGCAATTAATAGCCCTGCAATAATGAATATACTTGATACCATAATTGATAGAAAGAAATTTGAAATTGCAGAACGAAAACGCGACAAAAGCATTGGTGAATTAGAAAACGGGCCGTTCTTTAAGAACAAAACTCTTTCTTTCGGCGAATTTTTATTGAGAGAAGACAAAACAGGGATCATTGCAGAGTTCAAAAGGAAGTCGCCATCAAAAGGTGTCATAAATAATACAGCAACAGTTACAGAAGTAACTACCGCCTATGCAAAGTATGGAGCCAGTGGCATTTCTATTCTTACAGATGAGGAGTTTTTTGGGGGTTCTTTAAATGATTTGCTTGAATCCATAATTAATGAGGTTCCTTTATTAAGGAAGGATTTCATTATAGACGAATACCAATTAATTGAATCGAAAGCATTCGGTGCGGAGGTGATTTTGTTAATTGCTGCCTGTCTTGACAAAAAAAAAGTGAAGGCACTTGCAGCGACTGCAAAAGATATTGGTTTAAATGTTTTACTCGAAATTCATAATGAGCAGGAACTGGAGCATATTTGTAATGATGTGGATGTCGTAGGGGTTAACAATCGCGATCTGAAAACTTTTGTAGTTGATATCAACAATTCTCTTGAATTGGCTAAGCAAATTCCTGCCGATGTTGTTAAGATTTCAGAGAGCGGGATCGACAATGTAGCCTCAATCAACCTTTTAAAGGAACATGGTTTCAAAGGGTTTTTGATGGGAGAGAAATTTATGAAAGAAAAGAATCCGGGCCTTGCATTTCAAAATTTTGCAGTGCAATTAAAAAGAGAAAAATGAAACTAAAGGTTTGTGGTATCACGCAATTAGAGCAGCTGCAACAAGTGGACGAGCTTCATATTAACTATGCCGGGCTTATCTTTTACAACCAGTCTTCAAGATGCATCGTTAATAAACTAAAAGCCGGGGATGTTAAGCCATTGTCACTTTCTTTAAAAAAAGTGGGCGTATTTGTGAATGCTGATGAACATGATATAATGACTCAGGTTGAAAATTTCGGCTTAGATATTGTTCAGTTGCACGGTGATGAGACACCCGGGTTTTGTAATCACATCAGTAACCACGTGACAGTCATAAAGGCATTCAGGATCACACCTACCAATGAACAAAATATCGACTGGATGGTAAAACCCTACGAGGAGTATTGTGATTTTTACCTGTTTGATACGAATCGTAAAAATGCTTATGGGGGAACGGGCGAAAAATTTGATTGGAAGATTTTAACTAAGAACAAAATCAATAAGCCCTTTTTCTTGAGCGGCGGTATAGGACTAAACGATGTTGAAAGGCTAAATGTATTTGAACATCCCTTTTTTTTCGCAGTGGATGTAAACAGCAAGGTTGAAATTGCAGAAGGCATTAAAGATATTGATGTGATCAGGAAACTGGCACACGGATTATTAATAAAATAATTAAAGAACCCGGAACGCCAATAATTATCTTTTGGATACGAACGTAATGAAAGCAAAAAATGATTTTTCTGTTGATGAAAATGGCTACTATGGCCAGTTTGGTGGAGCTTATATTCCCGAGATGTTGCATAAAAATGTTCAGA
>Ga0068862_100003778_pt1 | contig 12918 bp, 12 predicted proteins | sample KBSSwiS52_FD_66598 | JGI IMG/M metagenome (GOLD analysis project Ga0068862, IMG submission 66598) | Switchgrass rhizosphere microbial communities from Kellogg Biological Station, Michigan, USA - KBS Switchgrass S5-2 | ecosystem: Host-associated > Plants > Roots > Rhizosphere > Soil ... | reverse complement strand
CTTCCGCAACAAGAGCGAGGCCGCGGTCGACGCGATCGTCGCGGCCGGGCCCGACGTCTACAACCACAATCTCGAGACCGTGCCGCGGCTCTATCCGACAATCCGCCCGGGCGCGCGCTACTATGCCTCGCTGCGGCTGCTCGAGAGCGTCAAGCGCAAGGCGCCGCACATCTTCACCAAGTCGGGGGTGATGGTCGGGCTCGGCGAGCAGCGGCTCGAGGTCCACCAGGTGATGGACGACATGCGCTCGGCCGGAGTCGATTTCCTGACGATGGGCCAATATCTCCAGCCGACGCCGCGCCACGCCAGGGTCGAGGAGTTCGTCACGCCCAAGGCGTTCGACGCTTATGCGGCGATCGCCCGGGCCAAGGGCTTCCTGCTCGTCGCGGCGTCACCACTGACCCGCTCGAGCTACCACGCCGGCGACGACTTCAAGAAGATGCAGGCGGCCCGCGCCGAGCAGCTGGAGCGCATGAAAGCATGACGTTCCTCCCTGTCGCGCAGCGACGGGGAGGGGAACCATCCGCCGCAGAGCGGATGGTGGAGGGGTAATGGCGCGGCGCCAGCTACCCCTCCACCATGCTGCGCATGGTTCCCCTCCCCAGCCACGGCTGGGGAGGACCTGATGCCGCGGCACAGCGAGACGCGGCACCTGCCGTACACGCCGGAGCAATTGTTCGACCTCGTCGCCGACGTCGCCCGCTATGACGAGTTCCTGCCGTGGGTGGTCGCGGTCCGCGTCCGCTCGTCGAGTGAGCGCGAGACGGTCGCCGACCTCGTGGTCGGCTTCAACGCCTTCAAGGAGCGGTTCACCAGCCGGGTGGTCAAGGACAAGCCGGCGCGGGTCTGCGTCGACTATATCGAAGGCCCGCTCAAATATCTCCACAACGAATGGCGCTTCGAACGCTCGACCGACGGGGGCACCGAGCTCCATTTCTCGGTCGACTTCGCGTTCAAGTCGCGGCTGTTCGAAAGCCTCGCGGGGGCGATGTTCGACCGCGCGCTGCGGCGCATGATCGGCGCCTTCGAGCAGCGCGCGGCGGCGCTTTACGGGATCAGCAAGTCGAGCGCGGTCAGCGCGGCGTGAAGCCGCACGCCGGCGCGATTCTCATTCTCGAACAGTTTCTGGTCGGCGACGATCTTGGCCGGGTCGGCGTTGCGCTCGGCCAGCGCGAAGACGACGGTCCCGACCGGCTTCGACGGCGTCCCGCCGCCCGGCCCGGCGATTCCGGTGATGGCCACCGCGACGTCGGCGTCGGAGGCGTGGAGCGCGCCCCGCGCCATCGCCCAGGCGGTCGCGACGCTGACCGCCCCGAACGTCTCGACCACGTCCTCGCTGACCTTCAGCTCGTGGATTTTCGACGCGTTCGAGTACGTCACGTAGCCGGCCTCGAACACGTCCGACGCGCCGGGGATCTCGGTGATGGCGGCGCTGACCAGCCCGCCGGTGCAGCTCTCGGCGACCGCGATCCGCCGCGCCGCCTTGCGGTTGGCCTCGACCACTGCGCGCGCCTTGTCGACCAGCACCTTGGGCAGCAGCATTTCAGCCATGGCGGTTCGTCCGGATGCTCGCGACCGCCTGGGCGGCGATCCCCTCGCGACGGCCGGTGAAGCCGAGGCCCTCGGTCGTCGTCGCCTTGATGTTGACCTGATCGACCGCCAGCCCAAGGATTTCGGCGATCCGTTCGCGCATGGCGGCTCGATATGGCCCCACCTTCGGCTCCTCCGCGATGATCGTACAATCCACGTGATCGATGATGGCTCCCGCGGACCGGAGGAGGGCGGCCGCTTGGCCGAGGAACAGGTCCGAGCTGGCGCCTTTCCACTGCGGATCGGACGGCGGGAAGTGAGCGCCGATATCGCCGAGCCCGGCGGCACCGAGCAGCGCGTCGGTAATCGCGTGGAGGGCGACGTCGGCATCGCTGTGGCCGGCAAGGCCGCGGGCATGCGGCACGGCCACCCCACCGAGCATGATCGGGCCCTCGCCGGAAAAGGCATGAACGTCGAAGCCGAGTCCGGTGCGCGGGGTGCGGCCGCCGGCGAGCCATTGCTCGGCGCGAGCCCAATCCGCCGGCGAGGTCAGTTTCTCGAGGGCCGAATCGCCGTCCACCGCGGCGACCGCCATCCCGGCCGCGCGGAGCACCGTGGTCTCGTCGGTCGGAGCGGCGCCCGACCAGGCCTCGTAGGCCCGCCGCAGCGCGGCGGTCCGGAATGCCTGGGGGGTTTGGACCCGGACCAGGCCGGACCGGTTGACCGGTTCGCGGAGCCGGCCATCGGCGCGGGCCAGCGTGTCGCCCACGGGCAGGACCGGCGCCGCGCCATCATGAAATTCGAGGCTGGCGAGCAGGCGATCGATCACGGCGGCAGGGCAGAAGGGGCGGGCGGCGTCGTGAATCAGCACCGCCTCGCTGTCGATCGACGCGAGCCCGGCCCGAACCGAATCCGCGCGCTCGGCGCCGCCTTCGACGAAGGGGCCGACCGCAACACCATCGAGCGCGCTCGCTGCAAGGTCGCTCTGCCCCGGCCCGACCACCACCCGCACGTCCCGGATCGCCGAATGGTGCAGGAACGGCTCGACCGCCCAGCGCAGCACCGGCTTGCCGCCCAGCGCGCGAAACTGCTTCGGCGTAGCGCCGCCCATGCGGGAGCCGCTTCCGGCGGCGACGATGAGCGCGGTGACGGACATGCGCGCGGGCGTCTAGGGCGGCTTGCCTTGTCCGCCAAGGGCTGTTCCACTACATGCGCGCCTTCCATGAACGCGTTGAAGCCCATTCGGATCGGCCCGGTCGAGGTCGCGTCGCCGGTCATCCTGGCGCCGATGACGGCCGTCACCGACCTGCCGTTCCGGCGCGTGGTCAAGCGCTTTGGCGCCGGGCTGACGGTCAGTGAGATGATCGCCAGCCAGGCGCTGGTGCGCGAGACCCGCCAGTCGCTGCAGAAGGCGCTGTGGGATCCGGCCGAGGAGCCGGTGTCGATGCAGCTCGCGGGGTGCGAGCCGCGGGTGATGGCCGAGGCGGCCAGGCTCAACGAGCAGCGCGGCGCTGCGATCATCGACATCAACATGGGCTGCCCGGTCAAGAAGGTGGTCAACGGCGAGGCCGGTTCGGCCCTGATGCGCGACCTGAAGCTTGCCGGGCAAATCATTGATGCGACGGTGAAAGCAGTTTCGATCCCGGTCACTTTGAAGATGCGGATGGGGTGGAATCACGACAGCCTCAACGCGCCCGAGCTGGCGCGCATCGCCGAGGATCTCGGGATCAAGATGATCACCGTCCACGGCCGCACCCGCTGCCAGATGTACAAGGGCGACGCCGACTGGGCGTTCGTCCGCAGCGTCAAGGACGCGGTTTCGGTCCCGGTGATCGTCAACGGCGACATCTGCTCGATCGCCGATTCGCGCGAGGCGCTGCGCCAGTCGGGTGCCGACGGGGTGATGATCGGCCGCGGCGCCTACGGCCGGCCGTGGCTGCTCGGCCAGGTCATGGCCGACCTCGGCGGGGGAGGGGTCCGGCCCGACCCCAGCCTCGACGAGCAGCTGGCGGTCATGCTCGAGCAATATGAGGACATGCTGTCGCTCTACGGCACCCACACCGGGGTCAATCTCGCGCGCAAGCATATCGGCTGGTACACCAAGGGGCTGCCCGGCTCCGCGGAGCTGAGAAATCAAGTGAATCAACAGGATGACCCCAGGGTGGTGGTGGCCATGCTGCGCGGCTTCTATGCCCCTTGGCGGGAGCGTGCGGCGGCCTGACCGGCCATTTGCCGACACACGTGTGTTTTTGATGCCACGGCCGCAACGACCGTGCTAGGGCGCACCGCGATGGATGCCCGCGCGGCCGAATCGGCGATGACCTCGGAACGATTGAGCTGGCTGGAGCGCGAACGCGCGAGCGGTCGCCTGTACGCCCGGGCGGCGTGGCTGATCGCGATTTTCCTGGCCGCGATGCTCGGCCTCAGCTTCTGGCTGCTAAGCAAGAACGGCGAGCCGGGCAGCCTGCTGTCCCCGCCGGTGATCGCCTTGCTCCTCATCGCCAACCTGATTCCGGCCATCGCGCTGATGGTCCTGCTGTCGCGCAAGGTGGCCCTGGCCCGCGCCGAACGGGGCGGGCTCGGCAGTGGTCGGCTGCACATCCGCCTGGTTGGGCTGTTCTCGGTGGTGGCCGCGGTCCCGACCGTGCTGGTCGCGATTTTCGCCTCGCTGCTGTTCCAAAGCGGGCTCGAATTCTGGTTTTCGAACCGGGCGCGGGACATGTTCGAGAATGCGACGGTGATCGCGCAGAGCGTCTACAACCAGGAGGTCGAGCGGGTCGGCGCCGAGACGGTCACGATGAGCAAGGACGTCGCCGGCTACCTGCGCCAGGTGCCGATCGACGACCCGCGGTTCGCCGACGCCTTCGCCCGGATCCAGGTCTATCAGCGCGGCCTGTCCGAAGCGATCATCTTCACGCTCGGCCCGAACGGCGAGATCCGGACCCATGCGCTCGTCAGCCCCTATGATCGCAAGCTCGAAGAGGTCATTACCAAGGACAAGCTCGCGGCGCTGAAGACGCGGCAGGTCGTCCCGATCAATTCGGCCGACCGCGTCGGCGCGCTGACCAGGCTGGATTTCGGCCCAAACGCTTACCTTTACGCGGCCCGCGTGTTCGATCCGGCGTTCCGGCAGCAGATCGATCGGGGCAATGACGTGCTCCACGACTATCGCTCGCTGCTCAAGCGCTCGCGGACCAACCAGCTGCGGTTCAATGCGGCGCTGCTGTTCGGGGCGCTGGTGATCGTCGGTCTCGCGATCTTCACCGCGCTCAAGCTCGCCGATCGCCTGGTCCGCCCGGTCGGGCAGCTGGTCACCGCCGCCGGACGCATCGAGGAGGGCGATTTCTCGACCCGGGTGCCGGTCGCCGACACCGAGGACGAGATCCACACGCTGGCCGCGGCATTCAACCGGATGAGCGGGCGACTCGAGGAGCAGACCGGAGCGCTCAAGGCCGCCAACACCCAGCTCGAGACCCGGCGGGCGTTCATGGAGGCGGTGCTGTCGAGCGTCACCGCCGGCGTCATCGCGCTCGATTCGGCCAACCGCATCCTGCTCATGAACCGCTCAGCCGAAGGGCTGCTGCAGAAGGGCCAGGAGGATCTCGAGGGCAAGGCGCTGGCCGAGGTCTCGCCCGACCTCGACGAGTTCCTGCGCGGCGACCAGGGCGAGGCCAATGTGATCGTCGTCCCGGCAGGCGGACAGCGGACGCTGGCGGTCAAGCGGGTGCGCTACGGCGACGGCAGCGTGCTGACTTTCGACGACATCACCGACCAGCTGATCGACCAGCGGCGCGCGGCCTGGTCGGACATCGCACGGCGCATCGCCCACGAAATCAAGAACCCGCTGACCCCGATCCAGCTCGCCGCGGAGCGGCTGCAGCGGCGGTTCGGCGACGACATCGCCGCGGACAAGGAAACGTTCGAGCGCCTGACCGGGACCATCGTCCGCCAGGTCGGCGACCTGCGCCGGATGGTCGACGAATTCTCCAGCTTCGCGCGCATGCCCAAGCCGGTGTTCCGCGAGGAGGACGTGCACGAGATCGCTCGCCAGGCCCTGTTCCTGCACGAGGTCGCCCACCCGGGGATCAGCTTCCTGCTCGACCCGCCGCAGGGCCATTTCACGATGGTCTGCGACCGGCGCCAGCTCGGCCAGGCGCTGACCAATGTCGTGAAGAACGGCGTCGAAGCCATTGAAGGCCGCAAGAATCGCGGCGAGCACAGCCTTGCCGGGGATCGCCTGGAGCTGAAGCTGCACAGCGAGGACCGCCACCTCATCGTCGACGTCATGGACACTGGCGTCGGCCTGCCCGAGGACCGCGAACGGCTGACCGAGCCGTACATGACGACCCGGGTCCGCGGCACCGGCCTCGGCCTCGCGATCGTCAAGAAGATCGTCGAAGAACATATGGGCGAGATCGCCTTCCTCGATCGTCCCGGCGGCGGCACGCACGTCCGGATCTGCTTCGACACCGACAAGCTTGCGACCCTGGCCACCGAGGATTCGGCGGCTCCGACCGAAGATCATGACGCGGAAAGCGAGGATGAGGCCTGATGGCGCTCGAAGTGCTGGTGGTGGACGACGAGGCGGATATCCGCGAACTGGTCAGCGGCGTGCTCGAGGATGAGGGCTATGCGGTCAGGACCGCCGCCGACAGCACTCAGACCCTCGAGGCGTTCGAGGAGCGGCGGCCGTCGATGGTCCTGCTCGACGTGTGGCTGCAGGGCTCGCGGCTCGACGGCCTGCAGCTGCTGCAGGAGATCAAGCGCCGCGACCCGACCGTCCCGGTGCTGATGATCTCGGGCCACGGCAACCTCGACACGGCCGTCGCGGCGGTCAGGGAAGGGGCGATCGACTTCATCGAGAAGCCGTTCGAGGCCGAGCGGCTGCTCTATCTCGTCGACCGGGCGACCGACACCGAGCGGCTGCGGCGCGAGAATGAGAGCCTCCGCCGCCAGGTCGGCCACGAGGAGCAGCTCCACGGGACCTCGGTCGCGATCAACACGGTGCGGGCGACCTTGAAGCGGGTCGCGCCGACCGGCAGCCGGGTGCTGATCACCGGCCCGGCCGGGGTCGGCAAGGAGATCGCGGCGCGGATGATTCACAATTGGAGTCCGCGCGCCAAGTCGCCGTTCGTGGTCCTGCCGGCGGCGATGATGAGCCCCGACCGGGTCGAGGAGGAATTGTTCGGCAGCGAAGCCGAGGGGATGGTCCGTTCCGGGCTGCTCGAGCATGCCCATGGCGGCACTCTGTTCCTCGACGAGATCGCCGACATGCCGCTGACCACCCAGGGCAAGATCCTGCGCGTGCTGACCGACCAGAGCTATCACCGGATCGGCGGGCAGCGCCCGGTCAAGGTCGACGTCCGGGTGCTCTCGGCGACGTCGCGCAACCTGTCCGACGAGATCGCCGCGGGCCGCTTCCGCGAGGATTTGTTCTACCGCCTCAACGTCGTGCCCGTCCGCATTCCGCCGCTGCGCGAGCGGCGCGAGGACATACCGGAGATGGTCGCTTATTTCCTCGCCCGCTTCGCCGCCGAACGGCACATGGCGACTCCGTCCATCTCCGAGGAAGCGATGGCTGCGCTCCAGGCGCACGACTGGCCCGGCAACGTCCGCCAGTTGCGCAACATCATCGAGCGGACGATCATCCTCGCCCCCGGCGACCGCGTGGCGTGCATCGACGTCGACCTGCTTCCGCAGGAAATCCTCGAGAACCAGACCGCGATGGGCGGGCCGACCGCGGCCGTCGCAATCATGGGCAGCCCGCTGCGCGAAGCCCGCGAATCGTTCGAGCGCGAGTATCTGAAGATTCAGATTCGGCGCTTTTCCGGCAACATCTCGCGGACCGCGTCGTTCATCGGCATGGAACGCTCCGCGCTGCACCGGAAGCTCAAGGCTCTGGGCATCGGGGAGAAGAGGGAGGGGGACGAGTAGCAAGAACAGAAGAGGTCCACGTGTCTGCTCGATCGCTCAGCCTCCAGGATCATTTCCTCAACAGCATCCGCCGCGCCAAGCTGCCGGTCACCATCTTCCTGGTGAAGGGCGTCAAGCTCCAGGGCGTAGTGACCTGGTTCGATGCCTTCTCGCTGCTGCTGCGGCGCGAAGGCGCGTCGCAACTGGTCTACAAGCATTCGATCTCGACCGTCATGCCGGGCGAGCCGCCTGCCGGCTTCGTTGCGACCTCGAACGGGGCGGACGGGGCCAAGGCCCAGCTCCAGGATCTGTTCCTGACCGCCGCCGCCCGCGACGGCGAGCGCATGACCCTGTTCCTGGTCAACGGCGTGATGCTCCAGGGCACCGTCATCGGCTTCGACCAGTTCAGCCTGGTGCTGGAGCGCGGCGGGCAGGTCCAATTGGTCTATAAGCATGCGGTCTCGACCCTGCAGCCGGGCCATGCGCTGAACCTCGGGCCTGAGGCGGGCGAGGAAGCGGAGGACCAGCTCTGACCACCTTCGACGGCAATGGCGCGATCGAGGTCGCTCGCGGCGAACGCGCGCTCATCGCGGTGCCCGAGCTGCCCGGGGAGGGGGCCCGGCGGTCGGCCGACGCCCGGGTCGAGGAGGCCGTCGGCCTGGCCAGGGCGATTGGCGTCGACGTCATCGTCGCCCGCCCGTTCCGGCTGCGCTCGGTGCGGCCGGCGACCCTGCTCGGCAAGGGCCAGGTCGAAGAGATTGCCGGGCTCGCGCGGGACGAATCGGCCGGACTGCTGATCGTCGACGCGCCGCTGGCCCCGATCCAGCAGAAGAATCTGGAAGACGAGGTCGGAACCAAGGTCATCGACCGGACCGGCCTGATCCTCGAGATATTCGGCGAGCGGGCGGCGACCGCCGAGGGCCAGCTGCAGGTCGAGCTCGCCCACCTGCAATATCAGGCCGGGCGCCTGGTCCGGAGCTGGACCCACCTCGAGCGCCAGCGCGGCGGCTTCGGCTTCCTCGGCGGCCCCGGCGAGACCCAGATCGAGGCCGACCGCCGGCTGATCCGCGAGCGTATGGCCAAGATCAAGCGCGAGCTCGACCAGGTGAAGCGCACCCGTTCACTGCACCGCGGCCGACGCCAGCGCGCGCCGTGGCCGGTCATTGCTCTTGTCGGCTATACCAACGCCGGAAAATCAACCCTTTTCAACAAGTTGACCGGAGAAGCGGTGTTCGCGGAGAATTTGCTGTTCGCGACTCTCGATCCGACCATGCGCGATATCCGCTTGCCCGGGATCGACAAGGCGATCCTGTCCGACACGGTCGGCTTCGTCTCCGACCTTCCGACCGAGCTGATCGCGGCGTTCCGGGCGACGCTGGAAGAGGTCGCGTCCGCCGATTTGCTGGTCCACGTGCGCGACATCTCCCACCCCGACCGCGAGGCGCAGCGCGAGGACGTCGACGACGTGCTCGAATCGCTTGGCCTGACGGAGGAGGGGGCGCCGCCGCGGCTCGAGGCGTGGAACAAGGTCGATCTGCTCTCGGCCGAGGAGCGCGAGCGGCTGCTCGGGGAGGCGGGGCGGCGGGAGAACGTCGTCCCAGTCTCGGCGCTGACCGGCGCGGGTCTCGATGCGCTGCGCGAACGGATGGCGAACATGCTGCGGAGCGGGGAGCAGGTCCATGACATCCGCGTTCCCGCCGGGGCGGGCGACCGCATCGCCTGGCTGCATGCGCGGGGCGAGGTGCTCGATCAGCGGCTCGACCATGACGAAATCCGCCTGTCGGTCCGCCTGTCGCCCGAGAATTGGGCCCGGTTTCAGTCGCTCGGGGCCACCTGAGCGGCCTTGGCCGCAGCCCACAAGGCTTCCATCTCGTCGAGCGACAGGTCGCTGAAACCGGGCGCCTGCTCGATTGTGCGGAAGCGCTGCTCGAACTTGCGATTGGCTTCGCGCAGCGCAGCTTCCGGCTCGACGTTGAGATGGCGTGCGAGGTTGACGACGGCGAACAGCAAGTCGCCGAGCTCGTCGAGCTTGCGGTCGTGGTCGGTTTCGGCGTCGAGCTCGGCCAGTTCCTCGTCGATCTTGGCCCGCGGGCCCGCGACGTCGGGCCAGTCGAAGCCGGTGCGCGCCGCGCGGCGCTGGAGCTTCGCCGCGCGCTCCAGCGCGGGCAGCGCCAAAGCGACTCCGGCGAGCGCGCTCCGGTCGGGATTTGCGGCGCGCTCCTCGGCCTTGATGATCTCCCACAAATGATGGCCGCCGTGCTCGGCATCGCCGAAGATGTGCGGATGGCGGCGCTCCATCTTGTCGCAGATCCGCTGAATCACGTCGGCGAGCGTGAAATGACCGGCTTCCTCGGCCATCTGGGCGTGGAACACGACCTGGAGCTGGAGGTCGCCGAGCTCGTCGGCGAGCGCATCCATGTCCTTGCGGGCGATCGCGTCGGCGACCTCATAGGCCTCCTCGATCGTGTAGGGCGCGATCGTGTCGAAATCCTGCACGCTGTCCCATTCGCAACCGGTCTTGGGGTCGCGCAGCCGGCGCATGATCGCGACCAGGCGCTCAAGCGGCATCAGTAGCTTCCGGAGGGGCGACCAGGGCCCCCTCGCTCGCTATGACCTTGAAGTATGATAATATGCATTATGTAAATCCATAAGACGGTCAGGGGACCAGCACCAGCCATCGCCCCTCGACTCCCCAGCGGTTGAGCGACGACAGGAAGTTCATACCCAGGACATTGAGGTTGTCCTTCTCTGCGACCTGCATGCCGACGTCGCGCCGCTCGATCCCGCCGACCTCGAGCCGCTGCGCGCGACCGCTCGACACGCGGATGATGCCGTTCCCGGTCCGCACGAACTGGTCCGGCCGCGGCGCAACGCTGATTCCGGCGCGGATCGCCGTCTCGCGATCGATCGTGGTCATGGTCGCGCCGCTGTCGACCAGGAATTTGACGCGGACGTCGTTGACCCGCCCTTCGACCCAGAAATGGCCGTCGATCGCCATCGGGATCCGCGTCTCGCGGCCCTGAATGACCGGCGTGCCGACCGCTTCGGCCTTCAGCCGCTGCGCGACCCAGCCGAAATTATCCCTGAATGTTAGAAGGATGAAGCCGGCAGCGAAGATCACGACCCAGGCCAGCACAAGGGTCAGCTGTCTGGCGATTGGTTCCCGGCGCGACATCAGGGTGCCAAGGACCAGCATGACGGCCATCAGAATGTAGACGCCGCCGAGCATCAGGTCGTTGGTCACGGCTCGAGCACCAGATAATGACCTTCCACCCGCCAGCCGCTCAGCGACCGGAGGAAGTTCATCCCCAAGAGGTTGGTGTCATCATGCTCGTTGATATCGACCGAGAGGTCGGTTCGTTTGATCGGCCCGATTTCAAAGCGATCCGCCGACCCCTTGATCGCCGTGGCCGGCCCATTTGCGGTCTGCACGATGGTTCGCTCGCTGCCGATCGGCAGGCCGGCGGCCACCGCCGACTCGCGTGACACGGTGGTCACCGAGGCGCCGCTGTCGACCATGAACCGCAAGGCATGGCCGTTCACCTCTGCCTCCACCCAGAAATGACCGTCTTCGGCGACCGGAACCCGGACCGTCCGGCCGTCGACGACCGCACTGCCCATGGCTTCTGAGCGAAGCCGCTGGCCGATTCCGCCGAGCTCGCTGCGATAGGACATCAGGACAAACCCGATTCCAAAAACGGCGACCCAGGCCAGCGCCATCTTGAACACCTTGCCGATCGGCAGGCGCATCCCGATCAGCGATCCGACGACGGCGACGAGCAGCACGACGTAATAGACCAGGTAGGGGGCGTCGAAGCCGTTCACAGCTCGATCTCCAACCCGTCGTGCGCCGGCGCCGCCCAATCGGGCAGCTCGGCAACCAAGGTCCGATAGTCGAGACCGTTCCCCATGTGCACCAGATACAGCCGACCCACCTTCAAGCCGCTTGCCCTTGGGCTTTCTTGAACAATCGGAAGAAGTTGGCGGTGGTCGCCTCGCCCAGCGCATCGGGATCCTCGCCCCGCAATTCGGCGACGAACGCCGCGGTGTCGGCGACGAACGCCGGCTCGCACTTCTGCCCGCGGTGCGGGACCGGCGCGAGGAACGGGGAATCGGTCTCGACCAGCATCCGGTCGGCGGGCAGCCATTTGGCCGTCGCCTGAAGGTCGGCGGCGTTCTTGAACGTGACGATCCCCGACAGCGAGACGTAAAAGCCGAGGTCGAGCCCCTTCTTCGCCAGCTCTGCCGAGCCGGTGAAGCAGTGCAGAACCCCGGTGACGCCCCCTCCCCGGACCGCCGCCTCGAGGAGCTGGGCGGTGTCGGCTTCCGCCTCGCGGGTGTGGACGACGAGCGGCAGCCCGCTCTCACGGGCGGCGTCGATATGCGCCTGGAAGCGCTCGCGCTGCGCGCCGCGATCGGACTTGTCGTAATAATAATCGAGGCCGCACTCGCCGATCGCGATCACATTCGAATGTGATGCGGCATCGACCAGCGCCTTGGCCCCGAGGTCGGGATGGGCATCCGCCTCATGCGGGTGGACTCCGACGGTCGCCCAGACGTCGGCATTGCGCTCGGCGACCGCGATGACGTCAGCCCACTCGCGCTGGCGGGTCGAGATGTTGAGAAAGCCCTCGACGCCCCGCTTCCGGGCGCTGTCGAGCACTTCCTCCTGGCGCTCGGCGAGGCCGGCGTAATTGAGGTGGCAATGGCTGTCGATCAGCCTCATTTCGCGGCCTCAGGCTGTTCCTCGAGCTCGAGGCGCGGGAACAGCGGCTGCGGTTGTGCGATCGGCACTCCGCCCTCGCCGGCGTCGATCACCGCGATGAGTTTCTCCGCCGACGTTGGAATCACGGGCCGTACGGCCTCGGCCAGCCTGCGAACCGCGGCGACCAAGGTGCCCAGCACCGCGGCCATTCGATCAGGATCTGTCTTGCGCAGCGCCCACGGCGCCATGGTGTCGACGTAGGCATTGCAGGCGAACACCCCGAGCATCCACTCCTCGAGGCCGATCGAGAAGGCCAACCGCTCGAAGTTGTCCGTCAGGTGCTGACACCGTTGCGCGACCTGCTGGAGCAGCGCCTGGTCTTCGTCTGCCTGGCCCGATTCGGGAATAACGCCTTCAAGATTCTTGAAAATCATGGACAAAGTGCGTTGCGCCAGATTCCCGAAGCTGTTCGCCAACTCGGCGTTGGCGCGGTTGACGATGGCTTCGGCGCTGTAGCTCCCGTCCTGGCCGAACGGCACTTCGCGAAGCAGGAAATAGCGCAAGGCATCGACTCCGAAGCGGTCGGCCAACACGATCGGATCGACCACGTTGCCGACGCTTTTCGACATCTTCTCGCCGCGGCTCAGCAGAAAGCCGTGGCCAAACACCTGCTTTGGCAATTCGAGTCCGGCCGACATTAGGAAGGCCGGCCAGTAGACCGTGTGGAAGCGGACAACGTCCTTGCCGATCAGATGGAGGTTGGCGGGCCA
>Ga0068862_100003774_pt1 | contig 12923 bp, 16 predicted proteins | sample KBSSwiS52_FD_66598 | JGI IMG/M metagenome (GOLD analysis project Ga0068862, IMG submission 66598) | Switchgrass rhizosphere microbial communities from Kellogg Biological Station, Michigan, USA - KBS Switchgrass S5-2 | ecosystem: Host-associated > Plants > Roots > Rhizosphere > Soil ... | reverse complement strand
TAACAGCGCCGCCAAGGCGGCCCGGTTCTTTTTCACCGCCGCGGCGATCCGGTCGATCTTGTGCTGGTCGCGCGCATGGTAGGCGCGCTCGACCAGGACCACCCGGTCGTTTAAGTCGCTGAACAGTTGGTTGAGTTGTTCGAGTTTTCGGATCAACTCGGTGTGCGAGAACATCGTTTCCCCCTGTCGTTGCAGCGCAAGGTGTACCAGCAGAATCACCCGGTCGTAGTCCGCCGCCGTCACCGTGCGGTGCAGGTGCTCGGCCGCCGCGTCGAAGCTGTGGTCGAGCTCGCGCAAACTCTTGAAGGTCGTTACCTCGTTCATGCCTTTTTCGCCTCGACGATCAGTTCTAGGGCGGCGTTCTTGGCGGTGTCGAGCACCTGTGCCGCGCGCTCGCGGACATCGGCCTTTTCCGCTGCGATGTGGGCGTTGAGCGCGGACTGCACCGCCGCGGCGACCTGCTCTTTAACTTTGGACGCGATCAGGTCGGCGACCCGCCCGTTGATGTCGTCGTGGATCGTGTCGAGCTTTTTCCCCTGTTCGTCGTTTTGGGTTAGCACCGCTTCAACCTTGTCATGGACGGCTCTGTCAACGTCGTGGTGCTCTTTCATGTCGCTATTAAATTTCGAGCGCAGCCAGACCATCATCAGGCCAGACGCCGAGGAGACGATCAACGTCGCTAACTGCAGCCATCCCGATTCGCTCACGGGATGCTCACGGCCACGATGCTGGTCCTGATTCCCGTCGGCGTGCCCGGTGCCACTTTGATAACGATGATCGCCGCCGTGCGGATGCACGAGGCCGGAGTCTTGGCCGAGAACCCGACCGAGTTGCTCGCGTCCACCGCGTAGCACAGCGGCGTGTTGCCCGGATCGTTCAACAGCGTGTCGGTGTACTGGCTTATGTCCGGCCCCGTCGAAGCGATCTTCGTGACCGGCACGCAGACCGGCGCGGTGGCGCTGCCCTGGCAGCGATAGAGATTGAAGTTATCTTCGTTGTTCGAATTATCGGTCCAGCTCACCTGGATCTGCACCGCCTGGGTGACCGGCAGCGTCTGCGCGTCGGCTGTAGGGGCGAAAAATGTTTCGCCCATCAACAGCAGCGCCAGGCAGCCCACCAGCTGGGCGAACCACGGGCGCTCGCCGTAGACCGAGCGGAACACGTTGTAGAGGCCCGGCCAGGCGCGGGTGAACGCCAGCGCCAGGACCTCGGAGTCAAATCTCCATACTTTCATAGTTTCATCCTTCGGCGCTCGTTAGTTCGTCGCTCGTATCTCTCGTTCGAATCCCCCTCTTTCCCCCTTTGCCAAAGGGGGATGAAGGGGGATTTTCCGGAGACGCGATACGCTTCACGAGATACGAGATACGAAATACGCTTCACGCTTTTCATTCCCAAAATCCCTCGTTCGTCATAAACGCCTGCATCTCACGCCAAACCGCCGCCTCGCGCTCGTCCGCCGTCAGGCTCTCGTCGCGGATCACCGCCACGACCCGCTCGGTGTATAAAGCCAGGTCACCTGGGGTCATCTCGTTCCTCGTATCTCGTTATTCGTCGCTCGTATCTCGTTCGAATCCCCCTCTTTCCCCCTTTGCCAAAGGGGGATGTAAGGGGGATTTTCCGGACGAGATACGAACAGCGAGATACGAGATACGCTTCTCATCCGCTCCCCGCCCCCACGATCCGGTTGAACGGATCGCCGCCGACGATCACCGCGGCCTTGCCGTCGACGTAGGCGCGTTTCTTATCCCCGCTCGGGTAAACGATGGCGACCGTGTCGTCGAGCGACAGCGGCACCAGCTCGGCCAGCGGCAGTTGCAGCGTCTCGCCGTTGGGCATCCGCACGCTCACCATCAGCGGGTTGTTCTCGTTGAGCGCGGCGACGCGGCCGACGACCAGGTTGTCGATGTTTCGCTTGCGAATTAACTCGGTTAATTGCGACATTCGTTTTAGGGGCGCAATTGATTGCGCCCGAGGGCGTGATGAATCACGCCCCTACATTTTACGTTCGGCTGAAGTCCTCGTATTCCACAATCTCCAACTGGTCGAAAAACTGCACTTCGTGGGAATCGTCGATGCTGATCTCCAGTGTGATAGCGGCAACGCGATTGCGCAAGCTGGCGACGCCGCGCTTGGCGCTGGAGAACGTCACGGTGTCGCCGATGTCGAGCGTCGGGTTGTGGCCGGCGGTGCGCAGCGTGCGGGTGACTTTGGTGTGGGTGCCCTTGTTGATCTCGTACTCGGCCCGCGCGCGGATCACCGCCTCGGTCAACATGAGCGCGTCCTCGACGGCCTCTAAATCGGTGAACGGGCCGATGGCATCGATGCGCACAGGGCCTCCATCGGTCGAATTGAGGCGCAAGTGATAGGGGAGCGTCGTGTTGAACTTGCCCACCGAGCCACCGTACAGCGGCGACGTCGTGTCGTTCAAAAAAACCACTTCTTCGTCAGGGCCGAAGGGAATCCCGAGCGCATAGGCAACCCGGTTCACAGCGGCCAGCGCGTCGGCCTCTGTATTATAAAGCTCTACCGTCGCGGTAGCGCCGGCGTCCGCCATGCGCACGAACCACCGCATATTGGGCGAAATATTCCAGTCGAGGAGGCTAAACATCCTTCCAGTTTTTCCCTTCTTTGATGCTCTGGATGGCGCCGCGACTGACGTGGAATTTATCGGCGATCGACTGTTGAGTCCTTTCGGATTTAAGCAGCTCTTTAATTTCTTTAACTTTCTCGACCGTTAGGATGGCGCTTCCTCTCTTTCGAGGGAGATCATCGTACGGCGTTGACAGATGACCCCAGGCGTAACCGTGGGCGACGTTGTTGATCGCCGCCCTCGTTACACCGTAGTCGTTCGCGATGACGTGCTGTCTTTCGCCGGCCAACAGACGGCGCTTGATCTCCGGAATATCGCTTTCCTTGAGAACCGATCTCCCTTGTTTCGATCCGCGGTTATCAAACCACGGCATGTCATGGCTTCGCCCCGACCGTGCCCAGGTGTCGTACATATTTTGCGAGTCGGTGCCCTCGTAAAGATGATGCTCGTTGCCACAAAGTTTGACATCACAGGTGTGAAGCGCAAGCATCCCAGGTAGAAGCGGTCGCCCGAGCTTTTCTTCGAGTACCAACCTGTGAACGCGATATAGTTTTCGTTCGCCGTTCACCGTTCGATTGATAGCGCCGTAGCCCCTTTGCGTTGCGCCTTCCCAGAGGAAGCAGCCGCTCATCGGCTCCGGAATAAATCGATCATGCCAATCTCCAAAGTTCATAAATTTGTGCCTCCAAACTGCTTCACGAAATACGAGATACGAGGAACGCCCGCGTGTTTCACGAGATGCCCCTTCGCCAGCACCTCTCGGGAATACTCGACCGCGCCGCGCCGAAGGCCATCAGGCGCATGCCGTTGGGAAAAATGTCCTGCTCGATCACCAGGCCCGCTTTCTCCAGCGCCACCGAGTAGCCGACCACGTTGCCCGCGAGGCCCGCCACCGAGGTGCCGATGCGCGAGCAGCAGTAGCGCTCAAAATGCTTGTACTCGAGGACATAGGGCGGCGCGCCGTCGCGCGGGATCGCCAGCGCCAGGGCCTCGATCTCCGCGTTGACCGGCACCGCGTCCCAGTTGCCGAGCTCCTGCTCGGTCAGTTCCAGACCGCCGTGTAGTTTCAACAGCCACATGGGTTCGCCGTCTTTCCCGTAGGGGCGTGATTCATCACGCCCGGCCGAGGGGCGCAATGAATTGCGCCCCTACAATTTTCTTACGCCGCGGCGGTGCACCAGATCTCCGCCGGGAACGCTTCGCTCGACGCCGGGATCGTCGTCACGTCGCCGACCCCGTCGCCGCCGGTGTCCGAGGGCCGGATCACCGTCGCCGCCGCGTTGGTGCCCTTGGGCTGAGTCGTCAGCGGCGTCCAGATCGGCGTCCCTTCGGTGCCGCCGTCGTTGCCCGACCAGACCACCGACGGCACGCTGCCGGTGTATTTGTAGAGCACCGAGAGCACGCAACTGATCACGTCGCTGGGAACCACGTCCGAGGGAAACGAAAAGTTGAAGTTGAAATACACGTCCGCCCCGAGAATCGGCGCTGCCGCCGATAAGAGGCAGTAGCCCAGCGCGCCCTTCAGCCGGCTGGCGACATCGACCGCCGCCCCGGCGACAAGTCCGGAAGGCCACCAGCCCGATGCGGGCGCGGCCGAGAGTCCAATCGCGCCGACCATCGGCTTGCTGCCGTTGACCGTCGTGCCGGTGAAAATCTTTCCGGCGTTCGCGTTGCAGTTGTAATCATCCCAGGCGTGGAGCTCGGGGATCGCACTGAGCGCCTGAGAGAAGTTGATCTTAAATACGTGGAATGCCGCGACGGCTCCCACTCCAACCGGCTTAAAGGGCACTGCCATTAAACACCTCCAGATTTCGCGCGTCGTTCGTATCTAGTATCTCGTTCGAATCCCCCTCTTTCCCCCTTTGCCAAAGGGGGATGTAAGGGGGATTTTCCGGACGAGATACGCTTCACGTTATTGTTTTCTTCACCGCCACCAACGAAAAATACTGTCGACTCAAAAGCCCGACCTCGCTGTCGCCGGGATCGTCGGGCAAGTCGCGCAGGATCGGCGCGCGCACCAGCGCCGCGCGGACCTTCAGATACTCGGCATGCCGGGCGAACTGCGCCGCCGCACGGATGTAGTTCTGGCCCTGCGCCTGAAATGCCGCGCGCGTTTTGAGGTACTTCTCCGGCGTCGCCGGGAACGTGAGCATAAATCTGATGTAGGGCTCGACGTTGGCCTCAAGCGCCGGCGCGAACTTGAGATAGCTCTCGCCCTCCGCCTGCAGCGCGGCGGTGAACTTCAGGTACGGGTTTCGCGCGATCGTGAGCGTCGCGCCGACCTTCAAAAAATCTTCGGGATAGCTGAGCAGGCCCTGCGCCTTGAGGTAATTTTCGGCGGCGAACGCCAGCGTCGCGCCGAGCTTGAGGTAGTCCTCCGGATAGCTGAGCGCCGCCGCGCCCTTCACATAACCTTCGGCGGTGATCTCGGCGACCATCGTCGCCTCCGCCTTGATGTACTCCTCGGCGGTGGTCTCCGGCGGCGGCGCGGAGTCGAGCAGTAAGAGAAGATCGAAAGACATAGGTCAGATTAGTGCTTCAATACTTTCCACGGGAAGTCGCGCGATGTGCCAAAGGTCTGCTTCAATGAAAACCGCAGCGATTGACTGTCGGTCAGTTCATTCGAGAGCGGAAACGATCTCTTGATCGGCACGTCTTGCACGCCGTAGTAGGTTTGAACCGATTCCACGCGCGCGGTCCCGCCTGTCAGAATCATTTTGTAGGCGCGCAGCTCGAGGACGTCGCCCGCAACCATCGCGTTCGTATCGACTTCAAAAACATAAACGCCGGCGGCATCTACGTTGGCGAGGAAATGCTCTGTGGTGACCGTCGCCGTTTGGGTTCCCGATGAGAGTGCTGTAACTGCCATTAGATCACCGTCCCTTTTACGAGTCCGAATAGTGGAATGTAGTTTGGTGCCTGATTGGGCGTGAACGTCGCTGGGAGCGGGAAAGCCGATGAGTTGCTCCAGAGCGTTTCGCTCACAGGCGAACTTAAAGCATCAACGGCAACGGTGGTGCGGATAAACTGTGCCGATGCAGAACTGGCCCCAAGCGCCATGTAAAACTTTCCAGGCCCGAGCGTCACGTCGAGCGAGATGGTTTGCAGGGTAGTCGTCCCACTCTGAGCAGTAGAGCCCGTCGAGGCGATGCGATTGAGATTGAAGTCGTAGACGCCCAAATCGATATTGCCAACGACCGCACCACCATTATGCGCAAACATCGTCTGAAATCTTTGACGGAAGGAGAGCGAAAAAGGGACGAGCACCGCATAGTTAGCGCCTGGGAAGACAGCGCTGCTGAATGCTTCCATCTTTCCGCCGCCGCGAGCCATGATTGAACCGCCGATTGATTCCCAGCTCATCGGATGGACTGTGTTGAGCGCCGCAAGTCCGGTTGGTCGAATAGAGCTCGGGCGTGCGACGAGATTCAGATAGAACGTCGGAATGTAGCTCAGAGTATTTGCCGCAAAGGTCGCGGTCGCCGGAAGCGGGAAGGCCGATGCCTGCTCGTAAATGCCCATCACGCGAGCCTTTCCAGCCTCCACGAAGATACGCTGGAAATAGGCAAACACAGAGCAGGAAATACCGACGAAGTACGCGCCAGGGGGGATTCTTAAACTGAGCGTGTGAGACTGGACCACGTTAACGCCGGCCTGCACGGTGGAGCCTGAGCTCCCCAGCCGTGTTCCATCCGCCGCATAAATGCCGGTATCGACATTGCCCGACATCGTCGCGCCGTTTTGCATGGAAATGTGAGAGATCGTCAATTCCTCGGGAGTCCGAAAAGGAATGTAGAGCGCCTTGTTACTGGTCGGCCAGAATTGCGACGAGGGCGCGCTTGAGGCTATTCCAGCCGCGCAACTATGGAAGGGCGAATGTAGGATGTTTAAGTACCGGCCGCCGGTGCTCAAAGGGAATGGAATTTCAGGCCAATTAGACATTTTTATTTGCCCCTCAATGAAATTGCGCCCCTACACGACTATTTTTTTCACCCCGCAAAACCTGCAGGCGCGTATCCGCTTGCCCGTTCAAGTGCTTTCATAGACGCCCATCTGCTTGCAGCTCGAGCAGCGGCGGAACGGATAATCGCGCCACGGGTCGAACGGCTGCGGGTCGCCCGCTTCCATCTCGACTTCGCCGGTCGCCTTCCAATCGGCGGGATAGGTCTGCCCCGGCTGGACTTTTTGCTTGACGCCGTTTTTTTCAACGATGATCCACATCTCTTAATGACGGGCGCGATGAATCGCGCCCCTACAAAATTCACTCGCGCCTCGTGCCTCACGCCTCATGCCTACCCAGTAATCACCGCCGTCGCGCTCTTGCCGCTGCTGTCGGTCACCGTCACCGTGGTCGTGCCCGCCATGCTGATCGAGCAGGGGTTGCAACCGGCAGCGATCATCGGCGCGCTGCGCTTGTCTTCCACAGGCCCGGCCGCGCCGGTCGAGGTGACAATTATATCGCCGCCCGGGCAGCCGGTTATCGTAAACGAGCAGACCGGGGCTCCAGGAGTCAGGCCCAAGCCCCACAAATTGTTGCAGCAATTTCCGGTGCCGGTGGTTCCCAGCGACGCGTCGTTGCAAGAGTAGGCGTAGCAGCCGAATGTCGCGCCGCAAGCGGGGTAGGTCCCGGACAGGTTCGCGCCCGCTTTGACGTAGGCGATTCCCGCTACCGCCGCCCCGGCATTGGCCGGCGCTCTGAGAATCGCGCTGTCGTTCTTCGCGCCGCTCGTGGTGAGAGTGCCCTTGGACGCGCTCCACGAATAGGGCGCGACGCCGCCGCTGACCGAGAAGCTCACGCCGCTGGTGCAGTTCATCGCGGCGCTCGGCGGACTGAGGTTAAGCACGCCGTGGTTGAGGCATTTCTGTTTGCAGCGGTCGATGGTCGCCTGAATGTAGGCTTCGACGCAGGCCGGGATGCCTTCGGGGTCGCCCCTGACCGACTCGGCGCAGCTCGCGTAGGCCGACTCCTCTCCCATCGGGATCAGGATGCCGAGCTGGTGCGCGAGCGTTTCTGTTTCGGCGCTGGTCGGCGCCACGTCGCAGTCGAGCGGGTTGTTGCCGTACTTGGCCACCATCGCCCTGCACAGATCCTCGCATCCCTCGGCGGTGGACGGGCAACTGACGCCGGTTTCCTGCACGCAGATGCAGTCCTCGCGGCTGGCCTGCAGGATCGGCGGCGCGCAGCGCGCGGTGCAGTCTTTCCTGCCACCCGGTCCGCTGGCACCGCCCCCTCCGCCCCCGCCCGTGGTCGCGCCGGTGCAGTCGTCGAGGGTCTCGATGGTCACCGACTCCTCGGCGGGCGTGCTGGTGCCGTCGGGCACGGTGGCGGTGATCTCGTCGTCGCCGATCTCCAATGGGTTGGTGTAGCTCGCCGTCGCCGTGGCAAAGGCGACGTAGCGCACGATCACCGCCATGCGCGCGCCCGGCAGGTTGGTGCCGAGCGTGATCTCGCGGCCGTCGAAAGAATATTGCCGGTCCTGGCGGCGCGAGTAATAGTTCACGCCGCCGACCACCGTGCCGAGGTAAACGCCGACGACGCTGGAGATGTCGTTCGCCACGCTGACGGTGTAGTTGTTGCGCGAGGTGGCGATCTCGTCGATCTGGGTATTTTTAAGCGCCGACCATTTGGGCGTCACCGTGCCGCCGGCCTCGCCGCGCCTCTGCCAGTTGATCATCATGCCGTTGGCCGGCACGCCGTCCATCTTCACCTGGGCGGTCAGCGCCGAGATCATCGCCTGTTCTTTTTTGCAGAGATTGTATTCGGTCTTGCTCGCGTGCAGGGAGATCGACACGTTGAGTTGGTTGTTGATGCAAAACTCGGCGCTGTCGCGGATCTTGCCGATGGCGGCGTGGACGCTGGTCTTGGCCTCGGGCGCGCCGGCCACGGCGTAGAGCGTCGATTGCGCGACCCCCGCGCCGATGTAGTCGATGACCACCCGCGAGTCGGTGAACGGCAGCTCGACGCCGAGCGTGATGCCCGAGGCGTCGAACGATCCGCCGGTGTAGTAATTCACCGCCTTGTTGAAATCGGTTTCGAGATAGACGCCGAGCACCTCGCGGATCGGATAGTCGGTGGAAACGTCGAGCAGGCCTCCCGCTTGCTGCAGCTCGCCCGTCACCGGCCACTCGCCGCAGAGCGCAGTCTCGGGAAAGAACGTGCCGAGCGCCGGGTTGTCGATGGTGAACAGCACCGGCACGCCGTCGCCGGCGGGCGCGCCCGAGCCGTCGGTGACGATGGCGCGCGCCGCATCGACGGCTGTCGAGGTGCCGCGAATACAACCGGTGTCGAGCTCCAAGCGGATCTGATATTCCTGGCCCGCCGCCGATAGCTGGGTGCGGATCAAAATCCGATTGCCAAACTCGGGAGCTTCGCCGGACTCCGAGATTTCCCCGGCGATGTTGCTCTCGTCGAGCGCCAGCGCCACGGGTTCGCCGCCGAGGTGAAACAGTTGTTTTTGGATCCACAGGTCGCCCGCCCGCGTCGAGCGCGCGTAGCCGTTGGTCTTGCTGACGAGATCGATAATGATTTGCAACGGGTACTGGCCGCTGACCGAATAGATATTGGCCGGGACCGCGAAGTCGTCGATGTCGATGGCGACCGCCGCCGGGTCCATCCCCGCGTTCTCGACCAACTCCAAAATGATCCCGTAGAGCGAGGTCGCGACGGTCCACGTCTTGGTGATTCTCTCGGCGAACGGATCGATCAGCCGGGCCAGCTCGCTCCGCCCCCACAAGGACGGGATCGAGATGGCGTCCTTCGATTCGATCACGTCGGGCCGCTCGACGAAAAATTTCCCCTGCGACACCGGCGCGATTGCCGTGCCGGTCAGCACCTCGATGCGCGGCTCGACCGGCAGCACGGAAAAATCGAACTCCGAGTAGAGCGAGAAATCCGCGAGCTCAAGCGTCAGCGTGTCGACCGCCTGGTCCGCGCGCCGGTCCAGGTGCAGCGAGCGCACCCTGTCGAGGATCGAAACGCCGTCTAAAAGGATTTCGCAGTACTGGCTCAACTCTCGTCCTCGACCCTGGCGACCACCAGCAAAACCAACTCGTAGCGGTACTGCTCGTAGCCCGCCGCCGGCGGCTGCGAATAGAAGCGCCCGATGGCGAACTTGGGCGCGTCGAGGACGGCGGTGAAGCCGCGCGGCACGCGGCGGAATTGCACCCGCCACACCGGGGCCGGGGTATCGTCCGCCGGGCGCGCGGTGAAATGCCACTCGGTGTCTTGTTGAATGTAGAGCGCCTCGATGGCGGCACGCTCCTCCGCCGTCAGGTCGGAACCGGCGACGCGGATCGAGCGGTCGGCCTCGACCATGCCGTAGTCTTGGATCACCCGGCCGCCGAGCGTCGGCACCACCGCGCCGCGCCCGTCCCACTCAAAGTCGGGATCGTACTCGCCCTCGACGGGGTCGAGCAGGAAGCTGATCGCGCCGGCGTCCGCGGCGGGGTCGGGATTGGCGGTGCTGTAAAGGTAAAATCTCATAGCTCGCTTCGCTCGCAGGCGTGAGGCGTGAGGTGGAAGGCGTGAGTTCCGATTTCCGATTCAGACTCTAGCCTCATGCCTCTCGCCTCATGGCCTTCTTTCATCCCGGCTCGTTGGTGGTCAGCTTGCGCCGTTTCAATTCTTCTTCGAGGTGGCCTTCCACCCGCACGCGCCCCGGTCGGACTGCATTGCGGTTGATGTCCTTCGCCAACCCCAAGGTCTGGCGCAGCGTTTGGTTCAGATTTTTAAGCGTCTTTTCGGTTTGGGTCGGCATAAATTAGGCGATCGGTCGTATTGGATTTGAGTTGATTTGCTTGATGCGATGCCAGATCGAGTCGAGTTCTTTTTTCACTCCGCGCGCCTGCGCCGCCGCCGCGTCGCCGCCGATCTCCGCGCTGCCGACGTTGGCGCTCAGATTGCCGCCGATCTTCGGCATGGCGGCGGCGTTGTAGACGAGGTTGGCGGTCCGGTCCTGGGTGAGCGAGCCAAGGCGGGATTCGAGGTCCGCCGCGAACTGCGAGAACGGCTTCTCCGGCGACGCGGTGCCGGTCGTCGTGAACACGATTTTTTTGTACGTGATCTCGGGGATCGCGTTGAGCCATTGCTGCACGGCGCTGATCGCCTGGCCGGCCTCGGTGTTGTCGACCTTGAGCATGAGCGCCGTCTGGGTCTTGGCCGTGAGCGCGTCGAGCTTCGTGGCGACCTCGCCGTAGGCCGCGCCGAGTTCGGCGGTTTCCTTTTTCATGCCCTCGCCCCACTGTTGACCGGCGCGGTAGGACTCCTCGAATTTCTGGTTGAGGTCGGGCGTCAGCATGGAGTTGAGTTTGTCAATATCACTGTCCGTAAGTCCGATGCTTTTCGCCAGCTCGCGGAGATCCGGCGCGCCCTGCTCGATCGCCTTGCTGATCATGCCGTTCCACATCTTGCCGAGCGCGGCCTGGGTTTCCGGCGACCCGTCTTTCATTTTCGAGAAGACGGCGGCGAATTCGGTGAAGGTTTTCTCTGTATTGAGCTTGACGGTGATCGGCAGTTCGATGCCCGTTTTGCTTTCCAGGCCGCTCACCGCCCCCTTGCCGATTTCTATTTTCGCGAGCGACTCGAGATTGGCTTTGGCCTCGTCGATCCTCTTATTGAAGGCGGCGAGGGCCTCGCCCTTGAGCGCGGCGGCGGCGACCTCTTTCCACTTCACCCACCCGAGGTTGATTTCAGCGAGTTTGGTCGCCAGCGGCGAGAGTCCGATCTTGCCCAGGTCGTCGGTGAGTTTTTGCAGATCGTCTTTGGCTTTTTTGGAGAGCGCGTCTTGGGCGGTGGTGTCGACGGGCGCTTTCTTTGGCGCGCGGATCAACGCCAGCTTTTTCTCCTCGGCCTCGGCGATGGCGATCCTGAGTTGGGAGCGGCGTTTGAGCGCGGCCTCGTCCTCGTCGCCGCCGGCGAAAAACCCCAGGCCCTTGGCGCGCAGGCCTGCGCGGCGCGCGGCGGCGGCGTCCATGCTGGCGAGCTCGTCCTTGAGTTTCTTGGAGGCCAGGTAGGCGGTGGTCAGGCTGTCGGTGGCCCCGCCGAACAGGTGCATCAGCGTGTCGGCCAGGCCCGCCAGCGGACCGGCGGCGAGGATCTTTGAGGTATTGCCGAGCTTAGTGATCGCGTCGCCGAAGTCGTCGAGCTTCTTGATGTCGGCCTCGCTCATGCCCGAGGCGCGGAGCTTGTCGAGGTTGGCGGCCACTTCGCCGAGGATCGGCCCAATTTCCTTCCACGCTTTGCCGAAGATGGTCGCGCCGATGGCGGCGCGGTCGGTCGGGTTGGCGATGCCCGCCATCGCGCCGCCGACCTTTTTCAAGAACTCCTCGGGACTGGCGTTTTTGAGATCGTCGACGTTGAGGCCGAGGCGCGCGATCGCCACCGCCGCCTTGTCGCTTTCCTCGTCGATGCCGCCCAAGTTTTTCTGCGCGATGAACACCGACCGGGCGAAGGCGTCGAGCGAGGTGCCGTTTTCTTCCAGTGTCGACTTGATGCCGCTCAACGTCTGCGCGGCAAACCCGGTCTGGGCGGCGAGGTCGGTCACCTCACTGGCGGTGTCGAGAACCGATTTGCCGAACGCGGCGATGCCGCCGATGGTCAGGATCGGCGCGAGGCGCTGCGCCATTGAGCCCATCGAAGTCAGCGACTTTTCGAGTTGCGAGTGGGCGCTGGTCAGATCGGTGCGCAACTGCGTCGACTCGGCGCGCAGCGCGACGATCGCTTCGTAGACGGTTTCCTTAGTCGCCATGTGATCGCTTCGCTCCAGGCGTGAGGCGTGAGGCGTGAGTTAGAAGGCGTGAGGCGGAAGGCGGAAGGCGTGAGTTAGAATCCGAATCTGACTCATGCCTCGTGCCTCGTGCCTCATGCCTCATGCCTTTTTTTCTACTCATGCCCGTGCCTCGTGCCTCATGCCTTCAGTCTTTCTTTCAGCCATTCGATCTCCGCGAGCTTCTCCGCGCCGCTGCGGGTGTCGGTCTTGGCTTCCTTCGGGTGCTGTAAGAGATCGGCCGGACGGATCGCGTTCTTGTAGTGGCCGCTGGCGTTCATAATCGTCGCGCACAGAACCGCCAGGTCGCTCACGTCGCGCTCGCGCCGCCACCGATAACCCTCGCGCAGATCGTCGAGCTCGCCGGGCAGTAGCCGCCCGAGCTCCCACGGTTTGAGTTCTAGCGCCCCGTAGGCGTCGCGCTGGGCGGCGGCGAGCCATTCGCGGAGGCCGGCGGACTCGCCGCCTCCGCCTGGGAGTTTGGGTCGGCGCGCTTGAACAAACGGCAGGCGACGATGGCCTCGAAGACGCGCTCGACAGTGGTGGCGAAGAACTCCGGGTCGTTGACC
>Ga0068862_100003772_pt1 | contig 12928 bp, 10 predicted proteins | sample KBSSwiS52_FD_66598 | JGI IMG/M metagenome (GOLD analysis project Ga0068862, IMG submission 66598) | Switchgrass rhizosphere microbial communities from Kellogg Biological Station, Michigan, USA - KBS Switchgrass S5-2 | ecosystem: Host-associated > Plants > Roots > Rhizosphere > Soil ... | reverse complement strand
CCGAGACGCGGAGGTCTTGCGGACTGCTTTTTCGACCGGCCATAGGCCGGTCAGCCGAACCGCACCCTCACGGACAATTCTCCCGTCCGTGTGGTCTGTGTGGTCTGTGGACAAAAAAATCTTGGGTCCACAGACCGCACAGACATCACGGACAACAAACACCGTCCGACTGACTGCTCTCAGCGCGGCCCGTTCGTGGCGTTCGTGGGCGAATTCTCTTTGCGGACGCGCCGCTCGCACGGCGCCACGGCCAAACCGTCGCCCGCTTGCCCCATCCCGCCGGAGCGGATTTGATCTCCCGAAACCAGCGCAGGGAGAAACGGCCATGATCGAGCGGGAATACGCGGGCTTCACCACCGAGATGCGCGACGACGGCGTCTGCGTCGTCAGCCTCAACCGGCCCGAGCGGATGAACGGCCTGCGCCGGGCGGTGAAGCGCGACCTGGTCGAACTGGCCACCCAGATCGCCTATCGCCGCGAGGTGCGCTGCGTGGTGCTGACCGGCGGCCCCAACTTCTGCGCCGGCGACGACGTGACGCCGGGCGTGCAGGACGACTGGGACGGTGCGGTCAGCCGGCGCGTGGACCCGTCGCACCACGACCACTTCGCCACCTACGCCTCCCTGCGCGCCATCAGCCAGAACGCCACCCGCGCCTGGAAGTCGCTGGACGTCCTGACCGTCGCGGCCATCGACGGCTTCGCCATCCAGTCCGGCCTGTCGCTGGCCCTGGCCTGCGACTTCCGCATCGCCACGCCCCGCGCCCGCCTGGGCAGCGCCACGCTGCGGATGGGCTACCTCCCCGACGAGGGCGGCCATCACCTCCTGGTGCAGTACCTGGGCGTGCCCGTCGCCAAGGACTTCGTGTTCCGCAAGCGCATCGTCGACGGCGCCGAGGCCCTGCGCCTGGGCCTGGTCAACGAACTGGCCGAGCCCGACGAGCTGATGCCCCGCGCGCTGGCCTTCGCCGCCGAGCTGGCCGAGGGCCCGCAGGTGGCCATGCGCCTGCTGAAGCACGCCATCGACGCGGCCCCGCACATGACCTTCGAGCAGGCCTGCGTCGACATCGCCACGCGCACCGCCATCTCCGATCACCATCCGGACGCCAAGGAGGGCGTGCGCGCCTTCGCCGCCAAGCCGCGGCGCAAGCCGGCGTTCAACCAGGGCTGAGCCTCTCCAATCCCGGGCGTGTTCGCATAAGCCCATCGCGTCGGCGCCATCGCCACCCGCCGCGGCGATGTGCAAAGTATCCGGCGAGATCGTGAGGGAGCGAACATGGCGTACGACGTGGTGGTGATCGGTTGCGGTTCGGCGGCGCTCTCGGCCGCGGTGACGGCGGCGGAAGGCGGCGCCAAGGTCGCGGTCCTGGAGCGCGCGCCCCGCGACGAGCGCGGCGGCAACTCGCGCTACACCGAAGCCTGGATGCGGATGAAGAACGAGGACGAGGTCGCCGACGACCTGGTCGACCTGTTCCTCGAGCGCAGCAGCGCCATCGACCCCAACGTGCTGAAGGACGTCTCTAAGTCCTACGAGAACTGGGCGAAGAACACCAAGGCCTGGGCGTTCAACGACCCGGAGATGGTGGCGGCCCTGGCCGACAACGCCCCGCCCACCATGCACTGGCTGAAGACCCACGGCATCCAGTTCACCTTCCACTCGCCCATGCTGTTGCAGGGCGGCGCCGCGCGCATGGGCCCCTCCGGCGGCGGCCTGGCCATCGTCGAGGGCCTGGCGGCCTCGGCCGAGAAGCTGGGCGTCGACATGATGTACGAGACCACCGGCCGCTCGCTGCTGCTGACCGACGCCGGCGACATCCGCGGCGTGCGCGCCTGGTCCAAGGCCCGGGGGAATTTCTCCATCGAGACCCGCAACGTGGTCGTCGCCTGCGGCGGCTACGAGGGCAACATCGAGATGATGATCCGCTACTGCGGGGCCAACGCCCACCTCACCCGGCCGGTCTCGCCGGGCGGGGTCTACAACAAGGGCGAGGGCATCGAGATGATGCTGGCGGTGGGCGCTGCGCCCGCCGGCCAGTACGACATGTTCCACGGCGAGCCCGTCGACCCCCGCTCCCCGCGCCACGAGGCGCTGATCGGGGTGATCAACTACGGCGTGCTGATAAACGTGCTCGGCAAGCGGTTCATCGACGAGGGCTCCAACCGCTACGAGTTCATCTACGACGAGCTCTCGTGGGGGATCATGCGCCAGAAGAAGGGCCTGGCCCACCTGGTGTTCGACCAGCGCCTGTTCGACATCCCCAACATCCGCACACGGATCAAGACCGACCAGGACGCAATCCGCGCGTCCTCGGTCGCCGAGCTGGCGAAGAAGATCAACGTGCCCGAGGCCGCCCTGGTCGCCACCATCCGCGAGTACAACGCCGCCTGCGGCGACGGCGCCTACGACACCACCAGGCTGGACGGCGTGGCCACCCAGGGCCTCTTTGTCCCCAAGTCCAACTGGGCGCGGCCGATCGATGAGAGCGACCTGTGGGCCTATCCGATCATGTGCGCCAACACCCTGACCTGCGGCGGCGTGAAGATCACCAAGGACGCCGAGGTGGTGAACCGCGACGGCGAGCCGATCCCCGGTCTCTATGCGGCCGGCGAGACGGTGGGCCTCTACTACGACCTCTACATCGGCGCGACCTCGGTGCTGCGCGGCCTGGTGTTCGGCCGCCAGGCCGGCAAGAAGATCTGCGCGGAGTTGCCGGCGAAGGCGCCAGCCTAGGCGCGGGCCCCTCGGCGCAGGGCTTGCGACAATGGCGGTCGAGAGCGAGAACCTACTCGAAACGCTCGCGCTGGAGCCGGTGGCCACGGATCGCTTCCGCGGCCACGGCTCGCCGTTCGGCGGCGCGCGCATCTTCGGCGGCCACCTCATCGCCCAGGCCCTACTGGCGGCCTACGAGACTGTCCAGGGCAAGGCCTGCCATTCGCTGAATTGCGCCTTCCTTCGCCCCGGCGACTCCGCGGCGCCGGTGCTCTTCGAGGTCGAGCGCATCGGCGACGGATCCGCCTTCGCCGCGCGGCGGGTGATCGCCACTCAGGGCGAGCGCCGGATCCTCGACGTCGCGACGTCGTTCCAGGCCCCGGAATCCGGACTGGAGCACCAGGGCGACGCGCCGCAGGCCGAGCCGCCGGAGGCCTTCGTCGACGAAGCCCAGCACATCGCCGGGCTCGGCGACGTCATGCCGGCGGACCTGCGCGCCCGCCTGATCCGGCCGCGGCCGGTCGAGATTCGCCTGGGCGACCCCATCGCGTTCTGCGAGACGGCGCCGGCGGCCTCCCGCCAGTGGATGCGCTCGCGCACCCGGCTCCCCGACGATCGGCGCTATCACCAGGCGTTGCTGGCCTATGCGTCCGACATCGGGCTCATCGAGGTGGGCATGCGCCCGCACGGCGTCGATTGGCGGATGCCCGGCGTCCAGTCCGCGAGCCTCAGCCACGCTGTCTGGTTCCACCGGCCGACCGATTTCAACGGCTGGCATCTCTACATGCAGGACAGCCCCGTCGCGTCGGGTGGCCGGGCCCTCAACCGGTCCCAGGTCTTCGACGCGCAGGGCCTGCTGGTGGCCTCCGTCACCCAGGAAAGCCTGATACGGGTGCGCCGAAGCCAGCCGGACCAGACGGGATAGTCAGGATCGCGCCCCGTCCGCGCGATCCGCCGGCGCGCTCGGCTACGTTCTCAGGTATATGTGGGCGATTGTGACCACCTTAGGTGAGTCGCGATGCACGGAGACGGCCCCATGGGCGGAAGGTCTCGCAGTCCGCGCCTCTCGCGCCAGGCCGTCGACACGATGCTGCGCCTGGAGGGCATTGTCGCCTCGGCGATGGACGGCATCATCACGATCAACGACGCGCAGCGGGTGATCCTGTTCAATCCGGCGGCCGAGCGGATGTTCGGGATCTCGGCCGGCGAGGCGCTGGGCGAGCACATTTCGCGCTTCATGCCCGAGCGCTACAGGGCCGGCCACGAAGTCCACATCCGCCGCTTCGGCGAAACCGGAGTCACCAACCGCCAGATGGGCTCCCTGGGCGCGATCAGCGGCCTGCGCGCCGACGGCTCGGAGTTTCCGATCGAGGCGTCCATCTCTCAGGTCGAGGTGGGAGGTGAACGGCTGGCGACGGTGATCCTGCGCGACATCACCGAGCGAAAGGCCTTTGAGGACGCGTTGCTGGAAAGCCGGCGGCGCATGGAGGGCATCGTGGAGTCGGCGATGGACGCGCTGATTTCCGTGGATGAGAACCAGCGGATCGTTCTGTTCAATCCCGCCGCCGAGCGCATGTTCGGCGTCTCGTCCGACGAGGCCATCGGCGGCCCCATCGACCGGTTCATTCCGGATCGTTTCCGGCCGGGCCATGAGGAACATATCCGGCGGTTCAAGGAGACCGGCGTCACCAACCGTCGCATGGGAGCCCTCGGCGCGGTGAGCGGCCTGCGCGCCAACGGCGAGGAGTTTCCGGTGGAGGCCTCCATATCGCAGGTGCAGGTCGGCGGGGTGCGGCTCGCCACGGTCATCCTGCGCGACATCGCCGAGCGCAAGGCGAACGAGGAGGCCCGCCACCTGCTTGCCCGCGAGGTCGATCACCGCGCCAAGAACGCCCTGGCGGTGGTCCAGGCCCTGGTGTCGCTGACCCAGGCCCCCACGAAGGAGGCCTTCGTGGCCGCCGTCCGGGGCCGCGTCTCGGCCCTCGGGCGGGCGCATTCCCTGCTGGCGCAGAACCGGTGGGAAGGCGGCGACCTGGCTCAGATCGTGGCCGAAGAGACCGCCGCCTACCAGGGCCCCGGTCGCATCGAGGTCGACGGGCCGAGCCTGGTGCTCAGCCCCAACGCCGTCCAGCCGGTCAGTCTGCTGATCCACGAACTGGCGACCAACGCCATCAAGTATGGGGCGCTCTCTGCGAAGACGGGCCGGGCGCGATTGACCTGGCGCATTATGGCCGACCGGGGGCGCGAGCTGGAACTGGTGTGGCGCGAGACGGGCGGTCCGGCGGTCAGCGAGCCCTCGACGACGGGGTTCGGGTCCACGCTGGTCAGAGAGGTCGCGACGCGGCAATTGCAGGGAAGGCTGGAGATGCTGTGGCCCGCCGAGGGCTTGCAGCTCGTCGCGACCCTGCCCTCGTCAGTTTATCGGATCGACGCGCCGCCGCCGCGATCGTCCGCCGAGCCGGCGGGAGCGGACTCGACGGCGGGGCGGACCGGCCGTCTGCTCGTCGTCGAGGACGAGAGCCTCATCGCCCTTGAGCTGTGTCAGGGCCTGGTCGCCTTGGGCTGGGAAATCGTCGGACCGGCGGCCACGGTGGATGAAGCGCTCGCCATGATCGAGCGAACGGCCGGCCTCGACGCGGCCGTCCTCGACGTGAACCTGGGCGGCAGCCTTGTCTACCCCCTGGCCGAGCGGTTGCAGTCGCTGGGCGTGCCGTTCGTCTTCTGCACCGGATACCAGCACCTCGACGATCATCGAAACTTCGCGTCGTCGCCCGTCGTGCGAAAGCCGGTCGAGATAACGCATCTCGACAGGGAGCTCCGTCGCCTCAGTGCGGCGGCCTGACGCCTTCCAGGGTCGTGCGCACGCGCCCGCCTACTGCGCCTCCCGCCTCGCCGCGATCGGTGGGTCCTCGGGCGCGAAGATGATGCAGTTGGTCATCGCCCGAGCGTAGAGGCGGCCGGTCTCGTCGGTGATGGCGCCGGTGGCGGTGGCGGCCCGGCGCCCGGCGTGCTCCACCTTGCCCTCGGCGAACAGCGGCCCGTCCCCCATCCGCACCGCCCGGCTGTTGCTCACCGTCATCGACACCGTGGTGCAGGCCCGGCCGGCGTCGAGAGTGGAGATCACGGCGCTGGCCATGGCGCTGTCCAGCAGGGTCGCCAGCACCCCCCCGTGCAGGATGCCCGCCCCGTGGAAGAGGTACTCCTGCGGCTCGAAGCGCAGCCGGATCAGCCCCTTCTCCACGCCCACGATGGTCCAGCCGATGGTCTCCGAAATCGGCGGCATCGGGACCTCGCCGCGCATGGACGCGCGGAAGAACTCGACGCCCGACAGCCCGGCCATAGGCTCGCGCTCGCGCGTCAGCGGCGTCCACTCGTAGCGGCGCTCCTTGCGCTCCGGCCCGCTCACGCCTTCGCCTCGCCGGGAACCAGCCTGGCCATGTACTTGTCCTCCAGCCCGAAGATCTCGTCGCGGCCGAGGAGCCGCTGGGCCACGCCGAAGCCGCACAGCAGCTCCTCGTATCCCGCGATGCCGCCGGCTTCTTTCACCCGCGCGAACACCGTGCGCAGCGCCTGGATGTGCGCCTGCATGGCCGTCGACGGCAGGCTCACCCGCGCCACCCCGATCCGCTGCAGCTCGGCGAAGGTCAGGGTCTTCGGCGTCTTGCCGCCCTCCACCATGTTGATCGCCACCGGCCCGTCGATCCCCTTCACCGCCGCCTCGATCACCTCGACCGAGTCGACGCCCTCCACGAACACCATGGTCGCCCCGGCCTTCAGGAAGGCGTTCCCCCGGCGGACGGCCTCGTCGATCCCGAACACGCCCAGCGCGTCGGTGCGCGCGTTGATCACGAAGTCCTTGTCGATGCGCGCATCGCAGGCCGCCTCGACCTTGGCCACCGCCTCGTCGAAATCGAGCAGGGTCTTGCCCTCCAGGTGGCCGCACCGCTTGGGGATCACCTGGTCCTCGATGTTGATCCCCGCCGCGCCCGCCCGCTCGAACTCGCGCACGGTGAGATAGGCGTTCACCGCGTTGCCGAAGCCGGTGTCGGCGTCGCCCATGACGGGGACGTCCACCGCGCGGGCGATCCGCCCGGTGTGCTCGGCCATCTCGCGGGCCGACACCAGGCTGTAGTCGGGAACCCCGTAATGGCAGGCGACCAGGTTGGCGCCCGAGGCCTGCACCGCCTTGAACCCCGCCTCCTCGGCGAGCTTGGCCGAGAGCGCGTCATACGCCCCCGGCATCACCAAGAGCTCACGGTCGGCGATCAGCCGCTTCAGTTCGCTCGTCTTGCGCAATGGGCGTCTCCTTATCGGGCGTAGACCCAGGGCCGAAGCGCGCGGTCGCGGGCCCGGAAGGCTTCGATCAGCGGGCGCTTCTTGAGGGTGAGCGCGATCTCGTCGGCGCCTTCCAGCAGCATCTCGCGGTCGAGGGGACCGATCTCGAACGGGTAGACGGCGCCCGAGGGGCTGCGCACTGTGCAGGCCTCCAGGTCCACCGCCAGCCGCGGCGCGACCGCCTCGTCCTGCAGCTCGGCCAGCAGCGCCTCCACCGCCTCGATCGGCAGGGCGACCGGCAGGACGCCATTGCGGATGCAGTTGTTGCGGAAGATCGCCCCAAAGCTCTCGGCGATCACCGCGCGGATGCCGAATTGGCTGAGCGACCAGACCGCCGCCTCCCGCGAGGAGCCGCAGCCGAAGTTGCGCCCCGCCACCAGCGCCTGCGCGCCTGCATAGCGCGGCCGGTTCAGCACGAAGTCCGGCTGCACCTCGCGCGTGCCGGGTCGGTAACGCCAGTTGGCGAACAGCTTCTCGCCGTAGCCGGTCCGCGCCGTCGATTGGGTCTCGCGCGAGGGGATGATCGCGTCGGTATCGACGTTGTCGATGGGCATGGGCGCGGCCACGCCCTCGAGGCGGACGAAGGGCTCCATCAGCGCCTCAGATAGTCGCGCGGGTCGGCGATGGCCCCCGCGATCGCCGAGGCCGCCACCGTCAACGGGCTCGCCAGGTGGGTGCGCACGCCCGGGCCCTGGCGGTTCTCGAAGTTGCGGTTGGTGGAGCTGATCACCCGGCGCGCGCCGCCGAAGCTGTCGCCGCCGTTGAAGAAGCACAGCGAGCACCCCGCCTCGCGCCACTGGAAGCCGGCCTCGCGGAAGATGCGGTCCAGCCCCTCGGCCTCGGCCTGGCGCTTCACCGGCGTCGAGCCCGGCACGCAGATCGCCAGCACGCCCTTGGCCACCTTGCGGCCCGCCAGCACCTGCGCCGCCGCGCGCAGGTCCTCGATGCGGCTGTTGGTGCAGGAGCCGATGAAGGCCGCGTCGATGGCCGTTCCCGCCAGCGGCCGGCCCGGCTCGACCTCGGTGTAGCGCAGCGCCTTCTCCGCCGAGGCGCGCGCCACGGCGTCGCCGATCGCCGCCGGCGAGGGCACGGGCTCGTCGACCCCCACCGTCTGTTCCGAGCTGGTCCCCCAGGTCACCGAGGGCCGCAGCTCGGCCGCGTCGATGACGATCTCCACGTCGAACGTCGCGTCGTCGTCCGACGCCAGCGTCCGCCACCACGCCACGGCGGCGTCCCAGTCCGCCCCTTGCGGCGCGTAGCGCCGCCCGCGCAGGTACGCAAACGTCGTCTCGTCGGGCGCGATGATCCCGGTCCAGGCGCCGAACTCCACCGCCATGTTGCACAGCGTCATCCGCGCCGCGCAGGAGAGCGCGCGCACCGCCTCGCCCGCGAACTCCACCGCGCAGCCGTCGCCGCCCCGCGCGCCATGCAGGCGGATCAGGTGCAACACCATGTCCTTGGCGGTGACGCCTTCGCGCAAAGCTCCCTCGAAGCGCACCCGCATCTGCTTGGGCCGCTGCATGGGCAGGCACTGGGTCGCCAGCACATGCTCGCCCTGGGTGACGCCGATGCCCCAGGCCAGCGCCCCCATTCCGCCCACCGTACAGGTGTGGCTGTCGCCGCAGACCAGCGTCAGGCCCGGCTGCGCCACCCCCAGCTCCGGAGCGATCACATGCACGATCCCCTGCGACGGGTCGTCGATGTCGAAGATCCGGATCCCTGCCGCCGTCGTCCCCTCGCGGAACGCGCGGATGAACTCCGCCCCGCCGGGGAACTTGGTCCGGTCGGTGCGGCCGGGGTCGGTGTCGATGATGTGGTCCAGCGTGCCGAACGCCATGGCCGGGTCGAACACCGGCCGGCCCGCGTCGGCCAGGCCCTGCAGCATCCGGCCGCCCGAGCGCTCGTGCAGGAACAGCCGGTCGATGTGCAAAAGGTCGGTGTCGTCGCCCAGTTCCGCGACCACGTGAGCCGCCCAGATCTTCTCGACGAGGGTCTGCGCCATGCCTCAGTAATAGACCCGGCCACCGTCGATCGACAGTGTGGATCCCGTCACGAATGAGGACTCGAAGCTGGTGAGGAACAGGATCGCCTCGGCGATCTCCTCGGCCTGGCCCATGCGCTGCAGGGCGTAGCGCGCCTCGATGCGCTTGATCGCCTCAGGGTCGGTGAAGGTCCCGCGCACCAGCGGCGTGTCGACCCCGCCCGGCGCCACGGCGTTGCAGCGGATCTTCGGGGCCAGCTCCATAGCCATCACCTTGGTCATGGCGTGCACGGCGGCCTTCGACGCCGCATAGGCCGTGCGCCCAACCAGCGGCTGCAGGCCGAGCGCCGAGCCCGTGTTGACGATGGTCGCTCGCTCGGCCGCCTGCAGGTGCTTCACCCCGGCCCGGCAGGTGAAGAACACGCTGCCGGCGTTGACGTCCATGGCCCGGGCCCAGTCCTCGTCGGTGGTCTCGGCCAGCGGCTTGGAGACGCCGATGCCGGCGTTGCACACCAGCCCGTCCAGACCGCCCAGCCGCTTGGCCGCCTCGTCCACCGCCGCCGTCACCGCGGCGGAGTCCCGCAGGTCCGCGGTCAGCGCCTCGGCGCCGGTCTCCCGCGCCACCGCCGCCAAGGCCTCGGCCTGGATGTCGACCAGCGCGAGCCGGGCGCCTTCCCGCGTGAACAGCCGCGCCGTCGCCGCCCCGATGCCCGACGCCGCCCCGGTGATCAGGATGCGTCGGCCCGCCAGTCGTGGGCCCCGGCCCGATTGCGCTGACATGGCTTCATCCCCGCGGTGCTTGTGGCTGGCCCCCAAAACGAAGACGCCGCCCGGATTGTCAATCCGGACGGCGCCCTCGAGCGATGCGGAATTCGGGACTTAGAAGTTGTAGGTCCCCTTGACGCCCCAGGTCCGCGGACGCCCCACGCTGCGGAAGCCGGAGTCGAACGACGGCAGGGTCGCGGTGATGGTGGTCGGATAGCTGCCCAGGGTCGGGGCGAAGACGTGCTGGACGATGGTCTTGTCCAGCAGGTTGTCGACGAAGCCCTCGATCGAGATCTTCTTCGAGGCGCTGCGCCATTGCACACGGGCGTTGAGCACTTCGAAGGCGTCGATCACCTCCGTCGGGTCGTTGTCGATGCCCGAGAAGCTCTTGTCCTGCCAGCGGCCGTCGCCCTGCAGGGTCACCGAGCCCATGTCGCCCATCGGGATCGTGTAGCGCACGATCGCGTTGAAGCTGACCTTGGGGGCCTGCGTCAGCTTGTTGCCGTTGATGAACCGCCCGTCGATCGTGAACAGCGGATTGGTGATCATCCTAGTGTCGAGCAGGCCGACGTTGGCGGCGATTTCCAGGTTGTCGACGACAGCCCAGGTCGCTTCCAGCTCCGCGCCGTAGGTGCGCGGGTCGCCAGCGTTGATGTAGTACACGAACGCCGCCCCGGTGACCGGATCGGAGGACCCGATCAGCGCCTGCAGGCCGTAGAACTTGTAATAGAACAACGAGGCGTTCAGCCGCAGCGTCTTGTCCAGGAAGTACCGCTTCGCACCGACTTCGAAGGAGTCCACCGTCTCGGCGGTCACCGGTCCGCGCTGCACGGTCGCGCGCACCGGGTTGAACCCGCCGCTCTTGAAGCCGTGCGAGTACTGCACGAAGTAGAGCTGCTCATCGCCCGGCCGCCATTCCAGCGCGACCCGGCCGGTGGCGGCCTCCGTCGAGATGCTTTGCGGCGCGGTGTCGCCGCAGTAGGTGCCTAGCGCCGTGTTGGTCCGGTTGGCCGCTGTCTCGCCGGGGCCGAGGCCGCAGGCGGGCAGGAGCGTCAGGGCCATCTTGCGCGTGTCGTTGGTGTAGCGCACGCCCGCCGAGGCCGTGAGCGTCTCGCTGATCGGCGCGTCCACCTGGCCGAACACCGCATAGGACTGGGTGGTCGTCTTGGCCAGCGTCTTGGTGTTGCGCGGGTCGATGGTGGGGTTGTCCACCAGGTTCGCGCCGAGCTGGTCTTCGGGGATGTCGAACTCGGTGCCGGCGTAGGACTGCTGGTGGCTGCGGTAGAAATAGACGCCGCCCACGTACTTGACGCCGTTGTGCTCGCCGTTCAGGCGGGCCTCCTGCGAGAACTGGTCGGCGTTGGAGCGCCAGAACGTGTGCACGTCGACCGGGCCCGAGCGGTAGGGCCGGTTGTCGTAGTTGTCGAAGTCGTAGCCGAAGACCTGGTTGTACTTCTCGTAGGCCGTGATCGAGGTCAGGGTCGCTTCGCCGACCTTGCCCGTCAGCTTGGCGTAGGCGCCGCGGGCCTTGTAGTCGAAGGGCATCGGGTAATCGATGTAGGTCTTGCTCGCGTCGAGCTTGGAGATCTTGTAGCCCGCGCGGTTGTAGCCCTGGTTGGAGCGGAGGCAGTTGGCGGTGAGGATGTCGCCCGCCGTGCCCGGCACGGGGCGGATCAGCGCGCCCGTGGCGTCACGCCCCGCGCAGTAGGTCAGCGGCGTGCCGGGCGTCGCCGGATTGGGCGGACCCAGCAGGTAGAGCGCCCCTTGCGAGACCGACTTGCCGTCGTTCTTCGCGTAATGGCCCTGCAGCTCCAGCATCCAGTCCTCGGCGATGTCCCACTGGGTGGTCAGGCGCACCGACTTGGCGTTGGTCTTGGCCGCGCGGCCGCCCGACGGGCCGATGTTCTTCTGCCAGCCGTCGTCGCGGTTCCACTTGCCGGCCAGGCGGGCGCGGAAACCCTCGGCGATCGGGCCGCTGACAGCGCCCTCCAGGATGGTCTGGTTGTAGGCGCCGTACTGGGCGCTGGCGTAGCCCTCGAAGGTCTCGGTGGGTTTCTTGGAGGCGAAGCTGACGACGCCGGCGGTGGCGTTGCGGCCGAACAGCGTGCCCTGCGGGCCGCGCAGCACTTCCACGTGGCCCACGTCGAAGGTCTGGGCGACGCCGATGCCCTGCGAGGCCTGGTAGACCTCGTCGAGGTACACCGCCACCGAGGCTTCGTTGATGTTCGAGAAATCGACGAAGCTGATGCCGCGAATGGAGAAGAACGGCGGGCCGCCCGCGCCGCCGAGGCCGCCGGCCTTGAAGTTCGGCACCAGGTCGACGATGCGCGTCGCGTCCTGGATGTTCATCGCCCGCAGTTGCTCGCCGCTGAAGGCCGACACGGCCAGCGGCACGTTCTGGATGTTCTCCTCACGCTTCTGGGCGGTGACGACGATCTCGTCCATCAGGACGTTCTGCGCCGCCGCGTGGCCCGCGGCGAAGGTGGCCGGTACGGCCGTGGCGATCATCAGGGCCCTAAGGCTTGCAGCCGCGGCCAGTTTCGAAAGATTGGATTTCATCAAATACCCCTCCGTAGGCAGGCGTGGTTGTTTCCGCCTGACGCTCCGTGTTGTTGCGGCCCTGTTCGGGCCCTTGTTTCTGGCCTCGGGCGGCGGCCCGCGCGCCGGTGGGCTTTCGCGCCGGCTCAAACGATAACCTTCGCCACGGCCGCCGCCGTGCACGCTGAGAATTGATGCTCAGTTAGTCCGCGTCCGCCGCTGAACGCGGGCGTTCTGACCGCGCGACGCCAATTCCCCTCCATTGCGAAGTGGCGGCACGCTGCGACTGCGGATCACGTAACTTGTTGTTCAGTCCCCAAAATTATTTGTTCGTGTCGCCTGGAACGACTCGTCCAGTTCGCGGCGAAACGTGGCAGAGGCGGAACCGCCCAGCAATGCGCTCTAGTTCAACTTTGCCGTGAATTTGCGGAACAATTGCAAATTTATCACGAATTGGCGGCGACGGCGCAGCTCGCCTCGACGCCGGCCCAGGGCGGATTTTGGGTGAACTCTTCGCTGAGGAAATCGAGGAACAGCCTGACTCGCGGGCTGATGTGCCGGCGGGCGTGGTGGATGGCGTAGACCGGCTCGTCCCCGACGGA
>Ga0068862_100003771_pt1 | contig 12929 bp, 13 predicted proteins | sample KBSSwiS52_FD_66598 | JGI IMG/M metagenome (GOLD analysis project Ga0068862, IMG submission 66598) | Switchgrass rhizosphere microbial communities from Kellogg Biological Station, Michigan, USA - KBS Switchgrass S5-2 | ecosystem: Host-associated > Plants > Roots > Rhizosphere > Soil ... | reverse complement strand
ACGAGCGCGTGAATCTCGTCGATGATGATCGTCTCGATCGAGCTCAGCGCTTCGCGCGCGTTGGAGGTCAGCAGCAGATACAGCGACTCGGGCGTCGTGATCAGAATGTCCGCCGGCTCGCGCTGAAAGCGCGCGCGGTCCGACTGCGGCGTGTCGCCGGTACGAATGGCGATGGCCGGCGCGACGAACGGCTCGCCGAGACGCTCGGCGACCTGGGCGATGCCGGCGAGCGGTGCGCGCAGGTTGCGCTCGACGTCGACCGCGAGAGCTTTGAGCGGCGACACGTACAGCACGCGGCAGCGGCGGGCTTTCGGCGGCTGCGGCGAGAACATCAGGCGATCGAGGCACCACAGGAACGCGGTCAGCGTCTTGCCGCTGCCGGTCGGCGAGAGGATCAGCGTCGACTCGCCGCGTGCGATCGCCGGCCAGCCGAGCGCCTGCGGCGCTGTCGGCTCCTCGAAGGCGGCGGTGAACCAGGCACGTACCGGCGCGTGAAACGGCGCGAGTGGATCAGCGGTCGTGCGTGCCACGAGGTCATCTTATAATGTGGCCATGGGTGATGCCGGCGAGGGACTCATCGACGCAGATGCGCGCATTCAGGAGCGCATGGAAGAGTTGGAGCGGGAACGGAAGCAGACGTTCGCGAAGCCCGTTCGCGATCCTGAAAAAGTGCACGCCCTGGAGTCGCTGCGGCTCGCGCGCACCGAGCTCGAGCGGCAATCGGCGGCCACCACCAACGAGCGCCGCCGCGCGCAGATTGCGGACGCGATCGCCGAGATCGATCGCCGCATGGCGCTGGCGCAGGACGCCCTGAAGGCGTGATCTGCTAAGCCCGAGCGATTATCACGACGGCACCAAGCACCATTTCAACCGCTTCGCCCGTTCGTTAGGGTATCTGGACTGGGCGTCGCAGCCGAATCCCTTCCGGTCGTACCGTGGCGCGCCGGTGTTTTCGCTCCCTCATCCGGGTGCCGGCCACGTATTGGCCGATCTCCTGCGGTACTCGCTGGGCCTCTCTGCTTGGAAACAGTTCCAGGCGTCTCGATGGTCCCTTCGCGTCAATCCGTCCAGCGGCAACCTCCATCCGACCGAAGCCTACCTCGTCGCCGGCGCGGCGGCTGGTCTTGGCGACACGCCGGCGGTCTATCACTACGCACCGGATCGTCACGTTGTCGAACAGCGCTGTACCTTCAGCTCCACGTTGTTGGACTTGGCCGGCGGCCCGACCTGTTTCATCGCGCTGACGTCAATCCACTGGCGCGAAGCGTGGAAGTACGGCGAACGCGCGTTTCGCTACTGTCAGCACGATCTGGGTCATGCCATGGCGGCGATCCGGATCGCCGCCGCGCTTGCCGGGCTGGGGGCGCGAATCCTGCCTGACTGGTCGCACGCGGACATCGCGGCGTTGACCGGAATCGATCGCGACGAAGACTTCGTCGACGCCGAGCGCGAAGATCCAGCGTGCCTCCTCGAAATCGGCCCCATGGGCGGGCAGTCGCCAAGCGTCAGTCGCGACGCCCTTCTCGACGCCGTCCGCGGGGGAGTCTGGAGCGGACACGCCAATCAGTTGAGCGAGGACCACGTGCAGTGGACCTTCATCGACGAGGTTTCCGCCGCGACGCGCGACGCCGGTCGTTCAATCGATCCCGCCCCTCCCGCCCCTCCCACCTTCGCGCTCCGCGCTACGGTGGGCAAGCCCGCCTATCCGGCCCCGCTCCTGCTTCAGCGCCGAAGCGCCGTGGCGCTCGATGGCCGGTCGCCGATCAACGCCGATCGCTTCTACGCCATGTTGTCGCGCGTGATGCCGGGCGCCGGCGCTCCGTGGGACGCGGTGTGGTGGAGCGCGCGGATCCACCTCGGGCTGTTCGTCCATCGTGTGGACGGCGTCGAGCCAGGCCTGTACTTGCTGCCCCGCCGGCCGGAAGCTGTTGACCCTCTGCGGGCTGCGATGAGGCGCGACTTCCTGTGGGAGCCGGCGACGGACGTGCTCCCGCTGATCCGCCTGGCGCGCGGCGACTGCCGGCGGCTCGCGGCGCGCGTCAGCTGCGATCAGGACATTGCCGCCGACGGATTCTTCAGCCTCGGCATGCTCGCCGACTTCGACGCCAGTCTGGAAGAATTCGGCCCGTCGTTCTACCGTCAGCTGTTCTGGGAGTCGGGCATCGTCGGCCAGGTGCTGTATCTGGAGGCGGAGGCGGCAGGCGCCCGCGGCACTGGAATTGGCTGTTTCTACGACGACCCCGTCCACGACGTGCTGGGCCTCGCCGGCCACGCGTTCCAGAGCCTCTATCACTTCACGATTGGCATGCCGATCGAAGACACGAGACTGACGACCGAACCGGGATACTCCTGGGAGCGATAGCGGAAGCCGTCAGGCTTGTCTCAGGACATCGACGTCGACACCGAGCCGCGCCGCGATCTGACGGGCCGGCTCGCTGTGATCGTCGATGACATGCGCCGGCAGCCCCGTTTGGTCGGGGGCGGTGCGCGCGGCAGCCGCGGTGAAGACCCGCTCGTAGTCGCGGGCCATCGCCGGAAGCGTGTGGTTCGAGGCCCAGTACTCCTGGCCGCTGCGGCCAAGTTCGTCGCGAAGATCGGGATCGGACCCGAGACGCCGCATCGCGCTCAACAGATCCCCTGGTTCGTTCAGCAGATCGACGCGCAGCGCGACCTGCGGCGGGACGTCTACGAGGTGGGGGAGGTCGGTGATCACGGTGGGGCGGCCGGCCGCCAGACACCGCAGCCACGACGCCGATGTTTCGAGCGCCGTCGGCCATCGGAGGCACAGGCAGGCATCCGCGGCCGCGAGGTACGCACCGACGGCGGCATCGCTCACATAGCCGGTCGTGCGAACGCCGTCCGCGACCATGTCCGGCCGATCGTCAGCCTCGCCGACGATGATGAGCCAGGCGTTCAGGCCTTCACGTCGCAGCAGAGCCAGCGCCTCGAGTATCGCCGGAATTCTCTTTTCGGGTGTCACCTTGCCAAAGGCCGCGAACACGATCGCGTCGTCGGGAATCTCGAGCGCGTGACGTACCAGCCGCCGCGCGGCCGGGTCCGCGGCGATGGGTGCGACGCCCATCGCGATAGTTTCGACGGCGGTGTCCGGATACTCGCTCCGAAGGTCGCCGGCGACGCGCGCGTTGTGGACCGCCACCAATCGAGCGGTCTGCATCACCACCCGCAGCATCGGCCAGAAGTAGTAGATCGGACCGCCCAACCCTTCGACGGCGTACTCCGCGACGTCGGGCCGTGCGTCAGGGTGGTCGTAGGCCAGCTCCCGGCGGTAGTCGTCGAACCGGCGATCCTTCAACAATCGACGCGCGCGCGCGTGGTGCAGCCGGGCGTCGTGCAGCACGACGAGTCCGGGAAAGGCGGCGAGGTAGGCCCACATGTAGTCGTGGCAGGGCGCGTTGCCGAGCTGATAGACGACAAGATCGTAGGGATCGCGTCGATGCTGCCACACGAAGTCGTGGGCGCTCGACTCGGGCACGCGGTCGATGCGGTGCGTGGAGCTGAGCAGCGGTACGATTTCGGTGCTGTAGGTGGCGATGCCTGAACGTTCCGGGGGAAATGGGGAGAACCAGGCGATGCGCACGGTAGTCGATAGTCGGTAGTCGGGAGTCGATAGTCAAGTCGAGAGTCGGTGGTCGACTCCCGACTCGACTACTGACTATCGACTCCCGACTACCGACTGCGTTAGCATGTGGGCTTGGCTTGGGAATTTGTTCACAAGCCTACATACTGACCGATGCAGGGCTGGCTCTCCATCCTGTTGATGATCGCGCTGGGCGCCGGGTTCGCGCTGATCTCCGTGCTCCTCTCGAGCGTGCTCGGCCCCAGCAAACCAAGCCCCGAGAAGTCGGCGCCCTACGAATGCGGCATGCCGCCGGTCGGCGACGCGCGCGAGCGCCAGTCGGTCAAGTTCTACCTGGTGGCGATGATCTTCCTGCTGTTCGACATCGAGGTCGCCTTTCTGTATCCGTGGGCGATGGCGTTGCGCAGTCTCGGGTGGAACGCGTTCGTCCAGGTGCTGTTGTTCATGGCGCTGCTGCTCGCCGGTTACGTGTACGTCTGGCGGAAGGGCGCGCTCGATTGGGGCGAGGAAAAGAGAAGTTAGAACTTAGAACTAAGGGAAAAAAGGCCAAAGTGGGACTCGAATCCGAGATTCCGGTACTGACGACGAGCGTCGAGAAAATGGTGCAGTGGGCGCGCCGCTCGTCCATCTGGCCCGTGACGTTCGGCCTGGCGTGCTGCGCGATCGAGATGATGGCGATGAGCTGCTCGCGCTACGACGTCGCGCGCTTTGGTGCCGAGGTGTTTCGCGGCAGCCCGCGGCAGTCGGACCTGATGATCGTCGCCGGCCGCCTCTCCAGGAAAATGGCGCCGGCGCTACGCCGAATCTACGACCAGATGCCGGAGCCCAAATGGGTGATCTCGATGGGCGCCTGCGCGTCGATCGGGGGAGTCTTCGACAACTACGCGCTGGTGCAAGGGGTCGATCAGATTGTGCCGGTCGACGTGTACGTGCCCGGTTGCCCACCTCGACCCGAATCGCTGATTTACGGCATCGTCCAGCTCCAGCGGAAGATCGCGCTGCAGAAGCTCGCCTAGATGGGACCGATGGACACCGGTGGCCTCATCGCGCTGCTGCGAGAGGCGGCTCCGACCGCACAGCTCGAGGACGCGCCCGGCATCGACCTTCAGCCGACCATCTACGCCGCGCGCGACGACATGCCGGAGCTGACGAGGGTCCTTCGCGACCGGCCCGAGCTGGCCTACACGCTGCTCATTGAGCTGACGGCAGTGGATTACTGGCCGCGCGAGCCGCGCTTCGAAGTCGTCTACCTGCTGGTGTCGATCGCACACCGCCACCGGCTGCGATTGAAGGTGCGGCTGCACGGCGACGATGCGCGCGTGGCGACGGTGAGCGACGTCTGGCCGGCGGCGAACTGGCTCGAGCGCGAGGTCTGGGATCTGTTTGGCATCGTGTTCGACGGCCATCCTGACCCGCGGCGTCTGCTCATGCCCGAAGACTGGGAAGGGTTTCCGCTCAGAAAGGACTATCCGGTCCAGGTCAAACTGACGCCGCGCACCACCGAGGCGCTGCAGGTGACTGAAGAAGAATTCCGCGCGAACCTGACGAAGGATCGCCTGTCCCGCGATCAAGCCTGATGCCTGGCATCCGCACGGAAACCATGACCGTGAACATGGGGCCGCAGCACCCCAGCACGCATGGTGTGCTCCGTCTCGTCCTCGAACTGGACGGCGAGACGGTTCGGTCTTCATCCCCGACGATCGGCTATCTGCACACCGGCATCGAGAAAACGACGGAGCAGAAGAAGTGGCAGCAGGTCATCCCGCTCGTCGAGCGCATGGATTACCTGAGCGCGCAATCCAACAGCATGGCGTTCTGCCTGTCGGTGGAGCGGCTGCTGGGCCTCGAGATCCCGCAGCGCGTGACCGACATCCGCGTCCTGATCGCGGAGCTGCAGCGCATCAACAGCCACCTGGTGTGGCTCGGCACTCACGGGATGGAAGTGGGTGCCGTGTCGGTGATGCTGTATTGCTTCCGCGAGCGCGAACTGCTGCTCAATCTGAACGAGATGCTCGCCGGCTTCCGGATGTTCCCGAGCTACATGCGCGTCGGCGGCCTGCGTGAAGATCTGCCGCGCGGCTTTCACGACGCGGTCCGCGCATTCCTGGATCGCTTCCTGCCCAAGCTCGCCGAATATGAAGATCTGCTGACGAAGAACGAGATCTACCTGAAGCGCACGCGGAACGTCGGCGTCATCTCGAAAGACGACTCCGTCGCGTATGGCCTGGTCGGCCCCATCGCGAGGGCCGCCGGTGTCGACTACGATGTGCGCAAGTATTTTCCGTACCTCGGCTACGACACCTATCAGTTCGAGGTGCCGACGCAGACCCTTGGCGACGTCTACTCGCGCTATCTGGTGCGGGTGGCGGAGATGAAGGAGAGCGTCAAGATCTGCCGCCAGGCGCTCGAGCGCATCTCGCCCACGGGTGCGTTTGCGGTTGACGATCCGCGTGTGACGCCGCCGCCGAAGGATCGGGTCTATACGGAAATGGAAGCGCTCATCCAGCACTTCCTGATCTATTCGCAGGGATTCACGGTGCCGGCCGGCGAGGCGTACGTCCCGGTCGAAGGACCGCGCGGCGAGCACGGCTTCTACGTCGTGTCGGATGGTACGAACCGTCCGTGGCGTGTGAAGTCGCGCGCGCCATCGCTGCTGGCGTGCCAGGCGCTGGAGCGGATGATCGTCGGCGGGCTGATTGCCGACGTCATCGCGGTGATCGGATCGATTGACGTCGTGATGGGAGACGTGGACCGGTGAGCTTTCATCCGAAGATGGCCTACGACGCCACCTTCCACAAATCCTCGCGCAAGCTCGAGGACGAGGGGCCGCCGTTCGCTTATACGCCGGAGAATCGCGCGCGGTTCGACGCGATCGTCACTCGCTATCCGCCCGACCAGCGGCGATCGGCGGTCCTGCCGGCGCTGTATCTCGCGCAGCATCAGCAGGGGTACATCACGGCGAACGCCATCCGCCACGTCGCCGCTCTCCTGGGGATCACGCGCGCGGACGTCGAGGACGTCGTGTCGTACTACACGATGTTCTACACCCGGCCGGTCGGGAAGTTCGTCATCAACGTCTGCCGGACGCTGTCGTGCGCCGTCAACGGCGCCGAGCGCGTGACCGAAGCGCTGCGCGAGACCTTGCGGATTGCACCGGGCCAGACCGACGCCGCCGGCACCTTCACGCTCGTCGAAGTCGAGTGCCTGGGCGCCTGCGATCGCGCGCCGGTCGTGATGGTCAACGACGCGTGGCACGAGTGCCTGCGCCCCGAGGACGTGCCGAAGCTCGTCGACGACCTGCGCGCCCGCGGCGAAGCGGCGCTGACTGGCTGCCATCATGTGGTCGAGACGGCGGGAAAGGCCGGAGGGGCGGGATAGGCGGGATGGAATTCGAACCTCTGTTGACCAAACACGTGCGCGAACCGAACTCGTTCACGCTCGACTTCTATCTCCAGCACGGTGGCTACGACGCGCTGAAGGCGGCGCTCGCGAAGAAGCCGGACGAGATCATCGAGCTGGTGAAGGCGTCGGGCCTGCGCGGACGCGGCGGCGCCGGGTTTCCCACCGGCATGAAGTGGCAGTTCGTCGACAAGAAGATCGAGCCCCGCTACATCGTCTGCAACGCCGACGAGAGCGAGCCCGGCACCTTCAAGGATCATCTGCTGATGGAGCGCAACCCCCACCTCCTCATCGAAGGGTGCGCGATCGGCTGCTACGCGATTGGCGCGAAGGTGGCCTACATCTACATCCGGGGCGAGTTCTTCCACCTGCAGGGGAACCTCGAACGCGCGATCGACGATGCCTATGCGAAGGGGTTTCTGGGGAAGAACGTCCTCGGCTCCGGGTTCGACTGCGACGTCTACGTCCATCGTGGGGCAGGCGCCTACGAAGCCGGAGAGGAAACCGCGCTCCTCGAGTCGCTGGAGGGCAAGCGGGCGCAGCCGCGCAACAAGCCGCCGTTTCCGGCGGTTGCTGGCTTGTATGGCAAACCGAGCGCCGTCAACAACGTCGAGACGTTGTGCAACGTGCCGATCATCGTCTCGCGCGGCGCGGAGTGGTTCGCCTCGGTCGGCCCCGAGAAGAATGGCGGACCGAAGCTGTACTGCGTCAGCGGGCACGTGAAGAAGCCGGGCGTCTTCGAGGCGTCGATGAACGTCACGCTGCGCGAGCTGATCGACGGCTACGCCGGCGGTGTTCGGGACGGGCGCACGCTGAAGGCGGTCATCCCCGGTGGGTCGTCGGTTCCGATCCTGATGCCGGATCAACTCGATACCCCGGCGAGCTTCGACGCGATTCAGAAGGCGGGGTCGCTCCTCGGCTCGGCGGCGATCGTCGTGCTCGACGACACGACCTGCATGGTCTGGCTGGCGGAGAACCTGCTGCACTTCTACCGCCACGAGTCGTGCGGCAAGTGCACGCCGTGCCGCGAAGGCACCGACTGGCTGTACAAGATTCTGCAGCGCATCGAGCGCGGTGAAGGCGAGATGCGCGACCTCGATCTGCTCAACAGCATTTCCGGGAATATCGCCGGCAAGACGCTGTGCGCGTTCGGCGATGCCGCCGTCACGCCGGTCCTGACTACGTTGAAGCATTTCAGGCACGAGTACGAGGCGCACATCAAAGAAGGACGGTGCACGCTGCCGGCCGACTGGCGCGCGCGCCAACCGGTGGGAACGCACTGATGGCGCCAGCCTGCTCATGACTCCGCTGTTCATCGCTCAGATCGTCTTGACGCTCTTCGTCTTCGTCATGCTGCTGAACTCGGCGGCCGCGATGGTGTACGTCGAGCGCAAGGTCGCGGCGCTGCTGCAGCAGCGGCTCGGACCGTACCTGGTCGGCCCGAAAGGCCTGCTTCAACCGATCGCGGACGTCATCAAGCTGATGTTCAAGGAGGAGCTGCGGCCGAAGGCGGCCGACGCGTTCCTGTTTGCGCTGGCGCCGATCATTGCCGCCACCTGCGCGTTTGCCGCCTTCGCCGTCGTCCCGTTTGGCGCGGACACCACGCTCTTCGGGTGGCTCCCGAGCTCGATGCGCCTGCAGGTGGCCGAGGTCAACGTCGCGGTGCTCGTCGTGTTCGCGATTGCCTCGATGAGCGTGTACGGCATCGTGCTGGCCGGATGGAGCTCGAACAGCAAATACTCGCTGCTCGGCGGCCTGCGCGCGTCGGCGCAGATGATCAGCTACGAGCTGTCGTACGGTCTGGCGCTGGCCAGTGTCCTCCTCATCGGCAACTCGCTGTCATTGCGCGAAATGGTGGACGGCCAGGCGGGCACCTGGTTCGGCATCATCCCCAGGTGGTTCCTGTTCCTGCAGCCTCTCGGCTTCGTCATCTATCTGACCGCCGGGATTGCCGAAACGAACCGCGCGCCGTTCGATTTTCCCGAGGCGGAGCAGGAGCTCGTCGCCGGCTACCACACCGAATACAGCAGCATGAGCTTCGCGATGTTCTTCCTCGCGGAGTACATCAACATGGTCACGGTGTCGGCGGTGGCGACCGATCTGTTCCTGGGCGGATGGCATGGACCGTTCCTCCCCGAATCGCTCGGATGGATCTGGTTCCTGCTCAAGGTGAGCGCGATTCTGTTTTTCTACGTCTGGATGCGCTGGACGTTGCCCCGGTATCGCTACGACCAGCTGATGGCGTTCGGATGGAAGGTGTTGCTGCCGCTCGCGGTCGTCAATCTGCTGGTGACCGCGGCCGGCGTCCTGTACTTCGCTGCATGACGCTGTTCTACCTCTTTGCCGCCGTCGCCGTCCTGGCGTCCCTGCTGGTCATCGGCCAGCGCAACCCGATCTACAGCGTGCTGCTGCTGATCGCCTCGTTCGGCGCGCTCTCCGGGCTCTATGTGCTGCTCGACGCGCCGTTCGTGGCGGTCATTCAGATCGTCGTCTACGCCGGCGCCATCATGGTGCTGTTCCTGTTCGTCGTGATGCTGCTGAACGCGCCGCAGGAGGATACCGAGTACGACGAGCGGGTGCACCCGCTGCTCAGGCCGGGGCCGATGCGGTTCGGTGCCGCGCTCGCCATCGGGTTGCTCGTCGAGCTGGTATGGGCGCTCACGAGAGGGACGGACACCGGTGGATTCCCGGACGGCTCGGTCAGCTCCGTGGCCGCGATCGGGCAATCGTTGTTCACCGACTATGCGTTTCCGTTCGAAGTGACGTCCATCCTCATCCTCGTCGCGATGGTCGGCGCCGTCGTCCTGGCCCGCCGCGAAGGGCCGCGCTGATGCCCACACTCGGCGACTACCTCCTGCTGTCGGCCATTCTGTTCGCGATCGGCACCGCCGGCGTGTTCGTGCGCCGGAATCTCATCACGATTCTCCTGTCGATCGAGATCATGCTGAACGCGGTGAACCTGACCTTCGTCGCCTTCGGCCGCGCGCTCGGCTCGGCGGACGGACAGATCATCGTCTTTTTCGTGATGACCGTCGCCGCGGCAGAAGCGGCCGTCGGCCTGGCGATCGTCATCGCCCTGTTCCGGCACAAGGAATCGTTGAACCCCGATTCGTTCACGATGCTGAAATGGTAAGCAGCGAATGCTCTTACTGATTCCTCTGCTACCGTTCCTCGGCTTCCTGGTGAACGCCAGCTTCGGCCGGCGTCTCAGCAAGGCGGCCGCCGGCGCCGTGGCCTGCGCGGCGATCATCGGGTCGTTCCTCGTATCGGCGGCCGCGGTCTGGCGGCTGGCGGCGCTCGAACCTGAGGCGCGAGCGATCGTGCAACGCGTCTTCACGTGGATTTCGTCCGGCGATTTCACGGTGGCGTTCACGTTGAGGGTCGATCCGCTTTCGGCGGTCATGATCCTGGTGGTCACCGGCATCGGATCGCTGATCCATATCTATTCGACGGCGTACATGCACGAGGAGAGCGACTCCGAGTTCGCCCGCTACTTCTCCTACCTGAACCTGTTCGCCGCGTTCATGCTCGTGCTCGTTCTCGGCTCGAACTTCCTGGTGATGTTCGTCGGCTGGGAAGGGGTGGGCCTCTGCTCGTACCTGCTGATCGGCTTCTGGTATCAGAAAAAATCGGCGTCGGATGCCGGCAAGAAGGCGTTCATCGTCAACCGCATCGGCGACTTCGGCTTCGTGCTCGGCGTGCTTCTCGTGTTCGTGCGGTTCGGCACCGTCGATTTCCAGGACATCGCGCGCACCACCGCCGCCCTGGCGCCGGAAACCGCCTTCGGCACGCTTTCCCTGATCACCCTCCTGCTGTTCGTCGGCGCGACCGGCAAGTCCGCGCAGATTCCGCTGTTCGTCTGGCTGCCCGACGCGATGGAGGGCCCGACGCCGGTATCCGCGCTCATCCACGCGGCGACGATGGTGACGGCCGGGGTGTACATGATCGGCCGCAACGCCGCGCTCTTCAGTCATGCGCCGCTGACGCTGACCGTGGTCGCCGTCATCGGGACGGCCACGGCGCTGATGGCCGGCACCATCGGTCTGGTCCAGAACGACATCAAGCGCGTGCTCGCGTATTCGACGGTGTCGCAGCTCGGCTACATGTTCCTGGCGATGGGCGTGGGCGCGTACGCGTCGGGAATCTTTCACCTCTACACGCACGCGTTCTTCAAGGCGCTGCTGTTCCTCGGATCCGGCGCCGTCATTCACGCGCTCGCCGGCGAGCAGGATCTGCGGCGCATGGGCGGCCTGAAGGACCAGTTGCCGGTGACCTACTGGACGTTTCTCATCGGCGCGCTCGCGATCGCCGGTGTCCCGCTACTCTCGGGGTTCTTCAGCAAGGACGAGATTCTGTTTCACACGTTTGCCGGCGGCCACACCATCCTGTGGATCATCGGCCTGCTCACGTCGCTGCTGACCGCGATCTATATGTTTCGTCTCGTCTTCCTGGCATTTCATGGCGAGCGTGCGGCCAGCGCTCATCAGGCACCTGGCACCCTGGCACCACCGGTGCACGATCACGTGCACGACGCCCCCCCCGCTATGGCGTGGCCGCTGATCGTCCTGGCGATCGGGTCCGTCGTCGCCGGCTACGTAGGTCTGCCGCACGTGCTCGGCGGCTCCGACTGGTTCGCCCGATTCCTCGAGCCGAGCTTCAGCGGCGCGGTGATCGCCGAGGCGTCGGAGGCGGCGGAGCTCGAAGGCACGCTCATGATCGTGTCGACCGCCGTCGCGATCGGCGGTATCGGCATCGCGGTGTACTTCTTCTTGAAGCACCGGGACGCCGCCAATGCGGTGGCGGCGCGGTTTGCCGGCCTGTATCGGCTGCTCCTGCAGAAATACTACGTGGACGAGATCTACGACGCGACGATCGTCCAGCCGATTCGAATCGTGTCGCAGGAAGGGCTGTGGAAGATTGTCGATGTTCGCGCGATCGACGGTACCGTCAACCTCGTCGGCCGTGTGGTCGAAGGCTCGAGTCAGGAGCTGCGGCGCACGCAGACCGGTTCGGTGCGCGCCTACGCGGCGTCGCTGTTCCTCGGGGTTGTATTGATACTGGGGTATTACCTGTGGCGCTGAGAAAGTCAAAAGTTAAAAGGGAAAAGTTAAAACAAAAAATGCGGTTCAAGTGCCTCCTTTTGTGACTTTGACTTTTAGCTTTTGACTTTTAACTTTTAAGTTTTGACTTCGATGCCGTTTCCGATACTGACCTCCCTCGTCGCGCTGCCGATTGCCGGCGCGCTGCTTCTGATGCTCGTTGGCCGCGACGAGCAGCAGGCGCCGCTCGCGCGCCGGATCGCGCTCGTCGTCTCGCTTCTGGTGTTCGCGGAAACGCTGCTGTTGTGGAGCCGGTTCAACGGGGCGTCCGCCGACTTCCAGTTCGTCGAGCGCTACGAGTGGATTCCGGCGTTCGGCATCAGCTACTTCGTCGGCGTGGACGGCATCAGCCTGTTCCTGCTCGTCCTGACGGGCTTCCTGACGCCGCTGGCCTTCCTCGGTTCCTGGGAATCGGTGCACCACAAGACGAGAGCGTTCTGCATCGTCGTCCTGCTGCTCGAGAGCGCGATGATTGGCGTGTTCGTTTCGCTCGATCTGTTCCTGTTCTACGTGTTCTGGGACGCGATGCTGATCCCGATGTACTTTCTCATCGGCATCTGGGGCTACGACCGGCGGATTTATGCCGCGGTGAAGTTCATCCTGTACACGATGGCCGGCAGCGTGCTGATGCTGCTGGCGATTCTGACGCTGGCGTATCTGCAGAAGGAAGCCGGTGGCGCCTACAGCTTCGATCTCGTCAAGCTGTACGACCTGGACATCGCGCCGAACCTGCAATTGTGGCTGTTTGCCGCATTTGCGCTGGCGTTTGCCATCAAGGTGCCGCTGTTCCCCTTTCATACCTGGCTGCCGGACGCGCACGTCGAGGCCCCGAC
>Ga0068862_100003768_pt1 | contig 12935 bp, 9 predicted proteins | sample KBSSwiS52_FD_66598 | JGI IMG/M metagenome (GOLD analysis project Ga0068862, IMG submission 66598) | Switchgrass rhizosphere microbial communities from Kellogg Biological Station, Michigan, USA - KBS Switchgrass S5-2 | ecosystem: Host-associated > Plants > Roots > Rhizosphere > Soil ... | reverse complement strand
AAGGCTATTCCGGACGCCCGGGTCAGCGCAGGGGATTGGGATTCGAGCATCCCGATCGGCCCGTCGGCGACGGCGACAGTGACCCGAGCAAACCACTGGTCCAACCGGGGCCTGCGGGATCGCCGGATGGCATTGTGGGCAGGATTCCTGGTTCGTTCCAGCCAGGAAAGCGTTTGGTTTGCCGGTGATACAGGTTATGGAGACGGGTCTGTCTTTCGAGACATCCGGGCTCGACATGGTGCACCCGATGTTGCGTTGATTCCCATCGGGGCCTACGAGCCGCGCTGGTTCATGGCAGCACAACACGTTGACCCTCAGGCGGCGGTGCAGGTTTTTCAGGACATCGGTGCGCGTCGCGCGTTGGGGATTCATTGGGGGACGTTTCAGTTGACCGATGAGGGTCGTGAGGCTCCCCGTGCGGAGCTGGCGGAAGCCCTGGCGAGTGCGGGTATCGACGCCGAGTGTTTTATTGCCGCCGAGCCGGGGCAAGCGTTCGATTCAGCCCGTCCGCATACCGCCCGCAGTCATACGCGCCGAACCGATCTCAATTCAATCGGCGTCTGAAGATACTCCTTCCCGCCAAACCGTTCATACGCGGCGAACAGCCGCTGCAAGTCCTGAAGCCCTGCAACCACCCGCCCGAAAGCCGCAAATCCCAGCCCATCCGGATGGCGTGCGCCGCCCTGATCGAGCGCCGGCTCGTCCCGCATGCAGACAAAGAAGCTGTGGTACACGGCCCCCGGTGCGAAGCGAGCCAGCGACACGGTGCCCTGCAAATGCCGCAAGCCCGTCTTTCGAGTTGTCTCATGTTCGATTGTGGGCGCGATTCCGGGATCGCGCTCGCACAGACCCATCTGCACGACCTCGATGCTCGACGTCACGATCCGGAATAGGGAGGACCCATCCAACAAACCCGTATCGACATCCTGCAGAAAGTAGCGGCTACTGATCGGTGCGCGCTCCGCATCGACTGCCACTGTGATAGCGAAGTCGGCCAATCGAATCTCTACCTCAACCACGTTGGCGGCCCCTGCGGATCAACCCTTGCGCCAGGGCTGCGATGAGAATCGAATCAATGGCGGGAATCCGTGTCAGCCCAGGCCAGCCCGAGTAGGTTTCCGCGAGTCCCACCGCCGACCCCAACGCCCAGGAAGCGAGCGCTCCGAGTCGAAACGCCGGCAGCTCGTCTGAGTACGGCTGAATCCAGAAGTCGACGACATACACACCGGCCAGCGGGGCGCTCACCACGCCCAGTGCGATCAACAGCGGGATGAAGTGATCGGCAATTCCGGCAATGGTGGCACCGAGCGCGAACAATGCACCCCACAGCCCCAGAACCCGGGTCGACCTGCTTTCAAACAGAGTGGCCAGTGTCAATGTTGCCGAGTACAGGTTGCTGGTGTTGCTCGTCCAGGTCGAAATCACGAGCACCAGCAGAGCCACGACGGGGATCTGCAGCAACACCATCACATCCATCAATTCACGCTGTCCGTAGATCGCTGCCGGTATGGCCGCCAGAATGAGCGCTGCGGGAAACCCGATCGCGACGCCCAGAACGGACAGCAGCGCCTGCCGACAATTCCTCGCGTACCGTGTCAGGTCCGGAGCCAGCACCGCTGTGAGTACAATGGCTCCGATGACGGAGGAGAGTGCATCAATCGAAGACAGCGCATGATCACCCACCCTGTGCCAGGCTGCCGCCACGCCATTGCGGCTGACGGACAGGACGACAACGTAGATCATCAGTGCCGTCAGTGTGGGTACCGTGATCCGAACAAACCGCTCCATGACGTGGAAACCAAAGATCCCGGTGGCGGTCATCAGGGCCAGGGCCGCGGAGGTAAACAGCCATTGCGGCCATTCGTGTCCGTACACCGTAGCCATCGCATGCTGAAGGGTGCCGCCCAGCATGTCCGCGGTCATCGCAAACCATCCCAGCAACATCACTGCCAACAGGACGTTGATGAGTTGTGCGCCCCGGGTACCGAAGGAGTCGATCAAGATCCGGTATGTGGATAATCGACGCCGGGCTCCGACAATGGAGGTCAGAGCCGCCAGTACGCTCACCAGACCACAAGCTTCCAGCGCGATCGTCGTTGTTGCGGCGAGACCCTGGGCGCTGGCGATCTGAGTGCCGAGTGAGAACATCGGCAACGTTGCGCCGATGCCTGCGATGACGAGCGCGATCTGCAGTCCGTGAACGGTTTCGCTGTCGCGGACGGGTTGGGAGGGCAGCTTGCTCAAGCCGCGACGCGTCGGCTGAGTGGGGCTGCGCACAGCCACACGCCGGCCGTAATGACAATCGAGTCAATCGAGGCAATTCCCGTCAACGTAAAATAATCGTGCGAGGTGAAGTAACCGCTGACGGACCCGCAGGCCCAGGCAAGCAACGCAACGGGCCGGTACGCCGGTGGATCGGAGACGGTTTCGCGCGACCTGAACGTGTGCAAAATATTGACCGCCGCAACCGGCGGAAAAGCCACGCCCAGAATCGCGAGGAAGGGCATGAAGACCCGTTCGGCATGCAGCACAGCCAACACACTGCCGAGCACTCCGATGCCGACCACCACCCAGGGAAGCTCGAAGCGCTTCACTTCATTGGTGAGGCTGAGACTGCCGGAATACAGACAGGCGGACGCATCGATCCAGGCGCCCAACATCAACAGAGCGAGTGCCGGCAGCCCGATCCCCACCATCACCATGACACCAATGAGGTCGGGCGCACCGCAGTGGAATGTGGGGATCGCTGCCAAGGTCAGAATGCACGGAAACGCCACGCCCAACGCGACTCCCGCAGCAATTGCGGCGCTGACGGGTCGGCGCACGAAGCGGCCGTAATCCGGTTGAATGACAATCCCGACGACGTACTCACCGACCACCGCCGATACGGCCGCACCAAACCCAAGGGAGGAGGGCGCCGAGGAAACCGCAGCTGGCGCGCATCCCTTGAAAAAGGTCCACGCGATCAAGGCCAACAGCAACGGCGCAATCACCATCCCTACGTGCTCGAGACCCTGTACGCCACGCAAGGCGATCACTGTGACAACCACCGCCGCGATGACGGCGATCCAAGCGGAGTCGAACGTCGTGCCATACAGAGTATGCATGGTCGAGCCGGCTGTAGCCCCCAGCACGCTCAATATGACTCCCACCCATCCCGCCAGACTGATCGCAATGACGGTCTTGACGATGCGCCCGCCAACAGTGCCGAACGCCTCATCAGCCAACATGGCCAGGTTCATTCGTGTGCGTGCGCCGCAGTAGCAGCTCAGTGCTCCAAGAAAACCTGAAAGCAAGCCGCCCACGACAAAAGCGAGGACAGCCCGCTGGAGCCCCATTCCGTTGACGACTTGTGCGGCAAGCACATACCCAGGCAATCCACACAGGGCGCCTGCCACAATAAAAAACACACGCTGGCCGCCACCGAGTTGCACATCGGGCACGAGGCGGCGCGCGTAGCCCTCAGCAATAAATTCACTCATGCCCGTTTGACGACCGCTCCGCCCTTGATGATCAGATCCAGATGCCGTCCCTGATTCTGCAGTAAACCCAGATCCGCGAGCGGATTTCCGTCCACCGCAATGAGGTCCGCGAGCGCTCCCGGCGCAATGACTCCGAGTCGCCCTGTCTGACCCAGAATCTCCGCATTCACGCGGGTGGCGGACAACAACACATCGCGCGGTGACTGCACGCGCGCTCGGACCAACAATTCCTCGGACTGATAGGCATGGAATTCGCCGAGCAGATCGGTTCCGAATCCCAGCTTGACCCCGGCGGCCAGTGCAATCTGAATGCTCTCGAGCCCCGCACTCAGCACCGTTTCCAGCTTAGCCACACTGAAGGCCGGTAGTCCGGCGCGTGGCGCCTCCCGCCTCATCACCTCGTAGGTAATCAATGTCGGAACGAGATATCCCTTACCTTCGGCCAGCAGATTGGCAGCCGATGCGTCAATGAGGTTGCCGTGCTCGATAGTCCGAACGCCTGCCTTCGCCGCTCGGGTGATGGCTGCAGCGGTGTAGGCGTGCGCGGCGACGTAGGTTCCCCAGCTTCGCGCCTCGTGAACGATCGCTTCGAGCTCTTCATCCGTGTATTGAGCGGAGGCGAGTGGATCTGTGGGTGACACAACTCCGCCGGAGAGGAACACTTTGATGTGATCGACACCCTGGCGCAATTGCTCGCGCGTCGCGACCTGTACTCCGGCCTTACCATCGGCAACAACCGACATGAGCGACAAAGAGGCTGCGCAACTACACACATCTTCGGTCTCGGTTCGGCGCCGCAAGTCGCCATGGCCCCCTGTCTGGGACAGGGCTCGTCCCGCAATGTAGATCCGCGGACCGGCGATGGTTCCCTCCGCGACCGCGCTTCGAATTCCCCAGTCCGCGCCACCCATGTCCCGCACGGTCGTAAAGCCGCGTGCGAGAGTAGCGCGCAGGAGGTTCGCGGCTCGTGCAGTCATCAATGTGGTTGGCACGTCACGCAGATTTGCCGGGTTGGTGTCGGTCAGCGTGGCGTGATAGTGAGCATCGATCAGGCCGGGCAGCAGACACTTTCCGCCCAGGTCGATCCGCTCCGCGCGCTCGGCAGACGGCCGGCGATCGTCGACTGAGACGATCGTATCGGCCTCGATGCTGACCGAACAGCCCGGCCGCAGCTCGCCGGAATCGAGGTCCGCCAGGGTTGCATTATCGAGTATCAGCATGGGCCCTCACATCAAAGCGGAGGCGACATAACGGGTATCCGTGTACATGCGCACTCGGGCGATCGTGCCGTCGACAAATTCAAATACGGCTGCGTAGCCGCACTCGAACAGGCCACCCGCCACCAGCTTGCCCCGAGCCGTGTACTCCACCAGCACGCGATTGTTCTGCTCCAGCGTGCTGTCGATCGTGACATCGAAGCGGCCGCCGACAAACTTGGGGTACACGTTGTTGAATATGAGCGGCAGGATGTCGGCCACCGGTGCCGGCGTCGCGATCGGCAGGGAGCGGGCCAACTCAATGACCGCTCCGGGCTGACAGTGGGCGAGTGCGCTCTGCAGATCCGCCCGCCAATAGGCTTGCAGGAAAGAGCGTGCGGCGGACGCACTCACGGGGTGAATCCATACTCGTTGGATGCCTGCTCATTCGTCACAAATCCGTTCTTCAGGTCTCGCTCGACATCAACCCGCGGCCGCGCGGCAGGCTCGCCGTAGCCGCCCCCTGTGGCCGTCGTCAAGCGGATCAGCTCACCTTTCAACACCTTCACTCGGGTGCACATGTCATAGGTTGTGGCGGAGCCGTCGTGACGATAGACGGTCACCTTGTTGAGTGAGCCGGTGCGGCCACCGGATAGTGACCACGGCGGCACCGTTGAACGGCTCGTGGCATAAGTCAGGTAGGCCTCGTTCGCCGTCACCCGATAATCGAGCACGACACCTTTGCCGCCGCGAAACCGGCCGGCACCGCCGTCCTCATTGTGGAAGGCGTATTGCTCGACTTTCAGCCCGTAGCGCGACTCGAAAAGCTCGACTGGAATGTTATAGGTCTCACCATTGGCACAGCAGAATTGCCCGTTGTCGCCGTCCCGCTCGGGTGTTGCACCCCAGCCACCGACCAGCGGCTCTCCCATGACAAACAGATCGCCCGTATCCGGATGCAGGCCCGCTACAAACGTCGCATTCACTGAGCGTTGGTGTCCGGCGGGCAGGCGATCAGGCATCACAGGCGCGAGCGCCTTCCACATCACATCCATCGCTGCCAGAAGTGACTCGTAGTAGAGGGAGACAGGGGCGGGCGACTGCGCGGAGATGAAGGTCCCCGGCGGGCACACGATCTGCAAGGGCCGGAAGCATCCGCCGTTGGCCGGCAGCTCCGGATTCGTGATCGATTTGAACACACAGCGCACACCAGTCACGAGCCCCGTCAGTGTGCAGTTGATCGGGCCTGCGGCCTGTTTGTCCGTGCCCGTGAAGTCGACAATGACCGACTGGGCGCTGATCGTAACCTTTACCCTGATCCGGAAAGGGCCGTTGCCCAGCCCGTCACTCTCCACCTGATCCTCGGCCTCGTAGAGGCCGGCAGGCAGTCTGGCCAGCTCGGACAAAGTCATGCGCTCGCCGTAGCTCAGAAGGCTCTCCATCGCGTCCACGACGGTGTCGACAGTGTATTTATCGACGAGCTCCGAGAGCCTGCGCGCGCCGACTTTCGCGGCGGCCACGCCGGCGTGCATGTCGCCGATCGTGCTGTCGGGCAGGCGCACATTGCCGCGAATCATCGCCACCAGGGCTTTGTTGATGCGACCGGCCTCGTAGAGCTTCAGAAAGGGAAACTGCAGTCCCTCCTGGTAGATTTCCGTGGCCTCGGTGGAGACGGATCCTGCCTGAGCGCCGCCCACTTCGGTCCAGTGGGCCTTGTTCACGGTCCAGGCAATCAGGCGCTCGCCATCAAACACCGGCACCAGGATCACGACGTCCGACAGATGAGTGCCGCCGCCTTCATACGGAATGTTGGTGATCAGGATGTCGCCGTCGCTCAAATCCCCCGCCTGCGGGTAGTGCTGCAAGGCCGATTGCACCGCCGTGTCGAGCGTGGCAAGGAAGGCCGTGACGCCGTTGCCCTGCGCAATCAGGTTGCCGCGGGCATCGGTGACACCCACAGCGAAGTCCGTGGTCTCATACACGATCGGGCTCATGCTGGTCCGGATCATGGCATCGAACATCTCCTGCCCGATCGCCACCAGCGCATCCTTCACAATCTCGAGCGTAAACGGATCCTGACTCATGGGGAGGGCTCCTGTTTCTGCAGCTCAACATGATAGTTGCCGTAGCTGTCGATAGTGACCCGCTCGCCCGGCGGGACGACCAGCGTGACCGCGGGTTCCTGGATCACCGCGGGCCCTTCCAGGCTCATTCCCGGTTCCATCGCTGCTCCGTCATAGATGGTGGCCTCGAGATTGCCCGCCAGGTCGAAGTCAACACGACGCGACCCGATGAGGGTGTCCTGCAAGCGGCGGCCGGTGACCACCGCGGTCGGCAGACTGGGCTTGGGCACCACCGCGCAGGCCACCAGGTGGAAATTCACCACCTGGATGGGATTGGGGAGCCGGTAGGTGTAGAGCTTTTCGTAGGCATCGTGGAACGCATGGGCCACCGCCGCTGCATCGAAACCCGCCGCCGACGAGGGAGCCGCGACTTTGACTGAGTGCTCCTGGCCCTGGTACCGAAGATCCAGCAGGTGCTCGAACAGCAAGGTGCTCCCGAAGCCCTCGCGCTCCATATTCGCGGCGGCCTCGGCTTCCATGGCCCGGAATTGATCCACGATCGTCCCGGTGTTCGCTCCGTCCAACGCCGTCAGATGAGTGTGAACATAGTCGCGTCGGAGATCCGTCAACAACATGCCCCACGCGGAGAAAACTGCCGAGTTGACGGGTACGATGACGCGCGGAACCTTGAGCTCCCGGGCGAGTGCAACGGCGTGCATGGGCCCGCCCCCGCCGAACGCCATCAACGCGAACTCGCGCGGATCATAGCCCTTGTTTGTCGATACCAGCCGCAGAGCGTTGGTCATGTTCGCATTGGCAATGCGAACCACGCCACGCGCGGCTTCGACTGCTGAGACGCCAAGCTTGCCGCCCAAATCCGCAAACGCGCGCTGCACGGCATCCCAGTCGGGCTTCACTTCGCCGCCCGCGAAGCTCGCAGGATCAATCCGTCCCAACAGCAGGTTGGCATCCGTCGTCGTCGCGTGTTTGCCACCCCGGCCGTAGGCAGCCGGTCCCGGGTCCGCACCCGCGCTCTGGGGTCCAACATGGAGCTTGCCGCCGGAATCGACCCACGCGATGCTGCCGCCGCCGTTGCCGATCTCGACAATCTCCGACACCGCCGTTTGGATGGGATAACCGGGTGACTGCCGGGTCCGCTCGACATGGTAGTCGGTTGAAATGCGGATCCGGCCGCCTTCCACCAGCGCACATTTGGCTGTCGTTCCGCCGATATCCAACAGGATGAGGTTCGGCTCACCGATCAGCGTGCCCATGTGGGCACCGGCAAAGATCCCGCTGGCGGGGCCGGATTCCACCATGGCCACCGGATTGGCCTTGGCGGTCGCGACGGTGGCAATTCCGCCGTTCGACAACATCATGAAGGGCCGCCCCTCGAATCCGGACGCCTCGAGCTCCTGCTCCAGGGAGTTGATGTAGCGCTGAGTGACTGGGTGAACGTACGCCGAAAGCACGGTCGTGCTGGCGCGCTCGTATTCACGCCATTGCCGGCTGATCTCGTGCGACGCGATCACCGACATGTTGGGCAGGGCGGCGCGGATCGCAGCCACGACCGCTGCTTCGTTCCGCGGATTGCGGTAGGCATGCAGGAAACAAACCGCAATGGCTTGCACACCTTCCTGCGCGAACACCTCCAGAATCGGCGGCAGCTCGGTGAGATCGGCGGCAACTTCAATTTCGCCCTTGTAGTTGCAACGCTCGGTCAGTTCCAGGCGCAGATGCCGCTCGACAAACGGCCGGGGCTTCTCAAAGTTGAAGTTGAACAAGTCCGGCCGGTTGCCGCGCGCGATCTCGATGACGTCCCGGAAGCCACGGGTGGTGATGAGCCCAACCCGGGCTCCCTTGCGCTCCGTAATGGCATTGATGACCACCGTGGCGCCGTGGGCAAAGAACTCCATTTCGCGCGTGACGACCTCGCCCTTGCGCAGCGAGGCCAACACGCCCTTTTCGAAATGGGGCGGTGTGGTGTCGACCTTGGCGGTACGTACCTGGCTACACCGGCCTGTTGCACCATCGATGGTGTAGTAGACCAGGTCTGTGTACGTCCCGCCGACGTCGGTTGCCGCTCGAATACGAGTAGTCACAGCTCAGAAATTGTAGCGTGCATCGACAACCCACGAACGCGGCACCGCAGGCTGAGCGAACCCACCCAGCACGAACTCCGCGTTATAGGCCTTGTTCGTCGCGTTGTTGACCGTGCCTGTCACGGTCCACTTACCCGCCGGGTCCTCCAGACCGAGTCGCAGGTTGAGCAGTCCCACTGCATTTCGCGGGGCCGTGTTCTCGGGATCCCAGTACTGTGCGCCTTTGACCGAGAAGTCGGCGCGGGTCAGGACCTGCAGGGCGGAGGTCAAGGGGAAGCGGTACTGCGCGCCCACGTTCTCCGTCGTCTGCGGCACATAAGGTGCCCAGTTGCCGACGTCGGCGGGATTGAGGTTGTATTGCGTGATCTTGCTGGCGCTGATGCCGCCGGAGGCATACAGATCGAGCCCTTTGATCGGAGAGTACACGGCTTCGAGCTCGCCGCCCTCGATGCGCACCTTGTCGATGCTCACCAGGATCTGCGCGCCGATCTGGCCCAGGAACACAAAGTACTGCTGCCCGCGGACGTTCGTGTAGAAACCGGCACCGTTCAGACGCAGGGTGTGATTCAACCACTCGGTTTTGAAGCCGACCTCGTAGGAATCGGTCAGCTCGGCCGGCAGGACATCGTTGACGCCCGGCAGGCCTGCTGCGGCTGCCACTGCCGATGTCCCATACGGGTTATACAAACCACTTCTGAAACCCTCCCCCCAGGAGGCATATACCTGCGCCGCCGGATTGATCTGATACCGCAACGATACCTTCGGTTGCACGCGGTCGAACGAGGTCGATCGCAGACATCCCGGTCCCGGGCAATCGGGCGGCAATCCGCCGGTATTGCGCGAATCAACTGTCTGGGAGGCGTCATCCTTGTCGTAACGGATGGCGAATGAAGCCTCCAGAGCGGAAGTGATGTCGTAGGATACGTTGCCGAACCCTGCGTAGACCTTATCCACGTCCGTGTTGGTGAACCAGGACAGGGTCGGGTTGGTTGTGCTGTTGAAGTCGGGATCGTACTCGATCTGCTCGATGCCCAGGCCCAGGTCGGAGCCGGTCGTCGAGGAAGTGAAGTTGCTGGTGCGCAGGAAGTAACCCCCGACCATCCACCGCAGCGGCTGGTCGGCATCCGAGGTCAGCCGTACCTCCGCACTGGTGTTCTTGATGTTGAAAAACTGAGTCTGGGTGCCGTCGGTGCCGAATATGTTGCGGCTCGCGGAATACGGGAATTGATCGCCGGCGGTGTATTCCTTGATGGTGTTGTACGAGAAGATGCCCGTCACGGTGGCACCGGGCACCTTGTAGTCGAACTTGGCCGTGACCTCGCGCATGTCACGCTGGTCGCGGCCCCGGTTGTTGGCGCAGAAATAGTGCGTCACGTTGTTCGGATTGGCCGTCGGGCCGCCGAACGGATTGTTGGGATCGAGGAAGCAGGGGTTGGCCGGATCGAACAGCGCGCCCTGGTATTGATAGTTGAGCGAGGAGCCGTTGGTGTGCGAGTAGTTCAACCGCAGGTCCGCTGTGAGCCCCTCGATAGGCATCCACGTCAGCAGGCCGCGAACCGTGACGTCCTCGTAGGGATCGGCCTTCTTGCCCAGATAGACGTTATCAAAGAAACCCGTGCGATCGGTGAAGCTGCCCGCGAGCCGGAACAACAGATTGTCCGGCAGGATGGGCCCGCTCACCACGCCCTGGGCTTCGGAGGTGCCCCCGGAACCGCCGCCGGCCTGTACGTAGCCCTTGAAGTCGTTGGTGGGCTGTTTGGTGGTGATCACGATCGCGCCACCGGAGGCATTGCGGCCGTAGAGTGCGCCCTGCGGGCCTTTCAGAACCTGCACCGAATCCAGGTCAAACATCGCCTGCGTGAACTGGCGGTTGCTGGATTCCTGCACGCCATCGACCACGAAGGCGACCGGAGCCTGTCCGTTGCGGACCTCGGTGAGGCCGCGAATCGTGAGAAACGACTGGCCCACGCTCTCTGCCTCAACGAGTGAGACATTCGGTGTCAGGGCAATGAAGTCGCTGTAGTCGCGGACGCCGGCATCTTCGAGCGCCTTGCTCGAGAACGCGTCGACCGAGATCGGCACTTCCTGCAGCGATTCCGAGCGCAGCCGCGCCGTTACCGTGATTTCCTGGAGGTCCGAATCCGCGGGCTCCGTTGTTTCGGCCGCTTGGGCCGTGGCCGTGAGGACGGCGACCGCGCTGATACACGCGATCTTCGAGCTGGCATTCATCGTGCAGTGATCCCCGCTATTGCTGTTGTAGTCGGCGCGTGGCCCCGCTTTCCCACGCGCATTTTGAAACTAGAGGGCGCTCAAACTTCGGTCAACGTCGTCATCGGGTAACGCAGCTTTTTCGCATCACCCGGAACTACCCGAACGAGTAGTCGTACTCATTCGCGGCCTGCTCGCGCGTGATGTAGCCATCGCGCAGGTCGGCGGCAATGGCCGCGGGATCGCGCTCGCGCGGGTTGCCGTAGCCGCCACCGTTCGCCGTGACAATTCGAATGACATCGCCACGATTCAATAACAAACCGCTCACGACGGCGTGATGCTCGCGGCGCCCGTCCGCGCGAATGACTTCAATGCGGTTTGCGGAGCCCTCGGCGCCGCCAGTGGCGGACCAGGGCCGATGTTTATTGCGTGAATAGGCCGCAGTGAGGAAGCAGTTGTCACTGCGAACGCGGTAGTCCAGCACCACGCCCTTGCCCCCGCGAAACTTTCCAGCCCCGCCTGCCTCGTCACTGAGCGCCAGCCGGTCGACATACAGGCCGTACCGAGCCTCCGCCACTTCGGCCGGACAGTTGTAGGTCTCGCCATGAATGGCCGAGAACATGGCGTTATTGCCATCGCGATCAACGGCGCCACCCCATCCGCCGACTTCCGGTTCGATGATGGTGAAGCGTTGCCCCGTGTCAGGATGGAGTCCGCCGATGAGGGTTCCGCAGATGCTCGCAAAGTGACCACTCGGCAGGCGATTGCCCAGATGCGGTGCAAGACAGCGCCACAACAGATCGTAGAGCCGCATCCCAACCTCGTAGTACACCCCCATGGCCGCAGGTTCGATGGGCTCAAACACGGTACCGGGGGTCGTCAGCATGCGCAGAGGCCGGAAGGTGCCGCCGTTCGCCACACCGTAGGGGTCGGCAATATTTTTGATGATCATCTGCAGGGCCCCGAAGCAATCATCGCGGCTGCAGTTCGTGGGGCCCGGCACCTGGGGTGGGTTATCGCGCAGGTCGACAATGAATTCCCGATCGGTGATTTCCACAATCGCCTTGTAGATCAGGCCGCTGTCCTGCTCCTCCTCGATGCTGAAGCGTCCCTTCGGCAGGGCCGCCAGTCCCTTGAGCACCACCTGCTCGCCATGATCGAGAAACTTCTCCAAGGCCGTGATGAAGGTATCGGTACCGTATTTGCGCGCGATCTCCTCTATGCGGCGTGCACCGATTCGGGCCGCGGCAACGCCGGCCCACAGGTCGCCCTGGAGAAACTTCGGCAGGCGGCAATTGACCGTCATGATGTCGATCACCGACCGTATCGGCCGGCCGCGCGATATCAACTTCACGGCCGGGAGGCGCAGTCCCTCCTGGTAGATCTCGGTTGCATCCATGGAGATCGAGCCGGGCGCCATTCCCCCCACGTCGTTCCAGTGGGCAATGTTGGCCGTCCAGGCCAGCAGCCGGCCGTCCACGAATACCGGCATCATCAGAATGTTGTCGTTGAGGTGAGTGACACCGCCGTAATACGGATCGTTGGTGATGAACACGTCGCCGGGCTCGATATCGCCGGGTTTGTCGTGGATCTGCAGCAGACGTTTGACCGCCTTGTCGAGTACGCCCACAAATCCCGGAATGCCGGCGCCGCTCGATGCGAGGTTGCCGGCACTATCCGTGATGCCGGTGCCGGCATCGAGTACCTCATAGATGATCGCGCTCATCGCCGTCTTGCGCAGCGCTGCGAACATCTCATCGGCAATGGCCTGCAGGGAGCTTTGGATGATTTCGAGGGTGATTGAATCGTGAGTGGCCATAAGCTTTCATCCGAGGTGGATGTGGATGTTGCCGTAGTCGTCCATGGAAACTTGGTTGCCCGGAT
>Ga0068862_100003767_pt1 | contig 12940 bp, 12 predicted proteins | sample KBSSwiS52_FD_66598 | JGI IMG/M metagenome (GOLD analysis project Ga0068862, IMG submission 66598) | Switchgrass rhizosphere microbial communities from Kellogg Biological Station, Michigan, USA - KBS Switchgrass S5-2 | ecosystem: Host-associated > Plants > Roots > Rhizosphere > Soil ... | reverse complement strand
ATTTGGTCCATCTGGTCTTCATGGATGGCCAGATCAATTTCGTCGGCGAATACCATGTATTCGTCGGCGCTCAGGATTTGTTGGGTATCTGCCCACCGGCACTCGACGTCTTCAATCGTGGCGCCTTCGGGCGCAAGCCAACTGTCCGGGTCCCCGCGCAGAACCGCCGGCCTTCCCGCGTGGTAGGTGTAGTTATCTACCAAGATGGTGCGCTCGTTATCCTTGTCATCGTAGACGTGAACTTTTATCGACATAAAGCCTCCAAAAGGTCCAGCCACCGCCACATCAATGCGCCTGTCAACTGAACGGCCACAGCCCAAAGGAACACCTTCATCGCTGGGGTCGCGAGTACGAAAAACCTCCGCAGCTCGTGCCTTCGATGTGGTGAATGACGTCTTCCAACTTGAAGCGAACATCGTTATGGCTCAGCCTGTAGCACGGAAAACAGCCCTGCTTCACCTTCCGCCATACCGTTGTCGGCGACCAACCAAAGCGTTCCCGTAGATCCTTTTTTTTCAGATACGTTGATGTCATGGCCTATCCTCCCGATTGGGTCCTTTGAAGTTTTTCGTTGGGTCGGCCCAAAAAAACCGTGAGCCGGTTAGTCTTTTCGCCTGGGTCCGGACGCGAGGACCCAAATGGACTTGGGCCTGGTCCCTATCAGATAGGGTCTTGGTGGAATGATCGGGGAAGTGGATAATCACCAGATCTTGAAATAAATAGGGCGGCCAACCCGGTTGGTTACGGGTTACGCAGCGAAGCTGCGCCTGGAAACCGCCCATAAAATGAAAATCCCGAGCTCGTTTTGGCTCAGGATATTGAAGTTGCATTTTGTTTATTCCCAGGTTGCATAGTTTTTTTCCGTTTAATTTGTTAAGGTCTCGATAACACAATTACCGTCGGACATGCACAAATGTGTGCGAAGTATAACAAAAGTGCATGTACCTGTCAACAAGGTGTATGGCAAGAAAAGAACCGTTTCGAACAATCAACGTAAGGCGCAAAATTCTGGAGGCCCTGGAACCTTTACGGCTCAAGGAGTCTGCGGTAGAACTACGCGAGTGGTCTGTGAATGCTTTCTGTGAAAGGATCCTCTGGGATTACGCCAAGGGGAAGATCGGGTTTACGGAGCGGGCCGTTCTGAGCGACGTCAATCGGATGGTAAGACCAGGTGGAGCTGCTCAAGAGGAGAATCTGTGGGACGCTCTGCCACCGGAGGGAGACCGAAGAAAGCGTGTAGTTCCTCCAAAAGTGAAAGGGCATCATCGTGGGAAAGTTTCAAACGAATGATGGAATTCTTTTCGCGGTAGGACAGCACAAGATGCCCTACATATTGCTTGGTCTTGATTGTCAATCCAATTCCCTCCCAAATAGGTGTGATCGCAAGACGCGGGGAACTATATCAGTTTACCGTTAATGAATCGAGTTCAGTAAAAGTGAACATATTTTCGCAGTCTTTTATAGGGGTCGCTTTCTTCATTAGCCTTGCAATGGTATACAGCCTAACCCCAAAACGCTTCCAAAAAAAGGTGCCTTTCGGCCCATATTACTTTTTCTTCCTGATAGGGATTACTCTTTATTTTGCAGCGAATCGATGAGATGGCGCGTCTGGATTGAAGATCGGAAGAACGGGTTTCTCGTACGCCGGCGGGACAACAAAGGACAGAACCTACCCTCGAAGCTTTGTAGCACGAAATCCATAGCCAACCAATTAAAGAAGAAGTGGCTTGAAGAGCTGGAATACAAGGCTCTCGATCTTCACGATCCCCGGAAAGCGATCGCCGAAGTCTACGCCGCGTACATGCAGGAAGTTCGCCAGACGCTCGCGCTGAACACCATCCTCACCATTGAACGCATAATCCCGAAATACATGAAGGGGAAAACCTGGGTTTCCGAGATCACGCGCCAGTCGATCATTGACTGGCGGACCGACCTCTTCCATCGCCACAAGCCAAAGACCATCCAAAATCACCTCCGGCATCTTGGCGCCTGGCTAAGTTGGCTCTGTGAACAAGGGCATTTAGAGGAGTCTCCATTCAAGAACATCGAAGTCCCCAACCCCAAGCCGAAGGTACGGTCCATGTATGAGCATGAGCTCTTGGCACTCGATAAGCATGCCAAAGGAGATCTCCTTTTGATGTTTCGAATTGCCTACACCACTGGCATGCGCCAATCCAATACCCTGGCTCTTGAGGCCGAGTGGATCGAAAATGGCGCCTTCATGGTGCCCATCACCAAGAACAATGAGCCCATGGCTTTTCCCATAGACCCCGATCGGGTGGCCCCATTACTAAAGAAAATGCCCAAACGAGGCCGTCTTTTTCCCGGATGGACCCGATACATGCTTCGGCATGCGTTCGATGATTTAAAGGCCAAAGCCGAGGTCAGGAAGCAGGTCACTTGGCACAGTGCCAAGCACACTTTCATTAAGATGGCGCTCCTCTCCGGTCTGAGCAAGCCCGAGGTCCAACAACTGGTGGGGAACAAGAGCTCTCAAAGCATGGATGCCTATACCATGTTCGAACAAAGTGGACTCAAGGCACGACATCAGCAGATCCGCTTCCCCAATCTGGTGGGCAAATAGTGGGCAGAAAATCCAAATATTTGAAATTCAATGAAATGATGTTAAAGGCTATGAAAGACTCTTTACCGTCGACAAATTGTTTCATGTGGAACATATCGTCGGAGAACGTTGACCGAGGGCTCAGGACTTAAAATCCTGTTATCTATATTGATTTTTAGATATGTTTTGATGATTTGGTGGGCAGATAGTGGGCAACTATTTGAAAAATTCCCCTCAATAGGTGAATATTCCCTATGGCCTCGTGGCGGAATGGTAGACGCAGCAGACTTAAAATCTGCCCGTTGGCAACGACGGTGCCGGTTCGAGTCCGGCCGAGGCCATTTACATCTCCCGAGAGGGTATCAAATTGTGGTCGATGAGTAGGCCAACGCAATCGCACGGCTCAATGAGGCATGTTCTTTTGTCGTAATGGGAATGATCGATGTGGAGATGTGGGCAGTTCTTACAAGGGTAGCCTACCTTGGGCTTGGCTCCGGTTCCTGGTGGCCTGTGAACGATGGTTCTTCGCTGGAGGGTGGATCTTCGCTGGATAGGCGGACTCGGTATTTGATGATCGGCTTGCCCTTCTTGTGCTTGGCCTTTTCGATCTTCTGGGACAATGGGCTCGGCTTGCTCTTTGGGAGGTGTGCTTTGATCTCTTTGAGATTGGTCAGAATGATCCCCACCAAGCCTATTATCGCCACTGCAACCGCCGTGATGAATTGCCAATAGTAGCCTTCTTTCCTCTCCCTATTCTTCTTTATCCCTTCAAGGGCATCGACACGCCCCTCTAGTCCTGGTGAGCCATCATGATAGCCACGTATCGTTTGCTTCAGGGCTCCGTATTCAGCTCGGAGTTCATTGACCAAATTTTCCTGCGTATGCAAGCGAGCGACCAATCCATCCGTGTCATGCTCTGGGTCACCTCGCAGGATTTTGTCGTGACCCTCATACTTCAGCTCTAAATCCTCAACCTCCCTATCGGTCACCCGTTGGGCCGTATTGAGTGAGACTAAATTTTCATCAACCCCTGAACGCCAATCATCTCTACGATCATCCATCCTTCAAAGGGTACATCGTGACTTGCGCCATGTTGCCGATGCGGTCCATCACCTTGTTCAGGCTGTTGTCGCTCAAGCCGTGCCATTCAAAACGGTGACTACTCCGGGGATTCAAATAGGCCAGATGCAAAGCTTCTTTGTGGTCTTCCCAGAACACGTCGAGAATAATGTGCGTCTGCTCAAACTGCCACCGCAATTGCACAGCCTCGCCATTTTCAATCTTGTTTCCTTTGGTCCATTTCCTTAACTTGGTATCGATGATTTTTTCCAACGTCGAAACCCATTCGCGAGCACCATGCTTATTCATTGCAACCCCTTTGCTATTTATTCTGTTTTTGTCACGACCGGCTCTTGAGCGCGTTCAAGAGCTTCCTTGGGTCGCATGTTCGAAAGATCTCTTGCAGCCGCAATGGCATGCCCAAGAACGACCGTGGTTGTTGCAAGTGTCGGAGTGGCGATTCCGCCCGTTTGCATATCCAAAAGGGCATTGTTCGCCATCGTGACGAGCCCAAGCCACATTTCAGAAGAACTGCTATAGGGCTTCACGCCGTCCGACTGCGCCTTTTGGAGTCCGCGAACGTAGTTGTAGCCTGCGCCTAAAATGGCATTGGCCATAATCACCCATTTCGTATATTCAGGCGGAACCAGGCCTTTGTAGCTCGCAATCGCTGTTACGATGTTCCCGAGCAACGTTGCCCAGAAGGCTGGCTCTTTCCATTTGCTTTTGATATTCAATAGGTCGGTTGCAACTTTGCGTCCTTTCCACAAGAGCTTAATCTTTTCCCATAGTTTCATACTTCCTCCTTATACCGTTTTGGCTTCTGGCCTGACTGAAATAACCTCCGCTACTTTATCGGGATCGACGTCCAAATGCACATGCACGGGCTGGAACTTCTCATCCACGTAGACAATACGCCTGGTTATTCCCACCTCTTTGGCCGCATCGAAGATGAGGGATACCTCATGTGCGTTCTCCACTCGAAGATCCACCGCCAGACCCTTAAGATGAGCGGAATCTGGAACAGATCCGATGATGGATTTATTCTTCTCAGGTGAACGAAACCCAGACGTAATGATGAATGGGATTCCGGCAATTTTTCTGGCCATGTCGAGCTTGGCAACGAATTCTTCATTGAGGCCCTCCACTTCTTGTTCCGTAAAAAAATTCCATCGTTGGTTAGGCGGCATCTTTTTTCCTTTCTTGCGGGTCGAGAAGGTGGGAAGCGGGATCTGAATCGAACCTTGCCACTTCCCGGTAATCGTCCTTTCGACAACGACGGACACGACCAAGCTCCCAATCTTCTTCCACCACGAGAAGCTGACCACAAAGCGGGCAGCTCACTCTGTCGTTAGATCCTGTAGCTCTCGAGCAAATCGACCTCTTCGTTTAAGCGGCAAGAGACGCCGCGCCTTTTCTTTATCCTCGAGTCCCTTGCCAGCCATCTCCCGGTTCACTTCAAGGATGACGCGCCCGCGAGATTCTGGAGCGGTCTCGGCAATCCACTTCTGGACCTTCTTCAGGTTCTCGGGAGTTCTTTCCCGCAGGTATTGCCTATAGGCTTCTTTAAACATAAACCGTGGGGTGGCGCCGGTTTCTTTCGTCTTTGTCTCAAAGCGTCTGGCGGCCGCTTCTTCCTGACTAAAGAACCCGGATGGAGTTCGGATGAGCGGCTGAAAGCTTCTCGACTTCTCAAACATGCCCTTGTCTTGGCGCTTCACTTCCGGTTGTGGTTTGAGGATTGAGTCTGAAATCTCAAGCGCTTGCTTGGCGGCGGGATAGATTCCTTGAATACCGTGCTCAAGTCTCGCTGGAGAAATACCCGTTTTTTCTCCGATCAGCCGCGCGGTATCGGTGGTGCCATTCGTAAACTGGCGCCCGGGGGCTACGTTCTTGAGGCGTTCTGGAATAATCGGACCGCCACGGAATGTATCGAAGTTGGCGTATTGCTCGAAGGGCTCTTTCAAAAGAGGCGGCATCGCGAAAGAAACCAAGTTCCCGGCCATCCCAAGCGGAGTAAAGTTCGCTATCCGGTTCTGAAAATTCAGGTCCTTGCTACTGTATTCAAGAAGCGACTGAACAGGGTTCGAGAACAATTGGCTTGTCTCGCCCTTGCGTATTGTGAGAATGACGGGCAGATCTTCGCCGTCCACTTGGCGGGTTGCGCCTGTGTTGATGTACCAGAAATTGTCTTTGATGTAAGGATCAACCTTGTTGTCGTTTCCGAACTGCTTGTTCCAGGAATAGAGGCCCACGGTTGGGGCTGCCACGTATGCGCCGACCCGCGCGGCGGCCAGTAGTGGCTGGTCCCGGAAGAGCCTTGCGATATTGAATGTTCCTTGCGCGGCCGGGTTGAGGAACGGAATGACGTTGTTCCACACGCGCAGAGCGTCGCCCATCTTTTCGAAGTCCACCGTCACGTCACGGGAGTTTAAGATCTTGAGGGGTTCCGGTAATTTCGTCGGCTTAAGACGGATGTATTCGGCCAGGCGCGACGTGTTTTCCATGATCTCAGCCGGTATGCGAACCGCGTCGAATGGCAAGGAAACAGTGTTCATAATTACGCGCGCGGCCTTGTCTTTCGGACTTAAGAGTTTGGCTGGAATCGGGACCTGCTTGGGGTAGGACGTTACGACACCCCCGTAGGATCCACCGCCTTTCATCCATTCGTGAAACACCTCATCCGGAATGCCCATCGCTTCTTTGACGGAAGAGAACAGTGCCTTCCCATAGGACATGACTTTGCTTGCTTGTCCTGGAATGGCACGACCTTTCAGAAACACCTCCTGCGCGTCGCGGAAGAAGTTGGATAGAACAAATGGGGCCCGGTAAGTTGTGGCACCCGATTTAAAGATGCGGTTGAAGCTAGACATCGTTTTGGTCACCAAGTCGAGTTGCTCGCGGTTGAGCCCCTGGAGCATGTCTTCGATATCCTTGCGGACCGCAAAGACTTTTCCGCTCGAGGATTTGGCGTTACTGCGAACAAATCCTTTCGGGATTTTGGAAGGGTCCACTTCGGTCACGATCTTTCCTTCTTTGAAGATCGACTGGCCAATTTCCTTACCAAACTGTGTGGCGATCTGGTCAACCACTTTCTGCTTTTGAGCTGCCGAGACTTTCGTGATCAGGCTTCGCCGGACCACATCGAGCACGTCGGTGTTAATGATCTTCTGCGTCCCCTGCTTTTGCTTGAGGAACGATTTATTGATTTTTCCGATGGGCTCACCGCTATCGGATCGTCGAAACTCGGGCCGCGTTTGAGCGAGCTCGTCTTCGAGGATTTCGGAGCGCATGTAATTGGGATAGCGTTCCCGCAACGCTTGCGCCGATTCGGGAGTGATAACTTTACCTTCCACCAGGATATCGAGCGCCTTGTTGTTTTGGATGTCCGCGATGGAGTCCGCCACCTGAGCAATTCTCTTAAAGCGTTCGGGACCAAGCTCTGACTGCAGTCGCGCGAGTTCTGTTTCTGCAACATCGGCTGTGACTCCGCTCGTGGTTTTTCCCATGCGGTCAAGATCGGCGAAGTTTCGCATGGTATAGATCCGGTTCAAAGCTTCTCGGTCTTCGAAATTCTCAAGAGGAGCGATGACGTCATTCAATTCTTTCAGAAGCCCTTCGCTTTGCGCTTTGATCTTTCCCGGGAGGGTCCTCGCCGATACATAGGACTCTGTATATTTGCCGCCGGCGTTCGGGAATTCTGGAGCAAATTCTTCACCCGGTTTGTACTTGATGGGTTCCATTCGGTCATAGAATTCCCTCTTAAAATTGTCGATCGGAGACGGCTCGCCTGGCTTAACATCGGGCCCAAGCTTCACCGCGCCCGCCTCGGCGCTTGCCGCCTTCGGATAGAGCTGTTCGAGATCAAGCGGTTCCCATTTGCCAACAGTCCTGGGCTCGCGGCCCGTGACGGGAATTCCAGCTTCTTCTAAAACATCTTTACCTACCGTAGACCCATACCCAACCTTTTGAATTACGGGATTCGAGGGATCCCCGAAAACCGTGTATTGAGACCGCTTGGCTCCTTCGGGCCCGAAATCATCGTTGAAAGAAAATAGGGCATGCGGTTCCCCTGTCTTAGACCCTGGTTGAATGACCGGAAGTTCTGCCGGAGGCCGCGCTTCTGAGACGGGTGGCCGCGCGGTTGGGGCGTCGGGAGGCAGATCGATCGCGGGGGCCATGTGCGCAACTTCTTCGGCAGCGCCAAAAAGTGGTCTGGCGAGTCTTGGAAAAGTCTTTGTCAAAGCCTGTTTTGCGACGCCTTCGGCTGCTGGCGACGCGAGCATCATGGCGACATCCGCCGGCGTTTGAGGAATCATCATGGCCAAGGCTTCACCGCCCATGCGCTTGAACATGCTCTTGTACGGCATTTTCCCTGTACGGCCAGCCTCTTTCTCTAATTCTTCATCGGACGGCCCATAGAACTCGCGGACGTTCTGCGCCGCCCGCGCCGCCCCCGGTATGGGTTCTAATAGCGGGCGCTTGGCAAAGTCCCGGGCGGCTACAGCCGGCGCCGCAATGCGTTCCATGGTGGTTGTGGCTTTGGCAAATGGCGCGGTCAGGGGTTCTGTGAGATTTCTGGCAGCCGAGCGTATCGCCTCCATCGCCGGCGAGGGAGCCTGTTCGGGTGGCTCAGGAGGCGCATTTAATTCAGGGCCGTCCGGGGGTGCCATCTCAATCTCAGGCGAATCCGGTGGCTGATCTTCTGGCTGATCCGGAGGAAGTTCGAAATCCATTACCGCCCGCTTTTAGACATCTGCTGTTGTGCCCAAGACAGATTCCTGGCCGTTGCCGGATAGTTCGGGAAGTTTTTCTTGAGCCAGGCCGTCGGATCTTGAGAGGCCTGCGGTCCCATGGGAGGCGTGTTCGTTCCTCCTGTCCGTGGCGTGCGGTTTCTGCGCAAGCGGTTTTGGAGTTCATCATCGAGCACTTGCAAATAGGCCTGCCCTTCTTCGTATTCGGGCGTTCCTGGGATCCCGTAAAGGAGGTCCTTACTGATCTGATTGCGGTACGCGGTGATGTCTCGGGTTGTCATCTTGGTTGGGTCAGAATCGGTCCCGCTACCTCCCCTTGGTCCGCCGGCATACCGGCGCTTGTACCACTCGGCCTGAGCAGACTTAAGGCGCGTGTCAGCTTCTGTGCCTTCCATTTGACGGCGTTCTTTCATAAAACCCAAGGCTTCGGCTCTGCGCTTGGCTCCAGGCATTCTCATGAGATTTGCGTATTCATCCGTTGGACCGCCACCACCCATAGGCTGAGGCATGGTGTTTTGGCTGGTCTGCTCATAGCCTGGAGTCGCACCCATAGAACCTTGCTTCCATTTCAAGAAGTTTGCCGTATGGTCGACTGGTTCAGACGCGGTTTGAGCGTTCCAATCTCCGAAATTAGGATCCACTCCCGGCATAGAAGACTGGGGCTGAGGACCTGTGGTGCCTTGCGGCGCCCACCCAGATGGCTGGGGACCAGAGGTTCCCGTTGGCGATCCATATTCGTAGTCATAAATTCCCTGATCTCTTGCCTCTTTTCGTCTTTGCAATTCCAAGAGCGCTTTTTTGTAGCGGCTGTCTTGAAAACTGTCTCCGATTCCAGACATTGTTTTGTTCAGTTCAGAGAGACTTTCCGCCATGCCACTTCTCGCATTTGGATTTATTTGAAACGGTGGTTGATAGGTTAAAGACATGATTCCTCCTTAAAATGCTCCGTAAGCTTGTGCGCCAGCCCGAACACCATTAAATGCGGTGTTGAGATAATCCAGTGCGTTGGGACCTTGTGGACCGTACTGATCCATATTGCGGCTAAAGTTTCTGGCTTGCGTGTCGTAATCCTGAATGTCCTGGGTGCGTTTGAGTAAGTCCTGATATCCCTTGTATTGGTAATCGGCATTCTGATTGATGCGGCCCATTACATCGTCCTGCGTCTTTCCGAATGAATTGATAGCGACATCCTTATTTTTTCCGTACTGACTAGCCGCGAGCTGCGCCATGAATTGGCCCCGGTTCTCGTTGAGTTTGGCTTGCAGATCCGTGAGCGCCACATCCAAGGCCGGCGATGTCGTGCGGCCCATACGCGCATAGCGCGAGATCACATCCTCCTTGGCTCTGTTGAAGAATGATTGATCCGAAGACTCGAGTTCCCCAGACAAAGACTTTCGAAAATCTTCGTCGGTTTTATTCGTGTATTCGGGAAGCGTTTGGAGAAACTGGCTGAGTTGGTACGTATCGGCTTGCCCGGAAGCCAGGAGGTTTGAGTAGTGCGACATCTCGTCTTTTGTCGCATCTCTTCCGTATAGACTTTTGAAAACGGAATTCACGTTATCGTATTGTTTGGGAGCTTCTTTCGCCCAGGTTGCCTGTTGACGCTTGTAGTAATTGGCTGGCGTGTTCGACAGGCTCATGTAGTATTGCGTCAGTGCCGACTTGCCCGTCCCAGAATTGAGGAGATTTGGGTCTCCTGATAGGTAAGCCGAAGAGAGCATGTTCAGCTCAGATTGAGTGGGGTTTCTACCGAATTGCTTGTAGAAGTCTGTCCATGCCACCATCTCGGCGGCTTTTTGACCCCCGCCTGGGCCTTGCCAGTTGTCACGACCCCAAACGAAATTTCGTGGATCGCCTTGAAGAAGTGGCTCATCCGTTTGAGGCATGAGAAAGTCTACCGAAGTATCTTCGGCCGGCATTTGGACTTGATCCGGATATTCGACATCTTGACCACCACCGCCGTACGCCATTACCATAGAAGCCTCCTAAATTTCGAGATTATCTGACCCGTCTTGCCGAAATTCTTCCGTAGAACTTCGGCGTTCCTGCCGAATAAAATCCTTTTGCCTTAAGATAAACAGTTGTTGTTGCGCTGTATGACCGTCTGAGAACAGGAACCATCGCAAAACTATTTACAGTTGCGTTTGGCGCGAACCCCTCAACGAGCGAGTCACCGTAAACTAAATTGATGCTGTTGTTCCCTGTGTTTGTCGAAATGCCCATGTCAAAACCAGTTGTCGTTGCACTATTCAGATCTTCCGCTACAATTCCGGTAATATCCCAATCACCTGCCGTAAGGGATATCTGCTGAACATCGCCCCAAACGCCATTCCCGAAAGCGTTAATCTCTGTCGCAATCGTGATGCTTGAAACAACGAATTCTCCGACGTATCCAGCCGGCGCATTGTCTCCTGCGGTTGTTCCTTTGATCGTTACACTCGATGTAAATAGGTTCGATCCTGTGAAGGTGTTTGATCCTGTGAATGTTTGCGTACCTGTCAGCGTGGCAAATCCAGACGTTGAAGCGGCAGTCGTTTGAGTCGTTCCATCCTTGAAAACAATCTGCCCAGAAACATTGACTGTGGATACGTTTAATTGGGTCACCGTCATTGTGCTTGCAATGCCCGCATTAATAATTGGGCTCTTGATGTCTTTGTAGACATTCTGAAATTCTTGATCGATAGCACTATCGGAATGCTTGTAGATTGGGCCTTCAGCACGCGAAGTAACGCAGACGAGCACAAGAAGTAATGGAGCAAGTAGCCGCTTCATGGATATACCACCCAAGGTTTTGGCAGGTAGGAGATATTGCCTGCGTAGCATTCCCAAGATGGATTCGTGGAGTTGTCGCCGATTTGGACATTGAACGTATTGCCTGTTGTTCCTGCTGCGAAGTTCTTATTGGCTCTTATGAAATTGGCTCGCGAATCGTAGAGGCTAATCGTTTGAACAGTAGTCGTTGTTTGATCGAGCGTATACGTCGCTGTGAGCGTTGTCCCTGAAGAAGTCTTGCAGTACCAAGAAGACGTTCGGAAATCTTCTAGAACAAAAGGAGAAGAGCCGAAGAAGTCTTTGCTTTTCCAGTAGGAATTGATAGCCGAGCTATCATCGCTCTCGGCGATTCCAAAACTATAAGATTTCCCAGTATTGGAGGCTCCGATGTAGAGGGCAGCGTTGTAAGTAAGAAATCCATTGGATGGAATGTCATAGAGATTCCACTGAGGAGTGATCAGGTCGTAACGAAGAATCCGGTTATTCGTGCTTGTGGAAGACCCAAGAGACACGGAAAACCAGACCGAATTGTCAAAGTAGCTGGCATACATCTTGTCCGCCGCGTTGCCCTCGAACCAGTTAAATGTGAAGTCATCAATGTGTGGGGTTTCCGAAGCGACAGTCAGAAAGAAGTCGGATCGAAGTTGGAAATAGGTACCGCTCGACGCTGCCACTTGAGCGTTCTTGGTCTGCGCCACCCAGTTCGGTGTGGATGAGGTGACTATGAATTGGGCGGTGGAAGAGCGTGTGTAGTAAGTGATCGTGCTGTTGCCGTTGGTCGCATCCGTAACGCCGAGCGCGCCAAAAGAGCTCAGGCCTGAGGCATTGCGAACCGCCGAGTAATAGGTCCCTGTGGAAGCGGCGATGACAGAGACATCCTGCAATTGCGGGAGAGTCGTTGCCGAGTGACCGGGCGCGGTCATTGTCGCCGAATAGACCAAATATCTTTTGACCGCGCATCCCGTTATATTGGATCCACTCGTGATCGTGGCATCGGCGGTATAGGTATTGGCAGAATTGCTTGAACAGCGAACCGCATACGTAAATGTTCCGGTGCTATTGGTTCCTGTCGTGAAAGAGCCATAGATCGGCGTCGAGAAGGCTGTATCAAAAACCCGCGACGTGTAGTTTCCAACTCGCGCGATGTTGTAAAAACCGTCGACATTCCATGTGTTGTCTGGGATAACCATGCGAATGGCGGCAAATGAGGTGACATCAGAATTCGTGACGGTAAGAGTTGATGTACCGTTCACATAAACGGTAAGGTCTCCCGTGCCGGAATTGCGCGTTACCGTAAATGTGGAAGGTCCAGAAAAACTTATGGAGCGCGTTCCAAGTGTTGCGGATCCAGCACCGGTATAGACGTTTGTGAACGACGTTATTTGGACCGTTGAAAAAGCACCAGCCGCATTCCCGTTAAAAAGAAACCGGTAGCCTGCGTTAGAACTATTTAGGGTATAGAGAAGTAGATTCGATCCAGAACCAGCCGAAGCCCTGATCTGAATCAAATAGTCCGCATTGACCGTCACCGAAGATACTCCTGTGCATGAGGCCGCCGAGCTGCAAGTTCCAACGCCACCTGAAGCCGTCATTGTAGGGCCACTTCCGGAGGGGCCATTGTCTGTTGTCCAATTTGCCAAGGACGCGAAATCGTCATAGAGGTAGGTTCGTAAGGTCACAGCACCCGCGACCGTGTACGTGTCGATGGCGGGTCCAGCACCCTGGCTGAAAGTGGTCGAAGAAGTATCTATCACGGTGATCGAGCTCGGGTAAATGGAACCCGACACAATGG
>Ga0068862_100003765_pt1 | contig 12942 bp, 7 predicted proteins | sample KBSSwiS52_FD_66598 | JGI IMG/M metagenome (GOLD analysis project Ga0068862, IMG submission 66598) | Switchgrass rhizosphere microbial communities from Kellogg Biological Station, Michigan, USA - KBS Switchgrass S5-2 | ecosystem: Host-associated > Plants > Roots > Rhizosphere > Soil ... | reverse complement strand
CCGCAGGCGCGCCTAGGCCGGGCTTATGGAAGGTTTGTGACGTCGCTTTCGCTGCTCAGGAACGCAGCTCCGCGTAGCGCGCCGGGCGGTGCGTTCGGACGAATCGGGCCAGCGTCGCATCGATACTGGCAAGCAACGACTTTTTGGATGTGTCTCCGGGGTGGACTGCCACGCGCACCGTTTCTGACCAGGGCAGGACGTTGCGTGCGAGCGCCGAGAAAAGCAGCGAAGAGGCCGTGCGCATGGTGCTGCGGCTTGCCCACGTCACCACCGGCCCTTTGGCAAGCACGGTATCGTTGGCGGCATCCCAGACCCGCCAGTGGTCCTCCGCCAGCGCGAACCCCGCTTGCCGCAGCGCCGCCCGCGCGCCTTCTCCATAGAGCCACGCCGGCGCGATGAACCCGGCCGCCTCCCGGCCGATGGTATCCTCGATCAGCGCCTTGCCCTCGCGCATCCGCCGCAGCGCCTCGGCTTCGTCGAGGCCGAGGAACTCGCCCTCGCCGGCGGTCATGTGGCGGGCCTTGAGCGCGGCGGCGCCGGAGTGCTCGGCCAGGTCCTTGTGAAACCAGCCGTGGACGAACATTTCCACGCCCGCGTCGGACCATGTCCGCAATCGCGCGCGAAACGCAGCGTCGCCGCTGAGCGGGTGCGCGCCCCAGTGGTCGGGCACGACGAGCATCGCGAACCGCGCCTGGCCGAGGCGCAGCTCCAGCCGTTCCACCAATTGCGCGACCTCCCGGTCGAAACCCGGTCCGACATCGTGGATCGAGGCGAGCAGGCGGCGCGGGGATCGGGTCTGCGGCAAGGCTCCGGCTCCAGGAAGGGAACAGCAGTCGCGCCGCCCTCTACAACCCCGCCCAGCCTCACTACAACCCCGCCCAGCCTCAGTCGAGCGGCGCGACGTCCACCGAGAAGAACATCGTCTGCTGCGATCCGCCGCGAAAGGTGCCGTCGAGCGGGGCGACGTCCGAATAATCGCGGCCCATGCCGATGAAAATGTGGTCGACATCGGCCAGCTTGTCGTTCGTGGGATCGAAGCCGACCCAGCCCAGCTCCTCGCCGCACCACAAGTTGACCCAAGCGTGCATCGCATCGGCGCCGACCAGCCGCTCCTGCCCGGGCGGCGGCAGCGTGCGCAGGTAGCCGCTGACGTAGGCGGCCGGAATGCCATGCGCGCGCGCGGCGATGATCATGACGTGAGTGAAGTCCTGGCACACGCCGCGCCGCTGGTGGAACGCGTCGATCGGCGGAGTGTCGGGATAAGTGGCGCCGCTGTCGAAGGCGAACTCGGTGTGGATGGCGCTCATGAGCGCTCGGCCCGCATCCATCGCGGGCATTTCATCGTCGAGAAAACCGCCCGCCCACAGCGCGATCTCGCGCTCTGGCGCGGCGATCGGCGAGGCGAATATGTACGATGCCGGCCCCAGCGGGGTCAGGTCCGGCAGAGCCATCGCGGTTTCACGCAAGGCCCCCAGTTCCGGGCCGCTCGCCTCGAAAAGCTGGGCACCGAGTGGCTCGCGCTCCACGGTGAAGCGGCTTTCGACGTGGAGGTGCTGGATCGGCTCGCGCAGGGTAAACTTGCTCTCGCTGCCGTAATAGGCGCTCGGCGCCTCGATGATCGAGGCCGGCTGCGGATCGACGGTCAGAGTATAGTCGCTGACCTTCTGATCCGGCCACAGGACCGGCTTCAGCCGCACGTTGAAGCGCGCCAGGTGCACCGGCGCTGCGTATTCCAGGTTCGTGATATGTGTGACCGCGTAGCGCATCGTCATCCCAGCAGCGTGCTGCTCGTCCCCTCGTCGGTCTTTTCGAACTGTAGGAAGTAACGCACGGAAATCGCATCGGACAGCGAGAACAAACGGGCCTGCACGTCCGCCAGCACCGCACTGTCCAGCTCGGGCGCGATGGCCGAGGCGAGGATGCCCTGCAGGGCGTACCCCTCGCGCAGGGGCTGTTCGGGCATGTCGTCGTCGCGCACCGAGGGGAGAGCTTCCAGATGGCCGACGATCTCGCGGATCTGGTACTTGAGCGAGCGGGGATTGGCCGGGTCCAGCAGCACGAGATCGAACACCGGGTTGCGCATCGGTTCGGCCAGATAGCGCGAGCGATAGACGATCTGGCTGTCGCACAAGTCGAGCAGCATCCCCAGCGCATCGGCGTCTGCGGGGCTGCCGTCGAAATTCTGCCCCAGGTGCAAGCCCATGCTGCAGATCGCCAGCGCCCGCTCGATACGCTTGCCGGTCTCCAGGAAGCGCCACGCCGCCCCGCGCACCATGTTCTCGGAAGCGAGCCCGGAAAGCGCGCTGAACTGTTCGACCAGCGTCACCGTGCTCGCCAGCATTCCCTGCGTGCGCTGGGTGTCGATGGGAGGCATCGCGCGGCTGACGATGCGCCACAGGTCGCGCGCGAACCGCTCACGCAGGCCAAGACCCACCTCGAAGCGGCGGGTGATGAGCGAAGTGACCGAGCCGGACAGCGCCGTGTCGGACAGCGCCTGCGCGCAGATCGCCGCGAACGGCTGCTGCACCGTCACGCCATCCACCGCACCGAGCTGGAATAGAAGGTTGGCCAGCGTCCGGCGCACCCCGGCGCCGCTGGCGCGGCCGGCATCGACCTCGATCGAACTGCCGAGAATCGCGCGGACGATCCGCGTCGTCATCTCGGCACGTTCGTTGTAGCGGCCGAACCAGAACAAGTTGTCGGCCGCCTGGCTGGCAAGGATGCCGCCCCCGCGGGAGACGGGCGGCTCCTGCGTGACGGTGCCGTACATCGGCGCGCCCGCCACGTCGCCATCGACGATCCAGCAGTCGGCCGACATATCGCCGCTGCCGATCAGCGAGGTGGGCAGCGTCTGGTTCGAGGCGATGCGCGCGAAGCCGCCGGGCATCACGGTCCACGCGCCGTCCGCCGTCCGCGCTACGAAGGCGCGCAGGGTGAACGGGCGCGGCACCACCGCGCCGTCCAGTACCACCGGCGTCGTGGAGAGGCGGACGATTTCCTGCGCGCAATAATCCATCGGGCGCCGGCGCATGGCCTCGATCAGCGCCTCGCGATGCGCCTCGTCCAGGCTCGCGCCCTGCACGGGTCCGCCGGGCTCCAGCCCATCCACCGGCTGACCGAAGGCCGAAACCAGCGCCAGCTCGTCGAACCGCTCGAGCACGGTGTCGGCCTCGGCGTGCTGGCCGCACCACCACGTCGCGACGGTCGGCAGGATCGGCTCCTCGCCCAGCAGCACTTGGCACAGGCGGGGGATGAAGGCGTTGAAGGCGGGCGATTCGAGCACCTCGACCCCCGGCCAATTGGCAATCTCCAGCCCGCCCGCCGCAAACGCCTCGAACAAGTTGGCGACGCCGATCTCGGACTTGGCGTCGAACGAGAGGGGATCGAGGGCGGTGGTGTTCACCCATCGCCACAGCGCGTCGACCCGCTTCGGCCCGCCGATGGTGCCGACGAACAGCTTGCCGTCCTGCACCGACAAGTCGCGCCCTTCCACGAGCGGCAGGCCTAGATACCGCGCGAGATGCGCCTGCTCGGCATAAGTCTGGTTGAACCGGCCCGGCGTCAGCAGGGCGATGCGCGGGCTTTCGCGCTTGCAGTCCGCAGCAATCCCTTCGCGCATTCGCGAGAAGAAATCGGCGACGCGACGCACGTTGCTGTCCGCCAGCAGCGCGTCGGTGAGGCGCGACATGGCAAGGCGGTTTTCCAGCGCGTAGCCGACGCCGGTGGCAATCCGCACCCGGTCGTTGAGCACGCGCCACTGACCGCCCGGCCCACGTGCCAGATCGGCGGCGTAGACGTGGATGAAGTGCCCGCTCTCCGGCCCCCGGCCCAGCATCTTGCGAGCGAAGGACGGGCTTCCGGCAATGACCGCGGCCGGCAGGTGGCCGTCCGCCACAAGGGTCTGCGGGCCGTAGATGTCCTCGGCCAGTTTCTCGAAAACGCTCACGCGCTGGATCAGCCCGCGTTCGACCTCGGCCCATTCGTCGGCACCGACGATCAACGGGATCGGGGTGATCGGCCAGGCCCGCTCCTGCTCGTCGCCGGCGATGCGGAAGGTGAGGCCGAGATCGACGATATGCCGCGCCGCCGCCTCCGCCAGGGAGGCGGGGCCATCCTCCGCCAACGCCGCGAGGCCGGCGGTAATGGCGGTCCACCTGGCCGCGACGTCGGGTGCGGCGCCCCCGTACAGGTCGCCGGTGCTGGCATCGACAGGATAGCCGTCGAGCCAGCCGGGCGCGATGTCAGGGGCAGGAGCGGTGGCCACCTTAGTTTGCTGTCACGACGTCAGGGCCTGGCGCCCGAGCCCACCGGGCGGCGCAGGTCGAGCGAGAACGGGAACTCGCCCGTCACTTCCTCAGGCGGCATGGAAAGCTTGCCCGGCGAGTGGCCGTAATCCTGGAAGCGCGCCTTGCGCCGCGCCTCGGCCTCGTAGCCGTTCACCGGCACGTCGTCGTAGTTGCGACCACCCGGGTGCGCGACGTGATAGACGCATCCGCCCAGCGAGCGCCCGTTCCAGGCATCGAGGATATCGAAGGTCAGCGGCGCGTGCGCCGGCATCATCGGGTGCAGGCACTCGGCCGGCGCCCACGCCTTGTAACGCACGCCGCCCACGCCCTCTCCCGGCCCGGTCGGCACGAGCGGAACCCTGCGGCCGTTGCAGGAAATGATGTGTCGTCCCTTCACCAGCCCCGTCGCCTTCACCTGCAGCCTCTCGGTCGAACTGTCGACGTAGCGGACAGTTCCTCCGATCGCGCCGGTTTCCCCAAGGACATTCCACGGCTCAAGGGCGTGGCTGATTTCCAGCGTCACGCCGCCGCCCTCGATCTCGCCGTGGACGGGGAAGCGGAACATCCGCTGCGCTTCGAACCAGGCGGGGTCGAAGTCATAGCCGACGTGGCGAAGGTCCTCCAATACGTCGAGAAAGTCCTCCCAGACGAAATGGCCGAGCATGAAGCGGTCGTGCAACTGCGTGCCCCAGCGCACCAGCGGACCACCCAGCGGCTCCTTCCAGAACCACGCCGTGAGCGCGCGCAGAAGGAGTTGCTGCGCGCAGCTCATCTTGGCGTCCGGCGGCATCTCGAACCCGCGGAACTCGACGAGACCGAGGCGACCGGTCGGCCCGTCGGGCGAGAACAGCTTGTCGATGCAGATCTCGGTGCGATGCGTGTTCCCGGTGACGTCGGTGAGGAGATTGCGGAACAGCCGGTCGACCACCCAGGAAGCGGGCTGGACATATTCGGGGCCGGGCACCTGAGCCAGCGCGACTTCCAGCTCGTAGATGCTGTCGTGCCGCGCCTCGTCGATGCGCGGGGCCTGGCTGGTCGGGCCGATGAAAAGGCCGGAGAATAAATAGCTGAGCGAGGGGTGGCGCTGCCAGTATGTGACGAAGCTCTTGAGCAGATCGGGCCTGCGGATGAACGGCGAATCAAGCAGCGACGGTCCGCCGAGCACGATGTGGTTGCCGCCCCCGGTACCGATCGAGCGGCCGTCCACCATGAACTTGTCAGCCGTCAGCCCCACCTCGCGCGCACAGTCGTAAAGCGTCTCGGTGATGTCGACGGTCTCGCGCCAGCTTGTGGAGGGATGGATGTTCACCTCGATCACGCCGGGATCGGGCGTGATCTTCAGGACCGTCAGGCGCGGGTCAGGCGGAGGTGCGTAGCCTTCGATGCGGACCGGCAGCTTCAGCTCCTCGGCCACGACCTCGATCGCGGCGACCAGCTCAAGGTAGTCCTCCAGCCACTCGGTCGGCGGGATGAACACGGCCAGGTAATCGCCGCGCGGCTCGATGGTCATCGCGGTGCGCACCGCGCCCTCGATCAGGTGCTGCTCGACGATGGCTTCGCCGAACTGGCGCGGCTCCGCGATCTGCTCGAAGCGCTGGGTGACGCCCAGGTCGCGCGCCTGCACGCCGCGTTCGACCGCCTGCGTGCGGTAATCGGGCAGAGGCTCGCGCTCGTCGGCGGTGTCGCGCGGGTGGATGTACGGGAAGTTCGCGGGTGGGACGTAGGGCAGCGAACCGAGCGGCAGACGATAGCCGATCGCGGAATCGCCCGGTACGGCAGTCAGAAGGCCCTTGCGGACGCGCCACAACTCGCTGCGCCAGCGCTGCGGCTCCTGCCGCGCCTGCCAGCGCTGCACCGGCAGCACGAAGCCGACCGGCTTGTCGATTCCCCGCCGGTAGGTCCGCTTGAAGCGGCGTGCCATCTCCTCGTCCTCGATCGCGGGATCGAGCGGAGTGGTGTTCAGCGGCAGTTCGTCCTCGCGCAGCATCCAGACCCCGCGGTCCTCGAACACCGGTTGCACGTACTCCTCGTCCAAGCCGAGCTGCTTCGCCGCACCGACGAGCACGGTGGCGGCGGCGACGATATCGATGCTGGGCACCGGATCGGGATCGTCGCCCTTCTCCAGCGGCTTCTCGCCGGCCAGCAGGCTGTCGTCGCGCCAGATCGGCACGCCGTCCTTGCGCCAGTAGATCGAGTAGCCCCAGCGCGGCAGGGTTTCACCGGGATACCACTTGCCCTGCCCGTGGTGGAGCAGCGATCCAGGCGCGAACTTCGCCCGCAGCAGGCGGATCAGCTTGTCGGCATAAGCGGCCTTGGTGGGGCCGACCGCGGCCCCGTTCCACTCGGGCGCCTCGAAATCGCGGTCGGCGATGAAAGTCGGCTCGCCGCCCATCGTCAGATTGACGCCGCCCTGCACGAGTTCCTCGTCGACCCGGTCTCCCAGTTCGAGCAGCGCGGTCCAGCGCTCATCGGTGAACGGCTTGGTGATCCGCACCGCCTCGGCGATGCGGCTGACGTTCATCTCGAAGTGGAAATCGACCTCGGCAGGCTCCGCCATGCCCTCGATGGGCGTGGCCGAGCGATAGTGCGGCGTGGCGCAGAGCGGGATGTGCCCCTCGCCCGCGAACATGCCCGAGGTGGCGTCGAGCGCGATCCAGCCGGCGCCGAGCACATAGGCCTCCGCCCAGGCGTGAAGGTCGGTCACGTCCTGCAGCACGCCCTGCGGCCCGTCCTTGGGCAACACATCGGCGACAAGCTGGATCGAATAGCCTGATACGAAACGCGCCGCGAAGCCCAGCCGGCGCAGCAACTGGACCAGCAGCCAGGCCGAATCGCGGCACGACCCGATGCCCACCTCCAGCGTTTCCTCGGGCGTCATCACGCCCGACTCCATGCGGATCACATAGCCGATGCGCTGTTGCAGCCTGCTGTTGATGTCGACCAGGAAATCGACCGTGCGCCCCTCGTAACCGGCATGCTCGGCCACCAGCGCCTCGAACAGCGGACCCTGCTCCTCGGTTTCGAAATAGGCGGCGAGGTCGGCCTTCTGCACCTCCGCGTACGAGAAGGGATACTCCTCGGCGTCCGGTTCCACGAAGAAATCGAAGGGGTTGATCACCGCCAGCTCGGCCAGCAGGTCCACTTCGATGCTGAAGTGGTCGATCGGATCGGGGAAGACCACGCGGGCGAGCCAGTTGCCGTGCGGGTCCTGCTGCCAATTCAGGAAATGCTCGGGCGGACTGATCTTCAGCGAGTAGTTGGGAACCTCCGTCCGGCTGTGCGGCGCCGGGCGGAGCCGGATCACCTGCGGGCCAAGACGGATGCGCTTGCTGTAGCTGTAGCGCGTGAGGTGATGCAGAGCGGCCTTGATCATCGCCGCGCAGCTTGCGGCAAAGGATGTTGCACTGCAACAGGGATCCTGCCCTCGGCGCGCCCGCGTGCCTTCGATAATGGTCGAGGTTGCCGCCGCATTCTTTTGACCTTCGTGCCCGTTGCAGCAATTGTGTCACATCTGCCGGTCAAAGCGACGACAAAGCGAAGGAACCCATGCTCGACGCGCGCGACATCAAGACCGCCATTCCCGAGGCAGAACCGACCGATGCCGCGCCGACCGCGTCGCGGTACTTCAATCGCGAACTAAGCTGGCTCGTGTTCAACGAGCGCGTCCTCGCCGAGGCGGAGAATCCCCGCTATCCGTTGCTGGAGCGTCTGCGATTTCTCTCGATTTCGGGCAGCAACCTCGACGAATTCCTGACCGTGCGCGTCGCCGGCCTTGCCGGCCAGGTGCGCAGGCAGATCGAGGAAATATCGATCGACGGTCTGGTCCCCACCCAGCAGCTGGCCGCGATCCACGAGGAAGTGCTGAAGCTGGAACACGCGCAGCAGCGCATCTGGAGCGACCTCAAGCCCCAGCTCGCCGCGTCCGGCATCCAGGTGGTCGGCGATGAAGGGCTGGATATCGGCCGAGAGCGCTGGCTGAAGGAGTACTTCCTCGAACAGATCATGCCGGTGATCACCCCGCAGGCGATCGACCCGGCCCATCCCTTTCCGTTCGTTGCCAACACCGGCGTCGGCATCCTGTTCTCGCTCACCCGGCTGGCCGACGATGCCAAGGTGATGGAGATGATCCTGATCCCGCAGGCGCTTCCGCGCTTCGTGCGGGTGCCGGGCGAGCAGACCACCTACATCTCGATCGAGGACCTGATCTGCCGCCACGCCGACCAGGTGTTCCCCGGCTTCCGTTTCAACGGCTACGGCGTGTTCCGCGTCCTGCGCGACAGCGACATCGAGATCGAGGAGGACGCGGAAGACCTGGTGCGCGTCTACCGTACGGCGATCCAGCGGCGGCGGCGCGGCATGGTGATCGTGCTCCAGCTGCAAGGCCGGTTCGATCCGGCCGCGGAGAACCTGCTGCGCGCGCAGCTCGGCCTGGACCATGCGCTGGTCATCAAGACCGGCGGCCTGATCGGCATCGCCGGGCTGGCCGCGATCATCGACGTCGACCGGCCCGATCTGAAGTTCGAGCCCTACGCGCCCCGCTATCCCGAGCGTATCCTGGAGCATGACGGCGACTGCTTCGCGGCGATCCGCGAGAAGGACATCATCGTCCAGCACCCGTACGAAAGCTTCGAGGTGGTGATCGACTTCCTGAAGCAGGCCGCCCGCGATCCCGACGTGATCGCGATCAAGCAGACGCTCTACCGCGCCGGCAAGCAGTCGGCGATCATCAACGCGCTGATCGCGGCGGCGGAGCAGGGCAAGTCGGTCACCGCCGTGGTCGAGCTGAAGGCGCGGTTCGACGAGGAGCAGAACATGCTCTGGGCGAGCCAGCTCGAGCGCGCCGGCGTGCAGGTGATCTACGGCTTCGTGGACTGGAAGACCCACGCCAAGGTCTCGATGGTGGTGCGGCGCGAGGGCGACGCCTATCGCACCTACTGCCACTTCGGCACCGGCAATTATCATCCGGTAACGGCGCGGGTTTACACCGACCTGTCCTACTTCACCGCCGAGCCCAAGGTCGGGCGCGACGTGGTTCGACTGTTCAACTTCATCACCGGCTACGTCGAGCCGCAGACCGAACTGCTTTCGATCTCGCCCGTCAGCCTGCGACCCAAGCTCTATGAGCGGATCGATGCCGAAATCGCCAACGCGCAGGCGGGCAAGCCGGCGGCGATCTGGGCCAAGCTAAACTCGCTGACCGATTCGCCGCTGATCGATCGATTGTACCAGGCCAGCCAGGCAGGGGTGCAGATCGTGCTGGTGATCCGCGGCATCTGCTGCCTGAAGCCCGGGGTCGAGGGCATGTCAGAGAATATCGTGGTCAAGTCGATCATCGGCCGGTTCCTGGAACATGGCCGCGTCTGGGCGTTCGGCAACGGCCACGATCTGCCGAGCCGCCGCGCCCGCGTGTTCATCACCTCCGCCGACGGCATGGGCCGCAATCTCGACCGCCGGGTGGAACTGCTGGTGCCCATCCGCAACAAGACAGTGCACGATCAGGTCCTGGGCCAGGTCATGCTGGCCAACCTGCTCGACACCGAACAAAGCTGGCTGCTGGCGCCTGACGGTACCTACCTGCGCGTGGCCCAGAGCGAGACGCCGTTCAACCTGCACCGCTACTTCATGATCAATCCGTCGCTTTCGGGACGAGGCGCCTCGATTGCCAGTGGACGAGAGGTGCCCAAGCTATCGCTTCGTCGCGGCAACATATGAGATAGGCCGCTCCCGGGAACCGAGAGCCAGGCGATTCGCTGAAAACCCTATGAGCGGCACGACCTACACGGGCGAGAAGCGCGCCATCATCGACATCGGCTCCAACACGGTGCGGCTGGTCGTGTACAACGGGCCGCCCCGCGCGCCCGTGGTCATCCTGAACGAAAAGGTCAGCGCCAAGCTGGGCCGCGACATCTGCAAGACCGGCGCGCTGTCCGACAAGGCGATGAACACCGCGCTCTCGGCGCTCGCGCGGTTCGCGGCGCTGCTGGAGATGCTGGGCATCGCCAACGTCGATTGCGTGGCCACCGCCGCCAGTCGCGATGCCAGCAACGGGCCGCAGTTCCTGGCCGCCGTGCGCGACCTCGGCCTGCAGCCGCGCCTGCTGACCGGCGAGGAGGAAGCCCGCGCCAGCGCCACCGGCGTTGCCGCCGCCTTCCCGGGCGCGCACGGCACCGTCGGCGATCTCGGCGGCGGCAGCCTGGAACTGGTCGCGATCGACGGCGAGGTTTGCAAGGGCGGCATCACCCTGCCCTACGGCACGCTGCGCCTACCCGACTTGCGCGCACAGGGACCCGCCCACTTTGCCGCCATTGTCGGCAGCGGCCTGGCCGACGCCGGCTGGTCGCATGGCGCGGACCTGCCCCTCTACATCGTCGGCGGGTCGTGGCGGGCACTGGCGTTGCAGGGCATGTACGAGATCGGCTGGCCGCTGGACGATCCACACGACTTCGAACTGGCACCGGACGAGGCGCTGCGACTGTGTCGGCAGCTCGAAAAAGGCAAGCCGGAGCGGACCGACCCCCGGATCGCCGCATCGCGCATCGCGGCCCTGCCCGACGCGGCGGCGCTGCTTGGCCAGCTTATCGAGCGGATCGGCCCTTCGCGGATCGTGTTCTCGTCGTGGGGCCTGCGCGAAGGGCTGGTGTTCGCAGGGCTGGACGAGGCGACACGGGCGCAAGACCCGATGCTGGCGGGCGTTTCCGCCTTCGCCCGCACGGCGCTGGTCACCCACGAGCATGCCGAGGCCGTCGCGCGGTGGACCGCCACGGTCTCTCCCGAGGGACCCGGCCCCGAGGAACCCCGCCCCGATGACGCCGGCGACGCCAACCTGCGCCTCGCCTCGACGATGCTCGCACTGGCCGCGATGCGCAGCGAGCCGAACATGCGGGCCGAGCAGGCGATGGGCTGGGCGCTGCGCAAGCGATGGGTCGGCCTCAACGCCCGGGGCCGGGCAATGATGGCGATGACGGTGTTCGCGAATTCCGGGCTGACGCAAGTGCCGCCCGAACTCGCCCGACTCGCATCCGCCGCGGACCTTCACCGCGCGACCGGCTGGGGCCTGGCGATACGGCTTTGCCGGCGCCTGACCGGATGTGCGGACGAAGCCCTCGCCCGGACCGCCCTGCGCCGCGAAGGCGAGGAACTGGTGCTCGCGCTGGAGGAGCCGGTGCAGGCCCTCTACAGCAACGGCGTCGGCAAGGACATGCGCGCGCTGGCCGAATGGCTGAAGCTGGAATGGAAGGTCAAAGTGGTCGCCGACGCCTGATCACCGGTTTGGCTCACCGCCGGCGGCCGGCTCGAATCCGGCACCATTCCGGGCCGGACGATTGCCCACACCTCGCTCAGATTACGTCCCGATCTGGATATAATCGTTCAAGTTCCGGCAATTGTCGCACATTCCTTTCCACTCGTCGCGCGTATCTGGCGTTCTGCGCCTGTTGAGTTAAGCCTTTGCCAAGGTGGACTATGGCAGGGTGGCCCTGCATGACCGGGCAGGCAGGACAAGCATGAACCGATTCTTCCGGGCACTCGCGGTGGCGTCCGCGGTGCTGATGCCGCTGGCACCCTCGCACGCGGGGAGCCTCGATCGCACGCAAAGCATCGACGATGTACAAAGCGCGTTCGACAATCTTTTCGGTACCCAGGCCCGCGCGCCGCGCACCTACAACTCCGGTTTCGAGCAGCAGTTGGCGCAGCTCGCCGAGGCTTCGCGCGGCCGCATCGGGGTCGCCGCGATGGATCTCTCCTCGGGCCGCACCATCGACGTGCTGGGCGACCAGCGCTTCCCGATGGCGAGCACCAGCAAGATCGCCATTGCCGCGACTTTCCTGGAAGGCGTGGACGAAGGCCGCTGGAGCCTGACCAGCGAATTTCCGCTGATGATGCCGGTGCCCTCCGCGCCCTTTTCCAGCGCCGTCGCCCCCGTCCGCCCCGGCGCCTACATGAGCGCGCGTGCCCTGATCGAGCAGATGATCACCCGCTCGAACAATTACGCCACCGACGCCCTGCTCAAGGTCGTGGGCGGGCCGCGCGCGGTGAATGCGTGGGTACAGCGCGCCGGTATAGGCGACTGGCACATCGACCGCGACATCGCGACGCTAGTGCGCGACGACGGTGCGATCGACCCGGCGACCGTCATCGATACGCGCGACAGCGCCACGCCGCTGGCGATGGTCCGCCTCGTCTCCGGCCTCTACCAGGGCCAGTGGCTCTCCGCGTCGAGCCGCCAGGTCCTGCTGGGCGCCATGAGCCGCTGCGCAACAGGCAAGCACCGCATCCCGGCGATGCTGCCGAGCGGCACGACAGTCTCGCACAAGACCGGATCGCTGAACAACACGTCCAGCGACGTGGGCATCATTCAGACGGCCGACGGGCGCGCCTATGCGGTGGCGATCTACGTCACCGGCCAGGGCGGGCGACCCAACCGCGATGCCCGCATCGCCAGCATCGCGCGCGCCGTGGTGGACGGGTATTCCACCGAGGTACCTCTATACCGGCGGACGGCTTCGCGCTGAACCCGACGGCTCGGACGAATCCCATTGCGCGCCGTCACCAGGGTTGCTAGGCGCGCGTCTCCCCGAAAGGGGCACGCCCCGGATGGCCCGATGGCGGAGTGGTGACGCAGCGGACTGCAAATCCGTATACGCCGGTTCGATTCCGG
>Ga0068862_100003764_pt1 | contig 12943 bp, 8 predicted proteins | sample KBSSwiS52_FD_66598 | JGI IMG/M metagenome (GOLD analysis project Ga0068862, IMG submission 66598) | Switchgrass rhizosphere microbial communities from Kellogg Biological Station, Michigan, USA - KBS Switchgrass S5-2 | ecosystem: Host-associated > Plants > Roots > Rhizosphere > Soil ... | reverse complement strand
ACGAACCAAAATACTTCGATTCGAGCTCGATGTGACTTTTGAGACAATGCCACGAATCTGTCTGCTTATCGTGCAACGGACGCTCAATCGATCCCGACCGTGGCCCTTGGATGGGCCTAAACACGGCCGCAGGATGAGGGAACGCACATTGCTGTGTTAGGTGCGTTGGATATGCTAGAGAGCGTAGCTAATCCTGGTGGGAATCGAATATGCAAGACCTATCATAGTGAAGTGAGGTTTAAGAATGCGATTTAGAATCGTTCTGCTGATCCTGGTGTTGGCGGGTAGTTTCGCTGCCTGTACGACGACCCCGAGTAACAGTAATTCAACCGTAGCAACCACAACGGCGTCGCCAAGCCCATCACCATCCACCTCCGCGAAGGAGTCTGTTCCACAGCTAACACTCCCGGTGCTTGATGCGTTACTCGCGACGGAATCGTTCGCCGGTGAACTAAAGTCGAAGTTGCAATTAACCGACGATCAGATCAATTCGCTGAAGAAGTTGGCGAGTACAGAGGTCGCGCGATTACGGCAAACTAACGCGGAAGATTCCACAGGTGACGCAGCCGAGTCGCGCGAACGGGCGACAAAAGAAATCATCGCGATCCTGGGTGAAGAGAAGGCTAAACAGTTCGCTTCGCTCACTTCCGATTACTGGGCTAACGCGGGCGAAGAGGGCGCGGGCACTGTTGGCCGTGACGCGGCCGGAGCAATGCCATCCCAGCCAAACTCTGTGCCAACAGACACACGCATTGTCGTAAACATACCGGCCTTCAGAATGGACCTCTTTGAAAACGGAAACCTAGTGAAGTCGTATAAGGTGGGCATCGGTTATCCTGAATTTCCTCTGCCGCAGGGATTACGTAAGGCACAGACCATCATTGTGAACCCGACCTGGACCCCCCCGGACGAACCATGGGTGGCAAAGATGAACGTACTTCCCGGCGAAAAAATCGAAGCCGGAAGTAAGTTGAATCCACTTGGACCAATCAAGATTCCCATTGGAGGTCCATCCTTGATTCACGGCGGTAAATCACCGGCAAAGCTTGGCACGTTCGCATCGCACGGCTGCGTCGGTCTGACAACTGCCCAGGTAAAAGACTTTGCCAAAATGCTTGCCAGGGCGTCGGGAACAGAATTCGCTGACGCCACAATGGAGAAGTATCTGCGCGATCGAACGACGACTAAGAGCGTGAAGCTGAAGCAAACTGTGCCGGTGGAATTGCGCTACGAAACGATTGTTGTGGAAGACGGCAAGCTACACATCTACAAAGACGTGTATGCGCAGAATTCAAATACCGAAGAGAACTTAAGAAGCGTTTTGGAAACACATGGTGTGCAGTACGACAGTCTAAGTGGAGACGAGAAGAACCAACTCCTTTTCGCGCTGAACGCAATGTCGGCGAAACCAAAACCAATGCCTTCGCCCTCTGTGACTGCGAACGCCAACAGCAATTCAAACGCAAATGTAAACAAGACGGCGAGTAAGAAGGCTAAAGGTGAGAAGCCGAAGAAGGAGTTTGTGATTGAACTAGCGCAATTGAGCGGTCGTGGATATCCGGCGCCGGTTAATTTTGATACTGGGACTGGAAAGCCCGCGCCGACGGTGGCGGCAACGCGTTAACAGCAGCTTTTGACAGGATTTCAGGATTACAAGATTTCAAGACTGAATAGGGAACGGGAATGAAACACCCCTTAGAGGAAGTGCTTCAACCTTTTCGCCTTTCGCTTGAAATCTTGTAATCCTGAAATCCTGTCAAAAGGGCAGCTTCACGCCACACTCGCGGCTTCGCATGAATCCAACTCCGGTGCTTCCTCGATGGGAGCTCCGGCTTCGCCGTAGTAAGGACGACCTGATTCAATTGCTTCGAAGTACTCTTCGATTCGATTGAGAACTTCTTCGACAGAGTGCGAGTGATAGATCGATGTGCGAAACAGTGCGCCACCTTGTAATCCGCGCGTGAATTGTCCGGCGAGTTGTTTCATGCGATTGATTGCCGGAGTTTCGGGCATGTCTTCGCGGAGCATGTCGAAGTACTCATGAAGAATTGCACGCTTGTCAGCAAGCGTCGGTTCAAATACCGGGCGACCGTGAATCGCATCTTCAATCTGGCGAAAAATCCACGGGTTAGCCATCGCGCCACGACCGATCAAAACTCCGTCGCAGCCAGTTTCGCGAAACTTCGCAAACGCGCCTTCAATCGTCGTCACATCGCCACTGCCTGACACCGGAACCTTCACCGCTTCTTTTACCTGCTTAACGAGATCCCAGTTTGCGAGACCACGATAGCCCTGTTCTTTGGTTCTGCCGTGTAAAGCGATGTGCTCCGCGCCACAGGCCTCTGCAAGCTTCGCCGTCTCGACCGCATTGATTGTGTGATCGTAAAAGCCCGCGCGAATCTTTACTGTCAGCGGAATGGTGATCACCTTTTTGATTTCTGTCAGTATTGTTTCGAGCCGAGGATGGTCCTTCAACAAACCGGAGCCACCGCCGTGTTTGACGACCTTCGGCGCCGGACAACCGCAATTCACGTCCAGGATGTCAGCTCCAACTTCTTCCGCCATCTCCGCCGCCATCCGCATTCGCTCCGGTTGTCCACCAAAGATCTGGACGGCGAATGGGCGCTCGTCTGCATAGAACCTCATCTGCCGTTTCGACTTCGGATTACTGCGCGTCAAACCTTCAACCGAAATGAACTCCGATACGCTCAATCCAACTCCGCCGCGTCGCTTGAGCAAGCGCCGGAACGACACGTCGGTAACACCCGCCATCGGCGAGAGTATTAACGGTGGATTAATCTCCACGTCGCGAATCTTAAAAGGCTTGATATCCGGATTCATGGCTGAATGCTAACGGGCGTGCCGACTGTTACGGCTTCGAATAATTCCCGAATGTCGTCATTTTCCAACGCGACGCAGCCCCATGTCCAATCGCTCTGTGCGCCGTGGCCATGGATGTAGATCAAACCACCGAGTCGGGTGTATTGCGGGGGCGCCGTCTTTGTTCTGATCGCCTCGGTTATCGTGCGATGCTGGGCACGATTTATCAATCCGTCGCGCAGCCCGCGGTCGGCGTCTTCGGCATTTGGATAACTGATGCCCAGCGACAGGTAATAAGCACTGCGGTTGTTCTTTACGAAGACGTAGAACTCGCCTTCGGGCGTTGCGCCATCACCTTCCCGTATCTTGTCCGCTACTGGACTAAAACCGAGGCCTGCCTTGTAGCTCCGCAACAACTTCTCGCCTGAATAGAGATCTAGCCGCCGATCCGCCTTACGCACAACTATGCGCGGGTTCTCTATGGGCAGCTCCAAACGTGGTCTATCAGTTTGAGTCGCAGGGTCTTCTCTATTCACAGGCATGGCAGACGACTTCACGATTTGTCGACAGCCAAACGCGGAAACTGCCAACAGACTTGTTACGAGTGCAGCTATGGACCATCTCGACATAACGGTTACACCAGGTCAGGAACTGTTTCTTCGTTCGTCAACTCATATAACTCGCGAGCCTGTTCTTTGGAGGTTTGGCCGCGTTGCGTGGTTGCTAAGACTCGAAACGTGCTGACCTTCTCGCCGCGTCGAACCGTTAGTTCATCCCCTGGTTTTACTTGATGAGCAGGCTTGGCGCTAGTGCCATTAACTAAAACCAAACCGCGATCGCAAAGGTTCTGAGCAACGGTTCTTCTCGGACAAATTCGACTCGCTTTCAGGAACAGATCCAAACGCATCGGATTCCATTCTGCTTAGTACCGAGCGGTCGTGTCAAAAAATCTTATTGGCCACTTAGGTAATCCGGAGCCTGCGTGAATACCCAACTTCTCATTCTCCCCAAGCTTTAGCTTGGGGTCCATGGCCGAGTGCATTCGGCAGCAACCGTTTTAACGGTTTCCAGGGACCATCTTAAAAGCGGCGGCCTTCGGTTGGAGAAACCGTTGAAATGGTTTCCGACAACGCATGTGGCGCAGTGCCCCAGGCTAAAGCCTGGGGAGAATGAGAAGTTGACTAATAGCCAAAAGCTGAAAAGAAAAATACCACCTACATCAGCAGGTGGTATTTATCAAAGTTCGAAGTGACGCCAGGTTACGGCTTCTTCTTATCGGTCTTTTCAGTCGATTTCGCGGATGCCGGGGTCGAGAGCTTGAGCAAAGGCTCAACGCTCGCCCGGTATGAATCCGACAATTTAATGAACGCTTCGTTGCGCAACTTCTGCAAGTAGGCTTCGCGCTCTTTGGGCTGATGCTCGACCATCATCGCTTCGCGCACCTGATTCTCATTGAACGTTGCTGTCGTTCCGGCTGCCGTCCGCTCGTCGACTCTCAGTATCTGATAACCCTCCTGAGTCTTGATCGGGTCTGTTACTCCGCCAGCTTTAATATCTTTCACTGCCGCGGCAATATCTTCACGCAGCGAAGGCACTTCAAAAGTCCCGACCTTACCTTTATCCTGTGGCGCGGTCCGCACGCCATTCTTTTCGCGTTCAGAATTCGACGCTGCCAGCGCTGCGAAATCAGCGCCCGCCCGCAACTGCGCAACGAGTTCGCTTGCTCTTGCCTTCACCGCTGCGGCGTCTTTGTTCATTGTGCTCAGATAAAGCTCCGACAACGTAATCGACTCTCCCTTGCGGAACTTATCTTTATGAGCTTCGAAGTATTTCTTAACTTCGTCGGTAGAGAAGCCGAAATAGAGGCGTCGATCAACTTCCTGTTGAAAGACCGCCTGCTTCATCATCTCCGCGCGCATCGTGGCTCTGATGGCGACCGGATCCATCTTGTTTTCTTTTAGCGCTATATCGAGTTTCTCGATAGAAGTGATGCCTTGTTCCCGTGCGACCTCCAGCATGCGAGCATTCACAGCTGCTTCGATCTCAGTCGCGAGGTCTAACTCTTTACCCTTTTGGAGCAACAGCTGTTCGTTAATCAGGATCGCGATCAACTCCGGCTGTTTCTTAGCCGCCTCAGCGAGCGCCTGCTGCTCAGTCATGCCGTTTTGCTTGAGCGCTTCAATACGGTCTCTCGTTTCTCGTTTGAGGCGCGAGAGGGTGATGACGTCGTCGTTCACCTGTACGACAACTTCGTCAATAACCTGCATCTCGCCTTCCTGCGCCATGGCGGGGAGCGAGTTAGCGCCAATCAGCACAATCGCGAACAACAGCATGATCGCGACAGATAGGGATTTAACTTTCACAATTTACTCCTAATAAAAAATCAAAAATCGGTCTATGTTCTTGGGTTCTTGGGTTTCAGGTCTTTTGGAATGTTCCGCTACACGCGCAACCTCAGGCAAGACCAGAAACAAAAGGCCTAAGACCGCGTAAGGCTGGCCATTCTAATCGCTAGCTCGAAGCTGGAGCAACACGCCGTGCGCGACGTCGAGCACATTGTCCTGCTCATCTTCGGTTAACACCAGCCGTAGCACTCCAGTCGGCGTAAAAACCGTGCCTTTTCGATCGGTCATGAACTGCCGCAGGTTTTCGGGAGAAACTCGCGCTTTCTCACTGAATTTGAAGGCCACACCATCAGGCGTTCTATCGATGGAAAGAACGCCAGTCTCTTCGGCCAAACGCCTTAAACGAGCATACGAAAACAGACGATCGACAGATAATGGAATGCGGCCGTAACGATCCTCGGTCTCTGTCCGGATAACCGACAGAATGGCCTCGTCACGGGCTGACGAAACGCGTTTGTAGGTCCTGAGCCGCTGTCCCATGTCGGCGATGTAATCGTCCGGAATGGCGACGTCGACGCCAAGATTCAGCGTCACACTCGTTTCGTCTTCTACCTGTTCGCCACGCAATTCAGCAACAGTACGCTCGAGCATTTGCGTGTAGAGGTCAAATCCGAGCGCCTCCATGTGGCCGGATTGTTGTCCACCAAGCATGTTGCCGGCTCCCCGCAGCTCAAGATCCAGCGCCGCTATACGAAATCCGGCACCCAAATCAGAAAACTCTCGAATGGCTGCTAAACGGCGTCGGGCAATAGGTGTTAGTTCTTGCTCACCTGGAATCAGTAGATAGGCATATGCGCGACGGTTCGAGCGGCCCACACGCCCGCGCAATTGATAAAGCTGAGAAAGACCGTATTGATCAGCGCGATTTATGATGATCGTGTTTGCCCGGGGGATGTCTATTCCGTTCTCAATGATGGTGGTAGCGACCAAAACGTCATACTTGTAATCGATGAAATCGAGCATCACACGTTCCATGTCTTTCTCGTTCATCTGACCATGCCCGATTGCGAGTCGGGCCTGTGGTACGAGCCGCTGCACCAGCGCCGCCACGGTTTCGATCGTTTCCACCCGGTTGTGAATGAAGAACACCTGGCCGCCTCTTGATAACTCAAGCTCAATCGCCGACTTAACTACGTTGTCGGAAAACTGGACCACCTGGGTTTGAATTGCCAGTCGATCGCGTGGCGGTGTTTCGATCAACGACATGTCGCGCATGCCACTCAACGACATGTTGAGTGTTCGGGGAATCGGTGTTGCCGATAGTGTCAGCACGTCGACGCGTTTCTTGAGATGTTTCAATCGTTCTTTGTGGGCCACACCGAACCGCTGCTCTTCGTCAACCACTACAAGACCGAGATCTTTGAATTGCACGTCTTTCGAAAGCAGCCGGTGTGTGCCGATAATTACATCAACTTCTCCTGACGCGACTTTCGTCACTACTTCCTTCTGTTCTTTCGAGGAACGAAAGCGTGAAAGGAGTTCGACCTTCACGGGAAATGGCGCGAAGCGTGAGCGAAACGTGTCGTAGTGCTGATAGGCAAGCACGGTCGTCGGCGTCAGTATCACTGCCTGCTTGCCTTCCATAACTGACTTGAAAGCCGCGCGCATTGCGACTTCTGTTTTTCCATACCCTACATCGCCACACAGCAGACGATCCATGGGCACGGGTTCCTGCATGTCAGTCTTCACTTCTTCAATCGCCGTTTCCTGATCGGGCGTCAGTACAAATTGAAACCCATCTTCAAACTCCTGCTGCCATGGCGTGTCAGATCCAAAAGCGTGGCCACCTACAAGTTTGCGCTCTGCGTACAGACGTAACAGTTCGTCAGCCATGTCGCGCATGGCCCGCTTGGCTTTCGCTTTTGTTTTTTGCCAGCCAATACCACCGAGACGATCCAACTGCGGTTGATGACCTTCAGCACTCGAGTATCGCTGGACCAGATCAAGCCGTTCCACAGGGACGTACAACTTTGCATCATCGGCGTAGAACAGCAGCATGAACTCGCCTGTTGTTGGGCCGAGGTCAAGTGTTTGTAATCCGCCGAAGCGTGCGACGCCATGATCGATGTGAACTACAAAATCGCCGGGTCTTAGATCGCGGAAGTCCGAAAGAAATGCCGCCGCCTTTGAACGACGACGCCGGCCTTCACGGGTCTGTCGACTGCTATCAACACCGGCTCCTCTTCGTTCGACATACTCGACTGCTTCGTCAAAAATATCCGACTCAACATGGACGATTAACTTCGATTTCGGCAGCTCAAATCCGCCGGTCAACCGACCGACGGTCACAACTACTATCGCACCACCGGCATCGCCAGGCTCCGCGATCAGAGACAGCCGCGCTTCTATTTGATATTCACTGAGGATTTCACTGACGCGTTCGGCAACTCCCAGGCTTGGCATCACGAAGAGAACGGTCTCACCTTCTTCGGCCGCCGCACGAATATCAGAAACCAGATCGGCGATCCGGCCGTGATATCGCATTGCCGACTGAGCCGGCCATTCGCATTCAGCGGCGTTGTCGGCGATTGGAAAGAGGAACAGCGGTCGGCGGGTCGATCGTCCACGGCCGATCTGGACCTTCGGCGCTTCGGCATCGAGCGAGATCTCTTGATCGACCTCAGCGGCGGCGCGGCCAAGCGTTCGTAACTCTACTCGTTGCCGCGCTGCGATCACGGTTCGCAGTTCTTCAACCGACAAATACAACTCTTCAGGCGGCAAGGCGATGTCGTCGGCTTGATCGATTTCGTTGTAACGCCGCGAAAGTTCATCGTAGTCGTCGCTCAGGTACGACTCGATGCCACCTGGTTCATCGATGACCAGTACCGCGTCTTTCAGATGTTCGAAGATGCTCGAGTTGCAATCCTTGATGATCGGAATCAACCATTCCCAACCGGCGAATGCTTCGCCCTCGTTCGCAAATGCCGTCCGGTCACGCAGTGAGCGAGCGTATCGATCGTCGGTCCAACGCTCTCGAGCGGCCTCTGCCCAAAGTTGAAAGTCCTGGGAATTAACAGACAGCTCGTGCATGGGTGGCACTTCGACAACTCGCAACTGGCCCGTTGAAAGTTGCGTCTCCGGATCAAACTCTCTTAACGAATCGATTGTGTCGCCGAAGAACTCAATTCGGACGGGCGCACTTAGCCCGGGAGGCCATATGTCGACAATGCCGCCCCGCATTGAATACTCGCCAACCGCCGACACCGGATCTTCACGCATGTAACCGGTTGCCATGAGCTTTTCGACTAGCACATCAGGCGGGATTTCAGAGTCGCGCTTTAGTACTGTTCCGTAATCAGCGATCGCTGAAGGGCTGACAGTTTTTCTCGCGAGAGCGCGGGCGGTAAGTAAGACGAGGTCATGAGAATGTTGTCGCAAACGCCACAATGTCAGCGCTCGTTGTTCAAGCGTTTGCGCGTGAGGTGATACTCCGGCGTACGGATCGCTTTCAGAGGCGGGTAGGACCAATACCTCTTCGTTGCAGGTTTGCTTTCCCGACAACGCGCAATACCAGAACCTGAGATCACGCTCCCATGGTTCAATATCGCGCGTCGACTGCGTGACAACAGCAAACGGCTTTCCGACCTCTCGTTGCAGGGCAGCGACGGCAAGCGCTCTGGCAGAACCTGCGACGAGACCACTGATTGAAATCACGCGCGCGCCGCGTTGCAATTGATCGAGGATTTGTTTGAACTCAGGCGAATCCTTAACGCGTTGCAGCGTGTTCTGTAATGCTGTCGCTGATTGAATGGTACTGCTCATGTCTTAATGTCCGATACGCTTTAGCTTGTCGTCGAGTCGCGTTACGGTCTATTTCCCACGAAACTTGAATCCTCGGTACCTCACGACAACTAGAGTTTATCGGACATACGCATCCTCTCAATTAACGTCGTCGTTGATGCTCCACCGACAAAAGGCAATGCCACGACCTTGCCGCCTGCAGCTTCAACTTCTTCACGACCGTGGATCTGATCGAGTTCGTAGTCGCCACCTTTTACCAGTACGTCGGGAAGCAAATCAGTAATCAAACTGCGCGGCGACACGTCATCAAAGATCGTCACGTAGTCGACACAACGGAGTGCAGCAAGAAGCTCCGCGCGTTCGCTTTCGTTTGTGATGGGCCGATCTGGCCCTTTCAGTTCACGCGTGGTTCGATCGCTGTTGATAGCCACAACGAGGGCATCTCCCAACGCGCGCGCTGCTTCCAGATATCGCAAATGACCGACGTGCAAAAGGTCAAAAACGCCGTTCGTAAAAACAAGGCGCAGCCCTTCAGAGCGCAGACGTTTACGCACTCTGAGCATTTGATCCGGGCTCAGAATCTTGTTTGACATTAGTTCTGTAAAAAATAGCACGGTAGCAATGCTAAGAGCGAAGCGGGGGCCGGGGTTTGTGGAGAGTTTCGTGTTTAGTTCGTGTGAATTCGTGGATCGTTTCGTTTTGTTCAGTAAAACAAGAACGATCCACGAAGTCACACGAACCAACACGAATCTCGTTACCACCAAATCGACTTTTGGGGCAAAGCTGGTAGTTGTTCCAATCTCCCGTTGAAACCACTCAATTCTCCGCGCGTCCTCTGCGGGCTCGGCGTCTCTGCGGTTCCTTAGACGCTGGCAAATTTCAACAAGCAAGACAACGTCGAAGCTATTCTCTTTCTCTCTTTGCTCCTTTGCGCCTTTGCGGGAAACATTCTTAAAAACAAGAACTTGCGAACTTGCTACGAAGAGCACGCCGAGGACACGCAGAGAGTTGAGTAGTACTAAATGATAAACTCCAGATCAGAACAACTGACTTTGACGCAAAGCCCGCGCGGAACAGTGGTTTGTACTATAATCCGTCGACTTATGTCCCTTCCGTTTCTTGAAGAAAACGATCAAACAGCTGCGCGTCGCGAGCACCTGGAAGCTTTGCGACACCTGGTGGGCAACGTCTATCCAAACAAATTCGAACGCAGCGAGATCATTGAACCCGGCCGAGAAGACACCATCTCAGCAATCGTTGAGAAGTTCCGAGCGTTTGAGCCGAAGGTTGGCGGCGACGGCAGACCAGGGGCGGAAGAGATCGAATTGGCCAACCAACAACTGAATCATTTCAACGTGCGACTCGCGGGAAGAATTGCTTCGCCGCCTCGGGTAATGGGCAAGGCCGCTTTCGTCCATCTCTCAGATGGCGTGTCGCGTTTGCAGATCTACATTCGCCGTAGTGATGTTGCGGGAGTTCGTAACGATGCGAGCGGAGGCGACGTTGATGGCTGGTCATTATTCGAATTGTTGGACCACGGAGACTTCATCGGTGTTGCAGGCTATCTATTCGTAACTAAGACCGGCGAATTGTCTGTGCACGTTCAGAAGCTTCAGTTTCTCGCAAAGGCGCTGCTGCCATTGCCGGACAAGATGCACGGCATTCACGATCCGGAGATTCGACAGCGCCAGCGATATGCGGATTTAATCGCTGGAAGTTTGAAGCTTGAAAAGGACGAGAACCTGACGCCACGTGAAGTGTTTGAACGGCGTTCGCACGCTGTCCGCGAAATGCGAAGAATCCTTGAGGATCACGGGTACATCGAGGTCGAGACGCCGATGTTGACTCCGCTCGCGACTGGAGCGGCGGCTCGACCTTTCAAAACACATCACAACGCACTCGACATCGATCTCTATGCGCGCATTGCACCAGAGTTGTATCTGAAGCGTTTGCTCGTCGGGGGCTTTGAAAAGGTTTTCGAACTCAATCGAAATTTCCGTAACGAGGGGATCTCATCCCGTCACAATCCTGAATTCACGATGCTCGAGTTCTATTGGGCGTATGCAGACGTGAACCAGATGATGGACTTTTGTGAAGAGATGCTGCGTGCAGTTGTGTTTACTGTTCTGGGCCATACGCACGTCAAGTTCGGTGAGCATGACCTCGATTTCGGGCAGCCATTCAGGCGCGTGAAGATGCGCGACAGTGTTGGGAATTTTAATGGCAATTACGATCAACTACTGGAGCAATTTGAGTCGCACGTCGAGCCCACGCTTATTCAACCGACATTTATTACGGACTATCCTAAACCTATCTCGCCATTATCGAAGGCGTCACCAACCGACGCTTCAGTCGCAGAGCGGTTTGAGTTGTTCATCTGCGGGGCTGAGATCGCCAACGGCTTCTCTGAATTAAATGATCCGCTCGAACAGTTTGAGAGGTTTAAGGATCAGGTGAAGCAACGCGAGCGAGGGGATGAAGAAGCGATGCTGATGGATGAAGACTATCTGCGTGCGTTGTCGTATGCCATGCCGCCGGCAGCCGGGATCGGCATCGGAATCGATCGCTTCGTCATGTTACTCACCAACAAGCAATCGATTCGCGATGTAATTCTATTTCCGCACATGAAGCCTAAGAACGTTGGACCAGCGTCTGAAGCTGAGGAATAAAGATTATCTACGGTTAAGTGCGCTACTTGGGTGGGGTGCTCGCTTTTTGACGCAAAACGACGAGACGTTCTTCAGACCATGAAAGATCCTGTCCGTCTTTTTTCACCGTCGCGACGTATCGTTCCATCGCTTCCAACGCACCCTTGAAGTTGCCCTGCTTCTCGCGGATACGACTGAGGTCCAGAAGGAACTGACCGTTTTGGTCGCCGTAGGCTGCGACCGCATTCGCAAACGCAGCTTCAGCGAGTTTCAACTCACCCTTGCCCTCATAAATGCGCGCGAGATGGTAGTAGCCAATTGGATAGCGCGAGCCTTCTCGATTTACAACCGGCAATAAAGTCGTCATCGCTTCGTCGTTTCGCCTCAAGCCGATCAACAAGTAGCTTAACTCGAGATTGGCGGGCGCGAAGTACCCGTTCTCTCGAGCGATGACGCGCTGGTAATTGTCGATCGCTTCCGGCTTGTTGCCGCGCTCAGAAGCCGTGCGCGCTTTTTGCAGGAAACCAAAACTTGTCGGATCGAGCGTCAACGGTTTTGCTGAGTTACTTGACGACGACGACTTTGGAGAGCCTGAAACTATTCCGGTCCCAACAGCACTGGATACCGGTCGAGTTTGCTCCACGGAAATTCTGCCCTCAGTCCCGGATCTTGCGAGCGACTGCTTTGCCGCCACATGTTCCGGATCGACCGCGACCGCTCGCCGCCATTCACGAACGGCCAGATCCATCTCTCCGCGGGTCGCATATAAACGTCCGAGGTTGTAGCTCGCTTCGGCGTAATGGAAACTCTCCACCCGCAACGCTGATAAGAAAGCTTCGCGTGCTTCGTCCCAACGACCAACTCGAAGCAATACGACTCCGAGATTATTCAGCGCGCGCGAGTATCGTCCTTTGCGTTGTTCGATGGCTTTCCGATACGCGTTGACGGCTTCATCGGTGTCGCCCAATCGCGCGAGTGCATTTCCGGCGTTGTAAAAGCCCTGCGGGTCGAACACGTCCAAGCCTGTTAGTAAATGAAGCTCACTAACCGCTTCGACTTTCTTGCCGCTGTTCGCAAGTTCTTCGGCAAGCTGCAAACGAAGTCTGATTTGATCCTGGGGCGTTGGCGCCGCGTCGATCTGTTCGCGCAAAGCCATGATTGGATCTGAGGGAGTAGCGCTCGCGGCTTCAGCCGGCATGTCCGAACTGTTCTCCGCCGGCTTGCTATCGACAGTTGCGGAAGCCGGTGCCGGCGACTCAGCTGGCGATGGTGAAATAGCGGGCGACGGTTCCGAAGCAGCCTTCTCAGGTTTGCCTGTTTCGTTTTGTG
>Ga0068862_100003762_pt1 | contig 12946 bp, 5 predicted proteins | sample KBSSwiS52_FD_66598 | JGI IMG/M metagenome (GOLD analysis project Ga0068862, IMG submission 66598) | Switchgrass rhizosphere microbial communities from Kellogg Biological Station, Michigan, USA - KBS Switchgrass S5-2 | ecosystem: Host-associated > Plants > Roots > Rhizosphere > Soil ... | reverse complement strand
ACTGGGTCCCCTGTTCGCACGGCGCGGGTCGGCGCGCGTGCCGGCAACACCCAGATCTCGAACGTCGGCGACAATCTCCTTTCCGGTGAGTCGGGAAAACGGCAGCTCTCGGTGAGTGAAAGAGCCGACCAGCGAGAGGGTTGGCAAACGCTGACGAGAGGAGGCGTCATGGGTTCGCGTTTTCCACTGCGCGTGCGGATCGGACTCGATGTCCGGCCGACAACAGCGCTGTGGGTGCGGTTGTTCAATCACTGTTCCTGTTGAGCTCTAATGATCGCGACGGCTCGATTTGGAACAGAAATAACGAAATTGTTAGTGACTGTAAGTTATTTGGAGTGTCAAAATACGACACATTGTGCAATTGTCGCCAGGCTTCTAATGAAGGTGCGACATTCCGGCACGGGATTCCGCCAGGCGCCGAAGTCCCGTCGGCTTCGCGCCGGGTGGCGGAATGAAGGCTTCGTGGTGACACCGACTACTGCAGACCCCGGCGTTCGCAGACAGTGTGGAGCGCGCATGAGGGAAGAGGGGAGGGACCAGGCGCGGGTCGCTCGTGACCCGGGCCTGGTGCTGCCCGTTCGCGCGGTGCCTACCTGAGATTGACCGGCGCCGTGTTGCGTCCGCCGAGCGGCGAGGTGACGCGGATGCGGTTCGGTCTGATGCTGAACGTGCTGGTGATCGAGCTGGTCGCGCCCGACGTGCTGTTCGAGGGGCGCTACTGGAGAGCGTGACGATCGCCAAAAAAACAAAACGCCCGGGCCACATACGGGCCCGGGCGTTTTGCCTTCGACGTGTCGCAACCGGCTCTACTTCAGCGCGATCGGATTGGTCTGCGCGGCTGCACTCGCCGACGAAGTCGCCTTGACCTGATTCGGTCTCGTGCCGTAGAGCGCTGCGTTGCTCACGTTCCGGATGTCGTTGGAGGCCACGATCAGATCGATGGTCCACGCTCCGGTCGGATCGACGGAGGCGGTCCCGATGACCGTTCCGATCAACGACGTGCCATTCGCGCGCGTTCCGTTGTTGAAGCTGACCGTGATCGTCTGACCCGCATGGAGCGTGTCCGTGCCGTCGATCCGCCACCGCAGCTTGTTGCCGATGAAGTCGGAACGGACGAACGCGATCGTCTCGGCGTTCGCGACGACCACCGTCACGGTGGCGACGTTCCCTGACACCACGCCCGCCTGATCGACGGCGCGGTAGCTGAACGTGTAGGTGCCGCTGGCGCCGGTGAAGGTCACCACGCCGCCGGCTCCGACGACCGCCGTGGCACCGGCTGGCGGCGTGACGATCTGCACGTTGGCGAGATCGGCGGCGCCGTCCGGATCGGTGTCATTGGCGAGCACGTTCAGCGCGATGGGGACGCCATTCACCGCGCTGAAGCTGTTGTTCACGGCGGTCGGCGCGTCGTTGACCGGCGTGATGTTGATCGCCACGAAGGCCAACGGCGACGTGACGCCGCCCACCGTGATGCTGTAGGCGATGCTGTCGGCGCCGTTCGCGTTCGGGTTCGGGACGTAGTGGACGAGGCCGCCCAGCAGGGATGCCGATCCGAGGCGCGGCACACCGAGGTTGATCGTGGCGCCAGCGGCATTGGTATCGTTTGCCAGCACGTCGATATTGACCGACGTGTCCTCGAGGAGCGTCGCGGCGTCGTTCACGGCAATAGGTCCGCCTCCGGGACCGCCTCCGGTGAACGCACCGACCTTGACCGGAAGCGTCGCGCTGCCGCCCAGCAGAGAGACGACGTTGACTTCGGCGGGCGGCACGGTCGTGTTGGCAGAGATCGAGCTGCCGACCAGGTCCCCATAGCCGACGAGGCGCAGCCCCACCGAGCAACTTGACGAGGCCGAGACCGCCAGCGCGCCGGACGCCGGATTCCAGGTGGCGGATGCGATCGTGATGTCGTCGGTGACCTTCCGTCCCGTGAACGTCGGCACGATCGCGCCGGTGATGGTCCGGGCCGACTCGTCGACCACGCACACGCCGACCTGGGCGAAGCTGCCCGGCTTCTGCCCCCAGTACTTCTCGGCCAGGCCGAACATCTGCGTCTTGGCCGCTCCCGCCGGAGCGATCAGGCTGCCGTCGGCGGCGATGCCGCAATCGGCGTCGTAGAACCCGAGCACCGGCGTCACGACCACCGGGGCGCCGGCACCGGGCAGCCGTGTCTGCATGGTCGGAATCGCGGTCGCGAACACGTCCAGTTGCTGGGCTCCGGTCATCGTGAGGCTCGCCCGATCGACCGTGACCTTGCCGGGCACCGATCCCTCGAAGACACGCCCCATGAGGCTGAAGTCCTGCGTACCCGCGATGAGGACGCCATCGAGGTAGATGTTGAACCAGTTCTGTGGCGTTCCGGTCGCGCTATTGATCACCGGGCTGCCCGTCGCCGGACCAAGGTACGCCGGATCCGCGATGTACTTCCGGCCGGTCGGTCCTGAGACCGGTGGCAACTCAGGGCCGCCAGGCGTGATCGACGGCAGCAGGAACGGCGCGACCTGCGTGGCCAGCGTGCACGTGAAGGTACCGGGGCAGGCCACGCCGATATCGTCCGTAAAGAAGATCCGGTCGCCCGCGATCTGGTTGGCGAACGTGTACGTTCCGTAGGGCGTCTCGACCGTGTACGTGCCCGCCGCCGGCAGGCGGGTGATGACGATCCGCAGCCTGCCGAACGTCATCTGATTCCCGGCGCTGACCACCCCGGTGGTGAACGCGGCTTCGAGCGCGAGCGTGAGTTTCGCGATCATCGGGCTATTGGGGTCGACGTTGGGGGCCGCGGCGCCGGCGGCCCAATAGAAATGCTCGTCGAAGAACGAGGCCGGATCGGGGAACACCTCCGGGAACTGCGGGGCGCCGCCGGCGCCGGGCAGGATCAGGCACCAGCCCGCGTCGAGTTCCGCCTGGCTGAGCGGCGAGCAGAATTCGAGTGCCAGACCTGTCTTGTCCTGGAACCAGGTCGGGTACCCGTTCGCGGTCGAAATGGGACCCATGCGCTCGAGTTGCGCGTAGGCCGGTGCGGCCGCGAGGCCGACGATTAGGATGACTGCGGAGACGAGATGTTTTCTCATCGACTTCTCCTTCGGGTACGGGCGAGTAATAAAATGTTCTACAGGCAAGATAGGCGAGCGCGGAGAAGCCCACAATCGGGTGAAACTCGGCGTCGCGCGCGGGAAATCACGGGATCGCGAGCGGGAATCACCCACGTTTGCGAAGGCGCGTCGGCAGGCGCGGCGATCGCGCGGTTCAGAGCCATCGTCGGCGAGCTGCGATGGAGTGCGATCGAAAGGAAGGACGCGCGGTGAGGCGTGAGAGAGGCGCATCGAGCGCGACGCCGCCGACTCCACGGATGTGGAGCCGGCGGCAGCGTGGACGGTTATCGACCGGGCCGGCGCCGGCGTCGAGCGGCCGCCGTCAGGGAGTCGTCACCCCGGCGGCGACGTGCTTCACTTCAGTGTTCCATTTCCAGATCTGGTACAGCGGCGGGTAGATCACCAGTTCCAGGAGAAACGACGTCACCACGCCGCCGATCATCGGCGCCGCGATTCGTTTCATGACGTCGGCCCCCGTGCCGGTCGCCCACATGATCGGCACCAGCCCGACGAACATCGTGGCGACGGTCATCACCTTCGGCCGCAGCCGCGTGACCGCGCCCTGCATGATCGCGTGCTGCAGGTCGTCGCGCGAGCGAAGACGCCCTTCCGCGCGTGCCTGCAGATAGGCGAGATCGAGGTAGAGCAGCATGAAGACGCCGGTCTCCGCGTCGACGCCGACGAGCGCGATCAGGCCGACCCAGACGCCGACGCTCATGTTGTAGCCGAGCAGATAGACGAACCAGATCGCCCCCACCGCCGAGAACGGCACGGCGAGGACGACGATCAGGGTTTTGACGAAGGAGCGCGTGTTGGCGTACAGCAGGAGGAGAATGCACGCGAACGTGATTGGCAGAATCACCGCGAGCCGCTCGCGGACGCGCTCCATAGCTTCGTACTGACCGCTCCACGTGATCGCGTAGCCGGGCGGCAGCTTCAGCGCTCCGGCCAGCACCCGTCGCGCGTCGGCGACGTAGGTGCCCGGGTCACGGTCGGCCAAATCCACGTACACATAGCCGGTCAGCAGGCCGTTCTCGTTGCGGATCATCGACGGGCCGTTGACCGCGCCAATCGTTGCCAGCTGGGCGAGCGGAATCTGCCGCTGCCCGTCGGCCGCCGAGACCGGCAGCTCCCCGAGCGCCCTGAGGTCGGTCCGGAAGTCGGACATGAAACGGACGTTCACGGGGTAGCGTTCGCGCCCCTCGATGGTGGTCGTCACGTTTTCGCCCCCGATGGCGTTCTGCACGACCATCTGCGCTCCGTTCAGGCTCAGTCCGAACCGGGCGAGCTCTCCGCGCTTCCAATTGATATCGAGGAAGTATCCGGCGCCGGCGCGCTCGGCGAAGACGCTCCGGGTGCCGAGCACCTTCGGCAGGACGGCCTCGACGTCGGCGCCGATTCGCTCGATGACCCGGAGATCCGATCCGGAGATCTTCAATCCGATTGGCGTCCGCACGCCGGTCGTCAGCATCGAGATGCGCCCCTTGACCGGCATCGTCCACGCGTTGGCGACGCCGGGCAGTTTCAAGGCGCGATCCATCTCGGCGACGAGCTCGTCCTGCGACAGCCGATCCGAGGTCACTCGACGCAGCACCGGCTTCACCCATCCCGGCGCCCACCCGGAGTACCAGCGGTGAACCGTGCGCCACTCCGACCGCGGCTTGAGCGTCACGACGGTCTCGAGCATCGAGAGGGGAGCCGGATCGGTCGGCGTGTCGGCGCGTCCGGCCTTGCCGAGCACGCGATCGACTTCCGGGAACGCCTTGATGATGCGATCGGTCGCCTGGAGCAGTGTCTGTGCGTCGCCGATCGAAATGCCCGGCATCGTCGACGGCATGTAGAAGAGCGTGCCTTCGTCGAGCGGCGGCATGAACTCGGACCCGAGGCGCAGGTACACCGGCACCGTCGCCAGCACCAGCGCACAGGCAGCGGCCACCACCAGCCGGGTATGACACAGCGACCACGCCGCGATCGGTTCGTAGAGGCGGATCAGCGTGCGGCTGATCGGGTGCGTCTCCTCCGAGCGCACCTTGCCGAAGCGCATCACCAGCAGGCGCAGCGCCGGGTCGAGCGTGATCGCCAGGATCGCGGCGACCACCATCGCCAGCGTCTTGGTGTAGGCCAGCGGCCTGAACAGCCGGCCTTCCTCGGCCTCGAGCGTCAGCACCGGCAGAAACGAGACGGCAATCACCAGCAGCGCGAAGAAACTGGCCCCGCCGACTTCCTTGACCGCCTTGATGATCACCGACTCGTGATCCTCGCGGCGGCCGGTTCGATTCCAGATCTCGAGCTTCTTGTGCGTCTGCTCGACGACGACAATCGAGGCGTCGACGAGCGCGCCGACCGCGATGGCGATGCCGCCGAGCGACATGATGTTCGCGCTCATGCCGGCGGCGCGGAACGGGATGAAGGCAATCAGCACCGCAACCGGAATGGTGACGATCGGAATCATCGCGCTGGGAATATGCCAGAGGAACAGGAAGATGATCGCGGCCACCGTGATCATGATCTCGACGAGCGTCGACTTCAGGTTCGCGATCGCGCGCTTGATGAGATCGGATCGGTCGTAGATCGGCGTCACCGTGACGCCGGCCGGCAGGCCGCCGGCGACGTCGCTCAGCTTCGCGCGCACGCGGTCGATCACCTCGAGGGCGTTCTCGCCGTGGCGCATGATGACGATGCCGGAGACCGTTTCGCCGGCGCCGTCCAGATCCGCCGCGCCGCGCCGCACCTCCGGACCGAGCGCCACCTGCCCGATGTCCCTGACGCGGACCGGCGTGCCGCTCTCGGCCGCCGCGAGCACGATGTTCTCGAAGTCGTCGATCGATTTCGCCGCGCCGCGGCCGCGGACCATGTACTCGGTGCCGCCGAAATCGATCAGCCGGCCGCCGACGTCGCCATTGCCCCCTCGAACGGCGTCGACGACCATGCCGATCGACAATCCGTACGCACGCAGCCGATTCGGATCGACGTTCACCTGGTACTGGCGCACGTAGCCGCCCAATGACGCCACGTCTGCCACACCACGCACGGATTTCAAGTGATACCGCAGGTACCAGTCCTGGACCGACCGCAGGTCGGCCAGGCTGTGGGTGTTCGATGCGTCGACGAGCGCGTACTGAAAGATCCAGCCGAGCCCGGTCGCGTCCGGACCGAGCTCGGTCTTGACGCCCTGGGGCAGCTTCGGCAGCGCCGACGACAGGTATTCCAGCGTGCGCGATCGCGCCCAGTAAATATCCGTGCCGTCGTCGAAGATGACGTAGACGAACGACGCGCCGAAATCGGAGTAGCCGCGAACGGCCTTCACCTTGGGCGCGCCGAGCAGCGCGGTCACGATCGGGTACGTGACCTGGTCCTCGACGATGTCCGGGCTGCGATCCCAGGTCGAGTAGACGATCACCTGGGTGTCGCCGAGGTCCGGAATCGCGTCGAGCGGGACGTGCGTGAGAGACCACCAGCCCGCGAGCGCGCCTGCGAGCGAGAGCAGGACGACCGCGATGCGGTGCTTCGCCGATAGGTCGATGAGCCGGTTGATCATCGGACACGCATCCGGCTGTCCGAATCCAGGAGGAACGTGCCGGAGACGACGATGCGCTCTCCAGCCGCGAGCCCGTCGACGATCTCGACGCGATCACCGAGCCGGCGTCCCATCTTCACCTCACGCGGCTCGAAGACGCCGGCGGTGCGCTCGACGAACACGCTGTTGCGGAGTCCGGAGCCGATGATAGCGTCGCGCGGCACCGTCAGCGTCGCCTGGTACGGGAGTTCCAATTGAACGTCCACGAACATTTCGGGACGCAGGACGAAATCCGGATTGTCCGCCTCGAGGCGGATCCTCATCGATTGCGTCGCAGGGTCGAACTGCGGGATCACGCGGCTGTCCACCCGCGCGCGGATCGGTGTCGCGCGGCCGGCCACCATGACAGTGCCGATCGTGCCGGGCCGCACCTGCTGCACGTCGTCCGCCGCGACGTTGGCGAAAATCCACACGCGGCGCAGGTCGGCGATCCTGAACAGCTCCGCGTTCTTTTCGAATTTCTCGCCCGCCGACACGTTTCGCGCCACGACGAAGCCGTCGATCGGCGACGTCACCATGATGTGCGTCGGGACCGTGCGCGTCCGGGTCATCTGTTCGATCTGCACGGGAGACACGCCCAGCGTCAGGAGACGATCCACCATCAACTGCTTGGTCGCGCCGGCGGCGGCCACCTGCGTCGGGGTGCCGGTCTTCGTCTCGCGATCGAGGAGATCGAGGCTCGTGACGTACGACCCGAAGGGCTGCCGTACTTCGGGCGTGGAGAAGGTGACGAGCAGCTGGTCCTTTCGGATCTGGCTGCCGGTCGTGACCGCGGCGACGTCGCGGACGGCGCCGTCCAGGCCGACGTTCACCTTGTAGACGCGCGACTCTTCCGGCGCCACTTTGCCGTAGAGGCGTAACTGCTCGGTGCCGCCAGCCGTCTCCACGGCCGCAACGCGCGCGCCGATCGTGTGCTGCTGCTCCACGTTGACGACAACCGCGCCGGGCGAGCGATGAGAATCGCCCGCACCGGTGGTCGCCGGCCCGGTCTCGTCGTAGACCGGCTCGAGCTTCATCCCGCAGCATGGCGCGGTGCCCGGCTTGTCCGACGTGTAGGTCGGGTGCATCGGGCATCGGTAATAGAGGGGTGTGCGCGCGTCGACGGCCGCGGCCGCCGTCACGCCGGCGTGCGAGTCGTGCTGCGAGCCGGCGAGGAACGCGGCCCCGACCAGCGCGCAGAACGCGACGGAATAGATCGTCTTGGTGATCATCGGATCCTCCTGCATGGCGTGAGGCCGGCGGTGGCGTCTGCCGCGCCACCGCCGGCTGTTCGTCGCTGTCGTTACGGATTCACTTTGAATCCGAACATCATGTTGTGGTCCTCGTGCGCGAGGTTGTGGCAGTGCGCCACGTACGGTCCGACGAACGTCCGGAAGTTCCGATACATGACGACTTCTTCGCTCGGCTCGAGGGCGATGACGTCTTCCCTCGAGTTGTCGTCCGGATGCTTCGGATCGAGCGGCGTCGGGATGCCGTTGCGCGAGAGCACGCGATGCTCCTCGAAGTGGAAGTGCATCGGGTGCACCCAGCCGCCGCCGCCGTTCCTGATCGTCCACACCTCCGGCTGGCCTCTCGTGACCTCGGCCAGGTTGACTCCGGGCTCGAACGCGGCGTTGTTGATCAGCCACTCCGTTTCGCCGCCGAGCGCTCCGCTGCGCTGGAGCGTGAACGTCCGCGTCGGCAGGGTCTTCAGCTTCCGCGTGTCGATCACCGGCAGCGGGCGAAGCGACGTCGGGATGCGGCTGTTGTCAACCGGCCGGTCGTCCCCGTCGATGACGACCTTCACCATCGGCACGCAGAAGCCCGGCTCGAAGTCGGGATTCGGAACCGGCGCCGGGAGGAGAATGCCGTTCTCGTCGTGCGTAATCATCGGCTCGGTGCGCTTGCGGCCGTTGACCATCTGATAGGTGTTCACCAGATAGAAGACCTGACCGTCGTAGGTCGGCTGGCCGTCCGACGTCACCGAGAAATCAACGATCAGTTCGCGGCGCTTGGCCGGCCAGATTTCCCACGAGTCCCGCACGATCGAATACGGGAGGAGTCCGCCTTCGGCAGCGATCTGGACGGGCCTGAAGCACTGCGATCCGCCGCGGTACCGCCACTGACCCTGCCGTTTTCTCGGGTTGGAATCCCAGGCGGCCGTGTTGAAATCGAATCCCGCCGGATCCGCCAGGTACCTGGCTTCGTCGTCGGGGCTGAGACCAGCCGGCACGACGTCGCCGTCGGTCTGCCAGGAGAGCTCGTAGATGCGCGAGATCGAGGCGCCGAGGAAGCGCGTGCGATACTTGCGGCGCTTCACGTGGAGAACGGGGTAGGCGACGCAGTTGGTCGTGAAGACGTCGCCGACGAACCCATGATTCGGGAAGTGACGGAAGAAGTGCTTGCCCCACCACTCGGGATGCGCTTCGCCGCAGCCGTTGTGCGCGTCGCGGTGTCCGGTGACGCCGTCGTCGAACCTGACGTCGTAGAACACAAACGGCAGGTCGTAGTCGACTCGCCCCGAGCCGTCGGTGCTCGGCACGCCCGGCAGGTGAAGGCCGTAGCGCTCGTCGCCCGGATCGAGAACCGGGTCGTAAATCGGGTAGAGGCCGACGATGCCCTTGTAGACGTTCGCGCCGGTGTGGTGCATGAAGTGGTCGTGGAACCACATGAACGACTGCATCTCACGCGGGTCGTTCCCGGCCGGGTAGTTCAGGTACAGGTTGTCGCACCAGGTTCCCGGCGGGTAGTTGCGCGGCTTGGCATTCGGCTGGCCATCGCTCTCGCACGCGGTGTGACCGTTGTGCAGGTGAACGAGGAAGCCCCACTCCGGTGAACCGTAGTCCATGCGATCGAGGCCACCGTCGTCGTCCAACTGGTTCTCGAGCCGCAGGCAGCCCGGCTGTCCATAGTTCGCGTAGATCATCGCGCCGGGGAAGTGCGGTGTGTTCGGGATATTCGGCGTCGTGCTGAAGCCGTAGATCGTGGTTTTCGGCAGGTACAGCATGCCCGCTCCGGGCATCCCCGCGGGGACGGGGTACCCGTTGGACTGAATCGGCTGGATCTTGGACGCCGTGAAGCTGTGCTCGCCGACCTGGAGCGCGAGCCGATAGTAGAGCGGATCCGGATACTTGATCATCTTGTTGTTGGCGCCGGGGAGCGCCTGGGGTCCGATCTGATGCACGACGCCGTCGTCGTCCTGTATTCCACCGGCTCTGCAGTCCGGACGCCGCCAGTTCCGTTCTTTGCCCGTGATCGGGTTCCACCCGGCGGGGTCCGACGGCCTCATCGGCGCCGGGATGGCGAAGTTCTGCGTGAACGGCTCGAGCAGGACCGGGCTGGTCGGAAACACCTCGGTGTAGAGAGGCCCTCCGTCCGGACACGTGAAGAGCCCGTCCATCTGCTGCTCGATCCCCGCGGCGGCCGCGGACCAGGGCGCCATCGTGCGCAGGCCCGCGGCGGCGGCGGCGAATACGCCGCCGCTCAGTCTGAGCAGGTCGCGCCGGTGCATCATGAGTGCTTGTGCTTTGTCCATGATCGTCTCCTGTGAACGCTTATCAGTGCTCCGTAACGTGACCTAGGGAATCGGATAGAAAGGATCGAGATTCGAGAGAAAACGCCTCAGAGGAAGCAGCGCGTTGCCATATCGCCCGACCGCCGGGATCGACATCATGTTGTCGGTGCCGGGCGTGCTGTCGCCGTTGGGCACCGTCAGCGACGGGTGATCGAAGGGCGCCTGCTGCACGCGCACGCGCTCGTCGGTGAGGGAGAGCAGGAACGCCACGAGCGCTCTTGCATGGCTCGGCGTCAGCATCAGCGGCACGATGCTTGGGTGCTTCGTCGGGTTGTCGAAGTCGCCACCCTCGTCGTAGAACTCGACAACCTGACCGAGCGTGGCCTTGCCGCCGCTGTGGAAGTACGGTCCGGTCAGTTCGATGTTGCGCACCGTCGGCATCTTGAACGAGCCCGCGACGTCGGTCTCCTCGGTCTTCCTGAGGGAGCCCGACAGCAGCGGCAAGCCGACCGGGTTCAGCAGCTCATTCGGGAACTGCGTAGCGAGGTTCATCCCCACGCAGCCAAGCGTGGCGCCCGGAACCTTGATGTAGGTCGGATCGGGAAGCGCCTGGAAGAGCCGCGTCCAGGAAAGGGAGCTGCCAAACGGATCCGTGCCGTCGACCCCCGGATTGTCGGCAGTCGGCCGGACGCCGAGGTTGTACCAACCGGCGTCGTACGTCCGCACAGGAAGCGGAATTGGCGGTTGCGTCGGCGCACCGGACATCCCGATGACGCTTGTGGCGTACGTACTCGGGTCGAAGGTGATCGCATCGGTCCCCTGGGGCACAGGGCTGATCGCCCCCGGCGGGGTCCAGTTCAATTTCCAGAACTCGCGCTCCATGCGCATATCGAGGCCTGCGTTCGTGAACGCCAGGTGTCCCGGCTCGAGACCAGCCGTCAGGGCCCTGACAGACGCGCCCGTCGTCTCGGCGCCGAGGTGGCAGCCGGCGCAGCCGAGGCCTGTGCCGCCCTGGCTGATCGCCCCGAGTGCGCCCAGCTGGCCCGACGAGAGCACCGTCGTCAACGGAAACGACGGCGGCGGGCCGGCAGGCATCTCGAACAACGCGAGGCCGGTGAGGATGTCGTCGACCGTCACCGTGATACCTTCGGCGGCGAGTCGCGAAACGACCTGGTTGAGGGCGGCCGTGTTCGTGAGGGCGGGCCGCGGCACGGTCGCGCCGGCCGGGTCGAGATAGCGATCGATGGGCGCGTCATCCGAGACCAGCGTCGCCTCGTACAACATGATCGAGAGGCCCCAGAAGAGCGACATGTTGGCCTCGGCCATCGTGTACGACCCGTTGCTCAGTCTGATCGCCTTGGTCGTGTTCCACCACTTCGGCTTGAACGCCTGCTGAATCATCGACAGGTACGTCGTCGTCAGCCCTTTGTTCGGGTCGGCAATCGATCCGAGCACGCTGTCGGTGGGGGCGACGTTCTGCAGCCCGAGTGGTTTCAGGGCGAACAGCTTGTGACCGAGGTCAGGGAACGTGCGGCCGGCGGCCGACATCTCGACAGGGTTCAGCGCCGGCCCGACGGCCTGCGAGGCGAGGCTCGCGTTGGCGATGTGGATGTCGATCTGCGTCGGGCCGTTCGGACCCACGTACCACACACGCGCCGACGCGTCCCGGTTGCCGAACGGGTTCACGCCGTTGAACTCCGGCTGCGCCCGGCCGTTCCAGAAGTTGCGGTGGTTGAACACGGCGTTGATCACGGACCCGGCCTGAATGCCGGTGACTTGGCGGACGTTGACGCCGTTCACGTTGAACACGGAATCGGCCGCCGGCGTGGTCGACTCGCCGTTCCTGTTGATGCCGCCGAAGTTGGACTTGCGAACGCCCTGCGATCCCACGACGTTGTCGTTGTCTGGTCCACCTTTGATGGTGAACGGGAAATCGAACGCGGTGAGGGGCCGGTTCGGGCCTTGCGCATCCCATGCGCCGTTCGCCCCGGGGTTCAACTGGTTCGTCTCACGCCCGTCCGCGCCGGCTTGGAAATGACAGGTCGCGCAGGCGGTCTTGTTGTCGCTGCCCGCCTGCATGTCCCAGAACAGCGCCTTGCCAAGGCGGATCGCCGCGCTCAGGTTCGCGATGTAGTCGACGAGGTCGGCCCGAATCGCCGGCTGGCCATAGATGTCCTTTGGAATGACCGGGTTGGGCACCGTCTTCAGTGACGCAAGCACGATCGGCGGAATCACGGGAGGAACCGCCGCCAGAAGCTCGCTGAACCCTCCCGGCGCGGTGCATGTGTAGGTCTGACTCTGCGCCTGCAGCAGCGTCATGCCGCTCAGCGCGCTGGCCACCGTCGTGACGGCCACGAATGTGGCCAGGCTTCCCTTCGCCAAACGGAACTTCTTCGTCATATTGCTGCCCCTCCCTGCGGTCGACGCAAAGGATTCTCGACGTCTGTGAACGAAGATAAGCGGTCGGAAGCGCACTTGTTAGTCGGTGAACTTCGGTGCGCCGAGCGGGAATTCCCGGCGGCGGGAGCGGGTTTTCTTGGGAGGGGACAGCGGCGCACGGGGAAGGACCGGGGGGAGGTGCGCCGCGACGGGGAAGTGTCGCGGCGCATGAGAAGCCCTGTGCAGGTTCGTCAGCCCTTGCACACGTCAGAGGTCAGGATGGTGTCCTTCGTGACGGTCCCCTGGGCATTGATCTTGATGACGATGGTTGCCTTGATGATCCAGTTGTCGAGCGACTTGGAGCCCTTCAGAAAGATCTTCTGCGTGAACGAGGAGTCCAGTGTCCCG
>Ga0068862_100003759_pt1 | contig 12949 bp, 10 predicted proteins | sample KBSSwiS52_FD_66598 | JGI IMG/M metagenome (GOLD analysis project Ga0068862, IMG submission 66598) | Switchgrass rhizosphere microbial communities from Kellogg Biological Station, Michigan, USA - KBS Switchgrass S5-2 | ecosystem: Host-associated > Plants > Roots > Rhizosphere > Soil ... | reverse complement strand
GGCCGCCGCGTGGACTTCCGCCTCGGCCGCTGGACGGCCAAGCACGCCGTGGCCGCCTGGCTGGCCCAGCTCGGGGAAAACTGCGAGGACCTCTCGAAGATCGCCGTCCGCACCTCCCAGGGAGGCGCGCCGCGGGTCCTCCTGGACGGCGAGCCCGCCCCGCTCGAAGTCTCCTTCAGCCACCGCGACGGCCGCGCCGCCTGCGCCGTGGCCCCGGCCGGCACCCGCCTGGGCTGCGACCTGGAGCGCGTGGAGCCCCGCACCGAGCTCTTCGTCCACGACTACTTCGTCCCCGCCGAGATCGAGCTGGTGCAGCAAGCTCCGGTCGAGGAGCGCCCCCTCCTCGCCAACCTCCTCTGGAGCGCCAAGGAGAGCGCGCTCAAGGCCCTGAAGACCGGCCTGCGGGAAGACACCCGCAGCGTGGAAGTCCGCCTGCTGAAAGGCACGCAAGGCGGCTGGAGCCGCCTGGAGGTCGTCCGTCCCGGCACGGGAGAGATCTTCCGGGGCTGGTGGCGGCGGGAGGGCGGGTGGGTGCTGACGGTGGTGGCGAACCCGGCGCCTACAGCTCCGGATTGTTTGAGAACCGGCGCGTCACCACAGGACGCGTAAGGTCTTTGAGCCCATCCTTCCCCACCCAGCGTGCCGCAGCTTCGGGAGAAGCCGACAGGCGCCGGGCCACCGCCAGCGCTGCGGCATGGAGCGCGGCGTTGCGGCTGCCGATCCGGCGCAGGGCCCAGCTCACTCCCTTCTTGACGAAGTTCCGCTCGTCGTCGGCGGCGCGCTCGACGAGGGCCAGGCCCTCGACGAACCGCTCGTCGCCGGCGCGCTTGTCGTGACCCGCGAGGCTCGCGAGCAGGGCGAAGGCCGCGCGCTTGACGAACTCGTCCGGCTCGCCGCTCCACTCTTCGACCTTGGCCCAGGCGTGCGGTGTGCGGTCGAAGAGGTGGAAGCAGACGGTGTCGCAGATTCCCCAGTTGTCGAAGTCGCGGCACCAGCGGTCCATCTGCTCGGGCGTGACGCGCGCCGTCTCGTCGACGAACGAGGCCAGCATCCGGGCCTCGTACCAGCCGGTGTCCCAGAGGGCGGCGGCGAGCTCGTGATCTTGCCCAAGGCGCTTCGCCAAAACCTGGATGTTCGCCATCGACACCCCGAAGGCCCGGGGCGCGTTGATGCCGAACCGCGCCAGGTTGTCGCGGTCTTTTGGGGTGCTCTTCTGCTCGAGCCACGCGAGCGCTTCCCGAACCTCCTTCATGGCGGCCTCTAGAGCCCCAGCTCGTCTGTCTCGTCCAGCACCCGGAACCCCTTGGCCTCGATGTTCTTCCGCGCCTCGCCGTTCGGGTCGAGGGCAGGGTTGGAGTGGTTCAGGTGGGTGAACCAGATCTTCACCTTCCCGGTCTTGACGAGCGGCCCCAGCAGCTCCATGGAGTCGGTGACCAGCGGGTGCTTGATCTTCGTCACGTCCCGGTCGGGCAGCTCGTCGGGTGAGTAGAAGGTGGCGTCGAGAAGCGCGTAGTCGACCTTCTCCTCCTCGATCACCTGCGGCAGGGGACGCGTCCAGGTCTTCCAGGTGTCCGTGTCCGGCACATAGAGGAGCGTCCGCTTCGGACCGCGGATCAGGAAGGCCAGGGTGTCGCTGTACTCGTCCCGGTGCGGCACCGCGAACGCCTTCACGGAGATTCCTTCTCCCAGGGAAAACCACTCGCCGGGCTTGATCTCCATGAGATTGATGTTGCCCAGCCGCACGAGCTGGCTCCACGGTCCGTTTGTCCGCAGGTACTCGGCCATGCGCGGCGAGGCGTAGACCGGGAGGTCCCTGGTGTTCAGGCTCTCGAAGCCGAAGTGGGCGAGCCCCAGATAGTGGCCGATGTGGGCGTGGGTCAGGAGCACGCCGTCGAACGGCGCCCGGTCCACCTTCCCCTCGGGGACGGGACGGAAGGTGTGGACCTCCTGGATCTGCGCCGGCAGGTCGGGCGTGGCATCCACGAGGAAGGTGCGTCCACCGGCCACGATGGCCAGGCTCGCCACCCGCCGCGCGAGCTTCGGGTCTTTCCGCGCCGCCGCACAGGCCGCGTGCTCGCAGCCGGTCTGCGGCATGCCGCCGTCCTGGGCGGTGCCGAGGACGACCACGCGGGGGGGCTGGGCCAAGACGTTGATAGGGAAAAGGAGAGCCAAGAGCGCGATCCTGGTCTTCATGGATGGAGTCAAACCTCCTCGCCAGCCAGAGAGCGCTGGCGGAAGTGGCGGATCGAAACGATCGTAACCGTCTGGGATGCCTCATGAATTCGGTAGAGGATCACGTAATCCCCCAGCACCAGGCGCCTCAGATCGGGATCCATTTCGTCCGAGAGCGGACGCCCCAGGCGCGGGTGATCGGCCAGCCCTCGAACCCGCCCGCGGAGGTCCTCCACCACACGCCGAGCCACAGCCGGATTCTCCTCCGCGATGAAATCGAGGATCTCCGCAATCCGCTCCAGAGCGGAATCTGACCAGAGGACCTGGTATGGCAATTACTTGTAACGGTCCAGGAGGCGGTCCATCGCCTCTTCATGGGGGGTGACCCGACCGGCCTCAATATCCGCGAGACCCCGATGAACGTCTTTGAGGAGCTCCAGCTCTTCGAGAAGGGAGCGATAGCTGTCAAGATCGACGAGCACCGCCGCGCCCTTCCCTTCTTGCGTCACGATCACCGGACGCCGCGTGCTCCTGACCTGTTCGAGGAGACCCTCTACGCGGGTCCGCAAATCTGCGGCCGGGACATCTTCGTAAAGATCGTGGGGTTCCCTCGCCATGCGCCTACTATACTCCCCCGCCATGCGAATCATCTCCCTCGTCCCCAACGGGACCGAGATCCTCTTCGCGGTCGGCGCAGGCGAGCTGGTTGTGGGGGTCAGTCATGAGTGCGACTACCCGGAGGCGGCGCGGACGCGCCCGATCCTCACCGGCAGCGCGCTGACTCCCGGGATGAGCTCCGCCGAGGTGGACAGGGTGGTGGCGGCCCAGGTGGGGAGCGGCGAAAGCCTTTACACGCTCGACGAGGCGCGCATCGCCGAACTCGCTCCCGATCTCATCGTCACCCAGCAGCTCTGCCCGGTGTGCGCGGTCAGCACCGAGCAGGTGGACGGCGCCGTCAAACCCCTCCCCCACTGCCCCGAGGTGCTTTCCCTCGACCCGAAGATGCTCGCGGACGTGATGGCCGACATCCGGCGCGTGGGCGAGGTCACCGGCCGGAGCGCGGAAGCCGCGGCGCTCGTCCGGGAGTTGGAGCGCCGCCTGGAGACCGTGCGCGCCCGGGTCCAGGGCCGCCCCAAGCCGCGCGTTGCCGCGCTGGAGTGGCTCGATCCACCCTTCGCCGGAGGGCACTGGGTACCGGAGATGATCGATTTCGCGGGTGGGATCGACGTCTTCGCGAAGCCGGGGGATCACTCAGTCCGGCTCACCTGGGAACAGGTCCGGGAGGCCGATCCCGACGTCATCGTGGCCATGCCCTGCGGCTACGACGAGGCCGGCGCCGCGGCGCAGCTCGCCCTGCTCGGCGAGCGCCCCGAACGCGCCTTCCGGGAGGGGCGCGTGTACCCCGTGGATGCCAACGGCTGCTTCAGCCGCCCCGGACCTCGCCTCGTGGACGGCATCGAGCGGCTGGCCGCGTTGCTTCACGGCTGATCGCGCAGCCAGCCGATCACCCGGGCGTCCAGCCCGCCGGGGAAGGCCACGTGCCCGCCCCTCACCCACTCCACCCTGAGCTTCGGCGATTCCCGATCCAGCGCCGGGCGGATCGCTCGCGCCGGGACCATGGGATCGCACTCGGAGTTGAGGAGGAGCGCCGGCACCCGCAGCTCGGGCAGGCGCGGGGCCACGCTCATCCGGGCGTAGTAGTCCGCGGCGTCCGCGAAGCCGTGCCGGGGCGCGACGATGCGGTCGTCCCAGTCGCGGATCAGACGGATCTCGCCGAGCCGCTCCACGGGATAGGGCACCGGCCGGCGCGCCGCCACGGCGCGGTAGATGTCCGACAGGCTGCGCAGCAGGTACCGGCGGTAGAGCCAGAAGCCGGGCGAGTCGAGCTCCACCACCGAGAGCGCCAGATCGACCGGTGCGCAGACCGCGGCCACGGCCTTGAGGCGAGCGTCCGCCTCCTCCGTGGCCAGCCGCAGCACCACGTGGCCGCCAAGCGAGTAGCCGATCATCCAGATCCGCCGGTAGCGGGCGAGCTCCGGGCTGGCGAGCGCGGCGTGCAGGTCGGCGGTCAGGCCCGCGTGGTAGTAGTCGTCGCCCCCGCGGTCCGAGCCCCGCAGGTGGACCCGCAGGCAGGAGAGCCCGGCCGCTTCGGCCGCGTCGGCGCCGCGGATCATGTAATGGCTTTCGATCGAGCCCCCGAGGCCGTGGACCAGGACGAGGAGATCGTCCCCGGGAAGCTCCCCCAGACGGCCGGTCAGGCGCACCGGACCCGCCTGGGGATCGTCCACGACCGTCTCCCAGCGACGCGACTCCGGCGCTCGCCCAGGCCGTATCGCGTGGCGTATGCGGGGGCTCAGGGTCCAAAGGTGGGGCAGCAGGTCGAGCGCCATGGTCAGGGCACGGAGCCGGTGCGCCGCGGATCGCCCTTGAACGTCGGCCAGGCCGCTGCGGCGGACCCGGTCTCGATGGCGTAGGTCATCGCGATCGGCGTCCGCAGCACGCCGAGCACGATCCTCCCCAGCACCACCTCCAGGCCGCCGTCGCCGTCCAGGTCCGCGGCCACGGGCGAGGACAGCACCCAGCCGTCCAGGTCGCGCGGCCAGCCGGGGCACGCCCGCCCATCGGCGCGCAGCGCGTGGAGCTGGCCGGAGAGGTCGGGCACCACCACCTCCCGGTGGCCGTCGGCGTCGAGGTCCACGAGGGCCGGCGAGGCGCTCACGTCCCCGCCGGTCGCCACGGGCCAGCCCGGCTTCATCACCCCCGAGGCATCGATCAGCGAGACGAACCCGGCGCCGTCCGCCTGGCCGCTGCCGACCGCGATCTCGGCGCGGCCGTCGCCGTCCAGGTCCCCGACGGCGGGAGAGGAGAAGCTGTACAGGCCGGGCAGGCGGGCGATCGTCGCGATGGCGCCCTCGCGGTCCAGGACGAAGAGGACGCCGGCCGCGTTGACCCCCACGATCTCCACCTCCCCGTCGCCGTCCAGGTCCGCCACGGCCGGCGAGGAGGGCCCCAGGGTCCCCAGCAGCGCCGGCCACGACCCGGGCGCCACGTTGCCATCCTTCCCGAACGCCGCGAGCCAGCCGTCCGTGGTGCCGGCGAGGATCTCCGCGCCCGGCTCGCCGTCGAGGTCGGCCAGCGTGGGTGTGGTATTGCTGAAGCTCCCCACGTCCCGTGGCCAGCCGGGGAGGAGGTGCCCGGCGGCATCGAAGACGTAGAGGTTGGCCTCCTCGTCGAGCACCACGACCTCCAGGCCGCCGTCGCCGTCCACGTCGCCGGCCGCCGGGGAGCAGAGCACCGGGTACGCGGTCGGCTGCGGCCAGCCCGGCAGCGGCCGTCCGTTCCGGTCGAGCACCTGGACCTCCCGGTCCATGGCGATCACGACCTCGGGCCGGCCGTCGTCGTCGAGGTCGGTGACCAGGGGGGAGGATTGCTCGTGGCTGCCGCGCAGGCGCACCGGCCAGCCCGGCAGGGGCCTGCCGTCCGCGCCGCGGGCGAAGACGTCGCCCTGCGCGGTCATGGCCACGACCTCGGGCCGGCCGTCGCCGTCGAGGTCGCCCAGCGCCGGGGAGGTGACCAGCCCGTCCGCGATCTTCAGGCCCTTGACCGGCCAGCCGCGCCGGTCCGCGGGGCCATTCAGAACGAGCGGCAGCGGGATCTCCCGGTGAAGCAGGGAGCTGCGGACCGCCACCCGGAGGGCACCGACGACGTTGCGCGGCGTGCCCGCGGGGATCTCCAGCTCCGTGCCGAAGGTGCGGACTTCGCCCGCGCGCCAGCGCCCGATGGAGAGGGAGCTTCCGCTCGCGAGCGCCCAGGGCGCCACGGGCTCCAGCTCGGCCGTGGCCTGGTCCAGGGTGCGGCCGGCGTTGCGCAGCGAGACCCGCACGCGCACCCGCTCGCCCGGCTCGGGCACGCCATCGCCATCCCCTCCGGCTCCGTCATCCACGACTTCGTAGGAGTGCAGGAGGACCGCCGGCCCCGCCTCCGCCTCCAGGGCGCGCGGCAGATCGAGCCGGCCGGCGCCGAACGGGAAGGTGTGGCCGGCACGGACCGTAGTCTCGCCGGTGGGGGCGGCGCTGGAGGCGAGGCGGGCGAGCACCGCCGCGGGCGTCAGCTCGGGATGGCGGGAGAGCAGCAGCGCCGCGGCGCCGGCCACGTGCGGGGCCGCCATGGAGGTGCCGCTCGCCCGGATGTAGAGCCGGTCCTCGCCGGCCAGGTTGCCGGAGCCGGTCAGCGCCGTGCCCGCGGCGCGCAGGGAGAGGATGTCGCTGCCCGGCGCGGCGAGGTCCACCCGGCCGCCCCAGTTGGAGAAGTGGATGCGCCGGTCGCTGCTCACCGTGGCCCCGACGCAGATCACGTCCGGGTCCGAGGCCGGGTAGGACTGCGCCGCGTCGCTCCCCTCGTTGCCCGCCGCGGCCACCAGCACCACCCCATGGTCGTGGGCGTACCGGAGGGCCACCCGCAGCAGCAGGGGCTCCTCGCCGGTGGCGCCGAAGCTCATGTTGACGACATCCGCCCCCTGGTCCGCGGCGTAGACCAGGGCCGCGGCGATGTCGTCGAGCTCCAGGAGCCCGGCCTCGTCGCCCCCCGGGGTGCGGATGTTGAAGCCCACCCGCAACGGCATCAGGCGCGCCTTCCAGGCCACCCCGGCGATCCCCGCGCCGTTGCCGGCCACGGCCGCGATCGTGCCCGCCACGTGGGTGCCGTGCCCGCTGCGGTCGGCCGGGTCGAAGTCCCGCCCGCGGTAGTCCTCCCCCGGGATGGGCAGATATCCGTGCCGCACGTAGAGAGGAAGCTGGATGTCCACGAAGTCGCGGCCCGGGCGCTGGTTGGAGTCTCGCCAGACGTTGGCCGCGAGGTCCGGGTGCCGGTAGTCGACCCCGGTGTCGATCACCGCGACCGTGATCCCTCCACCGCCGACGCGGTCGGCGTCGGGCCAGATCTCCGCCTGCCGCTCCCACACCTCGCCCCAGCCGGTCCGCGCCAGGCCCCAGAGGTCGGCGTAAGGCTGCTCCCAGGACGCCTCGCTCCAGGAGCCGTCCCGGTCTGGATCGATGAAGGCGTCGTCCGGCAGAGCCTGGATGAAGGCCAGCGAGTTGGGCTCGGCGAGCTCGACGTGGGGGTCCTGGCGGAACGCGGCGACCGCGGTCGCCACGTCGGCGTCCGGCGCCAGAGTCAGACGGTAAATTTGGAAGAGATCCGGACCGGTCCCTGCCGTTTTGAGGAAGGTTTCGGCGCGGCGCGCGCGCTCGGGGAACGCTTCGCGCACCCGGCGCGCCGTCTCCTCCTCCCGCCGGCGCAGCTCCGCGAGGGGTGTGGGGCGGTTCTCCGCCGTCCGGAAGACGGCGCGGACCTCGCTCACGCCGAAGCGCCGGAACAGGCTGTCGAGAGAGGCCCGGTGGAGCGATCCGTCGAGCCGGAAACGGGCCTCGGCGCACTCGGTCACCCGATCGTTGAAGCCGACCAGGATCTCGGGCGCGATCCACTTCGGCGGCTCGGCGAAGGCCGGGGCCGCCAGGGCAAACACCAGGAGGAGCGCAGACGGCCACCGCATCGTGGGCGGTAGCCTATACGAAACACGGACGGACACGGACGAACACGGACTTGCACGGACAGGCCGGATCCGAATCCCGGTCCGTGTCCGTCCGTGACAGTCCGTGTTCGTCCGTGTGCCTTCCCTACATGGCTTCCCGCTGCACCGCCCAGAAGCTGTGATACATGCGCCGGTGGTGGGCCTCGGCGTCGCGGTAGACCTGCTGCATCGAGGCCGCGTCCTTGCTCGCCACCACGAGGTTCACGTTGTAGAAGAAAGCCGCGTTGCCGTCGAGCGTGCGCAGGCCGTCGGCGAGGAGGACGAAAAAGCTGCGGCGGCGGTCCGACGGGCCGATGTTCGTCATCGGCGCCAGCTCCTCCAGCGGCGGACGGGTCATGTGGGCCGGGCACAGGAAGACGAGCGACGGGTACTCCTGCAGATAGTAGTCGCGGCAGGCCTCGACCGTTGCGAAGTGGACCGGCTGGAAGCCGAGCGCCTCGGCGGCCTGGCGCGCAGGCGGGCTGTCCACGCCGACGATCAGCGCCTTGGCCGCGAGATCGTCCTCCAGGATCGCCTGCGACTCCTCCTCGGGCGGCGGCGCCGAAGCCTGAGGAGGCAGCGGGCTTGAAGCCGGCTTCTGGGACGCGGGGGGTGCCGGAGCCGCCGCGGGCGGAGCCGCGGGTGCCGTGGCGGCCTGGGCCAGGTTCCGCCGGTCGACGTTCAGCGCGGCCTTGCAGGCCGGGCAGGGGAAGATCACCTCCCGCATGGGAAGCTTGTTCTCGTCCACGAGGATCGGACGGTGGCAGGCGTGGCAGTGGATGCGGATCATCTACTCCTCCAGCATGGACAGCATGGACTCGCCTTCGGCGCCGGCTTCCTCCGTCCGGACCCCCTCGGTCAGACGCAGCGCCAGGTTCGTCGGGTTCGTGGCATAGGCGAGAGCGGTGTCCTTGCCGATGACGCCCTTCTCCCACATCTTCTCCAGCTCGTCGTCGAAGGTCTGCATGCCGTCGATGCTGCCGTCATGCATGGCGTCGAGGAGCGACCGTCCCTCGTTCTCGCCCTTGAGGATGTAGTCGCGGGTGCGGTTCGTGGACTTGAGGATCTCCAGCGCGGCCATGCGCCCGCCGGCGACCTTGGGTACCAGGCGCTGCGAGATCACATACCGGAACGACTGCGCGAAACGGGTTCGGACCTGGGCCTCCTGGTCCTTGGGGAAGACGCCGATGATGCGGTCGATGGTCTTGGCCGCGTCGATCGTGTGCAGGGTCGAGAGCACGAGGTGGCCGGTCTCGGCCGCTTCCATGGCGGTCTCGATCGTCTCCAGGTCGCGCATCTCGCCGATCAGGATGACCTTGGGCGCCTGGCGCAGGGCGGCGCGCAGGGCGAGCGCGAACGACTTCGTGTCCGAGCCGATCTCGCGCTGGTTCACGGTCGACTTGATGTGCCGGTGCATGTACTCGACCGGGTCCTCGATGGTGATGATGTGGTACGCCTGCTCGTGGTTGATCTGGTTGATGATGGCCGCGAGCGTGGTCGACTTGCCCGAGCCCGTGGGGCCGGTGACCAGGACGATGCCGTTCTTGAGCTTGCCCACGTTGTGCAGCTCGGCAGGCATGCCGAGCTTCTCCAGCGTCGGGATGCCTTCCGGGATGACGCGCAGCACGATGGCGTAGGTGCCGCGCTGCGAGAAGACGTTGACCCGGAAGCGGGTCTTGCCCGGAATGGAGTAGGACAGATCCACGGAGCCGTTCTGGAGCAGCGTGCGCGTGAGGTCGCGGTCGCCGCGCAGCATGTGGAGCGCGATGATCTCGGTCTGGAACGGGGTCAGCCGCGGGAAGCCGGTGAAGTTGACCCCGACGAGCTGGCCGTCGATTTCGACCTGCGGCGGCCGGCCGACCGAGAAGTTGAGGTCGGAGACGCGGTCCGACACCTTGAGCATGGCCTCGAGGATGGCGTCGAGATTGAAGTTCTTCATGCGGACCTTTCTAGTTGGCGCCTATTCTTGCGCACTTTCGGCCTGGGGTAAAATGGCTTTCCCCCACCCGGGGGTACAGGAGGGCAGCTCTTGGCGAGCGGGTCGTCTCTCGATAGTCGGGTCCAGGAGAGCCAGCTCCGGGAGAGCCTCGGGCCGCCGAGGGGGGCCGCCCTCGCGCTCGGGCCGAAGCCGCTGCGGTTCGACCGGGCCTCGGCCGTCCTGCTCGGGATCGCCGCCGGCCTGCTGGCCACCACCCTCCGCCTCGGCCTTTTCCTGCTCTTCGGCCTGGGCATCGCAGCGCTTGCCGCCGGGCTGGCCGCGTTCCTTCTGATCCGCCGGTTGCGGCATGCCGTCGTCATCCCCTTCGAGCGTGGCCTGATCTTCGAGAGCCGCGGTCGCAGACGCACCTTTCTCCTTCACGACCTCGCGGCGCTGGAGCTGAGCGAGCGGGACGTCCGCGGCGGGCTGGTGCGGCGGGTGGCCCTGACGAACGACCAGGGCCGGGTGAGGTTCGAGCACTTCGTCCCCAAGGGCGAGCCCGACCGCCTCGGAGGCGTGCTCGTGCATCTGCTTTCGCGGCTGGTGGAGGTCACCGAGCGCAGGCTCCTGGCCGGAGGCACGGTCGCGGGCCGGGACTGGGTCCTCAGCCCCGAGGGGCTCGCCGCGCCCGCCCACGATCATCCGGTGCCGCTCGCGGAGATCGGCGCGGTGACCGTGCGCCAGAACCGGGTGGCGGTCTGGCGGCACGGGGAGCGGTTCCCGTTTTTCGTGGTGGCCGCGGACTCGCCGAACGCGATGGTGCTGGTGGCTCTGCTCAGCCGGCGAGAGCCCCTCACCCCCTGACCCCCTCTCCCATCGCCCTCCCTTCCCCCGGGAGAGGGGGAACCTGGCTGCGGCCTGCTGTGCGTCCCCCCTCTCCCGGTTGGGTGGGTGTGCGATGGGAGAGGGGGTCAGGGGGTGAGGGGCCTTAGATCACCCGCTCGTTGCCGCCATCGACGGGGATCTGCGCCCCGGTGGTCTTCGCGAACAGCGGCCCGCAGAGCTCCGCGGCCAGCTCGGCCACGTCGCGGCTGGCCACCTCGGTCCTGAGGACGTTGTTCTTCTTGTAGCTCTCGACGTCCAGGCCGTAGGCGGCGGCGCGCGCGGCCAGGACCTCCTCGGTCCAGACTCCGGTGTCGAAGACGGCATTCGGGTGGATCACGTTGACCCGGATGCCGTCCCTGCCCCACTCCAGGGCGGCCACGCGGGCGAGTTGGGTGAGCGCCGACTTGGAGGCCGAGTAGGCGCCGGCTCCCGGGCCGGGCGCGGGCACGTTCTTCGAGCCGATCACCACCACTCGGCCGCCTCTCGGCGCCAGGGCGAGCAGCGGATGGCTCTCCCGCATCAGCACCACGTTCGAGTCCAGGTTGATCGACATGGTCCGCCGCCACTCCGCGAGCGGCAGCTCGGCGATCCTGCGGCTCTCCGGGAAGATGCCGGCGTTCAGGACCAGCATGTCGAGCCCGCCGAAAGATCCGACCGCGGCGGCCACGGCGCTGCACACGTCCGGCTCGCGGGTGACGTCGCAGACCACGCCCCGGAAGTCCGGGCGGTCGAGCGCGATCGGCTTCAGATCGAGCCCGACCACGGCGGCGCCGCGGGCGAGGAGCGAATCGACGCAGGCGCGGCCGATCCCCGAGGCCGCGCCGGTCACGAGCGCCACTTCCCCGGTGAGAGCCGGCGGCTTCCCGCCCTTCTTGAGCTTGGCCTGCTCCAGGTCCCAGTATTCCATGTCGAAGAGCTCGCGGGAGGACAACGCCTGCCAGCCGCCGAGGAGCGCGGCCCGCTGCAGGATGTCCAGGGTGTGCTCGTAGATCTCGCAGGCGATGGCCGCGTCCTTGACGGTCCGGCCCGCGGCCACGAGCCCGAGCGATGGATCGAGGATCACCCGCGGCGCCGGGTCGAGCATGGTCTTCCCGGACGCCTTGTGGCGCTCGAAGTACTCCCGGTAGGCCCCGGCAAAGGCGTCCACATCCCGGCCCAGCATCGGGATCGCCTTGGTGCGGATGACGTGGTCGGGCGTGGCCGGCCCCTGCTGGGAGAGAGTCCCGACGTCCTCCCGGCGGGCGAAGGAGAGGCTCCGGGCGTCGCAGCGCGAGACGAGGACCATGGGCGCCCCCGCCGCCATGGAGATACCGCGCCGCAGGCGGGCAAGATCTCCAGGGGGGACCGGCTCCGTGGGGACGGAGTACGGCCCCAGGCTCCAGGCCCCCTGGGACTCCAGGTAGCGCTCGGCGAGGTCCACGAGGCGGATCATCCGCTCGTAGGACTCCCGGGCGGTCTCCGCGAACGAGAAGATGCCGTGCTTGAGCAGGACCATGCCGACCGTCTGCGGTCCGGCCTCGGCCGCGAAGCGCTCGGCGCAGAGTCGGGCGAGATCGAACCCCGGCATCACGTAGGGGATGATCACCACCGAGCCGCCGTAGATCTCCCGCACCCGCTCCTCCCCGCCCGGCGAGTTGGTCACGGTGACCACGGCGTCGGCATGGGTGTGATCCACGTACTTGTAGGGCAGCGCGGCGTGCAGAATGGCCTCGACGGAAGGCACCGGCGCCGAGGCCCGGGTCATGTGGGTGACGAGCTCGTTGACCATCTGCGGGTCCGACAGCGCCGGGAGCCCGGCCAGGCGCACGGCCGGCCGGAGGCGCACCGGGGAGAATCCGGCGGCCTCGATCGTCTCCAGGTCCCACCCGCTCCCCTTGACGTAGAGGATGTCCTCCTCCTCGCCGAACAGGTCGCGCTCGCGGATCTTGACCGACGTGTTGCCGCCGCCGTGGAGCACCAGGGACTTGTCCCTGCCCAGCAGGCGCGAGGTGTAGACCCGCAGGCCGAGGTCGCCCTCATATCCCGAGGCTTCGTCGTCGTTCCAGAGGCTTTGCATGGCCCGGGAGTATAACCATTCGGGCCCCCGCGCCCGGATGCTCATCCAGGAAGCACCGGTGCTCACCGGAGGGGCTGGGAAGCCCGGCCGGGCAGCGTGACTGGCGCGTTCTTTGCTGAGCATTTCAGGCGTCGTACTACTGCGCCGTCGCAGCAGGTCTTCCGTGGAGGCTCAGCCATGATCAGACGGACGTCCCTCATCGGACTCGCGCTCCTGATGCTGCTCCTTCCCCTCGCCGCCGCGGCGGAGGGGATCGCAGGCGTCGTCGTCGACGGCAACGAGCTGCGCGCCGAGATCTCGCTCCCGGGGGGCATCGGCGCGGACCTGACCCTGACCTTCGAGCAGGCCG
>Ga0068862_100003753_pt1 | contig 12954 bp, 14 predicted proteins | sample KBSSwiS52_FD_66598 | JGI IMG/M metagenome (GOLD analysis project Ga0068862, IMG submission 66598) | Switchgrass rhizosphere microbial communities from Kellogg Biological Station, Michigan, USA - KBS Switchgrass S5-2 | ecosystem: Host-associated > Plants > Roots > Rhizosphere > Soil ... | reverse complement strand
CTCGTTCGGATCGTAGTCGAACACGTACTCTTCGTTGTGCCGGCTGACATAACCTGGGTTGGCCATGGCTCATCTCTCCTGGAGCCGCATCAGACCAAATTTTGACGCCCCCGTCACGTTCTCGCAGCGTGAGGCAAATCACGCCGCATGCACCTGGCCATCGCGCACTTCGAAGCGCTGCGCGCGGGCGGCGAAGGCGTCGAACAGGTTCTCGTCGGTGCCCGTGAGCCAGGCTTGGCCGGGGTTTGCCAGGAGTTCATCGAAGAGCGCCGCGCGGCGGATGCCGTCGAGGTGCGCGGCGGCTTCGTCGATCAGGATGAGCGAGGCGCCGGCGCCGGGATCGTTTGACAGCGCGCGGGCTTGTGCCAGCGTGAGCCCTACCAGCAACGCTTTCTGTTCGCCGGTGGAGCACTGATCCGCCGGCATATCCTTGCCAGCGTGGCGCGCGAGCAGATCGCTGCGGTGCGGACCATCGAGGGCACGGCCGGCGCCCGCATCCCTGCCCCGCACGTCGCGGAGCAGTTCAGCGAAATCTTCCTCCACGTCCGCACTCGCCGAGCCGCGCTCGAACCGCGCTTCGAGCAGACCCTCGAGTGCAAGGATGGCCTTGGGGAATGCGCCGTCAGGCCGAGCATCGATCGCCTCCTGCAAGCGGTGCAACGTCTCCACCCGCGCCGCCGCGATCGCCGCGCCGTGCGCCGACATCTCCCGTTCGAGTCCGCCAAGCCAGGCATCATCGAACGCGCGCTCGCTCAGGAGACGTTGGCGCTCCCGCATCGCGCGCTCGTAGGCGGCGGCGGCAGAGCCGTGCTCCGAAGCGCGCGCAAGCGTGAGGCGATCGAAGAACCTGCGGCGATCGCCTGCGGCGCCGGACCAGAGCCGGTCCATCGCCGGCGTCAGCCAGGTCATGCGCGCCGCTTGTGCGAGTTCGGTGGCGGTGGCGGGCTGACCATCGCGGCGGGAGACGCGCTTCACGCCGCCTTCCGGCGTGCGCTCAGCGCCAGCGCCCAACACGCTCTCCTCGCCATCCTGCACCACGCGCGCGGAGACCGCCCACGGCTGCGCGCGTTCTTCGCCGCCGGTGCGGGCGACATCGACCAGCGACGCGGAGCGAAGCCCCCGCCCCGGCGCCAGCATCGTCAACGCTTCGAGAATGTTGGTCTTGCCCGCGCCGTTCGGCCCGAACAGGCAGACGGGGCGCGGATCAAGCTCGAGATCGAGCGCAGCGTGGTTGCGGAAGTCGGTGAGCGTAAGGCGGGAGACGTAAAGCGTGTGCAGCGTTACACCCGCAGTGGCATCAGCACGTAGAGCGCGTTTTCGTCGGCCTCATCGCGCACCAGCGTCGGAGAGCCGGAGTCCGCGAGTTCGAACACCGCTTCCGTGCCTTCGATCTGCTGAGCGACGTCGAGCAGGTAACGCGCGTTGAAGCCGATCTCCATGCTGTCCGAACTGTAGTCTGCCGGCAGGTCCTCCGTCGCCACGCCGGCGTCCGGATTGTTCACTGTGAGCGTGATCTTGTCCTTCTCGATCGCCAAACGCACCGAACGGGAGCGTTCAGCGGAGACCGTGGCGACCCGATCGACGGCTTCCGAGAACGACTTGTTGTCGATCTTCAGCCTCTTCGAATTGTTCTTCGGAATGACGCGCGCGTATTCCGGGAACGAGCCATCGATCAGTTTCGAGGTCAGCACCGCGTTGCCGAGCGCGAAGCGAATTTTTTGCGGCGATACCGCAATCTCGACCATGTCGGCGGCGTCATCGAGCAAGCGCTTCAGCTCGTTGATGGTTTTGCGCGGCACGATCACGCCGGGCATGCCCTGCGAGCCCTTCGGCGCGTGCGCGTCGGCAAGCGCGAGGCGGTGACCATCGGTGGCGACGGCGCGGAGTTTGGCGCCGTCGGCGTCGACGGTGTGGAAGAAGATGCCGTTCAAATAGTAGCGCGTCTCTTCGGTCGAGATTGCGAAGCGCGTCTTGTCGATCAGGCGGGCGAGATCAGTCGGCTCGACTTCGAACTTCGTTTCGAAACCGTCTGACGGCATCGACGGGAAATCACCGGCCGGCAGGATCGGCAGGTGAAGGCGCGACTTGCCGGCGGAGATGAAGAGCCGCGGATCGTCACCCGAGACATCGAACTTCACCGCAGAACCATCCGGCAGCTTGCGCACGAAATCGTAGAGATAGTTCGCCGGCGCCGTCGTCTGCCCGCCGCGTTCGACTTCCGCCGGCGCGGATTCCGAAATCTCGATGTCGAGGTCCGTTGCTGTGAGCTTGAGGCTGTCGCCCTGCGCGGAAAGCAAAACGTTGGAGAGGATCGGAATCGTGTTCCGGCGTTCGACGACACTCTGAACGTGATTGAGCGCTTTCAGGAGCGCCGAGCGCTCAATGGACAGCCGCATTGCCTCTTCCTGGCCCTTTCGGTCCCGAAGACGCATCAGTGCGCTGGTCGGGGCCGCAGATACGAAAACCCCCTGCAGCTGGCCTGAGTCGCCGTCCGCAGGGGGTGAGAAACTATCAGAAGCCCCGCGATCCCCAAGCCCCATTTGCAAGATTTGGGGGCTCGCGTGGCTTTGAAAGGACTAGGCTTAGGGCTCGCGCCGGATGGCGCGGCCGAGCGTCTCGACTTCGGCGCGGAACGCCGGGTCCTGCTCGATCAGCGACGCCACGCGATCGCGCGCGTACATTACCGTTGTGTGATCAAAACCGCCGAACCGCGCGCCGATGTCCGGCAGCGAAGCGTGCGTCATGCGGCAGGCGAGGAACATCGCAATCTGGCGCGGACGCGCGATGGTGTGGCGGCGCGTACGCTCAAGCAGTTGCTGCACGCTCATATTGTACTGACGCGCCACAACTTTCTGCACGAGCTGTACTGTGATGCGTCGCTCCGCGGCTTCCGACAGCTGGGGTTGCAGTGCGTTGGCGGCAGCTTCTAGCGTCACTTGGGTCCCTCCGCAGATCTTCCATTCGATGATGAGTTGGCTGAGCGCGCCGTCCAAATCGCGTCCGCTCCCCCGCAGGCGCTCAGCAATCATGTCTAACGCATCCGAAGCCACAGAAAAGCCCGGCGTCAAGCGCGCATGATGCTGAAGTCGCATATCGAGTATGCGGCGCCGCAACGGCGCATCAGGTTCGAGAATTTCGCACGATGCAGCGCCCTTCAAACGCGCGCGCAGAACATCGTCCAAACCTTCGAGCCCGGCCGCGCCATGATTGGCGGCAAGCACAACTTGCCCGCCGCGGCGCGTCAGTTCGTAGATCGTGTCGAACGCTTCTTCTTCAGTCGCTTTCTTTCCGCAGATGCGATGAAAGTCGTCGATCAACAGGAGATCCGGGGCGCGGACCATGTCCTTGAACGCCGAAGAGTCGCGCTTCTTGTGGAGCGCCGATTGAAATTGCTCCAGATATTCTTGGCCCGTCATCATGAGCACTTTGCGGTCAGGCGTGCGGATCGCAGCTTCTTGCGCGATCGCCGCAAGCAAGTGGCTCTTGCCGTGACCGGGCGCTGAGTGCAGCAGCCACGTCGGGAACGCATCGCCCGTTCCGCCTGCGATCATCTTCGCGACAGCGACAGCGCGTTGATTGGAAACGTCTTCGCAGAACGTTTCGAAGGTGAACGATTGCGGATGCGCCGGACGAACTGAGATCGCAGGGCGCGCTTCTTCGATGCGCGCGTCAGCGAGTTCGCGGATGTCCGCGGGAATTTCGTGTTCTAGGAGTATTTCGGTAGCCGCAATGCGTGGCTCATACGCGCGCAGACGCGCTTCGAGCCGGTGCTGCACTTGCTGACGAAGACGCTCTTTGGCGACCTGCGAGCCCGCACGAAACATCAGTACGCCATCGACCTCCGCCACCAGGCGAAGCGGATCGATGTAGGACTTGAAAAAATCAGCGCCGAATTCCCCGAACAGCTCCTTCCGGACCAAATCGTAAGCTCGCGCAGACCCGATACCCGCCGGATCCCGGCGAGCCCCTTCAACGTGTTCCATAGCCAACCCCCGCTAAGAACTTTTTTGTTTCAGCCGCCCCGCCGGCGGACATGCCTTCCCCGTTCGCGCCGAAGTGCGTATTCGGCCCGTGGCTTCCGCCCCGGTCTTCAATGAAGCGTCAAACGGCTGGGATGTTCGCCGGACAAGCGAACGATGAACCGATCGTTGGGGGTCGTCAACAGGGGGATTTTAACAAATTTTTCAATTTCCACAGGAGCTGATAAGGCTCTGATTTTTCTGCGGAAAATTTGTATAGGCCAAACAGCAGATTAGGCCGTACACGGACGTTATACAGAGGTTTTTCAGGGCCCGTTTCGAGCCCCGAACTACTTGGATTCGTGAGGTTTGGAACCTGCCAAGCGACCAGTCGCCGGAGGTTAGAGACTAGCGCTTTTTAGCGCCCGAAAGCGCACCGACGCGCTTGGCCAAACGCGAGATTTTGCGGCTCGCGAGGTTCTTGTGAACCACGCCCTTGCCAGCAGCCTTCATCGTCGCCGATTCCGCTGCTTTCAGCGCTTCCTGGGCCTTCTGCGCATCGCCCGAAGCGATCGCTTCCTCAACGCCGCGCCACGTCGAACGCATTCCGGTGCGGCGCGCCTTGTTGACCGCCGTGCGGCGGCCGATGACGCGATTGGCCTTCTTTGCGGACTTCGTATTCGCCATGAGGGAGGTATTCCAGATTACGTGTTTCGGATGCGAAGCGGCGGCGTATAGCCTTGGGTGACGGTGCCGTCAAACCCTACCGGTGCTTAAATTCGGGCGGCCGCTTTGCAATGAAGGCGGCCATGCCTTCCTTCTGATCTTCGGTGGCGAAAAGGCTGTAAAACAGCCGCCGTTCGAGCCTGAGCCCTTCATTCATGGGCGTTTCGAAGGCGGCGCTGACGGCTTCTTTGTTGGCGATGGTCGAGAGCTGACCCATCGACGCGATCTTCTTCGCTGCGGCGAAGGTTTCTTCCATCAGCTTGTCGGCGGCGACGACGCGCGCGACGAGACCACTGCGTTCGGCTTCGGCGGCATCCATCATACGGCCAGTGAGGCAGAGATCCATGGCTTTGGCTTTGCCGACCGAACGCGTGAGCCGTTGCGAACCGCCCCAGGCCGGCATCACGCCAAGCGTCACTTCGGGCTGACCGAATTTCGCGCTGTCGGCGGCGATGATGAAGTCGCACATCATGGCGAGCTCGCAGCCGCCGCCTAGCGCATAGCCCGCAACCGCTGCAATCAACGGCTTCCGCGTGCGCGCGACGCGTTCGAGGTTCGAGAACGGATCGCGCGCGTAGTAATCGGCGAACTGCGCTTCGGCCATTTGCTTGATGTCGGCGCCGGCGGCGAAGGCTTTCTCCGATCCCGTAATCACAATGCAGCCGATCGAAGCGTCAGCTTCAAAGCCATCGAGCGCGGCACTCATTTCGGCGATCAGCGCGTCGTTCAACGCATTGAGCGCCTTTGGGCGATTGAGACGGATGACGCCGACGCCGCCATCGGTTTCGACGAGAATGTTTTCGTATGCCATGGCGGTCTGATGCGCCGCCCCAACGGGAAAATCAATCGCGCGGCGCTGGGTTCACGAAGACGCGCACCTTAAGCAGCACCTCTTCGCCCTGCTGGTGAATGCTCAGTTCAAGCTGCTCGCGGCCACGGAGATAAACCGTCTCATTCTCCCCGCCGCTGCCGACCGAAACCGCCCATCCCAGCGCGGGCAAGGTTTCCTGGTAGAACGCGCGCACTTGCTCAGCCCGGGCCCGCCCGCGCGCAGCGGCGCCAAAGACGCGCACGCCGGCGTTGGAGAATTCCCAGTTGTCGCCCACGTCGTGCAGACCTTGCGCAAGCGGCAGATCTGGGATGGCCGTAAAGTACGCCGTCTCCGCGAACGCGGGCGCGGCGCACATGAGAGCAGCGGTGAACGCGAAACGACTCATCAGCGCCACGTTATCACGACCTCAGCGTTGGCAGCGCGGGCACCAGAATGTGCTGCGGCCGTTTTGCGAGAAGCGCGCGATTGTGCCGCCACACTTCGGCGTGGGGCACGTTTCGCCTTCGCGATCGTAGACGCGGAAGCGATGCTGGAAGCCGCCCTGTGCTCCATCGACAGCAGCGTAGTCCGAGAGCGTCGAGCCGCCGGCTTCGATCGCTTCCTCCAACACCGCACGAATGGCGTGAAAGAGCCGCTCCAAGCGCACCGTCGAAATCCGCCCGGTTTCGCGGAGCGGCGAAATGCCAGCGCGATGCAGCGCTTCAACAACGTAGATGTTGCCAAGCCCCGCTACGACCCGCTGATCCAACAGCGCCGCCTTTGCGCTCGTCTTCTTCTTCGCGAATGCTTTCTGCAGATACGGCAGGTGGAATTCGTTGCCGAGCGGCTCGGGGCCCATGCCTTTGAAGAAGGGATGGGTTTCGAGTTCGCTTTCGGCGATCAGATCCATATAGCCGAAACGCCGCGGATCGTTGAATTCGAGCCGCGCGCCTTTGTCGGTCTCGATCACGACGTGCGTGTGCGTGGGATCGGGCGGCTCGGCGTAGTAGAAATCGCCGGGCTGTTTCTTGGCGCCGAGAATCGACCAGCGTCCCGTCATGCCGAGATGCGTGATCCAGACATTGCCGTCATCGAGATGCGCGAGCAGGTATTTCGCGCGCCGATCCAACGTCTCGACGCGCCGTCCACTCAAACGCGCCGCGAAGCGCTTTGGGAACGGAAAGCGCAAATCCGCGCGTTTGGTGCGCGCACGCGTAATGCGCCGCCCCACCAGCGCCGGCGCCAAACCGCGCCGCACCGTCTCAACTTCCGGCAACTCAGGCATGCGGCGAAATGTCGGAAAGCAAAGGCAAAACCATCGCCGCCCGATATAGCCCCGCCCTGGCCCCGCCGCTATGGTCCGGCCCAAGGACAAACAATGAGCGACGAGACTGCACCTTTCGGGTTCCAGGACGTGCCAAAGGCCGAAAAGGCGGGGCGCGTGCGCCTGGTGTTTTCGTCGGTGGCGTCGAAATACGACCTGATGAACGACGCGATGTCGGGCGGCCTGCACCGGCTCTGGAAAGACGCCGCCGCCGCGAAGCTAAACCCGCAGCCGGGTGAACTCATCCTCGATGTCGCCGGCGGCACCGGCGACATCGCGCGGCGCCTGAAGAAGCTTGGCGACGGTGCGGCGCAACGGCGCGGACTCGAACCGCCCGAGATCCACGTCATCGACATCAACACAGAGATGCTCGAAGCCGGCCGCGCGAAGGGCGAAGGCGGGCTCTCCTGGCACGAAGGCGACGCCGAGAATTTACCGGTCGATGACCATGTCGCCGACGCCTACATCATCAGCTTCGGCATCCGGAACTGCACTGACGTTCCCGCCGTCTTGCGCGAAGCAAAGCGCGTTCTGAAGCCGGGCGGGCGGTTCTACTGCCTCGAGTTCTCGCGCCTGGCGATTGGCGGGCTCGAGCCGGTTTATGATTTCTATTCGTTTAACGCGATCCCGGCGCTGGGGAAATTGCTCGCAAACGACCCGGATTCTTACCGATATCTGGTGGAATCCATCCGCCGGTTTCCGGATCAGGAAGCTTTTCTCAATATGATCCGTGAGGCGGGTTTCGCACGCGCGGCCTATCGCAACATGGCCGGCGGCGTTTGCGCGCTGCATTGGGGTTGGTCGGTTTAGTGTTTTGGTCGTTCCTGTTCTCAGCCGTCGCGGCGTTGGTGCTTGTCGGCATCTTTACTGGCGTGCTTGGGCACGTCTGGCGGCTGCTGCGCGTGGCGATGACGCTCGCACGCTACGATGTGCTGCTGCCGGGCGAATACTACGACCGGTACTCCACCACGCTTCAGGCCACGCACACGATTCTGAGCGTCGTCGCTAAGCGCAAACGCGGCCGCTCGGTTGGTGAACGCCTTGCTAAAGCGCTGGAGCGCCTGGGCCCGGCCTATGTGAAGGTCGGTCAGTTCCTCGCGACGCGGCCTGACATGATCGGCGTCACCGTCGCGCAGGAGATGGGGCGTCTCAAGGATCGCCTGCCGCCCTTCCCGCGAACCGTTGCGCTCGACACCATCAACTCGGAACTCGGCGGCACCGAAGAATTGTTCGCTGGCATCTCCGAAGCGATGGCGGCCGCCTCGATCGCGCAGGTGCACCAGGCCATCGTGCCGCGCGAAGGCGTCAAGGCCATCAAGGTGCTGCGCCCGCGCATCGAAAAGAAGATGGCCAAAGAAATGGCTGCGCTGCGCTTTCTAGCGCAAAGCATCGAGTTCTTCTCGGTGCGGTCGCGTCGGCTCGAACCTGTACAGTTCATTGACACCGTCAGCGCCGCGACCCAGCGCGAAATGGATCTGCGCCTTGAAGCTGGCGCTGCCGCCGAGTTCCGCGAAGTCGCGGCGAAGGACGGCTACCTCTCTGTGCCCGAGATCGATTGGGCGCGCTCCGCCAAGCGCGTGATGACGCTGGATTGGATCGATGGTGCGGCGCTGACTGACTTGCGCGCGCTCGACAAAGCCGGCGCCGACCGCAGCGAACTCGCCATCGCCATCACACGCGGCTTCCTCGCCGCCGCGCTCGATTACGGCTTCTTCCACGCCGACATGCACGAGGGCAATTTGCTCTACGGCAAAGACGGCAAGCTCTGGATCGTCGACTTCGGCATCATGGGGCGCATCGGCCACAAGGAACGCCGCTACCTTGCGGAGATTCTCTACGGCTTCCTACGCCGCGACTATCGACGCGTGGCCGAGGTGCATCAGGAAGCGGGCTACGTCCCGGAAAAGTTCACGGTCGAGGAGTTCGCGCAGGCGCTGCGCGCCATCGGCGAGCCGATCTTCGGTAAGACCGCCGAAGGCATCTCGATGAGCCGCCTGCTTCTGCAGCTCTTCGATGTCACCCATATGTTCGGCATGCACCTCAGGCCGGAACTCGTTCTGTTGCAAAAGACGATGGTGCAGGTCGAAGGCGTCGCCCGCGGCCTCGACCCGCAGCACGACATGTGGACCGCCTCGCGCCCAATCGTGGAGCGCTGGGTCGAGCGCGAGCTGGGCGCTGACGCGGTCGCAAAGCGCGCCATCGACGAAGCGGCGATGGGCTTCCAAGCCATGCGCCGCCTGCCGCAAACGCTGACCATGATCGAAGCCGCTGCGCGCAAAGTCGCTACCGAAGCGCCGCGCAAGGAATTGCACTGGTACGAGATGCCAGCGGTCTGGATCGCTTTCCTCGGCGGTGCGATCCTGGCGCTAGCGCTCACAGCCGGCGGCGGTCGCGAGCCGCAACCGCTGCCCGAGCCCGCGCGTATTGAAACGCCATCACCGGTGTTCGTGCGGCCGTCGGTTGAGACTGAGAATCCGCCGGTGGTCGATGCGCCGGCCGAACCGATCGGCGCTGAAACCGCGGTTGAACCTGAAGCTGAGAAAGCAGCGCCAACGCCATGAAGCGCGTCCTGCTCATCATCGGCGGCGGCATCGCCGCCTATAAGAGCCTCGAGCTCATCCGGCGCCTCCGCGAGCGCAGCGTGTCCGTGCGCGTGGTGATGACCGAGGCGGCGCAGCAATTCGTCACCTCGCTCGCGGCCGGCGCGATTTCAGGCGAGCGCGTGTTCACCGATCTGTTCGATCAGTCGCAAGAGTTCGACGTCGGCCATATCCGGCTGGCGCGCGAATGCGACCTGGTCATTGTGGCGCCAGCGACGGCGGACCTGATGGCGAAGATGGCCAACGGCCTCGCCAACGATCTGGCGTCCGCGGTGCTGCTCGCCACCGACAAGCCTGTGTTGATTGCCCCGGCGATGAACCCGCACATGTGGGCCAACGCCGCGACGCAACGCAATCTCGCGGTGCTGCAATCCGATAAGCGGCGCTTCATCGGGCCGAACGAAGGCGAGATGGCTGAGAGCGGCGAACGCGGTGTGGGCCGCATGGCGGAACCCGAAGAAATCCGCGACGCTGCGCTCGCCCTCCTCACTGATGGTCCGCTCAAAGGCAAACGCGCGCTCGTCACCGCTGGGCCGACGCTGGAACCGATCGATCCGGTGCGCTTCATTTCCAACCGCTCAAGCGGCAAGCAGGGATACGCCATCGCGGCGGCGCTCGCCGAGCTAGGGGCTGACGTTACGCTTGTCTCCGGTCCTACCAGTCTCGCCGTCCCGCACGGCGTGAGGCGCGTCGATGTCGAAAGCGCGCAGGAGATGCTGGCGGCTTCAGAAAAGGCATTGCCGCTCGATGTCGCCGTAATGGTGGCCGCCGTCGCCGATTGGCGCCCGGAACACGCGGCGCACGACAAGATCAAGAAGGACAAAACCGGCATCCCGAAGATTGAGCTGACCGAGAACCCGGACATCCTCGCGACGCTCTCGAAACTCACCAAGCGGCGTCCGAAACTCGTTGTCGGCTTCGCCGCCGAGACCCAGAACGTCGAGGACAACGCCCGCGCCAAAATCGCCAAGAAGGGCTGCGATTGGATCGTCGCCAACGACGTTTCCGGCGACGTCATGGGCGGCGCCGAGAACCAGGTGCTCCTGATCACCAAGGACAGCGCCGAAACCTGGCCGCGCATGGCCAAGGAAGCCGTCGCTCGCAAACTCGCCGCTGAAATCACAAAAACGCTTACCGCCAAGGCGCCTCGCAAATAGCACGCGTTGCTTCGCCGCAGCTGACCCCTTTGTAAGGTTGCACGCCGGGGCTTGAGCCTGCCGCGTATGGCGCTATGTAGAGCGCCTCACATCAGACCACTCGATTCCAACCCGAGCGCGAGCGCGCGCCCAGAGGATGACGCCACCGCATGAGCTTCCAGAACCACAACGACCGCCGCGAAGCCGCCGAAGCCGCCAAGAAGGCGATGCTCGAGAAGTTCAGGACCAAGGCCACGGCGCCGGTCGATCCGGAAGTCGCAGCGCAACGCGCAGCGGAAGCCAAGGCGCGCGAAGAAAAGCGCGTCGCCGCCGAGCAGAAGCGCCGCGAGCGTGTCGAACTCGAAAAGCTCGAACGCAAGGTCGCTGCCGAAGAAAAGGCCAAGGCTGAGGCAGAAGCCGAGAAGCAGGCCGCCGACGCGGCGGCGCGCAAGGCTATCGAGGACGCCGAAAACGCCGAGATCCTGGCGTTCGAACAAAAGGCTCGCCGCGATCTCAAGTACGCTGCACGCAAGGCGCGCCAGGGCGGCAAGCGCTAACTCTTCCGCTTCTTCTTGCCGCGCGCGATCTCGGTCGCCAACGCGTCGAGCTTGACCTCCCAGAAGCCGCGGAAGCGCTCGACCCATTCGTCGATCTGTTTCAGCGGCGCGGCGTCCACCACATAGATCCGTCTCGGGCCCTCACTACGCACGCTGGCGAAGCCGCTTTCGCGCAGCACTTTGAGATGTTGCGACACAGCCGGCTGGCTGATGCCGAATTCACCCTGGATCACTTCGACGATCTCGCCGGACGCATGTTCGCCGTCGGCCAGCAGCTCCAGAATGCGCCGCCGCACCGGATCGCCCAGAACGTCGAAGGCGTGCATCAGGCCTCGCCGGTGTAGAACTTCACGGTGCGCTCCGCGCGTTCGGTTGCCGCTACTGCCTCCTCGCCATTGGCAATCTCCGCCTTGCCCCAAGCGGCGCCGGACGCGCGCATGAAGGACTTGGCTTCATCTGTGGCCGCCCACGCCGGATCTGCCTCCGGTGGCTTCTCCGCAGCGTTGGGGTTGGCGATGTGGATGCCGAGCCCCATCAGCCCGAGCTCCCAGCCGATCCCGACCGCGCCCGCGCCGAATTGCTCCCAATGCGCTTCGGGATACGCGGTGTGCTTCAGTTCCAGCCGCGCGCCATCGCCGTCCGGACGAAGCGAGACCTCCACCCAGCTCACGCCGCCCAACATCTCCCACGTCGCCGCCAGCTCTCGCGGCGGCTCGCAGCGCGTGATGGTGCCGCCCGCATTGCCTTTGAACTGGTATTTGCCGCCGAGCCGAAGATCGCCTTCGATCGGCAGGAACCATCGCGGAATGCGCTCGCCGTTGCTGATCGCATCCCACAGATCTTCGACGCTGGTGTCATAGGTCCGCGTGGCGACGACGACGCGAGCCGTTCTCCCCTCGCGCTCCACGTCGCGGACCTCGCGGTTGGTGGCGCCGATCAGAAAGGGGACATCGATGCTCATGCCTGTTCTCCTGCCGGAATCATATAAGTTATGGCTTATATGATGGCAAGGCGAATCCCGCTAAGTTCCGGCACATGAGCAAGACTGTCAGAATCGAAGTCGCCACCCTTCCTCATTTCGAAGGCCTGCAATTGCCTGCCTACGAGACCGCGCTCTCCGCCGGCATGGATTTGCGCGCCGCGGTTCCCGAGGACGAGCCGATGAGCGTGGCGCCCGGCCAACGCGTGCTTGCGCCGACCGGGCTCACCATCGCACTGCCCGCAGGTTACGAAGCACAGATTCGTCCGCGTTCGGGACTCGCGCTGAAGCACGGCCTCACCTGCCTCAACACGCCGGGCACGGTCGACGCTGATTATCGCGGCGAAGTGAAAGTGATCCTGATCAATCTCGGTCAAGAGACGTTCGTCATCAAACGCGGCGAGCGCATCGCGCAAATGGTGATCGCACCGGTGACTCAGGGCGAATGGGTTCAGGTCGAGACGCTCAGCGAAACCGCACGCGGCGCGGGCGGCTTTGGCTCGACCGGCCGCGGCTAACGCCGCGCGCGCAGGCCGATGAAGCTCCGACGCTTGCGCGGACGCTCATCGTGCTCCGGCTCGGCCTCGCGGACGCCTTCGACGCCCTCCGGCTCGTTCGCATTGGCCGCATCAGCGCTCGCCTCGGCCGCGCGATGCAGCGCTGCGCGATCCTCGCGCGCCAAATGCACCTCACCGCCGCAGTCCGCGCGCGCGGCTTCGATCGCGCGTCGGAACTCGACGGGGTGCGCCATCGGCGGAAACACGATGATCGCTTCGCCCGTGCCGGTCACCACGACGCGGCCATAACCGAACAGCCGCGCCCAGATCGATTGATCCAGCGAAACGCCTTCGACGCTTTCAAC
>Ga0068862_100003752_pt1 | contig 12954 bp, 6 predicted proteins | sample KBSSwiS52_FD_66598 | JGI IMG/M metagenome (GOLD analysis project Ga0068862, IMG submission 66598) | Switchgrass rhizosphere microbial communities from Kellogg Biological Station, Michigan, USA - KBS Switchgrass S5-2 | ecosystem: Host-associated > Plants > Roots > Rhizosphere > Soil ... | reverse complement strand
GGCAGCTGCACCTTCACTGACCTGCCACTGCTGAACGACCGCGCCATCAGCTGGAGCTGTTGGAAGTATCACACTTATTCATGGCTGAGTTGGGGCATCGGGGTTGGCGGGAAAAGTGGGTGGTACGATCCGGAGACCTGGAAAGACGCGTATAAGCATGGCGCGGATTCCGACCCTGTATTTACCTACAAAAAGATCAATGGCAGCGCATTACTCATTTACCATCCCGGCATCATCCCCAACGTGAACCAATATTGTCCTTCTATCCGGCTTAAGTCAATGCGTAACGGTGTACAGGAATATGAATACATGCGGCTGCTGTCGACCCTCGATAAAAACAGGGTGCGGGCTGATGAGATCGTAAACGGAATTATCAAACAACCATTTGGAGAAAAGTCGATTGGGAACCTTGATGTGTGGAATTTTGATGCGGAGCAATGGGACAAAAGCAGAATAAAGTTGGGCGAGCTAATCAGCCAGGTTAAAAGATGATCATTTTGTACCGTGTGGGGTTATTCTCCCAGCCAACGGTGCAAATCATCGAAATGTATAAAAAAATATTTTCGTTATTCTTACTAAATATAGAGTAGTAATCAAACAAACCTAAAAATTAATTTTCAAAACATAATTTTTGGTGAAGCAGGATCCGAGGTACTTTGTTTCCGGGAAGTGCTGTCTTCAAGGGTCTGTTTTTGATGTAAATGACTTAATTTATTTTGGTTTTCGGTTAGAATTAATTTTAAAACCCTAGGTTACGAGCTTTATTTAGGCAAGTTGCAATTGACTATAAGGATCGTCATGGCAATATCAACAGAATTAGAAAGAATTATAATTAATAAAATTTATGCCTAAAAGTTTTAATTATAGAAGGAAATGCAATTATTTTATTTAATGTTATATTGAAATAAAATATAAAATACTTAAAAAAAATATTTTTTGCTTTCAAAACCTTTTGTTAATTTTATTTTTTCAGAAAATAAAAATTAATTGTGATGAAACGAAAACTCCCATCAAAGCGAATCCTGCTAATTTGCATTATCCTTATTTCTATGGTTAAGTTACAGGCGCAGCGGCATACTGTTACCGGTTCTGTAACATCTGCTGAAGACGGCGCTCCCCTACCGGGCGTGAGTGTTATGGCCCAGGGCGCATTATCAGGCACCACTACTGATAATAAAGGAAATTACAGCTTAAGCGTCCCTAATGGAAAAGCAAAAATTGTTTTTTCATCCACAGGGTTTATTAATCAAACAATAAGTGTTAGTGGCAAGTCAGCTATTAATTTGGCCTTGACAAGGGACACTAAACAACTTTCTGAAGTGGTTGTGACTGCATTAGGCATAACCAAACAAAAGAAAGCTGTTGGCTTTGCTACCCAGGAACTTGCTAAAAAAGACCTGACTGAGGCGAGGGACGTTAATGTAGCAAATTATCTTACCGGTAAAATAGCCGGTGTCCAGGTTTCACTGTCTGCCGGGGGTGTGGGTGGCTCAAGCAAAGTAATAATCCGGGGAATCAGTTCCCTTGTGGGCGAGAACCAGCCTTTATATGTGGTGGATGGGGTTCCTATAGATAATTCAAAATATAACGAAAAAACGGATATTTACGGCAGTGGGCGCGATTACGGCGATGGCATTGGTAATATAAATCCCCAGGATATAGAATCTATAAATGTATTGAAGGGGCCCAATGCTACGGCCCTTTGGGGTTCAAGGGGGAGTAATGGTGTGATTTTAATTACTACCAAATCCGGAAAAGCCGGAAGAGGTGTTGCGGTAGAAGTAAACTCCAATGTTACTATAGATAAAATAAATCTTATACCGAAAGTCCAGAACAAATATGCGACGGGCTATGAAGACCTGAATTTTTATGGGGATATAGTTAATATAGATGGTGTTGATTACTCGACATTGCCATCCTGGCATTTTGAAAGCGATGGCCCTCCGATGGATGGCCGGTTAGTCGTAGACCCGTTTGTTTATCCCGGTACTCCTCCAAGAACTTTGAAATTATTACCGCAACCGGCAGATAACGTGAGGGATTTTTATAAAACAGGAGTGGTCACCAACAATTCTGTAGCGTTGACTGGTGGCTCTGAAAAATCATCTGCCAGGTTATCAATTAATAATACTACTATAAATGGGATCATACCTAATCACGCAGAAAACCAGCAGTCAATTACGCTGAGAGCGCTAACTAATGTTACTGACAAATTATCGTTTGAGGGAAAAGTCAATTATATACACAAAAATGCCGATAACCCTCCCGGGTTGGGTGGTTCGGCTAACAATAATGTGGTTAGGGACCTCGCTGCAATGGGCAGGTATGTACCGCTGCCGTTTTTAAAAGAATATTATGAGAAAACCGGGCAGGCCGGCTCATGGCCCGGTATATCTTTGAATCCCTACTATCTTGTTAATGAACTCAAGAATAATGCTGTCAGGGACCGGTTTATCAGCTTTATTTCCATGAAGTACCAGTTTACCAGCTGGTTAAGCCTTATGGCAAGGTCAGGGCTTGACGCATACTCTGAACGCCGTTTGGAAAAAGTTCCCGTTTCCGAATCGCCATTTAATAGTGGTAGCCTTACTGATGAAACTTACCTTACAAAAGAAAGTAATAATGATGTGCTCTTAACGGCATCTAAAGATAACATAGCCAAAAATTTCAATGCTGCTGTTTCTGTGGGCGCTTCATTGCTAAAAACAAGTCACCGGATACAGGGATGGAATGGTATAGATTTTAAAGTACCGGGAATTTATGATATTTCCAATCTCTCAAACGTTACTCCTTATTATTCATTCGTGCAACGGGAAATGCAATCGGCTTATTTTTCAGGAGATCTTGGCTATAAGGAATTTTTATTTCTCACTATAACAGGCCGTAACGACTGGTCTTCGGTATTGGGAGTAGGGAATTTCTCTTTTTTCTATCCTTCAGTCAGCAGCAGTTTTATCTTTACCGAGGCGTTTAAGCTGCAATCAAAAGTGCTGACCTTTGGTAAAGTGAGGGCCTCTTACGCGCAGGCAGGAAATGACGGAGCGTCTTATTTAACAAAATCAGGTTACTTCCTGGGGAGCACTCCTTTTAACGGGCAAAGCCTTGCCTTCCAGAGTAATAACATTCCGCTGTTTGACCTAAAAAATGAACTGAAAAAATCGGTAGAGTTTGGGGCGGAACTTAGATTATTCAATGACCGGGTTGGCCTGGATGTTACTTATTATAACAGCAACACCAACAACCAGATTGTACCCGTAACGATTTCAGTTGCCAGTGGCTATACAACCAAGATTGTCAATGCTGGAAACATTGAAAACAAAGGAATTGAGATTGCTCTCCGGGCTACTCCAGTTCAGTTAAAAAGCGGTTTCCGCTGGGATATGTCTTTTAACTATGCACACAACCAGTCAAAAGTAACTGAGTTGGCGCCCGGCCTGAATTCTTTTCAACTTTATAATACAGGGCAAAGCAATGTGATTGAAGCAAGGGTTGGAGAGCGATTTGGTAACATAGTAGGCTATAAATACAAAAGAGCACCCGACGGACAAATAGTCGTTAACCCCAATGACGGTTCTTATATGAGGGAAGATACATTAAGTATTTTGGGAAATGTTACACCCAAATGGGTTGGCGGTTTAAACAACACCATTTATTACAAAGGATTTTCATTGAACTTTTTGATTGACTTTGTACAGGGTAACCAAATAAATTCCGACACCCGCTACCGGATGGTTGCCAATGGAACTGCCGCATTCACCACCAAATACAGGGAACATTCCGAACCGCTTCCAGGGGTAATAGAAACTAAAGATGCCAATGGTAATGTAACCGGGTACACCCCCAATACAATACTTGTTGACGGCCAGACAGCATGGTCTTACAGGGCATGGGGCCAAATAGGCGAAGAGTTTGTTATGAATGGCAGCTTTGTTATGTTACGGGAAGTAGTCTTAGGTTATTCGCTTCAGCCATCATTTCTTAAAAAAACTCCTTTTAAAAGTATGAGGTTCTCTGTCGTAGGCAGAAATCTCTGGTATATTGAAGAACACATGAAGGGTATGGGCATTTCACCGGAAACCAATCTCAATACAAAGGCGGGGGCTACCGGTGTTGAAGTATTTAGCATGCCCACTACCCGAAGCTATGGCCTTAACCTCAACTTTACTTTTTAGTATTATCTAGAACTATCAATTACATGAAAATGAAAAAATATAATAAAATAATAAAAAATATCGGGGTGCTGGTGTTGATGATTATGCTGGCGAATTCCTGTACTAAAAAGTTTGAAAGACTCAATACGCAGGCAAGCCTCCTGTCGGAAGACCTGGTAAAGCCTGAGTTCCTGTTAAGCGGGGTTCAATACAGTGCTGGAACAGGCCTGGACGCCAGAAACGACGGTGATTATTGTGGTATGACTGTCCGCCAGGATAATGCTCCATTTGTAGACGAATTTGACGATGCCGCATGGTATACTACCTATACTTCACTTACCAATAATTTAGCTGCTATCATCCGCAAAACTGAAGCTGACCCGGATCTTGTTAATAAAAAAGCGATCGCCAGGATACTGAAAGTCTGGATTTTTTCTCAGGCAACTGATATTTATGGCGATATCCCCTATTTCGACGCCAATAAGGTGCCCGACGAAGCCAATACCTCTCCGAAGTACGACACGCAGCAAAGTATCTACGAAGATTTTTTTAAAGAATTGAAAGAAGCAGCAGCGGAATTGGATCCGGCCAAAGAGAGCTATGGCAGTGCGGATCTATATTACGGAGGAGATGTCACCAAATGGAAAAAATTTGCCAATTCTCTCCGGTTAAGACTGGCATTGCGTGTTCGTTATGTCGATCCTCAAATGGCCCAAACCAATATGAGTGACTTGCAGGACTCAGACTTGATGACAAGCAGGAGTGACGATGCGTTAATATATACTGCTAACGATATTGATGCACATAAAAACGGTTCTTATATTGACTTGATCAACAGACCTCCCCAACTGGATTATGTCGATCATCAGCTTGTTGGTAAAGCTATACTGGATGCTTTAGTGGGCAATTCTGATCGGTCACATCCCCTCGATCCTCGCACGAAAGTGTTGACCGATAGTGCCAGGCTTGATGGTAGAACAATAGTCCCCCCTCACGCACCTTTTGGATTTCGTGCGCAACCATTGCTGGGTGTCGTGCCTGTTGAGAATAAATATCCTTATGGCAGTAGCTCCGTTTCTATATATAGCTTATTTTGGTATGTGCCTGTAATAGAGCGACCTGTTTTTAGAGCCTCGGAAGTTTATTTTGCATTGGCTGAAGCAGCTTTATTCAATTTAAGAGCAGGAGATGCCGACGCTTATTATAAGAAGGGTATAGAAGCAGGAGTTATACAGGTACAGGATTTTTATAATAAAACCAAAGACCAGGTCGGTGAAGTATTTGACCTTGTTGGCCCGGATTATGCCCGTGGTTCTACTTTAAATTCTTTTTTAGCATATAAAGAAATGAAACAAAGTGAGATTGACGCTTTCCTGGCTTCACCAACAACAACCCTTACCGGCACAGATGAAGAGAAGTTGGAACAGATCATCAACCAAAAGATGATAGTGCTTTACCCCAATACATTGGAAGGATGGAGTGAATGGAGAAGAACCGGATATCCCAGGGTACTGGTTGCCCCCAATGAGGCAAGTACTTTGCATGGAGTTTCTCCCCGGAGAAAACACTATCCAAACGGTGAACGCCTGGTTAACAGCAATAGCTTTAATGAAGCCATTGGAAGAATGGGCGGAAAAGACGATTTGCTCACCAGGCTATGGTGGGATGCTAATACTGCGGCTCCTCACGCACATCCGGGTATGGTGGAAACCAGGGCTACCCCCTGGAAGTAATTCTTCTTAATAAGGGTTTTCGTTTTTGAGTAATTATAAGTAGATTAGTGTTTATTGTTGGGCTGTCCAGTTGGACAGCCCTTTTTAAAAGTTTTAATTCAACAGATCATTACCATAAAATCCGAATAAATGAAAAATCATTTGTTTGGTATAAAATTTTGGCAGTCACGTAAAAATTTCCCCGCCGTGGAAAATAAAGTCATTCATTATTTGGGATTATTTGCCTGTGTCCTGGGTTTATTTATTGGCATGAAATCCTATGCCCAAAGTAATGGGAACACTTTAATTTCCGGGACACACGAGCAATATTTTTCAATTAATCATTTTGACACATTATATAAACATGCCAAAAAGGAATTTGAGTTTAAGGGGCAATCCGAACGGGACTTTCAATTATGGCACGCAGCTTTTCTACCTCGTTTAAAAAATGCCCTCGGCCTCGATAAAATTGAACTTCAGTTTGCCGGCTACGTTCCGCGTGCCGAAAAAAAAGAATCGAATGACCTGGGCTACTGCATTCGTGAACATTGGATAATATGGACCGAGCCCACAGTTCCTTTGCCATTCGTTGTGCTTATCCCGAAAAACAAAAAAGGTAAACTTCCCCTGATTATAACTACGCATGGACATGGGAAGAACTCAGAACAATACACAGGCATTTATCCCGCGAATGAGATCGCCGTGCAAGCAGTTAATGAAGGGTACATAGCTATTGCACCCACCATAAGGGCTTTTGGTGATACCCGTACAGAATATGACAAGCAAAATGATATATCATTTTCATGTCATAACCAATTGATGCACGATTTACTGGTGGGCAGAACTCCAATAGGAGACAGGGTTTGGGATGTGTCCCGCCTTATAGACTGGGCCATCAAAAACTTACCTGTTGATGATAGGAAGATCGCGATCACCGGAAATTCGGGCGGAGGAACGGTTTCTTTATTTGCAGCCGCCTGTGACCCTCGTATAAGCGTGGCCGTTCCATCATCCTATTTTTGTACTTTTGAAGGCAGCATCGGTACCATTGCTCATTGCGATTGCAATTACATTCCCGGCATATTGGATTTGGGTGAAATGGGTGATGTGGCTGGCCTCGTAGCCCCAAGACCATTATGTGTAGTAAATGGTGTGAAAGACAACATTTTCCCCATTGAGGAAACACGCAAAGCATTCATTCATTTGAAGGATATATATTCTGCGGCTGGGGTACCGGGTAATTGCGCATTTTATGAAGGAGCCGAAGGTCACCGTTATTATAAAGAGGGCGCATGGCCCTTTATAAAGAAGTATTTTGAAAAGTAAAATTAGTAATTATAGCACGGGTAGCTTTTTTAGAATGGCTTATTTAATGAGTGTAGCCATTGAATCATGAAATTGCTTTTCCTTATTCATCGGTTTTTTACTATTAAAAGTTGGCCGGTGGGGACACCGGCCACAGCGGGTCCGCTTCGGTTGGCGTCCCCGCCAACCGAAAGATGACTTTAGGAGAATCCATACCATTTCATCTTCTCATTGTATAGATACAATTCAGAGGAAAATTATTTATATTCAAAAAAATATCTCATGAGCATATCAGCTGAACTCCGTTCACAATTCCCTTCCCTTCGACGCAAACACAATAATTTTCCGATGATTTTCCTGGATGGCCCAGGTGGCACACAGGTACCAGACTGCGTGATCAATGCGATTTCAGGCTATTACAAAACATCCAATTCAAATACTCATGGGGAATTTATTACTACACAGGAGACAGATGCCGTGATCAGTAACGCACGTAAATCGGCTGCTGCTTTACTGGGGGCTGAAGGTGAAGGGACTATTTCAATTGGACAGAACATGACTACACTCAACTTCTCTTTAGCACATGGCATTGCACGTATTTTGCACCCCGGCGATGAAGTACTCATCACCCAACTCGACCATGAGGGCAATCGCGGCCCCTGGCTAATGTTACGGGAATTTGGGGTCAAGGTTCGCGAAGTGCTGCTTAAACAGGATTGCACTTTAGATTATGATGACTTTGCCTCGAAAATAAATGAGAATACCAGGCTGGTTGCTATGGGTATAGCATCGAATGCTTTCGGTACCGTCAATAATGTACAACGGGTACGCGAACTTACATACCGGTATAACACATGGCTCATGCTCGATGCGGTAGCCTATGCCCCCCATTTTTCAATTGATGTACAGGAACTGGGTTGCGATTTCCTTTTGTGTTCAGCATATAAATTCTATGGGCCTCATGTTGGAATTTTGTATAGCCGCCCTGGTATGTTGGACCGCATTTTCACAGACCGGTTACGTACCGCAGAACAGGGCTCTCCCTATTCAATTGAAACAGGCACACTCAACCATGCAGCAATTACCGGGGTTTCTGCAACAGTTGATTTTCTGGCCGGCATAGGAAGCGGAAATAGTCTGCGGGAAAAATTGGTAAGCGCTTATCAAAATATTGGTTTACACGAACACCAGCTTGCAGTGCAGCTTTATAATGGCCTTCATAAAATTCCCGGAATAAAAATTATAGGAGAAGATTTTACTTCAACCCATCGCTCTCCAACAATTTCTTTTACGGTAGAGGGTAAAACACCCAGCCAGGTATGTTCATACCTCGCAAAGAAAAACATCTGTGCATGGGACGGGCATTTTTATGCGATCAGGGCCATTGAAGTATTGGGATTGCTGGAAAAAGGCGGAGTTACCCGGTTAGGGATATCTATGTATAACACACAGGAAGAAATTGATATGACTTTGACAGAAATTGAACATTTTGTAAATATATAATTGGTAATATCTTCATTCCGGATCAATCCTTACAATGGGTTTATTTATTCAACAGCGGGATCCGCAAATGTTGACAATAATAATTGGCCAGCGCAAAATATGAAACAGAAAATGAAACCCGGTACGTTAATAATCCTGGCACTTATATGCTGCATTACCCTGGGATATAAAAAAAAGGAAGTTCCACCGGGATCATTAAAGAGTTGCTTTACCTGTGACATCGTTCCTGAAGGAACTATTTTTTGTGATGATTTTGAGAGTGAGGCATCACTTAAAGACAGATATTTTGAGTATGATGATAATGGCGGGGATTTTATACGGCTTTCAAACGTAGGCAGGGATAGCAGTGCCGGCATGCGTGCTATATGGCAGCCCGGAGAAAGCAGCGCAGGGTCTCTTAAGAAATCTTTTGGAAGAACACCCGATGAATATATAGGAACACATGCTACATTTCCTGAAAAACAATTTGCAGAAATTTATTGGCGGATTGATATGAAAAGGCAAGCTGGGTGGGAAGGTGAAGGTGCTGATAAATTAACCCGGGCCACTGTATTTGCAGGGCCTGGCTGGAGCCAGGGAATGATGGCACATATCTGGTCTGCCGATAATTTTCTGGTGCTGGATCCTGCAAGTGGGATTGATGAAAATGGCAGGCTCAAATCAACTAAATACAATGATTTTGATAATTTAAGATGGTTGGGTAGTAAAAAAGGGACGACAGATTTATTCAGTAAAGCAAATGCCGATAAATGGTTTTGTATCATCACGCATGTAAAACTTAACACGCCGGGCCTTTCAGATGGTGTTTTTGAGTTCTGGATAGATGACAAATTCCAGGCAGGATCGTACCACCTCAACTGGCATGGCAAGTGGAATGTGGATAGAAATAATTATATGATCAATGCGGTGCTTTTTGAAAATTACTGGAATAAAGGATCGCCCAAATTACAGGAGCGTTATTTCGATAATATACTGATATCTTCAAAACCTATTAAATGCAATTGTACAGAATAACCTCCGCCGCGGCTGGAGTCCCCAACAACCGCAAGATGGGAAACAAAAATTTCATTTTTGGACAGTTCCTACAAAAAATTTTATTTAAATTCTTTGCCCTTCAATTCTGTTTTCTATATTATCCGGGCTTTGCACAGTATAAAGAAACCAAACACAGGTTGCCTTCACCCGGGGAAGTCCCGGTAACCGGGCCAGGTAATTACGGGGATCCCGGAACAACCTACATACTGGTTAAAGATATCACCAGTAAAATGAGTACCATTTTCCTGGGAAAGGATGTTACACTGGATCTTAACGGGTTTACCCTCCGGTATGCTGATGGAGCATATAATCATATATCCAATTCGGGATTTGAAGAAGGGTTAAAAGGTTGGGACATTTCAAAGGCTCCCGGGGTGAAGGTAGTAAGCACAGAAGTGGTGCATGTATTTGTAGGCAAAAAACTGGCGAGCCTACAGGCAGGGGATGAAATAACTTCTCAATATGTTTATCTGCCCGTAGCAAACCGTTCCTATATCGCCATGTGTGGTATAACAGGCAGAAATTCTTTTGAATTGGGTAGAAATGGGTTAAAAGAAATGGTAGTCAGTGTTTTTGTTGAAGATGAGCAGGGGAAGGAAGTAAAGTGTATAACGAAATATATGGATACCACAATGGTCAGTTGTCCTGTTGAAAAGAGATCACCCCAGTTAGGTGGAGGATTCGTTTTTGCACATCTTAACAATCTTCCTGCGGGAAAATACCGGGTACGGGTAAGGGCCGATTCCGATTGCCTTGTTGATGAAATTGACATACGTCCGGCTATGGACGTAGGTATAGGCATAGTAGAGAAAACCTATGCGAGGGGGCATTATGATCACCTGTATAGAGCGGATTTTGCTGCTTTTTTTGATTATACTGAAGATGTAGTTGCGCAAACACCTAAAGCCGGCATACCCAACGTGGAGGGCTATGGCACCGTTACCATCAGGAACGGTACCATTGAAAATGGAGTGGAGGGTGCGATTTCATGGGGCATTCAATCTACCGCACCAGGCGTAAAAATTATTCTCGAAAATATTAAATGCCTAACCTCAGGCATCAATACGATAGCTGTTGATGTTCCGCAGGCCACTATAGTGAATTCAAGGTTTGATGTGCGATCTCCATTCATCATAAACCGGCATAACAGTAATTTCTATGGGGTAGATATAAGGGGTGACGATGATCCTTCGGAAGTTTCTTTTTCTGAATTCTTCGGAGGCCAGGGATGCCTGGTGTTTAAAGGAAAGAAGTCCAGTATTCACAATAACTATTTTGTAAACCGCCAGATGGTCACCAATCATTACAGTATTATGGCGATGGGAGACAGTTCCCGGATCTTCAGTAACAGGATCGAGCCCGCAGTGGGATCCGGCATTGAAATATACAGGCACCGCGACATTGACATATTCGACAATGTGATCAAAATAAAATCATCACCGCCTACTTGTGAGTACGGACATGAAGAATATAGCACCAATGCCATCAGGATGGCTGATTACCAGGAAAAGCCCGGAGGCGCGAATTCCTGCTCCGGAATCAGGATTTACAATAATAAAATTTTTATAACGGTTAAGAACCAGGCCAAGCCTGATGATTTTATTCCAATGTCATTTGGGGTTTACGCTTCGGCCAGTGGGGGTGAAAATTACATTTTCGGAAATGATATTGTGGTGAATCATTTGGATCCTTCTTCAAAAGCAAAAGCTGCTGCTTTTTATGTTTGCGGTGGCACGGTGGGTTTCGGCGGCAGGTTTTTCAAAAACCGTATAACCACCAATGTTCCTGCTGCATGGCTGGCAACTCCTTACGGAGGTACTTCCAATACCAAAATATATAACAATACCATTATCAAATCACCCAATGCATTGCCTGGTTTTAAACCATTTCGAATGGGATGGGAAGGAAGAGACGATACGTGGGCAAAAGATGTAGAATTTAATTCCAATGATATCCGTGGTGCGACTTTCGGTTTGCAGGCCACCGACCAGGACCATAGCTATTCAGTTAAGTGGACCTTACAGATTAAGGTTTCAAGCCCCAATGGGCACCCCGTTAAAAATGCCGACATAACCATTTTTGATAAAAACCAATCAAAGATCCTGCAGGCAAAAACGGATGACCAGGGAAATATAGAAACAGAATTATTAGAGTATTCGGTAAAGGGAAAAGAGAAATCATATTCTTCGCCCTATACTGTAGTTGCCGGAGATGTCAAAAAGGAAGTGGTATTGAACAGGAATAGCAGTATTGGCCTGGTGACCAAATAAAATTCTTAAAGGTGGTCACAAGATTTTTTGCAAATCAGTTTTAGGGAGGCTGAGCCAGTCATCAATAGTTTAACTTGTACCTTTGATTAATCCTGAATAATTTATATGAAAAATAATCGCAGGGACTTTATTAAAAAGAGTTCTTCATTTGCTGCTGCAGCTTCTGTCGTGGGATTCGGCGGATACACAGCATTAGCAGGAACCGGCAATAAAAAAATTATTAAAGAGAAACCCGGTGAAAAGATTGAATGGCCCATTGCCGATAATCCGGACACCCCCAGGATTTGCCTGGGTGTTTCAATGGAGGCGGATGAAAAGGTACTACGTAAAATTAAGCAAATAGGGGTTAATTATGTATTGATGGGAGGGCCCGGAATTCCCTGGACAGAGGAAGGATTGCGCAGCATAATGAATCGCTTTAAAGAAAATGGCCTGACGGTAATCAACATGATGATCGGTGGCCATCCCAATACAATTTACGGCCGTGAGGGGCGCGATGCCGAGATTAAGAATATCCAGGATTCCCTCCGCGCTGCCGGCGCAGCTGGTTTGCCGGTTGTGGAATATAATTTTTATGCAGACAGGCTTATGGAAGGATATTATGAAAAGAAAGGGAGGGGAGGTGCCGGCCACACTGGATTTGATTATGCACCCGTGAAAGACCTTCCTGCTAAACCCGCAATCGGTAACCTTACTGGCAGCCAGCTATGGAGCAACCTTACCTACTTTCTCAAGGCTGTAATTCCCGTGGCCGAAAAAGCCGGTGTCCGCATGGCTCTGCATCCAAACGATCCCCCTGTTCCTGTTAGTCACGGGTCAGCACAAATTATGGCTACGCTTGAAGATTGGAAGCGGCTTATAGGCATCATTGACAGTCCATCAAATGGTATCACATTCGATTGTGGCGTTACACGTGAAATGGGTGAAGACCCAGTGACCGTATGTGAATGGTTTGGAAAACGTGACCGGATAAATCAT
>Ga0068862_100003747_pt1 | contig 12966 bp, 12 predicted proteins | sample KBSSwiS52_FD_66598 | JGI IMG/M metagenome (GOLD analysis project Ga0068862, IMG submission 66598) | Switchgrass rhizosphere microbial communities from Kellogg Biological Station, Michigan, USA - KBS Switchgrass S5-2 | ecosystem: Host-associated > Plants > Roots > Rhizosphere > Soil ... | reverse complement strand
CGCCTGGCGCTCCTCCAGGTCGTCGGCAAGTTTTTCCAGCACGATGCCGAGCGCACCGCTCTGTTCGCCCGCGGCGACGACCGCGCGGTACACGTCGTCGAACTCGCGCGGGGCGCTGCTCAGCGCGCGCGCGAAGCTCGCCCCGGCGTTGACTTCGGCGCGCAGGTGCGCCACCAGGTCGCGATGGCGCGGGTCTTCGGCCTCTTCGGACAGCGCGGTGAGCGCGCGCTCGAGCGGCAGGCCCGCGGCCACCAGCCCGGCGAGCTGGCGCGTCCACACCGCCAGCGATGTCGACGTGAAGGTGCGCCGCTTGAACCGGACGCGACTGGTCGATGCCAGCGCCGCCGCCACGGCCTCGACGCCGAGCGGAACCAGGCCCTGGCTGCGCAACTGCGAACGCACCGCCCGGGCGTTGTCGCCTTCGAGCAAGCCGGTGCGCGGCTTGCCTTGCGCGTCGATGGCTTCGAAGCGGTAGGCGGGCATGCAGCGGTGTCGGTTAGCGGGACCGGCTCGGCGGCCGGCCGACCGAAGCCGAGCCGCGCCCCAAGCGACAGAGTGAAGCGACGAGCGTGGGGGTCAACCGGCTCGGCGCCCGGCCGCCCGAAGCCGAGCCGAGCCCCCTCGGGGGGCAGCGACAGAGTGAAGCGACGAGCGTGGGGGTCAACCGGCTCGGCGCCCGGCCGCCCGAAGCCGAGCCGAGCCCCCTCGGGGGGCAGCGACAGAGCGAAGCGACGAGCGTGGGGGTCAACATTTACTCACGAGTGACGCGCAGCACTTCTTCCAGCGAGGTGACACCGTCATCGACCAGGCGCTGGCCATCCTCGCGCATCGGCCGCATGCCGGTGGCTTCTGCGGCGACGAAGATCTGGCTCTCGGCGGAGCGGCTGTGGATCAGCGAGCGAATCTTGTCGTCGACGCTCATCAGCTCGTAGACGCCGGTGCGGCCCTTGTAGCCCGTGTTGCCGCATTGCGGGCAGCCCACCGGATGCCAGCGGCTGCTGGCATCGCGCCGGCGGCAATGCAGACAGAGCTTGCGCACCAGGCGCTGCGCCAGCACGCCGAGCAGCGAACTGCTCAACAAGTAGGGCTCGACGCCCATGTCGATCAGACGTGTCACGCTCGACGGCGCGTCGTTGGTGTGGACCGTGGCCAGCACCAGGTGGCCGGTGAGCGAAGCTTGGATCGCGATCTGCGCGGTTTCCACGTCGCGGATCTCGCCGATCATGATCACGTCGGGGTCCTGGCGCAGAAACGCGCGCAGTGCCTTGGCGAACGTGAGGTCGATCTTCGGGTTGACCTGTGTCTGGCCGATGCCTGGCAGCTCGTATTCGACCGGGTCTTCCACCGTCAGGATGTTGGTCGTGCCAGTGGGCAGACGCGACAGCGACGCATACAGCGTGGTGGTCTTGCCCGAGCCGGTGGGGCCGGTGACCAGCACGATGCCGTGCGGCTGCTCGATCAGGTGCACGAAGCGCTCCATCACCTCGCGACTCATGCCGAGGCCCTCGAGCGTGAACTTGGTGTCGGTCTTGTCGAGCAAACGCAGTACCGCGCGCTCGCCGTGCGCCGCCGGGACGGTGGACACGCGCACGTCGACCGCACGGCCGCCGATGCGCAAGCTGATGCGGCCATCTTGCGGCAGGCGCTTTTCGGCGATGTCGAGCTCGGCCATGATCTTCAGGCGGCTGATCAGCGCCGCGTGCAGCGCCTTGTTGGGCTGCACCACCTCGCGCAGCGTGCCATCGACGCGAAAGCGGACGGACGAGCTGCGTTCGTAGGGCTCGATGTGGATGTCGCTCGCGCCGTCCTTGGCGGCCTGCGTCAGCAGCGCGTTGAGCATGCGGATGATCGGCGCGTCGTCGGCGGCCTCGAGCAGGTCTTCGACCGCGGGCAGGTCTTGCATCAGGCGGCTCAGGTCGACCGCGCCTTCGACTTCGCCAATCACGGCGGCGGCGCTGCCCTCGCCGCCGGCGTACGCCGCGGCGATGCGCTGGCTCAGCGTGGTGGCCGCCTCACGCTCGAAGCTGGTGACGTCGAACAGCCGCACCACCTCGGACATGGCGCTGCCGTTGGACTGCTCGGCAGCCCACAGCACGCGCTGCGTGCCGTCGTCTTCGAGCAGCAGCGTATTGGCCTTGGCAAAGGCGTAGGGCAGGGGATGGCGGGCCATGGCAGTACTACTTTCGGGTTGCGCTCAGTTGCGCGGACCGGGGCCGGAAGCCGGCGTCTGCGGCAGCGGCGGCGGATCGAGCGGCGCGGAGGCGCCCGACGGTGCGCGGTCAGGAATGATGGGCGCCTCGCTGATCGGCAACAGCACGTTCGGCGTCGGCTGCGTGTCTTTCTGGCGCGCGCGAATGATGTCGTAGCGGTCGATCGACAGCTTGGAGGCGGAGTCGGCGTCGCGCAGCACGACCGGGCGCAGGAACACCATCAGGTTGGTGCGCTTGCGCGAGCGGGTTTCGCTGCGAAACAGATGGCCCAGCACCGGAATGTCGCCCAGCAGTGGCACCTTGGACTTCTGGTCCGTGAAGCGGTCTTCAATCAGGCCGCCGAGGACGAGGATCGCGCCATCGTCGACCACCACGGTCGATTCGATCGAGCGCTTGTCGGTTGACGGGCCGGCGTTCGACGTGCCCGGCGCCACCTGCTGGCTGATGCTCGAGGACTCCTGGAAGATCACCATGCGCACGGTGCCGCCTTCGCCCACCTGCGGCTTGATGCGCAGCGTGATGCCGACGTCCTTGCGCTCGATGGTCTGGAACGGGCTCGTGGTGGCGGTTCCGGTGTTGGTGAATTGGCCGGTGATGAACGGCACGTTGCTGCCGACGATGATCTTGGCCTCTTCGTTGTCGAGCGTGATCAAGTTCGGCGTCGACACGATGTTGGTGTTGGTCTGGCTCTGCAGGAAGCGGGCGATCGCGGCCAGCGCATAGGTGCCGCCGTAGTTCTTGAGCAGGCCGATGTTCAAGCCTTCGCCAGGCAGCGCCGGACTGGTGCCCGTGCTCGTGCCGGTGATGGTCTGCGTCAGGCCGATGATGCTGGGGCCGGCAACGCCGGAATTGGTGCCGGCGAATACGCCGTACTTGTCGCCGTTGCTGCCGATCAGGCCTTGCCACTGAAAGCCGAGGTCGGCCGCGTTGTCGCCGATCACCTCGACGATCAGGCTTTCGATGTAGACCTGCGCGCGGCGCGAGTCGAGCTGCTCGATCATCGCGCGCACCTGGCGATACAGCGGCTCGGGCGCTGTGATGATCAGCGAATTCGATGCCGGGTCGGCCTGCACGAAGCCGCCGGTCGATGGCTGCGCCGAAGCGGACAGCGGTGCGGTGCCTGGCGTGTTGCCCGTGCCGCCGATGCCGGTGTTCTGTTGCTGCGACTGTTGCTGCGGCTGCGGCGTGAACTGCGAGCCGGTGCCACCAGCGCCGCCGCCTCCGCTGCCGCTGCCGGTGGTGAATGCGGCGCGCAACACCGTGGCCAGCTTGGTCGCGTCTGCATTCTTGAGGTGCACCACCCAGACATTGCCGCTGGCAGCGCCGTTGCCCTGCAGCGGCTGATCCAGGCGTTGCACCAGCGCGCGCAGCGAGGCCAACCGCACCGGATTGGCGGCGCGCAGGATCAACGCGTTGGAGCGCGGATCCACCAGCACCGTGAAGGGACCGCCGCCGCCCGGAGCCCCCGGCACCGGCGCGCCCGCCACGGCGCCATCACCCAGGCGCTGGATCAACGCGGCGAGGTCGCTGGCGACGCCGTGCTGCACCGGTATCACTTCCACATCGGTGGCCGACGGCGTGTCGAGCGTCGCGATGATGCGCGCGATGCGCTGCAGGTTGTCGGCGTAGTCGGTGATGACCAGCGTGTTGTTGCCGGGGTTGGCGTTGATCGTGTTGTTCGGGCTGATGAGCGGCCGCAGCACGGCCACCAGGTTGTTCGGGTTCTCGTGGTTGAGCTTGAAGATCTGCGTCAGCACCTGGTCGCCGCGCACGCCGGTGGCGCCGATCGAAACGGTGCCGGTCTGCAGCTTGGCGTCGGCTTCGGGCACGACTTTCAGCAGGCCGGCGGCGTCGACCAGCGTGAAGCCGAGCCCGCGCAACGCGGCCAGGTAGTTGAGGTAGGCCTCGCGCACCGACACCGGCTGCTCGCTGTAGACGGTGATGGTGCCCTTGACCCGCGGGTCGACGATGATCTGACGCTCGATCATCACCGCCATCGCACGCGTCACCGCCTCGATATCGGCGTTGACGAAGTTGACGGTCACCTGGGAGCCCGAGCGCATCGCTGTGCTGGCTGCTGCGGTGTTGGAGCGCGCTGCGCGTTGGGTCGGAGCCGGCGGCGGCGCCACGGGCGGCAGTGGTTGCGCCGTGGGCGGCAGCGGCTGCGCGGCGGGCGCTGTTTGCTGCGGCACCGGTTGCGGGCGCGCGGCAGGTGGCTGTTGGGACGGCTGGGGTTGCTGGGGCTGCTGCGCGAGGGCCAGCGCAGCGGCCAGCATCAGCGTCGCGCCCGAGGCCGCCTTGGCCGTCCGTGCTGCCGGGCGGCAAGGGGTCGCGCGAAGTCCGCGTGGGTTCATGGTCATCCGATCGAAATGACCGACGTCGCACCTTGGCGCCGGCCGATGATGTTGAGCAGGTTGTTCAGCGCCGCCTCCTGGCCCTCGGCCGCGCTGGCCTCGCCGCGGAACCGCGCGCGCGGGCCGGCCCATTGTCCGCTGCCCTGCAGGCGCAACGCGCCATCGAGCGTTTCGAGGCTCATCGTCGCGGTCTCGCCGGAGCCTGCGCCGCCGCGCACGCTGAAGCGGTAGCTGCCCAGCGTGTCGAGCGTCGACAGGCGCGACGACACGCCCAACAGGTCGAAGTCGACGCCGCCGACCACACGCCAGCGGCCCTGCACCGACTCGAGTGTCATGCCGTTGCTGGTGATGCGCAGCACACCGCCGAGCTGCATGGTGTTGAAGGGCGTGCCCAGGCCGCCCAGCCAGGCTGCCGGCCACTGGCCGAGCGCCTGCGGCTGTGCCGGCAGGATGATCTGGTAGCGGCTCCACCCGAAACGCACCTGCAGCAGCAGTTCGCGATCCAGACAGCAGGCCTGATTCAGGCCCAATTCCATGCCGTTGAAGCGCGGACGCAACTGCCATTGCAGACGACCCGGCAGCGCCGAGGCGTCGCGGCTGCCCGCGCCGCCGGTGAGCACGACCTGCGCACTGCCGTTCCACACCGTGCCTTGGGCATCGGCCAGCACGAGTCGCTGGTCGCTGGCGCGCGACAGCGCGTAGGCGAGCCAGCTCGCGGGCGCAAACGACACCAGACCGATCAACGCACCAACCACCGCGCCCCAGATGGCCCAGCGGGTCGAGGCGTGACGGGCGCGCTGCCACGCCAGTTCGGCCAGCGTGGAATTCTGGAATGCGCTCGGATTGAGCTGCGACAACCGGCCGCTGCGCGAGCGGCGGCTCAGCCAGGAGGGCCAGCGCAGTTCCATCAGTGCCCGCCCGGCCGCCCGAAGGGCACGACCGCCCCCTCGGGGGGCAGCGAACGAAGTGCGAGTGAGGGCTTCATCAGTTCGTTCCCAGGCTCAAGATCAGCGTGCCGGTGAAGCCGCCTTGCGCGCGCGTGAGATTGGCCTCAAGCGGCCGCGCGCGTGCGGCGCTGCGCGCCTCGACCAGCAGCGCACGCACCTGTTCCGGACTGGCGTTTTGCAGCGTCAACAGCGCACGCTCGTTCTGCAGGCTCAGGCGCACCTTGTCGCCCAGGCGCTCGGCCGCGGCCTTGATCGCCAGGCCGGCTTGCGCCGCCGGCACCGGCGTGGCATTGCGCAGCTCACGCACCTCGGCAGCCATGCCGCGCATCTCCAGCAACTGCGTATCGAGCGCCTCGAGCTGGGTCGGTGCGCTGCGCAGTGTGGCAACTGCCGGCGCGACGAACAGGACCCAGACCAGGAACGTGCCCAGCACCAGTGCAATCACGATCAGCGCCATACGGTCGCGCGGCGAACGGGCGCGCCACGCCGCGTTGGCACGCTCGCGGAGCGGCTGTACTTGCGCCAGCCAGCCTTCACTCGTGTTCATGTGGCCCCCTTGGCCTGGCAGGCCTTCCCCCCGAGGGGGAGCGAGCGCCTTCGGAGCGGCCGGGCGGCGCTCATGTCGCACTCCGCGTTGTGCCCGTGCGGCTCAGCACCAGCCGGCCTTCGGCCGACTGCACGCTCCAACCGGCCGAGCGCAGGCGGGCACGGAAGCGCTCGATCTGGTCGCCGCTCCACGAGCCGACCACCAGCGTGAGATTGCCCTGCTCGAAACGCAGCGATTGCACCGGTGCCTGTCCGTCGGGCCAGGCCTGCGTGGCCGCGGCCAGCGCCGCCTCGAGGTCGGCGTCGCCAACGCGGCCCGCGGCGGCGCGCAGGTTGTCAGTGGCGCGCCGCATCTGCACCGGCGCATCGACGATGGTGCCCACCTGCGGGTGCGCGGCCTTCAGCAGCGTCACCATCGCTTGCTTGCGGCGATCGATCTCGCTGCGCTGATGCAGCGCCCACAGATTGATGCCGACAATGTGCAGCAACGCCAGCGCAAGCACGCCGACGCGCGCCGGGCGCCATGCCGGGCTCCACAAGCGCTTCCAGGTTTCGCGCAGCCAGCGTGAGCCGCGCGCGCGCGCGGCGAGGTCGAATTGGCGCAAGTTCCACAGTGAGCGCACCGCCTGCAGCGCATGGTCGGCATCGGAGCGCACCGCCACCGGTACGCCGAGCCAACGCTCGGCTTGCGCAGCCACCGCGGGCGACGCGCTCCAGCGCGCACCCTGCCGCGCCAACGCGGTCAACTGGTCGCGCACCCAGGTGCCGGCCATGCGCGCGCAACGCACGCCGTTGGCATCGCTGTAGGCGAGCCAAGTCTGTGCGCTGCTGCCATCGGCCGAGTCGGAGGCGGCGAAGAAGTGTCCGGTGGGCGGATCGTCGGGCCACAGCGCCGGCACCACGCGCTCGACAAAGGCGCCGGCCTTCTCGAGGTGTTCCAAGTGCCGCGTCAGCCAGCGCTTGTGCGTTGCGGCCACCCAAGTGGCGCTGCCAGCCGAGGCTTGCGGCGCCACGGCGAGATGCACCGCCTGCTCGTCGTCGAGAAGCTGTTCTTCCAACATGCCGACCAGTGCGGCGCGCAACCTGGAGGCCGGCGCGCGTGGCAGCGTGATGCGATGCCAGCTCACGTCGGTGGGGCCGAGCCATGCGACAACGGTGTCGGCCTTGGGCAGCAGCGCGGGCGTGGTGCGCCCTTGACGCGCCACGCTCAGGCCATCGGCGCTGAGCAGGTAGGCGTATTCGAGCGTGGCGTCACGCTCGCCATCGGCGGCTACGCGCTCGCGCGCGGGCAGTAGAACAACCAGGATCGACATTGGGACGCGAAGGCTAAACGCTTCGAGCGGCTGTTACAAGGTCACGGGCCGGCAAATCAAACGCTTGGCGGACAAAGTTGTGGCGAATTGGGAGGAAGGTGAGCGCTCGTGAACGAGCCGCTTGCATTCATCGGTCGACCAGCACGCTGGCGACGCGCTCGCGCAGGATCGTGACCACGTCGAGGCCACGGCGTTCGACGACGGAACGCTCCTCGAGCGCGCGATCGTCGAGGCGCAGTTTGCCGCGCACCTCGAAGTAGTTGGATTGCGTGCCGACGTTCTTGCTGGTGAGCGGGCTGGGCGTTGGGCTGCCGAGGACCTGATTCGCGGCAGAAAGATTCCTGAAGGCAGCCCGTTGCCGTGCCTGCACGATCGCCTGCGCTGCGCCGGGGTCGAGCCCGGGGCTGACGGCGACGATCACCTCGACGTCGGCCGTGTTGAGGTTGACGGTGGTGCGCACAGGCAACAACACGACGAACGCTTCGAGCCGCTCGAGCACCGCCGGCTCGATGCCGAACCACGCCAGTTGTGCCACCGTGCGCGGCGCGATCGGGGTGGCGCCGGCTTGCGGCTCGCCGCTGGACCAGGCGGCGCGCAGGCCTTCGGCGATGCGCGCTGCGGTGTCGGCCGGCGCGTTGGCCGCCTCGCACAACTTTTGCAGCGTGAGGAACTCGGATGGCACGACCTTGTTGGCGTCGACCAGGTTGCGCAGGTTGTAGCGCGCCTGCAGGTCGAAGATCACGCCCGACAGAAACGCGTCGGGGCCGCCTTCTTCGGTGTTGTGATCCTTGTCGGCGGCCAGAAAGGTCGACAGCCGCGCCTCGGCCAGTGGCGTGGCCCATGGCTCGCTCAGAGCAGTGGGCCCACCGCTGCGTGCGTCTTCGCGCAGGATCAGCCGTGCCCAATCGAGTGCGCCGTTGAGGATCCAGGCCGACTGCGTGCGCGCGCGCTCGGCCGCCTCGACCTGGATCGCGCGGTTCTGCTGCCACACCATGCCGGCTGCCAGTGTGCTCACCAGCACCAACAGCGACATCGCGATCAGCAGCGCAGCGCCACGCGTGTGGCGTGGCGATCGAAACGGGGTCCGGTTCATGACTGCGTCGGCCCGAGCATCACGTCGCGCGTGAGACGGAACTCGCCCAGGTTGATCACCAGCCGCACGCCGCTGGGCAGCGTGGCGCGCGGCACGATGACGCCGCTGGCGGCCAGCGCAGGTGACTGCGGCGCGACGACGACGTCACCGCTCGACTGCGCGTTGGTCCACGCATTGCCGCGGTAGAAGTACACCTGCCACTCGCTGGCGCGATCGAGCAGCCGCACCTGATGGTCTTCGTTGCCGATCAGTTGCTGGCTCATCAGCCAGGCCTGCTGCAGCTCGAACGAGCGCTTGACGCTGGGGCTGGCCCAACGCCGCCACACGCCCTCGCGCAGCGACCACACCACCACCTGTGCGCCATCAGGCGTGACCCGTGTCAGGCGCAGCGTGGCGCCGTCGAACTGCAGGGCGGGCGCGCTGGCACTTTCATACAGCGACGCGAGATCCTGCTCCCACTGCCCGACCACGGTGGTCAAGCGCAGCGTGCGCTCTGCGGCTTCCTGGCTCATGTCGCGCGCGCGGATCATGCCGTCGACGCCTTGCCAGCCCATCGCGGCCAGGATGGCCATGATCAGCAGCGCCACCAGCACTTCGACCAGCGTGAAGCCGCGTTGATGCATGCGCATGACTAGTAGCGCCCCAGCACGGTGGACAGCGTCAGCAGCGGCACGCCAGCGTCGCTGAGGATCACCGCATCGATGCGACGGAAGTTCGGATTCGGCGTCGGCCGCGTCACAAGGCGTCCCTGGTAGTCGCGTCCCATCTGGTTGCAGGCGAAGTCGATGTCACCGACGCCGGGAAACTGCTTGGCCAGGCGCAGGTTTGTGAGCGCGTTGTCAGCGCACCATTGCGCGTTGACGATGTCGCTCAGGCGCTGTGCGTTGTCGGTGAGCGCGCCCGCGGCCTTGAGGCCGGCGGCCAGCGTGATCGCCACGATGGCCACCGCGACCAGCACTTCCACCAGCGTGAAGCCGTCGGTGGCGCGCGCGCGCCTTCGGAGCGGTCGTGCAGCGCTCATTGCACCGGCACGAACGGCCCGATGCCGTCGGTAGCCAGGGTTAGGTTGCGTTCGCCCAGGCGCAGCACGATGCGCTGCGGGCCGATCAGCGGCTCGGGTCCGAGGATCAGCGCGCGCGCGCCGATCACCTCGGCACTCACCTCGTCGGCCAGCCAATGCGTCGGCATCGGCTCGCCGCCGATCGTGCCGACAAACCGAAACGGCGGGTCGTCCGGCTTGGAGCCAATCTCGAAGCGCAGCGGCACACCCGCGCTGCGCGACTCCGAGCGAGCCACCTCCAGCAATGCCGCCAGGCGCACGGCCTCGCGGTCGAGCTGGGCCGCTGCCGGGTCGCGCAGCGACAGCGTAACGACGCCGACCGCCACCGCGATCAACGCCATCACCACCATCAACTCGATCAGCGTGAACCCGCGCGGGCGCGCGGGCATTGCGAGGCTGCGCGGGCGCGAATCGTTGCGAGCGCGGCTCCGGTGGGCCGAGTCGAGCGGCCTACTGCCAGGATCCGACGTCGGCGTTCGTCCCCTCGCCGCCGGGCTGTCCGTCGGCACCGAAGCTGAACACATCGATCTCACCTTTCACGCCGGGATTGACGAACTGATAGGGCCGGCCCCAAGGATCGTTGGGTAGCTTCTCGAGATATGGCCGCCAGTTGGGCGGAATGGTCCCGGTGGTGGGCTTGCGCACCAGCGCCTCGAGACCTTGGTCGGCGGCGGGATAACGCTGATTGTCCAGCCGGTAAAGCTTGAGAGCCTGCATCAAATTGTTCACGTCGGTGCGGGCTGCGGTGACGCGTGCGTCGTCGGCACGGTCGAGCACGTTGGGCACGATCAGCGCCGCCAGCACGCCGATGATCACCAGGACCACCATCAGCTCGATCAGCGTGAAGCCCTGCACGCGCAAGCGGCGGGGCATGAACTGACTGTCGCGTTTCATCGTGCGGTGAAGCAAATCCGTGGAGGTGGCCTGCATGATAATCGCGCGATGGCAATGCGCCTGTTGTCGTTTGTGATCTGGGCCGTCGTGGCCGCCAGTGCCGTGTTTTGGTTGACGCGGCTGCTGGCGCGCTCGGACCCGGCGCCGCCACACACCGTGACGGCGAACGCGAACGCGTCCGCGTCCGCCGACCTGTCGCGTCTGCTCGGCAGCACGCGCAGCGCGGCCGCGGAGCCGACGGCCGAGCCTGCCGTCGATGCTCGCTTCAAGCTGATCGGTGTGGTGGCGGGGAAGTCGACGCGGCCTGACGGCGGATTGGCGTTGATCGCGGTCGACGGCAAGCCGCCGCGGCCGGTGGTGCTCGGTGGTGTGGTCGATGGCCCGCTGGTGTTGCTGGCCGTGAACCACCGGCGCGCCGAACTTGGGCCCGCTGGCGGCATCGCGACCGTGCGTCTGGAGTTGCCCGCCGTGCCGGAAGCCAACCGTTCGACGCGTGCACCGGGCGCGATGCTCAACGCCCCGCCGCCGCAAAACGCCGCGCCGCCGCAAAACGTGCTGCCGCCGCAAAACGCGCCGCCGCCGCAGCCTGCGGTGCGCCAGCAGCCGCTGCTGCCGCAGCGTCCACAAGGCCAGGCTCCCGACCCTGGCGCCCCGCCGTCGCCGATGCCGAACCGGCCGGCCGTCACGCGCTAGCGCGCAGGACTACCGGTCGCGCCGGCTCAAGTGGCGTCGCCGGCCGGGCCCAGTTCGGCCGCGTGCGTGGTGATGCCCGATGGCCGCGACGGCCCCGGGTCCTCGCCTTCAGCCACCTCGGTGAGCAGTGCCGCGGCACTCTTGACCAGCGGCCACGCCAGGGCGGCGCCGGTGCCATCGGTGCTCTCCATGCCGAGCTCGAGCAGCGCGGAGGCGCGGAACAGATTGAGCGCCTGATCGAGCCCGCGATGGCTGTGACTGCGGCAGAAGACGCAATAGTCGGTGGCCGGTGTGGCGATGCGCGAGGCCACCAGCAGCGCGGCGCACGCCGCCATGCCGTCGATCATGATCAGGTGGCGTTTGCTGGCCGCGACCAGGAGCACGCCAACCATCACCGCGACTTCGAAGCCGCCGAACGCGGCCAGCACCTCGACCGGATCGGTCACGTCTTTGTGCTTGGCCTGCGCCGCCTGCACGATCGACATCAGGTGGTGCAGCAGCTCGGCGTTCATGTTGGGGCTGCTGACGATCAGGTCGCGCACCGGTGTGTCGGTGAGGCGCGACAGCACGAGCGCCGCGCTTTCGTGCGAGCCAACGCCGATGCCGGCGACTGCCACCAGATTGCCGCGCAGGGTGTCGCCGATCTCCATGCCGGCGCGGATCGCTGCGTGCGCCTGGTCCACCGACATCGCGAGCCCGACGCGTGCGTTGCGCGTGCCGTGCGCGATCTTGCGCCGGATCAAGCGATCGTGCGGCGCCACCATCTCGGCCACGCCGCAATCCACCACCGACAGCTCGAGACCGAGGATGCGCGCGAACACCGACACCGGCAACTGTCCGGTGAGCAACTGCGCCACTTGCTCATGCGTTTGCTTGCGCTGCGGCATCGACAGCCCATCGACCGCGAGGCCGTGGTCGGCGGCGAAGATCACGAGTTGCGGATCGCGAAAGCGCGGCTTGAGCGTGTTCTGCATCAAGCCCAGCCGAATCGCCAGCGGCTCGAGTTCACCCAGACTGCCGGTGGACTCGGCGCGCCGCTGCAGCTTTTCCTTCAGCGCGCTTTCGAGCAGCGGCTTGGAGGTGGGGGCGATCAGCGAGCGGTCGGCCGACATGGAGCGCTAGTGTACGTACGCGCACTAGCGCTGGGTCCAACTAGCGCAAGAACAGGCGGTATGCCGGGTTGCGCGTTTCGTCGGTGTACGGATAGGCGAGGGTATCGAGGAACTCGTCGAACGCGGCATTGTCGACCGCGGGCACCTGGATGCCGACCAGAATGCGGCCGTAGTCGGCGCCTTGGTTGCGGTAGTGAAACAAGCTGATGTTCCAGCCCGGGTGCAACGCCGACAAGAAGCGCATCAAGGCGCCGGGCCGCTCGGGGAAGATGAAGCTCAGCAGCCGCTCGTGGTGCGCCAGCTCGGAGCGGCCGCCGACCATGTGCCGCACGTGTTCCTTGGCCAACTCGTCGTCGGTGAGGTCGAGTGTCGGAAAGCCATGGCGGTTGAACAGCCTGCCGATGCGGCCGGCTTCGTCGCGACGGGTGATGGCGATGCCGACGAACACGTGGGCCACTTGCTCGTCGGAGATGCGGTAGTTGAATTCGGTGACTGCGCGCGGGCCGAGCAGCCCGCAGAACTCGCGAAACGAGCCGCGCCGCTCGGGGATCGTCACGGCGAACAGCGCCTCGCGCTGTTCGCCGAACTCGGCGCGCTCGGCGACAAAGCGCAGCCGGTCGAAGTTCATGTTGGCGCCGCATGTGACGGTGACGAAGGTCTGGCCTTTGACCTTGCGTCGTTCGACGTATTGCTTGATGCCGGCGACGCCGAGCGCGCCCGCGGGTTCGAGCACGATGCGGGTGT
>Ga0068862_100003744_pt1 | contig 12971 bp, 13 predicted proteins | sample KBSSwiS52_FD_66598 | JGI IMG/M metagenome (GOLD analysis project Ga0068862, IMG submission 66598) | Switchgrass rhizosphere microbial communities from Kellogg Biological Station, Michigan, USA - KBS Switchgrass S5-2 | ecosystem: Host-associated > Plants > Roots > Rhizosphere > Soil ... | reverse complement strand
GCTGATCGGCGCGCGGATGGGGGCGCCGCTGACCGTCGGCTATGGCGAGGGCGAGAATTATCTCGGCTCGGACGCGCTCGCGGTCGCGCCATGGACCCAGCGTATTGCTTACCTCGACGAGGGCGATTGGGCCGTCGTACGGCGCGACACGATCGAGATTTTCGACCGCGACAACCGCCCGGTGACGCGCGAGATCGTCGAATCCGGCGCGTCCTCGGCCCCGGTCGAGAAGGGCAATTATGCCCACTACATGCAGAAGGAGATTTTCGAGCAGCCGATCGTGGTTGCCCAGACGCTCCAGAGCTATGTCCGGCCGTTCGAGGGCGAAGTCGCACTTCCGGTCGCCGATGCCGACCTGGAGTCAGTCAACCGTCTGACCATCGTCGCCTGCGGCACCAGTTATTATGCCGGGCTGGTCGCCAAATATTGGGTCGAGCAATTCGCCCGCGTGCCGGTCGATATCGATGTCGCGAGCGAGTTCCGCTACCGCAATCCGATCCTCGAGCCGGGCGGCATGGCCCTATTCATCAGCCAATCGGGCGAGACCGCCGACACGCTCGCCGCGCTGCGCCACGCGCGGGCACAAGACCAACGGATCGCGGTCGTCGTCAACGTCCCGACCAGCTCAATGGCGCGCGAGGCGGACCTGCTGTTTCCGACCCATGCCGGGCCCGAAATCGGCGTCGCCTCGACCAAGGCCTTTACCTGCCAGCTGGCGGTGCTGGCTGCGCTCGCGGCAAACCTCGCGCGGGCCAACGGCCACCTGACGCGCGAGGAAGAAAAGGACATTGTCGCCCACCTCCAGGAGGCACCGGCGGCGCTCAATCATGCGCTCGACCATGATGAGGATATTGCGGCGATGGCCCATCTCATCGCGCCGGCGCGCGATGTGCTCTATCTTGGCCGTGGTCCGGAATATCCAATGGCGCTCGAAGGGGCGCTTAAGCTCAAGGAAATCAGTTACATCCACGCCGAGGGGTATGCCGCGGGCGAGATGAAGCACGGGCCGATCGCGCTGATCGACGACAATGTGCCGGTGATCGTGATCGCCCCGTCCGGACCGCTGTTCGAAAAGACCGTCAGCAACATGCAGGAAGTCCGCGCGCGCGGCGGCAAGATCGTCCTGATCAGCGACGCCAAGGGCATCGCCGAGGCCGGCGAGGGCTGTATGGCAACGATCGAAATGCCTGAGGTCCACCCGCTGATCGCGCCGCTGGTCTACGCGGTGCCGGTGCAGCTGCTGGCGTACCACGTCGCGGTGCTCAAAGGCACCGACGTCGACCAGCCCCGCAACCTGGCGAAGAGCGTCACCGTGGAATGAGCGAGGAAATCGCCAATCAGGTTCCGAATCCGGTCGAGGTAACCTATTCGGCCGCGGATATCGCAGCAATGAACCTGGCGCTTTGGAAGTTCTGGCTGAGCTTGATTGCGATCCTCGCCGCTGTGCTGATCGCGGTCCCCGTCGTCCTTGCGGTCATCGACGGGTATCCGCTCGTAGGTTCAATCGCCGCCATTGATTGGTCCTTCACGGGCATTGTCATCCTGCTCGTGGTGATTTGGCTCATCGTGGCGACGGTCTTGAAGTATTGGTGGAGCAGGCGAAGGGGCCTGCACGGCCCAATCCAATTCGGCCTCACGCGAGAAGGCGTCAGCTTCCGCAACAGTCAGGTGGGGGGTGTTGCGTTCTGGACGACGATCCGAGCGGTCGAGAGCGCAGGCAATCGCGTATTTCTGTTCATCAACCGGAGAACGGCCTTCATTGTCCCGCGACGCGCTTTCGAGAGCGATACGGACTTCAACGCCTTCGTTTCTGAAGCCAAGAGACTCTGGGAGTCCAATCACGCGAACTAGGCCGCGGCGCGGTGCGCTTCCAGTTCGCGGATGTGGCGGCTGAGCCGTTCGTAGAGGAAGTCGATGACGGTGCGGACCCGGGGCGTGCGGCGCACGCGTTCGTGGGTCGCCAGCCACATCACCCGGCCGTGGCCGCCCCGTGGCGGAACGCACTGGATCAGGTCGGGATCAGTATCGGCGACGATCACTGGCAGCACGGCGATGCCCAGGCCCGAGCGGATCGCGGACATCATCCCCATCGCCGAGGCGTGGTGCATGACGACTCGGTCGTCGAGGCCGAGGTCGTGGAGCCAGGCCGAATAGGACCGCCACAGCTTGGGTCCGCCGCCGCCGATGAAGGCGTGTTTCTTGAGCTGCGCCCGGGTTCTTGGCACGCCGTGCGCGGCGGCATAATCGCGGCTGCAATAGAGCGTCCACTCATCTTCGCATAAGCGGCGGCCGACGGTGCCGCTGCCGAGGTCGCCAACCGCACTGCGCAGCGCGATATCGGCCTCGCCTTCGCCGAGGTCGCGAAAATCCTGGCTGTCGTCGAGCTCGATGATGATCTCGGGGTGTCGCTCGTGCAGTTCGCGCAGAATTGGCGCGAGCAAAGTAACGGCGAAGATTTCCTGGGTGGTGATGCGAACGGTGCCGCTGGTGGTGCGGGCAATCGCCGCGGACGCCTCGGAAAAGCCGGAGGCGGCCTGTTCGACCTGGCCGGCGCGATCGAGCAATTCGTCGCCGGCCGGGGTCAGCGCGTAACCGGCCTGACGCTTCTCGAACAATTGGAGGCCAAGCGCCTGCTCGAGCGCCGCGACCCGCCGGGCTACCGTTGTCTGGCTCGTGCGCAGCGCCTTTGCGGCCGCGAGCGTGCTGCCTTCGCGGGCGACAGCGAGAAAGTATTTGAGGTCGTTCCAGTCGAGCATCGCCGCCACGTCTAGCTCCCATCGGATGAGCGCGCGTTCTGCAATTTTGCAGAATGATAGCACGAACTCGTTGCTCCCGTAAGTTGCGATTTGCCACTAATTGAGGAGTCACGCCGGATGCCCCGGCCCCAAACAGGGGAAACGACCATGACCAAGGCTCTTCAGATTGCCGCCACCGCCTTCCTGATCACTGCCGCCGCGCTCAAGGCCGCGCCCGCGCTCGCCGAGCCGATCACGCCCGCGATCAACGTCAGCCACGTGCAGACCGCCGACCTCGACCTGTCGAGCCGGAGCGGCCAGCGCGCGCTCGACGCCCGGCTGGCGCATGCCGCCAGCGACGTTTGCGGCACCGCGTCTCCCGTCGACCTCGCCGGCCAGAACGCCGATCGCAAATGCCGCGCCGACGTGCTCGCCAAAGCCAAGGATCAGCGTGATCTGTTGCTTACCGCCGCCGCCGGACGCGGAGCCGTAATCGCGATTACCAACGCCCGTTGACCTGCCCAGGTCAACTCCCCTGAAGGGCACTGCTCACGCGGTGCCCTTCTTCTTGTGCGCCGTGCGGCCGGCACTTAATCCAGCCGCATGAACGTGACGGGGGGATGCCATTGCGGCGCGGTGCGGTTCGCGGCCCAGGTCGACGGACCGCCGGTGCCGGTGCTCGACTGCAATTGTTCGGTGTGCCGGATGACCGGCTTCCTCCACATCGTCGTGCCCCATGAGAAGTTCGAACTCATCACCGGCCGCGATGGACTGACCAGCTACCGTTTTGGGACCGGAACCGCCGATCATTTGTTCTGCGCCAGATGCGGAGTGAAAAGCTTCTACCAGCCGCGCTCACACCCCGAAGCGTGGAGCGTGAACGCCAATTGCCTCGACCAGCCGGTCGAGCTTGCAATCGAGCGGTTCGACGGCGCGAATTGGGAACAAGCCAAGGCCAATCTCGACGTGCACGGTTAGCGCGGTTACGGCTCCGGTGATGCACCGCGCTCTCCGCCTGACCATCGACCGCTCCGCGCTTCAGGAAAACTGGCGCTGGTTGCAGGATCGCGCGGGTGTGCCCGCCGGCGCGGCGGTGAAGGCCAACGGCTATGGCCTTGGCGCGCGCGAAGCCGTTCGCTTCCTCTATGAGGCGGGCTGCCGCGATTTCTTCGTGTCGACCTGGGCCGAGGCCGAGGCACTGGAGCCGCTGCCGCTCGGCGCCAATATCGTTGTGCTGCACGGCGTCGGTCCGAAGGACGCCGAGGCGGCGCTCGCGTCGACGGCGCGCCCCGTGCTCAACACGGCGGAGCAGGTCGCGCGGTGGAAAGAGATCGCGCCCAGCCGCGCTTGCGACGTGATGATCGATACCGGCATCAACCGCCTCGGCCTGCGCGCCACCGAGATTGCCGTCCTCGACGGTCTCCCGATCGACACCCTGCACAGCCATCTTGCCTGCGCCGACGAGGACGTTCTGCTCAACCAGATGCAGCTCGAGCGCTTTCGCGCGGTTGCATCCACGGTCCCGGCCAAGCGCTACAGCCTCGCCAACAGTGCCGGCATCTGCCTCGGCCGCGACTATAGCTTCGATCTCGTCCGGCCCGGTCTGTCGCTTTACGGCGGCATGCCGCGGATCGAAGCCGACGGCCACATTCGCCCGGTGGTGCGGGTCGACGCCGAGATCGTCCAGCGCCGGATGGTCCCCGCGGGGGAAAGCTGCGGCTATGGCGCGACCTTCATCGCCAGGGAGGACACTCAGGTCGCCATTCTTAACGTCGGTTATGCCGACGGCTATTTGCGCGGCTTCTCGTCGCGGGGATCGGCGTTCGTCGGCGAATTCGCGCTGCCGGTGCTCGGGCGAGTGTCGATGGATTTGATCGCCGTCGGGGTCGATACGGCGCCCGGCCTCAAGGAAGGCGAGTGGGTCGAGCTCGACTACGACCTGCATTCCGCGTCGAAGCAGTCCGGCCTGTCGCAATACGAGCTGTTGACGACGCTCGGGCACCGGTTCGAGCGGCTTTGGGTTTGACGCGTTCGCCGGGCGGCGGCGTCTTGGGTTTATAGCGGCACAGGTCGGCCACAGGACACCGCCAGCATTCGGGCAGCCGCGCCTTGCAGGTGTAGCGGCCGTGCAGGATCAGCCAGTGGTGGGCGTCGCGGCGGAAGGGCTGCGGCACGATCCTCTCGAGCTTGGCTTCGACCGCCTCGACATTGTTGCCCGGCGCGAGGCCGGTGCGGTTGCAGACGCGAAAAACATGGGTGTCGACCGCGAACGTTTCCTCGCCGAACGCGGTGTTGAGCACGACATTGGCAGTCTTGCGGCCGACGCCGGGCAGCGCCTGCAACTCCTCGCGGGTACGCGGCACCTCGCCGCCATGATCGCGGATCAGTGCGCGGCTGAGGGCAATCACGTTGTGGGCCTTGGTGTTGAACAAGCCGATGGTTTTGATCGCAGTGCGAAACGCGTCCTCGCCGAATTCGACCATCTGTTCGGGTGTCGTGATGTGCTCGAACAAGGGACGTGTCGCGACGTTGACGCCGGCGTCGGTCGCCTGGGCCGACAGCACCACGGCGACGAGTAGCTGATAGGGATTGGTGGAATAGAGCTCGGTCGTTGGCGACGAGTTCGCCTCGGCCAGCCGGCGGAAGAATTCGAAAACCTCGTCGCGCGTCACAGCGAGCCGATCACGTCCTGCATCGTGTAGAGGCCGGCGGGCCGGCCGACGAGGAAGCGCGCCGCGGCAAGCGCCCCGCGGGCGAAGATCATCCGGCTGTCGGCGCGGTGGCCCAGCTCGATCCGCTCGCCGTCGGTGGCGAGAATCACGACATGCTCGCCCGCGACCGACCCGCCGCGCAGGGAGGCGTAACCGATCGAGCCCGGTTCGCGCGCGTGCGGATGCTCGCTGATCCGATCGAAGCGGCTCAATTCCTGCAGGGTTTTGCCGCGCCCCTTGGCCGCCGACTGGCCGAGCATCAGCGCGGTCCCCGACGGCGCGTCGACCTTGCTGCGGTGGTGCATTTCGAGGATCTCGATGTCCCACTCGGGGCCGAGCCGGGCGGCCGCCTGCTCGACCAGGTCACGCAGCAAATTGATCCCGAGCGAGGTGTTGGGCGCGCGAATGATCGCGACCTTTGCCGCCGCTTGTTCGATCGCCGCGCGATGCTCGTCGCTTAGCCCCGTGGTGCCGACCAGGATCGGAACGTTGGCCGCAATCGCCCGGTCGAGACTCGCCGCAAGCGCATCCGGCGCGGAGAAATCGACCAGCACGTCGCCATGGTCGGGGTCGATCGCGAACGCCGGGTTGTCGGCGACCGCCTTGGCGATGGCTTTGCCCATGCGGCCGTCGGGCGCGACGAGAGTAATGCGGATCGGCTGGTCGGTGGCGCGCATGCGAGTCGGTTAGCGAAGCCGTTCCTGCAGCGCCAGCGCGGCGGCAGGGGCGCGAACCTTGGCGCCGTTGATCATGAAAATGTAGGCGTCGCCGCGCTTGCTCCATTCGCGCGCCTTCGCCGCGAACACGTCCAGTGCGGCGGTGTCGTACCCGGTGGGCACGTCCTCGTTCATGCGTTGCAGGCGCGCGTAGGCGAAGTCGGCGGTGTCGGCTTCGATCAGCGGATAATCGTCCGAATCCTCGTGCACGACGGCGATATTGCGGGCGCGGCAGAGTTCGAAAAATTGCTCGTCGCCGAAGCTCGCGTGCCGCGGCTCGATCGCGTGGCGGAGGGTGATTCCGCCGAGTTGTTCCGGGAGCAAATCGATGAACGCGGCGATATCGTCGCGGTCGAAGCGTTTGAATTTCGCGAATTGCCACAGGATCGGGCCTAGCTTGGGGCCGAGCACCTCGAATCCCTGCCCAAAGAAATTGCCGATGCTGTCTGCGCTTTCGGCGAGCTTCGAGCGGCTGACGCAATAGCGCGAGCCCTTGATCGCGAACTGGAAGCCGTCGGGGACGATCTTCTCCCAATTCTCCCAGCTTTTCGGCTTCTGCCGGCCGTAGAAAGTGGCGTTGATCTCGATCGCGCCCATTTGGCTCGACGCATAGTCGAGCTCCTTCGCCTGCGGATGCTTGTCGGGATAGAACACGCCGCGCCACGGCGGGAAATTCCAGCCGCCAATGCCGATGCGGATTTGCCCTTCGCTCATCGTGCGTCAGCTCTATGCTGAGCGCATGGATATTCGCAACATCGTCATTTTGACCGGGGCGGGCGTATCCGCCGAAAGCGGGCTCGCGACCTTCCGCGGTCCCGATGGGCTGTGGGAGGGTCAACGGGTCGAGGACGTGTGCACGCCGGAGGCATTCGAGCGCGATCCGGCGCTGGTGCATGCGTTCTACGACGCGCGGCGCGCCAAGCTGGAAGCGGTCGAGCCCAATGCCGCCCACGCGGCGCTGGCGCGGCTCGATGCCGAATGGCCGGGCGAGTTGCTGCTGGTCACGCAGAATGTCGACGACCTGCACGAGCGCGCGGGATCGAAACGGCTGCTCCACATGCATGGCGAACTCGCTAGCGGCTGGTGCGTGGCGTGCGACCAGCGCTTCGCCTGGGCCGGGCCGATGGGCGAGGGCGCCGTATGCCCCTCATGCCAGACCAGTGGACGCGTCCGCCCCGACATCGTGTGGTTCGGCGAGATGCCCTACGACATGGAGCGGATCGACGATGCGGTCCGCGCCTGTGACTTGTTCGTGTCCATTGGCACCTCGGGCGCGGTCTATCCGGCCGCGGGCTTCGTCCAGACTGCGCGCTACTGCGGTGCACAGACGCTGGAGATCAACCTCGAGCCCAGTCTCGGCAGTGTCTACTTTGACGAGAGCCGGATCGGGAAAGCTGGTGTCGAAGTGCCACAGTGGGTGGCAGAAATGCTTCAGCCGGGTTGATTCGCCGGTCCGACTCCGAGTATTGGCCCGCCCGCTATGAGCGCGATGACCAGACACTTTTACGTCCGTCTAAACCCCGCACCGACCGTGTAGGGGCGCGTTCGTTGCGCCCGCACGAGGGCGCAGCGCAACGCTGGTCGCGTTTTCAGAATAAGCTGAGAATTCGTCGCCGGGTGGACCGGTCGCCCTCCGTCCAGGAGAGTGAGTGATGAGTCAGTTCAGTTATCACCAGACCAGCGGAGTGCCGCTGAAGCTGTGGGATAGCGCCGGTCCTTTTGAAGACGGCGCGATGCAGCAGCTTCGCAACGTCGCCTCGCTCCCGTTCGTCCACAAGCATGTGGCCGGCATGCCCGATGTTCACTGGGGCATGGGCGCCACGGTGGGCTCGGTAGTCGCGACCAAGGGCGCGATCGTGCCGGCGGCGGTCGGGGTCGACATCGGCTGCGGCATGATGGCGGCGAAGACCAGCCTCAAGGCGAGCGACCTTCCGGATCAACTCGAAAACGTGCGCTCGTCAATCGAGGCGGCGGTTCCGCACGGACGGACCGACAATGGCGGCCCGAACGATCGCGGCGCGTGGGGCGAAGTCCCGACGGCCCAGTCCGAATTGTGGTCGGCCGAGTTCGACTCGCGTTACCGCCGGATTGTCGAAAAGCATCCGAAGGCAGCGCACCGGGCGACGGGGAATCACCTCGGCACGCTCGGCACCGGCAACCACTTCATCGAGATTTGCCTCGATGAAGACGATGCCGTGTGGGCGATGCTCCATTCGGGGTCGCGGGGCGTCGGCAATCGGTTCGGCACCTACTTCATCGCCGCTGCCCAGCGGGAGATGGAGAAGTGGCACATCGCCCGGTTCCTGCCGGACAAGGATCTCGCCTACCTCGTCGAGCATACCGAATTGTTCGACGACTATGTCGAGGCGGTTCACTGGGCGCAGGATTATGCGCTTGCGAACCGGCGCCTGATGATGACGGCGACCCTGGCTGCGTTGGCGGAACACGTGCGTCCGTTCACGACCGGCGATGTGGCGGTGAACTGCCACCACAATTACGTCGCGCGTGAAAACCACTTCGGCCAGAACGTGTTCGTGACCCGCAAGGGTGCGGTGCGGGCCCGGCAGGGCGATCTCGGGATCATTCCGGGGTCAATGGGCACCGGCAGCTTCATCGTCGAGGGCCTCGGCAATGCCGAGAGCTTTTGCTCGTGCAGTCACGGCGCGGGTCGCAAGATGTCGCGTAACGAGGCGAAGCGGCGGATCACGCTCGATGAACACCGCAAGGCGATGGCGGGCATCGCCGCGCGGGTCGATGAGGGCGTGCTCGACGAAAGTCCGGCGGCCTACAAGGACATCGGTTCGGTGATGGCCGCGCAGCAGGACCTCGTGACGATCAAGCACCGGTTGCGGCAGGTGGTGAACGTCAAGGGGTAAGCGGCGGGGCGGCAGCAAGTCTGTCGCCCCGTTCGTTCAGTCGGCCCACTCCAGGCCGATCTCTTTGTAGAGCCCACGGTCTTCGTCCCATTTGGGATTGACCTTGACGTGCAGGAACAAATGCACTGGTCGCCCCAAATGCTCGGCGATGGCTTCGCGCGCGCCCTGGCCGATGCGCTTGAGCCGCGATCCGCCTTTGCCGATCACGATCGCCTTCTGGCTGTCGCGCTCGACCAGGATCTGCTGGCGGATTTCGGTCGAGCCGTCGGGCCGGTCTGCCCACGTCTCGGTCTCGATCGCCGCCGCGTAGGGCAGCTCCTGATAGAGTTGATTGACGATCTGCTCACGGGTCAGTTCGGCCGCGATCATCCGGTCGGTCGCGTCCGACACTTCGTCCGCCGGGTAGAGCCACGGGCCCTCGGGCACGGCTTCAGCCAGCGCCTCCTTCACGTCCGCCAAGCCATCGCCGTTGGCCGCGCTGATCATGAATACCTGATCGGGGTTGAGCCGGGTGCTCAGGTCCATCGAAAGGGCGAACAATTTGTCCTTCTTGATCAGGTCGATCTTGTTGAGGACCAGGATCAGCGGATGGTCGCGCTTTTCGAGATTGGCGACGATGCGTTGGACCGCGGTCGTCAGTCCGCTGTCGGCGTCGACGACGAGCACAATCAAATCGGCGTCGCCAGCGCCGCTCCATGCCGCCGCGACCATCGCCCGGTCGAGCCGGCGCTTGGGCTCGAAAATGCCGGGCGTGTCGACCAGCAGGATCTGGGCCTCGCCGAGGATCGCGATGCCCATCAGCCGGGCGCGCGTGGTCTGGGCTTTGGCGCTGACGATCGCGACCTTCTGGCCGACCAACGCATTGACCAAAGTCGACTTGCCCGCGTTGGGCGCGCCGATCACCGCGACGAAGCCGGCGCGGGTCATTGCAGTTGCTCGAGCAGGGCCGCGGCCGCGGCGGTTTCGGCTTCCTGCTTGGACGAACCCTCGGCGGTCGCTTCGCCGAGCGAGCCGAGCGAAACCTTGACCGTGAACTTGGGACTATGGTGCTCACCGGTGCGCGCGACGACTTCGTAGACGGGGGTCTTCCGCCCGCGCGCCGCGGCCAGCTCTTGCAAGCCCGATTTGGGATGCTGCGGGGCCCGCCCCTGGCCGGCGAGATAGGGCTCCCAGCGAGTCAGGATGAAGCGCTCGGCAGCGTCCAGCCCGCCGTCGAGGAGCAACGCGCCGATCAAGGCCTCGACCACGTCGCCGACTACATTGTCGCCATAGTTGGCGCCGTCGCCGCGGGCCTGCTTGCCGAGCCGGATCAGTTCGGGGAGGCCGAGCGTGCGGCCGACGTCGGCGCAGGTCTCGCGCGCGACCAAGGCATTGTAACGTTTGGATAAACTGCCTTCTGGCTCGGCCGGATAGCGTTCGTAGAGGGCGCGCGCGATGACCAAACCGAGCACCCGGTCGCCGAGGAATTCGAGCCGCTCGTAACTGTCGCCGCCGACGCTCGAATGGGTCAGCGCGCGTTCGAACAGGCCGCGGTCCTTGGTGCGGTGATCAAGGGTCGTTTCAACGAACTTGGCGATGTCGCCGGTCATTGGCGCACATCCGTATAGCCGTTGCCGAGGCGGTGTCCGCGCAGGGCGCTAAACCAGGTCCACGGCTTGACGTAGGACGCGCCGCCGTCGGTCGACCAGAAGGTCACCGTCGCCCGTCCGATCAGGTGATCGACCGGCACCAAGCCGACCCCGCCCTCGGCGCCGGTGAAGCGGCTGTCGGCGGAATCGTCGCGGTTGTCGCCCATAAGGAAGACATGGCCGGCGGGCACCTTCACCGCCGCGAAATCATCGGCGGGACCGCCGTCGAGCTGGTCGAGCACGGTGAAGCTTGGGCCGCCGGGCAGGGTTTCGCGAAACGCCCGATACAGACAAAATTCGCTGGTTCCGGCCGCGACGACGACCGGCGCGGCGCCCGGCGGGACTTTGCATGGGCTGTTGGCGCTGATCGGAACGCGGGCCGCTGGCAGAGGTTCGTGGGCAACTTCCTTGCCATTGAGGATGAGTTTGCCCCCGGCGACCTCGATCGTGTCGCCAGGCAGGCCGATCACGCGTTTGATCAGGTCGGCGTTCTCGAACGGGTGGCGGAACACCACGACATCGCCGCGCTTCGGCAGGCCGCCGAATATCCGGCCTTCGAACGACGGAATCCCGAGCGGAAAGCTGTAGCGCGAAAAACCGTATGGCCATTTCGCGACCACCAGATAATCGCCGATGTAGAGCGACGGCAGCATCGACGAGGATGGAATGTAGAACGGCGCGAAAACCAGGCTGCGGATCACCCAGGCGAGCAAGACAAGGGTCAGGACGAAGCGGACAAGGCTCGACGCGCTCTCCTTTTCGACGCGTTTCGGGGTGGCCGCGGACCTGCGCGAGGCGCGGCGGGAGAGGGGAGAAAGCATCCGGCGCTTCTTTCGACGGGCGGGCGGGAGGTCAAGGGCGGGGTGGCAATTGTCCGCCCGCCCATTATGTGGCCGGCAATGGCTGACAAAGCGCACTCCGGGATCAAGCGGCTCGACGACCTGTTTGCGGCCGAGCCCGACCGGCTCTCCCGGTTCAGCTTCGAGATTGCCGGACTCTATTTCGACTGGTCGAAGACGCATCTCGACCAGCCCCTGCTCGAGGAATTTGCCGCCCGGGCCGAACGGATGGACTTTGCCGCCAAGCGCGATGCGCTGTTTTCGGGCGCGATCGTCAATCCGAGCGAGGGTCGACCCGCGACCCATGTCGCCGAGCGTGGCAGCGGCGCCCCCGATGATGTCGATCTCGCCGCCGCCCGCCATTTGCGGACTCGCGCCCTGGTCGATGCGATCGAAGCCGGTGCGTTCGGCGATATCACCGGCATCCTCCACATCGGGATCGGCGGGTCGCTGCTCGGGCCGGCCTTGCTGGTCGATGCGCTTGGGCGCCGCAACGCGAAGCTCAACGTCCGCTTCCTGTCGAACATCGACGGCGCGGCGTTCGATGATGCGGTGAAGTCGCTCGACCCCGCGACCACTCTGGTCGTTGTGGTCTCGAAGACCTTCACGACCGCCGAGACGCTGACCAACATGCGCGGGGCGCTCGACTGGCTCAGCGGAGCCGGGATCAGCGACCCGCACGGTCGCCTGATCGGCGTCACTGCAAACCCCGAGGCCGCGGTCGACGCGGGCATCGATGAGACCCGCGTCCTCGCCTTCGGAGAGGGCGTCGGTGGCCGCTATTCGCTGTGGAGCGCAGTTGGCGTTTCGGCGGCGCTGGCGCTGGGCTGGGATGCGTTCGAGGAATTGCTCGAGGGCGCGGCCGAAATGGACCGCCATTTCCGCTTCGCCGAACCGGGCGAGAACATCCCGCTGATCGCCGCTTGCGCCGACCGCTTCTATGTCGAAACGCAATCCTGCCAGACGCGCGGCGTGTTCGCCTACGACGACCGGCTCCAGCTGCTGCCCTTCTATCTCCAGCAGCTTGAGATGGAATCGAACGGCAAGTCGGTCACGGTGACTGGCGAACCGGCCAGCCACCCGACCGCGCCGGTGACCTGGGGCGGCACCGGCACCGACGCTCAGCACGCGGTGTTCCAGCTGCTCCATCAGGGCGCGGTGCTGGTCCCGGTCGAGTTCGTCGCGGTCAGCGAAAACGATGATGCCCAGGACCCCGACCGGCATCGCCAGCTTTTGCTCAACGCCTTCGCTCAGGGCGCCGCGCTGATGCAGGGCCAAGCCAACGACGACCGGCAGCGCGCCTATCCCGGGAACCGGCCGAGCGCGACCATCCTGCTCGACCGGCTCGACGCCCGCACGCTCGGCGCGCTGCTCGCTTTCTACGAGCACCGTACGTTCGCCAATGCGGTGCTGCTCGGCATCAATCCCTTCGACCAGTTCGGGGTTGAGTTGGGCAAGCAGATGGC
>Ga0068862_100003740_pt1 | contig 12983 bp, 12 predicted proteins | sample KBSSwiS52_FD_66598 | JGI IMG/M metagenome (GOLD analysis project Ga0068862, IMG submission 66598) | Switchgrass rhizosphere microbial communities from Kellogg Biological Station, Michigan, USA - KBS Switchgrass S5-2 | ecosystem: Host-associated > Plants > Roots > Rhizosphere > Soil ... | reverse complement strand
GCTCGCCGCACTGACGGTGCTGGCGGCGCTCGTCGTCGCGCTCTTCGGCGCTGCCCCGGCAGACGCGAAGCACCCGAAGACCTGGCACCTCCACGAGACCAGCTCGGCCAGAACTGGAACCGGCCTTGTCGAGAAGCAGCGCGCTCGTCGCCGGCACCGGGGAATCGCCCGCCTCCGCGCCGTCGTCTGCCACCCCGGACACCGCGGCAAGCGCCGGCACGGGGCCCACTCGCAGCCGACCGGGCCTGCCGCCGGACCGGCCGACGATCCCGCCCCGGTGACCGCGCCGGGCCCCCCGCTGCCGTCGTTCTTCGCGACGTCATGGTCCTCGCCGCAGGCCGACGCTGGGGCGCCCGCCCCGCCGGCCGCTGCCAGCTCCGGCCAGCCCGCGGTCAAACACGGCGTCGAAGGCGAACCCGAATCGGGGTCACCGCCGGTCGGCGAGCCGGAATCACCCGCGGGGGAGCCGCAGGAACCCCCTGCCGAAGAGCCCGGTACGCCGCCGGCCGAGGAACCCGAACCGCCGGCCGCCGAAGAACCGGAACCGCCCGCGGAGGAACCCGAACCGCCGGCCGCCGAAGAACCGGAACCGCCCGCGGAGGAACCCGAACCGCCGACTGCCGAAGAACCGGAACCGCCGGCCGAGGAACCGGAACCGCCAAGCGCGGAAGAGCCCGAAGTCCCGGCCGGCCCGGCGCCGCTGTTCAAGGGTGACGCGATCCTCGACTGGGCCCAGGTCCAGGCGGCGAAAGGGGCGATCACCGAAGTGCCGGATCCGCTCGGCAGCGGCCAGACCGTCTTCAAGATGACCGTTCACGACGAGGACGTGGCGCCGGTCACCCCGACCGAGAACCCCCGAGCCCAGCTGGTCTCGCCCGACCTGATCGAAGCCGGCGACGAGTTCTGGCTGAAGACGAAATTTCTGATCCCGCAGGACTTCCCGACGGTGACCGGGTGGATGTCGATGCTCTCGGTCTACGGGCCGCCGTTCGACGCCTCGAGCCCCTGGCAGATCGAACTGATCGGCGACCACCTGCAGTGGATGCGCAACCGCACCTACGGCTTCGACGTCCCCTGGCAGGCACCGCTGACCAAGGGCACTTGGGTGACGGTCCTGACCCACGAGCGCCTCGCCGCCGACGGCTTCATCGAAATGTGGATCAACGGCCAGCCGGTTAGCTTCTTCGGCCGCGAAACGAGGCTCGAGATGAAGACGATGGACGACAGCAACGACGGCGGCGCCAACTCGATCCGGATCGCCCAGTACCGGCAGGCCGGGATGTTCGAGACCGGGACGATCTACTTCGGCCCGGTCCTGCTTGGCGCCAGCCGCGACGCCGTCGGCGGCTGAGGCTGAGCTGCCGCCGCCGACCGCGCCCTCCCCGGCGTTGCGCGCGATCGGAGCGGTCGCTTCGAGCTCAGCGCCGCGAGGTCAATCCGTGCAGGGCGACCTCGATCGGCGAGCGGTGCCTGCCGTTGCCGGCTTCCTCGCGGTTGCGCTGGATCTCGGTCGCCAGCGCCCCCACCTGGGCGGAGAAGTTGCCGACCTCCTTCGCCACCCGGGCGACGTCATGCGACTTGATCTGGATCTTCGGTTTGCGCAGCGCCGCGCCGATCCTGCCTTTGTGCCCCTGGCGTGAGGCAAGAGCGAGCCCGCCGGCCGCTCCGGCCAGGGCCGCACCGCCAGCGACCAGCGGCAGCTTTGCCTTTCCGGCCGCCTTGCCGACCGTCTGGCCGGCCGATTTGGCCTTGTCCTCGACCGTGTCGCGCACGGCCTCGAGGCCGTTACCCGAGCCGTTTGCCGATTTCGACCTGGCGTTTGCCGATTTCGACCTGGCGGGTTTCGATTTGGATTTGGTTGATCGCGAGCGTTTCGAGGACCCCGGGCGCGCCGAGGTCGAGCGTTTTTTCGTTTGAGCCATCGTTCCCTTCCTCCGACGGATTGTCCGTTGGGATGGATCAGGTACCCGATGTAATCCCCGCAAATCCGCCGGTCGCAGAGCGGGGGATGGCTCTATCCCGGCGCTGCCTCCTCGCTCAGTTCGACATGGGCGCGGCTGTCGCTGCTGCGGATCAGGACCAGTGAGGCGATCAGGCCGAGGACCGCGAGGCCGGCGCCGGCCAGGAAGGCCGCCTGGAACCCTTCGGTCAGCTTCCCCGGGTCGTGGGAGCCGTTGATGATGCCGTTTGCGATCGCCGCCAGGATCGCCAGGCCGAGCGCGCCGCCGACCTGCTGGGAGGTGTTGATCAGGCCGCTGGCGAGGCCCTGCTCGCGGTCTTCGACCCCGGACACCGCGGCGATCGTCACCGGCACGAAGGCGAAGCCGAGCCCGACCGCGGCGAACAGCGAGGGGCCGAGGATGTCGGCGAGGAAGCTGCCGTTGGCGTCGACCTGGGCGAACCAGACCAGCCCGATCGCGATGAACGCCATCCCCAGCGAGAGGATCGGCTTGAAGCCGACTTTGGTCACCAGGCCGGAGGCGATCCCGGCCGAGAGGATGATCGCCACCGCCAGCGGTAGGTAGGAGAGGCCGGCCTTGAGCGGGCCGTAGCCGAGCACCTGCTGCATGTAGAGCGAGATGAAGAAGAACATCGAGAACAGCGAGGCGCCGACCAAGAGGCCGACCACGTTGGCGCCGGTGATCGTACGGATGCGGAAGATCGAGAACGGCACCAGCGGCGCCCGCGAGCGCCGCTCGATTGCGACGAAGGCGGCCAGCAGGATCCCCGAGCCGACCAGGGTGAGGATCGTCTGCGCCGAGCCCCAACCGGCGCTTTCGGCGTCGAGCAGGGCGAAGACGAGCGCCGAGAGGCCGAGGGTGATCGTCACCGCGCCGGCCACATCGAAATGGCGGACCTCGTTCTCGTCGCGGGTTTCGGCGATCAGCGACGGCGTGATCAGCGCCGCCAGGATGCCGATCGGCACGTTTACCCAGAGCACCCATTCCCAGCCCGGCCCTTCGGTCAGCAGGCCGCCGAGGAGGACGCCCGCGGCGCCACCGGAGCCGGCGACGGCGCCCCAGATCCCGAGCGCTTTGTTGCGCTCGGCGCCGTCTTTGAAGGTGGTGGCGACGATCGAGAGCGCCGCCGGTGAGAGGATCGCGGCGCCGAGGCCCTGGACGGCGCGGGCGGCGATCAGCTGACCGGAGTTCGTTGCGAGGCCGCCGGCCAGCGAGGCGATCGCGAAGAGGACGAGGCCGGCCATGAAGATCCGCCGCCGCCCGAGCAGGTCGGCGAGCCGCCCGCCGAGCAGCAGGAAGCCGCCGAAGGTGAGGACATAGGCGTTGACCACCCAGGCGAGGCTGCTCTCCGAGAAGTCGAGCGCTTCTTTGATCGTCGGCAGCGCGACGTTGACGATCGAAGCGTCGAGGACGACGACGAACTGCGCCGAGCAGAGCAGGATCAGCGCGAGCCAGCGCTTGTCGCGGGCGGACTGGACGTCGGCCACTTAACCGTCTCCTTTCACGAGGACCTCGTCGCCTGGGTCGGTGGCGTCCGAGAACGGGGTTAGGGGCCGCTCGAGCAGCTCGCCGTCGACGAAGGTGTCGACCTTCTCGTCGAAGAAGGCGATGAGGCCGGCGATCTTGGCGAGCTCGACGGTCGGGAACTCGTACGACCAGGCGATGTCGGGGCGGACCTCCTCGCCGAGCCGCACCGACCAGTACTGGCTCGTCGTCCCCTTGTAGGGGCAGGAGGTGACGGTCTCACTGGGGACGAGGCGGCTGAAGTCGAGGGCGGTGCGGTCGAAGTAGTGGCGCGGCGGCAGCCCGGTCTCGAACAGCATCACCAGCGCGGAAGCCTCGGCCAGCACGACCCCCTCGAGCTCGATCCGCACCTGCCGCGAGGAGCGCAGCACGTCGACCCGGGCGAAGGGGCTGCGGGGGTGGACGAAGACCCGCTCGTCCTCCTCGTACCAGGCGTCGAGCGCGCCCCACTCGATCCGCACCGTCCCCGGCGGCCGCTCTTCGGCGTCGCTGCCGTGAACCTGCGCCGCCGCACCGAGCCGCTCGAGCGCCGCCGGGTCGACGGCGTCGAGGGGCACGTAGTACTGCGGGAAGTGCGGGTGCTCCCAGACATAGAGGGCGCGCAGGGTGTCGAAGACCACCTCGCCATCGAGAACGCCGCGCAGTCGCCGCGGCACCGGCTCGACGTGGCCGGGCGAGACGGGACTGTGGGGGTAGTGCGACGTATCCGGGAGCGGTGCAGCGGACGGCACGTGTCGATCCTACGAAATCGCCTCCGTCGGCTGTCCGGCCTAGATCCGCCAGGGGGGCCTCGAATCCTCCACCATCCCGCGAATCCCTGGCCCAAAGAAAGTAGTTTGCTAAACTAATTACCAACGCTAACCATGTACCCAAAACCAACCTCTCCAGACGAACGCATCGCAGACGCCGCCGCCCACCTCCGCATGGCCATCGTCCGCACCTCCCGCCGCCTGCGCCAGGACGCGGCGGCGGAGACCAGGGGCCTCACCCCGACCTCGGTCTCGGCGTTGGTCACGATCGAGCTCCATGGTCCGCTCACTCCCAGCGAGCTGGCCGAGATCGAGCGGGTCAAGCGTCCCTCGATGACCCGCACGCTCGCCTGCCTCGAGCGTGAGGGCCTGGTCGTGCGGATGCCCGACCCGGCCGACGGTCGCAGCGCCCTGGTCAGTGTCAACGCCGCCGGCCGCGAGCGGCTGAGGCGGCTGCGGCGCCGCAAGAACGCCTACCTGGCGCGCCGTCTGCGTCAGCTCCCCGAGGAGGACCTGGCGACGCTCGAGCGCGCCGCCGCGATCCTCGACCAGATGCGGGAGGGCGACGAAGTTTGAGTCGCCACCTGCGCCGTTCGTTCACCTCCCTCTCGGTTCCCAACTACCGGCGCTACTTCACCGGCCAGCTGATCTCGCTGTCGGGTACCTGGATGCAGACCGTCGCCGCTCTCTGGCTGGTCCTCGACCTCACCGACTCGGGCCTCGCCGTCGGGCTGACCACCGCCCTGCAGTTCCTGCCGATGCTCCTGATCGGCGCCTGGGGCGGGTTGCTCGCCGACCGGATCCCGAAGCGGCGCCTGCTGGTCACGACCCAGGCGCTGATGGCGATCCCCGCCGTCTTCCTCTTCGCCGTCACCGCGACCGGTGCGGTGGAGGCCTGGATGGTGATGGCGGCGGTCTTCGCGATGGGCACCGTCAACGCGATCGACAACCCGACCCGGCAGAGCTTCGTGATCGAGATGGTCGGCCCCGACAAGGTCGTCAACGCGGTCAGCCTCAACAGCGTGATCGTGCAGATGGCGCGGATCGTCGGTCCGGCACTGGCCGGGATCCTGATCGCCGCCTTCGGCGTCGTCCCCTGCTTCGCGCTCAACGCGCTGACCTTCGTGGCGATGATCGTCGCCCTCTGGGGGATGGACCCCGACCGCCTCCACAGCGAGCCGGTGGCTGCGCGCGCCCCCGGCGCGATCCGCGCCGGCCTGCGCTACGTCCTCCGCACCCCCGAGCTGGCGGTGCCGCTGGCGCTGATGGCGCTGGTCGGGACGCTCGGCTTCAACTTCCAGGTGATCCTGCCGCTGCTCGCCAAGTTCAGCTTCGGCGGCGGCGCCGGCACCTATGCGGCGATGGTCTCGGCGATGGCGGCCGGCTCGATCGTCGGCGCCCTCGTCAACGGTTCCCACGGCCGCACCGGGCCGCGGCTGATCGCCGCCGGCGCCCTCGCTTTCGGCGTCTCCGGCCTGCTCGCCGCCGCTGCCCCGCAGCTGGCGCTCGAGCTGCCGCTTCTCGGCCTGCTCGGCGCCGCCTCGGTGACCTTCGCGGCGACGATCAACTCGACCCTGCAGCTGGCGGTCTCGCCGGAGATGCGGGGCCGGGTGATGGCGCTCTACTCGGTCGTCTTCCTCGGCTCGACCCCGATCGGCGGCCCGCTCAGCGGCTGGCTCGCCGAAGCGTACGACCCACGGGTGGCGCTGGTCCTGGCCGGGATCTCGGGCCTCAGCGCCGCCTGGGCGGCGAAGCTCAGCTTCGCCCGCCTGCGGCAGAGGCGAGCGACGGCCGAGGCACAGAGCACCCCGGCCGTCGCGTAGCCGCTATTCGACGTAACCAGCCGCTTCCAGGTAGGCGGCCGCCGCTTCTTTCGGGGTCTGTTTTTCGAGTTCGACCCGGGCGTCCAGCTCCTGCATGACCTCGAGGGTCAGTCCTTTCTGGACGTCGGTGATCGTCTGCTTGTAGTCGGGGCCGGCCTGTTCGGCGACCGACTGGCGGGTGACGAAGATGACGTTGCCGGCCGGGAAGACCTTCTTGTCGTCTTCGAGAATCACGAACTTGTCTTTTTCCGCCGACAGCTGCGGGTCGGTGGTGAAGAGGATCGAGAGATCCGCCTGGTTGTTTTCCAGCACCTTGTAGCGGAGGCTGATGTCGACGGGTTTGAACTGCTTGAACTTCAGCCCGTACAGTTTTTCCAGCCCGGCCAGGCAGTCGATCCGCTCACGGCACTCCGGCGACCCGTAGAGGGTCAGTTCTTCGGAGACGCCCTTCAGGTCGGAGACGTTTTCGAGGCCGTATTTTTCGGCCGTCGATTTCAGCAGCCCGACCGCGTTGGCGCTGGCGAACGGCGTCGGTTCGTACGCTTCGAGGCCTTTTTTCTGGAATTCGGCGTTTGCCTTTTTCCACGCCGCGTTCGGGTTCGATGGCACTTCTTCGGGTTCGAAGCCGAAGAACGAGGTCAGCGCCGTCGAGGCGTACTCGGGATAGCCCGAGATCGCCCCCGATTCGACCGCCTTCAGCGCCACCGTTTCGGAGCCGAGGCTGAGGTCGCTTTTCACCGTGTAGCCGGCCGCCTTCAGCGCCTGCGCGTAGATTTCCCCGAGGATTTCCTGTTCGGGGAAGTTCTTCGAGCCGATCGTCAGGTTGACTTTGGCGTTTTCGGGATTCGACTGGATCGCCGTCCCGGTTTCGACTTCTTCGCTGGTTTCTTCACCGCCCGTTTCTTCGGTGGTGGTTTCGGCCGTGGTTTCTTCGCCGCTGGTCGTGTCGTCGCTACCCCCGCAGGCCGCGATCCCCACCGCCAGGGCGAGTGCCGCCACCAGCATCGCGAGCGCGGTCAACGGCTTCGTCATGTTGAACCTCACTGTGGTGCCTCCTCTTTCTCTTGGACATGGTGAAAAGGTCAGTTGGTCGCCTGCTGCAGCTTCAGGCCCTTCGAGGTCAGTCGCCGCTGCAGCGCCGCCAGCCCGAACTCGAAGATCAGCGCCAGGATCGCGGTGCAGATCGCTCCGGCGAGCACCCCGTTTTCGCCGTAGACGTTTTCGCCGAGGATGAATTCACCCAAGGTGGCAACGCCGACCAGCGGTGCAATCGTCGCCGTGGCGATGATGTTCACGCTTGCTCCTCGGACGCCCTGCATGATGCTCGGGACGGCGAGCGGCAGCTCGACCTTGCGCAGGATCTGCAACTCGGTCATTCCGGAGCCACGGGCGGCGTCGACGCTGGCGCGGTCGACCTGACGGACTCCGGTGAAGGCGTTGGTCAGGATCGGCGGGATCCCGAGCACCGCCAGGACCAGCACCAGGGTGCCGGTGCCGACGCCGATCACCACCGCCACCAGCGCGATCAGCGCCAGCTCTGGGATCGCGCGGCCGGCGTTGCCGAGGCCGACCGCAACCAGTTCGCCGACCCCCCGGTGGCCGAAGTAGAGGCCGACCGGGAGGGCGATCAGCAGCGCCAAGAGCAACGCCAGAATCGAGACTTCGACTTGGGTCGCGACGAGTTCGAGCACCTGGTCGATGCCGCCGACCTTGTTGCCGCCGGTGACGTTCGAGGTCTGTTCGCTGAAGATGAATTCGAAGGCGCCGCCGAACGAGTAGGCGGCAGGGGTGAGAAATGAGATGACCGCGCTCATATCGCCCTCACCCGCCGCCACGGCGTCAGGAACCGCTGGGCGATCAGCAGGATGGCGTCGAAGAGGAGCGCCATTAGGATCACGATCACGCCGGAGATCACGATCGTGGTCGGGAATTTGAGGTTCGCTTCGCCGAGGATCTGGGTGCCGAGACCGCCGCCGCCGGCGAAGACGGCGAGGGTCGCGATCGCGACCGTGCTGACGGTGGCGATCCGCAGCCCGGCGATGATCTCCGGCACCGCCATCGGCACCTCGACCTTCCAGAGGATCTGGCGGCTGGTCAGCCCCATCCCGCGCGCCGCGTCCCTGGCCGAGGCCGGCACGTTGTCGAGGCCGAGGACGACGTTGCGGTAGATGATCTGCAGCGTGTAAGCGGTGAGGGCGATGATCGCCGTTTCGTTACCGCGGCCGGTGACTGGCAGGAGCAGGAGGAAGAAGGCGAGGCTCGGGATCGCGAAGAGGATCCCGGTGCCGGCGAGGAGCGGCGGCCGCAGCCAGTGGACCCGGTGTCCGAGGATCGCCAGGGCGAAGGCGATCACGAAGCCGGCGACCACCGAGATCGCGACCAGCGCCAGCTGCTCCAGCGTTGGCGTCACGTAGCGATCGATGTGGTCGATAGCCCACTGGCCGCAGAACAGGTGGGTTTCGCTGGCCTGGCAGGGGAGGTTGCCTTCGGTCCGTTCTTTGAAGAAGCCTTCGCCGACTTCGCCGACCGCTGCCAGCGAGGGATGGGCGAAAGCTGCGCCGGCGCTAACCGGCATCAATTTCGCGCTCCACTCGCTCGCGCTCATCATCCCCGGAAAGGTCGCTCCCACGTTCCGCGCTCAAGGGCCGCTCCACTGCGTCGTACTCGTCGTTCTTCGCGTCGGGGGAGGCGAGGAACTCGGAGATGATCTCGACCGAGAGGATCCCGGCGATCGCGCCGGCGCGGTCGACCACGGCGGCGTACTGGACCCCGGCCTGGAGCAGGTCGGCAAGGGCGTCGCGCATCACGTCGTCGAGTTCGAGCACCGGGCCGAGCGGCCCGTCGGCCCTCTCGGGGACCGTCTCGGCGCGCAGGTCGCGCTCGGAGAGCCAGCCCTGGGGGCGGCCAGCGCTGTCGACAAGCAGCGGGTAGCGGACTTCGACCTCGGGCGCGTAGAGGACCGATTTGACCTCGGTGGTCGGCTGGCCGGGGGTGGCGAGCGGCGCCTCCCAGAGGTTGATGTCGCGGACCCGCATCAGCGCCAGTCGCTTCAGGGCCCGGTCGGCGCCGACGAAGTCCTCGACGAACTCGGTCGCCGGCGACATCAGCAGCTCGGCCGGGGTGGCGTACTGCTCGACCCGGCCGTGCTCGCGCATCACCGCGATCCGGTCGCCCATCTTGATCGCCTCGTCGATGTCATGGGTTACGAACAAAATCGTCTTCCGGATTTCCGCCTGCAGCCGCAGAAACTCGTTCTGCAGGCGCTCGCGGTTGATCGGGTCGATCGCCCCGAACGGCTCGTCCATCAACATCACCGGCGGGTCGACGGCAAGGGCGCGGGCGACGCCGACGCGCTGCTGCTGGCCGCCGGAGAGCTGCGCCGGGTAGCGGTCACCGAGCTCGGGGTCGAGTCCGACCAGCTCGAGCAGCTCGGTGGTGCGGGCGCGGATCCGCTCCTTCTTCCAGCCCAGCAGTCCCGGCACGGCGGCGACGTTCTGGGCGATCGTGCGGTGGGGGAAGAGGCCGACCTGCTGGATCACGTAGCCGATTTCGCGGCGGCGCTTCGCCGGGTCACCGACGCGGACCGACTCGCCGCCGATCTTGATGTCGCCGGAGGTCATCTCGATCATCCGGTTGACCATCCGCATCGCGGTCGTCTTGCCGCAGCCGGAGGGGCCGACTAGAACGCAGATATCCCCGGCCGGGACCTCGAGCGTCAGCCCGTCGACTGCGGGGACGTCGGTGCCGTCGTAGCGTTTCGTCGCATTCTCGTAGGAGACGGAAGAAGCTCCGGCGTGGGACGCGGGTTGGGTGTCGGGGGCGGCATCTCCCGTCGGCACTGTGGCGAGCCTATACCCCGGCGAGGTTGGCCTTGTGCGGGGAGTACCGCAAGTACCCGGAACGGTGCTTCGCCTTAGCCTTGCTCCGAGTGTTCCGAGCCTCCGTGCCCATATCGGCCCTAGTTGGCGCGGCCCTCCTCATCGGATGCGGGGGGGACAGCGAGGACAGCACCGCGGTATCGGTGCAGGCACCGGGGTCGCCCGACCAGCCTTCGTTTCACCCGGCGAATTCCTCCCGTCCGAGCTATCCACGGCTGACGAGAGCAGATGCCCGCCGTATCACGGAGGCGGCCATCCACAACCGCTTCGTGCTGGAGGTCGCCGGCGGCAGTCGCGTTCGCCCCTCCCGACCTGTCGTGCCCTGGGTTTCGGCCGGCGGCACGGAGCTGCTCGGCGGGGTCGTCGAGCTCGAGCTCGAGCCGGCCGTGGACTTCGACGACCTGAGGTTGCCGGCGACGATCTCCCCGAACCAGAAGGCACCGCCGGACACCCGACGATTTACCGCTTCGCCCTGATGTCGGCGACGAACGTGAGCAAGCTGGAAGTCGCGGTGCGGCTCGCGGACGGCAGAGCGGTGGGCATCGAACCCTCCGGCGATGGCTACCGGGTGACGAAGCTAGAAACTGATCGGCCCGCCGCCCAACAACCCGGCCTACGCCCCGGAACCCGGCTACTGAGGGGGTCAGAGGCCGAGGCGGCGGGCGCGCTCGCGGGCGCGGGCGACGATCTCCTCGAGCTCGGGCAGCTCGCCGCCGCGCATCAGGACCCGGCCGGCGACGACAGTGGTGTCGACGACGGCGCCGGCGGCGGCGTAGACGAGGTTCGAGGCGAGCTCACCGATCGCCAGGTTCGAGTCATCGCCGCGCAGCAGCAGGAAGTCGGCGTCGGCGCCGGGGCGCAGCGGTGCGGCGGCGGCGCCGAGCAGCGGCGCCCGGGCGCCGGTCGCGACCGCCCAGGCGTCCTCGGCGGCGATCGCGGTCGGGTCGGCGGCGGCGTGCTTCTGGGCCAGGGCGAAGAGCTTCAGGTCGGCCAGCAGGTCGAGCGAGTCGTTGGAGCCGGCGCCGTCGGTGCCGAGCCCGACCGCGACCCCGGCCTCGCGCGCCGCCGGGTAGGGGAAGACGGCGCCGACCGCGAGCTTCATGTTCGCGGCCGGGTTGGTGACGACGGTCGCGCCCCGTTCCGCAATCAGGTCGAGCTCGGCCGGATCGAGCCAGACGCCGTGGGCGAGCAGCGTCCGCTCGGTCAGCAGGCCGAGCCGGTCGAGGTAGGCGGCCGGGCGTTCGCCGTGGGCGGCGACGCAGTCCTGCACCTCCTGGCTGGTCTCCGAGAGGTGGATGTGGACGGGGACCTGGCGCTCGGCGGCGAGCTCGGCGATCCAGCGGAGCGAGTTTTCGGTGACCGTGTAGATCGCGTGCGGGGCGAGGGCTGGACCGATCCGCGGCCCGGGCGCACCGAGGCGGTCGAGGCTGGCGAGCGCCGCCTCGCGCATCACCGCCTCGTCGCCGTTCACGTCCATCAGCGGTTCCCCGATCGTCGCCCGCAGGCCGGCGTCGGCGACTGCCCGGGCGGTCTGCTCGAGCTGCCAATACATGTCCCAGAAGCGGGTGGTGCCGGAGCGGATCATCTCGGCACAGGCGAGGCGCGTGCCCCAGTAGACGTCGTCCGCCTCGAGCTTCGCCTCGACCGGCCAGATCCGCTCCTGCAGCCAGGGCATCAACGGCAGGTCGCCGCCGGATCCGCGGAAGAGCGTCATCGCGGCGTGGGTATGGCCGTTGACCAGGGGCGGCGAGAGCAGGGCGCCGCCCGCGTCGATCGTCTCGTCGCCGGGCTGGGCGGCGACCTCGGGCCCGATCGCCTCGATCGTCCCATCGACGCAGCGCAGGCCGACCCGCTCGCCGTCGAGCACGGCGTCGGTGATCGTTAGTCTCACCGGCCGACCGCGCCTAGCCGCGGCAGCACCGCCTCCAGCCCGTCGCGCAGAAGCGCGGCATTGGCGGCGCGGTCGCGTTCGAGTGTGGCGATCGAAAGCTGCGCCGGGCCGAGGCCGTTGGCGAGGTTGTCGACCATGCAGAGCGCCGCGTACTGCAGGCCGAGCTCGCCGGCGATGACGCACTCCGAGCCGACCGTCATCCCGACCACGTCGGCGTGGGCGGCGATCAGCCGGATCTCGGCCGGGGTCTCGAAGCGCGGCCCGATCGCCTGCCAGTAGACGCCGCCGTCGACCGGCTGTTGGCCGCTTGCCGCCCAGGCCTCGATCGCTTCGGCGCGCAGCTCCTGGTCGAAGCTCGGCGCGGTGTGGGCGAGGGCGTCGCCGTAGATCGAGTGGTCGAGGTGGAGGGCGATGAAGTCGTCGGGACAGACGAGGGTGCCGACCGGCAGCTCCGGTTTCAGCGAGCCGACCGAGGAGATTGCGAGGACGCGGTCGACGCCCTGCTCGGCGAGCGGCCGCAGGTTGGCCTCGTGGTCGATCCGGTGGGGGAGGACGTAGGGCTCCGCGCCGGCGCCGTGGCGCTGGACGATCGCCGCTCCGTGCTCGGCCGCCGCCGCGGCGATCTGCTCCCCGCCGGGCCCGAGGGCGCTCGACCCGAGGATGACCGCCAGCCGTCCCATCGCGCGATCCTACGGCTACTGGCCGCGATGGGCTCGAAAGGCGCTGGCCGCCTCGTCGTGGTCGACGATCGGCTCCGGGTAGTCGAGCCGCTCGAAGCCTTCCATCTCCCAGGGGCGGAAGATCGCCTTGCCCCGTACCGACTCCAGCTCGGGGAGGTAGCGGCGCACGTAGCGGCCTTCGGGGTCGAAGCGTTCGGCCTGGCGCACCGGGTTGAGGATGCGGTTCGGTCTGGTGTCGTTGCCGGTGCCGGCGATCCACTGCCAGTTGCCGGCGTTGTTGGCGATCTCGCCGTCTGCGAGCAGGTCCCAGAAGTGTCTGGCGCCGGTCCGCCAGTCGACGTAGAGGTCCTTGCAGAGGAAGGAGCCGACGGTCATCCGGGCACGGTTGTGCATGAAGCCCTCCTGCCGTAGCTGCCGCATCGCGGCGTCGACCAGCGGGTAGCCGGTGCGGCCCTCGCGCCAGGCCTCGAGCGCCCG